>Ga0302325_10007883_pt1 | contig 23510 bp, 23 predicted proteins | sample Palsa_T0_2_FD_201948 | JGI IMG/M metagenome (GOLD analysis project Ga0302325, IMG submission 201948) | Peat permafrost microbial communities from Stordalen Mire near Abisko, Sweden - Palsa_T0_2 | ecosystem: Environmental > Terrestrial > Soil > Palsa > Peat permafrost | place: Sweden: Abisko... | reverse complement strand
TCACAACCGGCATCCTAAACCGTTCGTCTGGACCGCCAAAGCTTCCGACATTCTGGAAAAAGTAGCCCGTGCTCGCCGCACCCTTGATATGGTGCAATCTCCATGACGCACTACACTAGCTACAAGCCGAAAGCAATTAGCACCTGGCAATTAGCGCTTACCGCCTGGCGATTAGCCTCGGGCATTGGCCTTAGCCTTGTATCAGGGCACGACTTCAGTCGTGCCGAGAAGCGCGCTTAGAGATCCGGGCTTCAGCCCCCTGTGAAATCCGCGAAGTGCCCCTCATCAGAGTCTTGTCACCGCCGCGCAACCGGGATCACGAAGCGCAAAGCGGTGTGCGTTTCGGAGAAGCGGCAAACCTTGTTGTCCGTCAGGTCGGCGGATTTCCCGGCATTGATAACGTCGATCTCGCGAATGTGATTTTGTCCTTTCGGATAGACCACCCAGATCGCGCCACTCTTATTTATCCATGGCAACAGCGATTTCATCCGCGAGAGATTGTCCCGCGCTTCCGCCGAAAAGAAAATCAAGTCGGCGTCCTTGACGCATTGGCCGCGTAAATATTCCGGCACGCGTTCGGCGAGTCCCATCAGGAATTCCGCGCCTTCGACCCCGAGCACCGCGACCCGCTGGCCCGGCTTCACTCCGAGCTTGTCGATTAGCAGACGGTGCGAGTAGTCACGCTCCGGTGCACGAGGCTTTTTCGGTTCAGGTGTCGAACGTGTCATCGGTCTCCCCCAAAACGCTGTGGATTGGCCTTCGGTACTCCTGTAAACTCTACATCGATCTCGACACCTTCAAAGCCATGCTGACTGTTACTCAAGACTTCCTGGTCATAATTCTGACGATCACGGTCGCGCTGCTGTTCAGGCTCGGACTGAACTGGCTCTGGCCGTGGGAAGTCCGTCGCAACCACAATGACCTGATCGGCTGGCAGTTGAGCGTTCTGGGCACCACCTACGCGGTCATCCTGGGCTTCATGCTGTACACGGTATGGACCGACCTCGGCACGGCGAACCTGAACGTCGATCTGGAAGCGAACGCCCTGGTGAATGTCTATCTTCTCGCCAACGGCCTGCCCGCTGAGCAACGCGTGCGACTCCAGCAACTGGCGCGCTCCTATGCTGACGCAGCCATCGACCATGACTGGCCGCAAATGTTCAACGATCAAATCCCTGAAGGAACGGTCCAGATCGACGCGGACATGTGGAATACGTTGATGTCCGTGAAGGTGGCTTCGCCCAACGAAATCACGGCGGAAGATCATGCGCTGTACGAACTGAGCTCACTCACCGAGCATCGCCGGACCCGCATACTGCAAAGCACGTCGCGGCTTCCCTCTGTGCTCTGGTGCGTGCTGATTATCGGAGGCGCCGTGACCATCGCGTCCAGTTGCATGTTTGGCTCGGCTAATACCGGACTACATATATTTCAGGTCTTTGCCTTTTCCCTGCTCGTCTCGCTTGTGCTGGTGGCCATCGGCAACATCAATCGTCCGTTCCAGGGAACCGTCCGCGTCAGCAACTACGCCTTCCAACGGGCGCAGCAGAATATGCAGGGGCGCTAGGGCGATGGCCGGAGAAGTTCTTCCGATCGCATCTTTATCCGAACCGGACACCGGGAACTCCAGCACCTAAATATTCGACCTCGTATTCATCATTCTGCAATCGAATTTGAGCATAATGGATAATGCCAACTTATACTGCGAAACAAATTGCACATCCTTGACGTACTCAGGAATGAGGTATCTTTGCGGGGATCGATATGTTGAGAATTGATATTCAGAGTGCGCCGCCGGTGGTGAGGCTTCTCTGCGCGGGCCGGATCGTGCTCGGCGTGGAAGCCGAAACTCTGCGGTGCATGGCAACGTCGCGACCGGAGCGGCTCGTAGTCGTCGATCTGCAGCAGATTTACGCCATGGATGCGGCCGGCCTCGGACTTCTGGTCGAACTTCACTGCCAGGCGCAACAGCGCGCCGGTATATTGATGGTCGCAAATCCATCGCCGTGGGTTCGCCGCCTTATGGCGCTCACCCACTTGGAATCGGTTTTGCAAGTTGCCGGCTCCGAGGCTACCGAGGTCGCCGTGAGTGATGAGGACGAGGACGAGCGGCGGGCCATGTCCGCCTAGCGGAGAGAGCTGTTGCTAGAAAGCAGTCAATCCGTGGAGCAGGCGGCGCTTGCCAGTGAGTTCGTTTTCACCGGCGATTCGGCGGCGATGATTGCGGTGCGCGACCGGATCATGGACTTCCTGCACGAGCACTGTATCGATGAGCAACAGGAGATCGATATCATGATTGCGTTGCAGGAGGGCTTGGCCAACGCCGTGCTGCACGGCTCTCGCAACGATCCCAGCAAAATCGTTCGCTGTCTGGTCGACGTTACTCCTGAGGCGATTACCATCGTCATCCGGGACTCCGGCCAGGGCTTTGATACCGCAGCAGCCGCCGACTCCACCGACGATGGAACCAATCTCACCCAGCAGGGCCGCGGCATCTACCTCATGCGCAGCCTCATGGATGAAGTCAGCTATCGGCACGGCGGCTCCGAGCTGCGCCTCAAGAAGCTGCGTCGGCAACGGTGAACAAGAGTAGTTCCGCAAAGGCACCCGCCACCGCACCTGGATGTGAGTTGCAGCTAGGGCTTCAGCCAGATCACGGGAAAACCGTGCCCAAGTCTTCGAAAATCGGAATCGCTGGTAACGAGTGTTGCTTTGTTTTCAAAACAGAGGGCAGCAGCAAAGCTGTCAGCGTAGTACAGCTTGTACTTGACTTTCACTTCGGCGGCCAGCAGCGCTCTCGCCGCAGTAGCATCCAAGACGGCAATCGGCAGAGGGGACACGCCACTGATGGTTACACGTGCTTGATCGGCCCCGTAGTCACGAAATATTTTCCCGTAGACTTCGCCGTAGTTAACTGCTGACATAAGAATCTGCGAGCGGCCGCGCGTTGCATCGGTCAGTAGTTCGTCCACTCTTTGCGCTGCGGGTTTGTCCTCGAGGAATGCCAGGAGAGCGCTAGCATCAAAGACGTAGGTCTTCACCCCCTGCGCTCGCCTTCTTCACGATGCTCGCGCAACCAACTCTTCACCAGTTCCGGCCCCCCGGCAAGACAGCCTCTTACGCGGGCGATGTACTCCTCAGTGATCGGTTGGAGGATGATGCGGCCAAATTGATCCTCAAGAAAGCACACCTTGGTTCCAGCCTTAATGCCATGCTTGCGGCGAAGTTCCACAGGAATCACAAGTTGGCCCTTCGACGTAAATGTAGCACTCACCTTTTTCATATCTTACATTGTACCAAACGGTCTTACATTCGGCGCTGCCGGCGCGTGAGGCAGATCGGCGTTCTTCGCGCTTATTTGCCTTTCTTCTCCCCCAGCTCGCGGGCGACGCTGTCCAGCACTCCATTGATGAACTGCACCGACTCCGGCGTGGAGAATCGCCGCGCGATTTCCAGCGCCTCGTTGATGACCACCGGCTTGGGGGTTTTGGGGAAGCCGAGAAACTCGGCCACTCCCGCGCGCAGCAGGTTGCGGTCGACGGCGGCCATGCGGTCCATGCGCCAATGTTCCGCGTTGCGCTCGATGATGGGGTCGATCTCCTCGCGCCGCTCGCAGGCGATACGAAACAGGGCGTCAGAAAACTTCCGCACTCTTTCGTCCAAATCGGTGCGTTCGCTCCAGAAGGTTTGCCGCACCTGCTCCGGGTCCTGGTGTCCCATGTCCAGTTGAAACAACATCTGCAGCGTCAGTTCGCGCGACTTGCGTCGAGTACCGGACTTGGTCGTCATCGTTTGCCATCCGTCGCGCTCGTTCCGCGGCTTGCGACTGTTTCCCGCAGCGATGCCATTTCCACAGCTGCCAGGCCGCCTTCAAAGCCCTTGTTGCCCACCTTCAACCCAGCGCGATCGATGGCCTGCTGCAACGTTTCGCAGGTGAGGACGGCGAACGCGTGCGGCACTCCCGTTTCCTGCGCCGACTGGCCGACGCCCCGCGTCACTTCGTTGGCAATCACCTCGTAGTGCAAGGTGTCACCGCGCAGCAAACAGCCGATGCAAATGACCGCGTCATGCCGCTTGGTCTCGGCAAGCTGCCGCGCGGCGGAAGGAATCTCGAACGCTCCCGGCACATGCGCGATCGTTATGTCTGACGCTTTGGTACCACATTGTCGGAGGGCCTGTAGCGCGCCGTCGAGCAGGCGCTCGGTGATGAAGGAATTGAAGCGGCTCACGACCAGAGCAAACCTCTTACCGCGCGCATCAAGCTTGCCTTCCAGGCCGCGAGTTTCGCCGGGCTTCTTCGCATACGTCAGGAATCCGATTCGCAATCCATTGACTTCGACTTCGAAAAGCCGCGCGCCGTAAGGTGTGTCGCCAATCTCGCGCTGGATCTTGACGGCGGGTGCCCCATCCTTGTCCGCCGCAGTTGCGGACAGGGTGGGAGACAGCTTCCTAACGATCTCCCAGGCTGCGTCCGCCTCGGAAACTTCCACCATCGCGTCGACACTGGGCGCATCAGAAGCGGCGATGAACTCGATGCCGCCGCTCGGCGCGAGCATCTCAATGCCGTGGCCTCCGCCCTCATGCCACTCATTGCCGGGCGCAAACCCCAGCGCGCGAAAAAGCTCCAGCGCCGGCTGCAAGTCTTCGAGAGACTTGCCCAGCACCCGGGGAAAAACGATAGAACAGATCATGATTCTTATTGTAGCGGGGGGAGGAGCGTAGGATAATTTCGAACTGTAGGGCGAGGCTCACCGGACGATGCGTCGCGCGTTTCTTCTGTGCTCGTTTGTCTTCGCGGCAATCGCGTTATCGTTTGCGGGCGATGCACGGCGTGAGGCCGCAACAAGACATCCCAGGTGGTTGTGGGTCGTGGACGACTTCACGGATATTGGGATTGCGGGCGCCCAGGTGGACATTTCAGCCGGCGACCAATGCTGGGGACAGGTAGAGGCCGGCGCTGTGAAGTGGACTGCCCATTACACCACCGATGCTGCGGGTCGCGTTCTTACCCATGGTTTGCCGCTGAAGCATTCTTGTCGTGTAACGGTTAACGGCGCTCCCCTGTATGTTCTTAGCGGCGGTGGCACCAAAACTCCATCGCCAAGAAATCTACCGTCGTGGATCGGATTACGCAATGCATACGTCGCGACCATCAACGTAAGTTCCCAGCCCAGAGATGACCGGTGGGCCTCGGATGATTACTGGACAACCGACGACCCTACTCGGTTCCGTTCTTACATCCAGAATCCGGATACGGCCGAGCTAATCTCCGGCGTCAAGATCACGGCGCTTCCCAGCGGCATAACGACCACAAGTGATGGCAATGGCCTTTTCACCTTGGAAATTCCGGCCACATATCGCAAGGGAAAGTTTCCCTCGATGGCTACGCAGACGCTGGTTTTTTCCAAGCCGGGCTACAAGACGCTGGAATATCGGCAACTGGTCTTACATCCCGGAATCAGGCCGCTCGAGATTTTTCTTCCAAAGGGCACTGGTACGTTGGTGCGGACGAACGGCACGATTCATTCGGGCAACCCTTACTACGATGAGTTCGCCGCTTACTCGGGTAAAGCGCCAGAGCACCCACCTGCGGGACGCGGCGAGATCATCTCATTCGAAATTACGCCGCCGATCTCCTATGACGGTACCTGGATCAGTTGCGACGAGGGTACCTCAGCCGTGCTCAAGGCGCGTAATCTGACGCAGGCAACTATAAGCTGGACTCCTACCGGGACTGAGATGGCAGGCCATGATGAGTTCCTGTCCATGAAGAAGGTGGACACATCTCCCGGTGGAGACACCTGGGAAGCGGAGCTCCCCTTGGTTGGAAGCACGAACTTTGTGGTGACCGGGATTGATAGAGACGGCAAAACCGTCCGTACTATGGATATAGGGAATGTCGGTTGTGAGTAGCGCCAGCCTGCTAGCTGGCGCACGAGCGAGCCAGGTTAGCGTCCAACACCGGGCCGCGAACCTGGGGCACCGCGCATGTTCTTCGTTCAACGCCTAATTAATGCCCGAAAGTCGGGGCGTTAGATATTGATTCGAGTTCGAAACTCGAAACCTGAAACTCGAAACTATTCCCTAGCCCCTGGTCCCTAGTCACTTACCCTTAAAGTGCGCCGGCCGCTTCTCCAGGAACGCCTTGGTGCCTTCGTTCTTGTCTTCGGTGGAGCAGCAGACTCCGAACAGCGTCGCCTCCAGGAACAGCCCATCGGCCAACGGCAGATCGTATCCATGATTCACGGCTTCCATTGCATACTGAATGGCCAGCGGTGAATTGGCGATGATCTTCGCGGCAATCGCCTCGGCGCGCGGTATCAACTCGGCTGCGGCAACCACTTCATTCACCAGCCCGATGCGATGCGCTTCCTGCGCGCTGACCATCTCGCCGGTGAGGATTTGCTGCATGGCGAGTCCCTTCCCTACCAGCCGCGGCAGGCGCTGCGTGCCGCCGTAGCCCGGGATCAGGCCGAGCTTCACCTCGGGCTGGCCGAGCTTGGCGTTGTCGCTGGCCAGGCGCATGGTGCAGGCCATTGCGAGCTCGCAACCGCCGCCGAGCGCGAAGCCGTTGATGCAGGCGATGACCGGCTTGCCCAGGTTCTCGATGGCGTCGATGATGGTCTGCCCCTGATGGGTGTATTCCTTGGCCGAGACCGGTGTGTGCTGCGACAGTTCGCCGATGTCGGCGCCCGCAACGAACGCCTTCTCGCCTGCGCCGGTGACGATGACGACGCGCACCTCGGCGTCGTCTTTGATCGAAGCGAACGCCTGCTTCAACTCCTGCATGGTGGCCATGTTCAGCGCGTTCAGCACCTTTGGCCGATCGATGGTGACGTAGGCAACGTGGTTTTTCTCTTCGAATTTAATATTCTGGAAATCGGTCATGAGTATGCCTTTCAGCAATGTGAAGCTTTCGAATTGCACTTACCAAGTGCTAAGTGCCAAATGCTAAGTGCTGGCCGTCTTACACGAAATTTCCCGGCACCGGCTTGTTGGGGTCGGCGTAATCGTAAAAGCCCTTGCCTGACTTGCGGCCGTACCACCCGGCCAGCACCAGCCGCTTCAATAGCGGAGGCGAAGCGAAGCGGCGCTCCTTGAACTCGTCGTACATCACGTGCGTGATGTAGTACGTGGTGTCGAGCCCGACGAAATCAAGCAGCGTAAACGGTCCCATGGGGTAGCCGCAGCCGAGCTTCATAGCTTCGTCGATGTCGGTGATGGAGCCGACCCCTTCTTCGTAGGCGCGGATCGCGTCGAGCAGGTACGGTACCAGCAGCCGGTTGACGATGAATCCGGTCTTATCGCTGGTGCGCACCGGAACTTTGCCGAGCTTCGTGCCAAACTCGACCGCAGTTTCGTAAACCTCGGGCGCGGTGGCGATGGTCTTCACCACTTCCACCAGCTTCATCATGGGCACGGGATTGAAGAAGTGCAGGCCGATGAAGCGTTCGGGACGCTTGGTCGCGGTCATCAGCTCGGTGACGGAGATCGACGATGTGTTGGTGGCGAAGATCGCATCCTTCTTGACGATCAAGCCGAGCTGCTCATACGTCTTACGCTTCTCGGCGACGTTCTCGATGATCGCTTCAATGACGATGTCGCAGTCGGCAAGGTCCTGCATATTCAGCGTGCCCTTCAGGTGCGACTGCGCCTCCGTTTTCTGCTCGGCAGTCAGGCCGCCCTTGCCCGGACCGCGCTCCACCAGCCGTGACAGTGACTTCTCGATGCCGGCGAATCCCTTGTCGAGAAATTTCTGATCCTGTTCGAGCACCACGACATCGAAACCCGCAGTGGCCGCAACCTGGGCGATGCCCGACCCCATCAGACCACAACCCAGTATTCCAGCCTTTTTGATATTCATATTTGCTTTCCTTTGATAAATGACCCTGTGATGAATGGTTTGTATTAGGGCACGGCTTCAGCCGTGCCGCAAGCACGTGTGAAATTAGCGGGCTTTAGCCCCTGCGCGACAAGCCTGCCGTCCCCACGGGACTCAACTTGATTTTCCCACGCTACCCAGTCCTCCGCCTGCGGCTACGTGCTGGGCTAGATTGAGCCGCGTCTACGGCGCTGGTTCTTGCGGCTCCCTCATTTGCGCGTCAGGATTTCCCCGCCGGCGCGCCCACCTCACTGATCCTGGTGTTCTGCATCGCGACGATGCGCCAGTTGCCTTCGGCATTCTCGGCGACAATCGTGGGCCGCGCGTCAAGCTCACGCGGCTGGCCGTTGTCGAAGAATTGCAGATGCTGCCGCAGAAAGACCAGAGCGACATCCGGGCGCAGAAAGCGAATCTTCTCCACGCTCAATCGCACGGCGCTGCCTTTGTAAATGGTGCCGAGGATCATGCGATTGCCAGCTTCGATCGCACCCCGCCCAGCGTAGTATCCGCCGAGGAGGTGGATTGAGTCGGCATCCTCGGAGAAGAATGCGGCAAAAGCCGCGCTGTCGGCGGCGTTCCACGCCTCTTCCAGGTGATACACCATCCCGTGCAGCGCGCGTTCTTCGTTCGTCATTTTCCGCTTCCCTCAACCGGCGTGGCTTTGCGGCGCAACACGTACGACCATCCGCCCACCACCACCGCCGGCGACATAAACAACAGCGCCGCCATCTGCGGCCATGCCACGCTGTTGCGAATCATGTTGACCACAGCGGTCACCGCAACTAAGACCCCGACAATCCAGGCAGCCACGAAGTGCGCCCGGCCTCCGATGAAGCTCGCGACGTATCCGGCCAGCAGCGCAAACAGAAGCCCGAACACAATCGCCCCGAGCTGAAAGCTGATGCCGGCGGTCGCGTGCGGATCGGTGTTGGTGACACGAAACACTGCGAGCCACAACAGCTCAAACACCAGATATCCGAGAACCACGCCGCTGAAGACGCGCATGGGCACTCCCTCAAAGGCCCGCTCGCCAAGTCTCTAGCGCTTTGATTAACGCTGCTTCTAACCACTCGCTAAAGCGCCCCTCAGCTTCCTCGGGCTTCTCTCGGTAATTTATTTGGAAGACCCGATCGGAAACAGGAATTAGATCCGCTATCTCGCGCTCATTCTGTGCAACTTCTTCACGTCTAAAGAAACACATCGAAGCTACTAGTACACCACGGAAATCGTGGCCGATTCCGTGTACGCTCAATAGAACCTCCACCTGGCTCTCCGTCTTGAGAATGAGTCTTGCCCAAGAAGCGTAAATGCTTGGATTAGCAAAATAGCCTAGTTGTTTAGCAGTTTGGATTATCTGGTTTCGAAAGTAGTAGTCCCTTTCGCCATCCTGTTGCTCATCATCGACATAAAACCAAAACTTTGGAGAATAGCCGCCGAGCTCATCTTTAAGTGCCCCTGCGACTTCCTGAAAACGTTCTCTCGCCTTGTTCTGCAGACTAACAGCAATACCTTTTGCCGCCTCCCACTCTTTTCGGAGAGCCTCCTGTCGCCGCTCAAAGGTCTCGCGCGCCGCTTCAATTACCTGACGAACCTGCTGCCGGTGATGAACATCACCCGCGATGCTTAATGCATTTACGAACGCTTGCCGCTCGATTGCAGCGAATAGCCCAACCAGTGGGCCAACGTCACTCTTGTCCGCCTTCTCTAGAGCTACAATGTATTGTTCGCGGTCGTCGCGCGTAACGACGAGAGGGAACCATCCCGATTTGATGAACACTAAACTCGCGAGAGCACGAGCAACACGCCCATTTCCATCTTGGAAAGGATGGATTTGGGCAAATCGATGATGTAGCCACGCGGCTAGCACTTCTGGCGGCACCTCTCTATGCTGATACTCCTGGAATAGATCTAACAACCTATCCATTTCAGATGCCACATGTTCCGGAGGACAATACTCGTGTATGGTCCCGTTTCCCCTCGAGGGGTTATTGGGAAGGACCTTGTATTTGCCACGCTCTAACTTCACTTCCACTCTATGACCAAGAGCGTCGATTCCGACTGTGGTGCTTTGGTGGCGAGTCAGAAGAGCCTGAATTTCCTTAATGTAACTTGTCGAGAGCTGTCGATTACCCTTCACAAAGTCGAATACACCTTCGATAGCTTGCTTCTGGTCTCCAATAATGGCTGCCACGAGCTCCGGATCTTTGTCGGTGGCCTCGGAAGGAATCAGGCTGGCGCTAATTCCTTCCTCTATCAAAACTTCTGTCACTCCGCGATCCAAAGAATAGATTCGCTCAATGATTCCCGTCTCAATCGCCCATTGTCGCTGTAGTTTCTCCAGAAATACACCCTGTGACTCATGCGACCATTTATCTTTCTGTTCCCTCCAAACGTCTGCCAAGTACCTCAGCTCAGGACGCGTGAGTACAGAAACGTCGTCAGGCAGGGGTTCAATCGGCTTCCATCTGTAAGAGCCGGGTTCTATTGCCATTTCAGACCATTAAATCAGATTCAGAAAATTGTACATTCGCTAAGAATTACCGCTGCAAATTCTCCACGATCACCGCGATGCCCTGGCCGCCGCCGATGCACGCCGTCGAGAGCCCATACTTTGCCTTGCGGCGGCGCAATTCGTACAACAGCGTAACCAGCAGCCGCGAGCCAGTCGCGCCTAGCGGATGTCCCAAAGCGATGGCACCGCCATTCACGTTTACCTTGTTGGGATCAAGCCCGAGCTCTTTCTCGACCGCCAGACACTGCGCTGCGAACGCCTCGTTAAGTTCGATCAGGTCGATATCGTCTAAAGTCAAGCCCGCTTTCTTCAACGCGATGCGCGTGGCTGGCACCGGTCCCGAGCCCATGATCTTCGGATCTACGCCGGCAATACCCCACGCGACTATCCGGCCCAGCGGCTTCAGGTTGCGCTTCTCAGCATCGTCTAGAGACATCACCACCATGGCCGCGCCACCGTCGACGATGCCGCTGGCGTTACCCGCGGTCACCGTCCCGTTCTTGCCGAACGCTGGCTTCAGCTTGCGCAGGCTGTCCATCGTCGTCTCCGGACGGCGATGGTCGTCTTCCGTGAACATCTCGCCTGTCGGCTCGCCGCGCCGATTGCGCAGCGCGACCGGCGTCAGCTCTTCCTGCAAGCGGCCGGCTTTGTAGGCGTCATCGGCGCCCTTCTGCGAGTGCAGTGCAAACTCATCCTGCATCTCGCGGGTGATGCCCTGCTGCTCGGCGTAGAGCTCGGCGGTATTCGCCATATAAAGATTGCAGTAGCTGTCGAGCAGCGCGACCATCAGCGAATCTTCCAGCTTGCCTTCGCCCAGTCCGACGCCCCACCTCATGCCGCGAATGACGTGCGGGGCTTGCGACATCGACTCCATGCCACCTGCGAGCACGGTCTTGGCCTCGCCAAGCTGGATCATCTGCGCCGCAGTCACGACGGACTGCATTCCCGATCCGCACAGCCGATTGACGGTAAGCGCGGGCACCTCGATGGGCACGCCTGCCTTCAACATGACATGGCGCGCGCCGTAGATGGCGTCACCCGAGGTCTGTTGCGCATTGCCCATCACGCAATGATCGATCTCACCCGGCTCGACGCCGGAGCGCCTCATGGCCTCGACCGATGCAATCGCAGCCAGTTCCTGAGCAGTGAAATCCCGCAGCTTCCCGCAGTAGCGCCCCATGGGCGTGCGGGCGCCGTTGACAATAGCGATATCGATTGAGTTCGGCATATGTATATGGAAAGAAAATCAAGGTCTGTGGAAACTAATCAGTTTATCAGCCGCGGAAGAAGGGCGGCAAACGCGATTGGCCAAAGTCGTGCCCTGATACAAAGCGCGGTTCCAGCGTTCTGTAAAACGGCTTGGGGGTAAGTCGGGGATGTCGATGTTGGTCGATTGTTCTCGTCCGTTTTCGGACAAAGAATCCTGAATGTGGACGCCTGGTCACGCGGCAAATCGCTGCTTTGACAAGTATCCCCGCTGTTTCCAGGCACTTGCCCAACCGCGCACGTGGCCCCTGACGTGTACCTTGCTTGCTGCTATTCGCCTTTCGCTCGTCGCTTCTCGCCAGAGTCCGGCAGGAACGCGAACTTGCAGGGGCGAGTCTTATTGTGGAGAACTTTAATGCATAGCTTGCTGCAAGACCTGCGCTTCGCGATTCGTCAATTGCGCAAGAACCCGGGTTTTGCCGTCACCACGCTGTTGACACTGGCGCTCGGCATCGGGGCGAGCACGGCAATGTTCAGCCTGATCAACAGCGTCCTGCTCCGTCCGCTGCCGTTCCCCGAGCCCGACCGGCTGGCGTTGCCTGCGGCGCTGGATGAGTCTTTGAGCAAGCCCGGCGTCCCCATGGCTACCAGCTATCCGGACTTCTTCGATTGGCGCAACCGGAATCACTCGTTTCAGGCGATGGCGTCCTACCGCCAGACAGGCCGCACCCTTACCGGCAGTGGCGCACCGCAACAACTTGAGACCCAGATCGTCGCCTCCGATTTCTTCCGTGTGCTCGGCGTGAATTCTGTTCTCGGCAGGGACTTCGTTTCGGAGGATGAAAAGCCGGGTACGCACGTTGCGGTATTGAGCTATGAAACCTGGCACTCCATTTTTGGGGGCGCCGCAGATATTGTCGGCCGCAACATCACGCTCGACCATGACAGCTACACGGTGGTCGGCGTGATGCCCAAGCGGTTTTCTTTTCCCATCCAGAACCCCGCACCGGCACTGTGGACCTCCTTAGCGGATGATGCCAGCGACAAGGAACCGATGACGGGGCAACGCGGCGCAGATATCACTACGGTCATTGCCCGGCTCAAACCCGGCGTCACGCTGGCGCAAGCGACCGCCGACCTCGAGGTCATCACCGAAAACCTTGCTGCCCAATATCCGGAGGCTGATAAGAAGTACGCTCACGCGAGCGTGGTGCCGGAGCTTGAGGATATTGTGGGCAACACGCGTGCCGCCCTGCACGTGCTGTTCGCCGCGGTAATGTTCCTGTTGCTGATCGCCTGCGCCAATGTTGCCGGCCTGATGCTGACCCGGGCCTCGCGCCGGCGGCCGGAGATGGCGGTGCGCGCCGCCATGGGGGCTACGCGCTTTGAGATCATGCGCCAAGTGCTGGTCGAATCGGTGTTCCTCTCGGGGTGCGGAGGAGCGCTGGGCGTAGTTTTCTCGACCTTGCTGCTCAAGATCATTTTGCAATTCGTTCCCCAGAACCTGCCGCGTCTCGATCAGGTCTCGGTAGACGGCTGGGTGCTTGCATTCGCCGCGGTCGTATCCATAGCTACCGGCGTGCTCTCCGGAGTATTGCCGGCCTGGCGCATGTCGCGCCTTGATCCGTCGCTGGCACTGCGCGAAGGCACGCGTACCTTCACCAGCGGGCGCGGGCAGCATCGTTTGCACAACATCCTGGTCATCGCCGAGACAGCCATCGGATTGGTGCTGCTGATTGGGGCCGGACTGCTGATTCACAGCTTCGTGCGCGTGCTGAATGTCGATCCCGGTTTCGACCCGCGCCATGTTCTGACCGCCAACATCGACCTGCCGGACAAACAATATCCGACCCTAAAGAATCCCGAGTTCTATGACAATCTGCTGCCGCGCCTAAGCGCTCTGCCGGGTGTAGAGTCAGTTGCAGCGGGTTATCCCATACCGGTTTCACGCAACAACGTGACCATCGGTTTCACCGTTGAGGGACGTCCGGTGGCGAAGGGAGAAGAGCCAGACGCAGCGATCACGGTCGTCACTCCAGGATTTTTCCGCACACTGGGTATCCCCATTTTGTCGGGGCGAGACTTTCTGCCCACCGACGATTCGAAGTCCTTGGCGGTCGTGATGGTGAACCAGGCGTTCGCGCGCAAATACTTTGCTGGCGAAAATCCGGTTGGGAAGCGCATCAAGCCCGGACTGGGCGACGGCGTGACCAATAATGTGATGCGACAAATCATCGGCGTCGTGGGCGACGTTAAGCGGCATGGCCTGACTTCAGAGATGCCGCCGCAATATTATCTGCCTCTCAAGCAGGCGATTATCCTTTCCCCCGCAGTTTTGATTCGCACCTCAGGCGACCCGCGCAGCATCATTGGTCCGCTGCGGGCAGAGCTGGCGCAAGTTGACCCCGATATTCCGCTGTATCGAATCAGGACACTCGACGACTACATTTCGCTTTCGGCGGAGCAGCCACGCTTCCAGACGGTGTTAATCACCTTCTTCGCGGTGATGGCGCTGCTGCTGGCGGCCATCGGACTTTACGCCGTGCTGTCTTACATGGTGGCGCAGCGCACGCTGGAAATCGGACTGCGCCTGGCCTTGGGTGCGCAGCGCGAAGATGTACTTCGCCTCATCCTTCGCCGCGGACTGATACTGGCCAGCACTGGTCTTGCAATCGGGATTTTTGCCTCCCTGCTGCTGACGCAGTTTATGGCGGGGATGTTGTATGGGGTGAAGCAGTTCGATCCGCTGACGTTTGTGGGCGTCAGCGTGGTGCTGCTGCTGGTGTCCGCGGCGGCAAGCAGCCTGCCGGCGTATCGCGCCGCGCGGCTGGATCCGATGCGCACGCTGCGCGAGCAGTGAGGGTGGAAGGGCACGGCTCCAGCCGTGCCGAAGGCTCGCGTCACAAAAGGGGCTTTAGCCCCGGTTAACCGCGGCTGAAGCCGCCTCGAGATCGCGACCTGCTAGCCGGGCTAAAGCCCGGCTCTTCCACCGTCTATCGGGGAAATACAAGGGGGATGGCATGGCAAAGCTGGAACGGATTCGTCAGGAAGCGCCGGCCTCGTTTGGGCCGGACGACATCGCGCGGCAAGCCGAACAGGGATGGAAGCTGGTCGCAGTGGAATGGGAGCGCGAGCTGCCCGAGTCGAAAGGAGACGCTCAGGCGCCCGAAGAGGTTCCATTCGGCTTGCAGGTCGCCAAAGACGAAGCGCGTCTGGAGGCCAATCCAACCGAGCAGGAAATCCTGTTCCTCATCATGGAACTAACCGTCCAGGACGGTCCCTACTCGGCGATCGCGGACGAGCTCAACCACCGGGGCTATCGCACGCGTCAGGGAATGAGGTGGACGCCGATCTCCGTCTTCCAGATGTTGCCGCGGCTAATTGAAGTGGGGCCGAGGATCTTCGCCACCCAGGAATGGCAGGAGCGCAGGGCGCGGCTGGCCAGGCTGGGCACAACGTCCTGAGACGTGGTTGTAGTTGCAATAAGGTCTGCACGATGCGACGGTTGTGTTTCAGTTTGAAATTCGGAATTACCCCCTCTTGCGATCCTTCCGGGGGCTTAGTATCCACAGGAATACCGCCGCTCCGACTATGGCAATCGCCAGCACGAGTTTCTTCGGATCCATGCCAGGAAATACATGGGTAGCAGCGCGCGCTGCGGACGCAAGGATGATAATCAGAATTATCGGCCCAGAGAGATTGCGCGGCTTCGGTTCATCTTCTTCCTTGCGGTGCACGTGCTTGTGGTGGTTTGCCACGAGAAAATCATGGCACAAAGCATGGCGTGTATTCAATTTCGTTTCGCATAGGGGCCGCGCTTCGTCGGACGGAAAGCCGCATCCGCCAGCATCGCGGTTTCCTCAAGCGACCATACCTGATCGGAGACGCCATCGGCCATCGCAGGCGCAATGCAAAGAGTCTTGTGGGCTCTGGGCGAAATAGTAGTGCATAAAGTGCAAACGCAATCGATGAGCCTTACTACTAGCGCGCTCTCGCCTCCTTGGGTTATGCTTTTCCCCACAAAAGGGGGCGCATATGAGAAACCTGTTTTTCGCGATATTGCTGGCTGCAACTCTACTCGCGGCTCTACCCGCTGCGGCCCAAAACGCCTTTACACCTGACCAGATCAAATGGGGAGCGGTGCCGCCGTTTATCCCGGCCGGCGCCCAACTCGCGGTGCTGGAGGGCGATCCGATGGCCGCCAGCGGAGATTACACGATTCGGCTCATGATGCCGGACGGCTATCGCATTCCGCCGCATTGGCATCCCAAGCGGGAAAACGTCACGGTAATCTCTGGGACCTTGAAGGTCGGCATGGGAGACACTTTCGACGCGGCCAAGATGATGAGCTTCCCGGCGGGTAGCTTCGCCTACCTCGACCCCAGCATGCATCACTACGCCATGGCTAGCGGAGAAACCGTGATTCAGGTCCACGGGATGTCGCCGGTGGAGTTCGTGTACGTGAATCCCAACGACGATCCGAGCAAGAAGAAGTAGAGCTTCACCCGACGTATCGGTGACGGGTGGAGCACGCCTTCCAGGCGTACAGAATCGCGACGCAACGATTGGAATGCACTTTAGCGCCTGAGGCAATGTCTTCTTTACCTCAGTGGCTAAAGCCAATTCCTTTTTCTACTATGCATGCACCGCTGAAGCGGTGCTCCACCCTGCATACCAAGAGTGAATGATTATTGTGGCTGCTGCTTCTGCGGCGTCCTGGTATCGGCATTGCAGCGGACGTGCACGTGTACGTGGCTCGGAACACCGCCATCGTCGGTCCCCTCGACGATCGGTATGTCCAAGTTGTCGATTCGCATTGAGGACTGACGCAATTTGTCGGCGAGGACTTGCAGCTTCACATTGCTGGCCGCCATTCGGGAGGCAAGGGTAGCGTTGATGCGCTGGTCAAGGTCGGAAGGCAGATTCATTTCGACGGCCATCGGACCGAGGCTGGCGAGGTTTTGCTGCATTCGCATGGCGTCGCGGCGAGCGCGATCGGCGTCCCGCATCGCCTGGGATCTGGCACATTGGGCGATAGCCGAATTCTGCCGGGCCATCTGCTCCTCGATCGTCGTCTCGACGTTTGCCAGGGGGACGTTCATCTCGGCCAGCAACTGCGCCTCTTCCGGATAGCGCGGACGCAGATGAGTGCGAATTTTCGCCAGCGCGCGCGCCGCGCAACTCGGCTGGTGCGTGGAGTGAGCCATCGCTCCAGAATGTCGAACGTGCACAGCCGACATCTGCTGCAAGGCACGGAAGCCGTGGGATGTCGCTGCGAAGGCCACAATCATCGCCAACACCGCAACCAGGTATCTGCGCTCCATACTGCCTCCTGACCCTTAAGACGAAACACCGACCGGACCGTTAGGAGATTTGGGATTAACCGCACGGGCTCAGGGTCTAACTTATGAGATACACGTCGAAGGCCATCATGCATCGGCTGTAAGTGATTGCACCGTAAGACCGTTAGCAGCTATGCGGGGATTGTGATGCGAGCCCAGATGTCCGAAATCAGAAGGGATTGTCCGCCGCTGGACACACACTTGACTGTCGACTGGGGAGGGCCTGTTTCGCAGGAGCTAGAGCCTTACTCTTTTACTGCTGGTTGTTCGGCGAGACTCAAAGAGGTGCCCTGATACGAACCGCTCCCATTCATGCATGTTGTGAGATGACTTTTTGCGAAAAGCGAAGAGCGAAGAGCGAAAGGCGAAGAGCGAACAGCGCGAAAACTAATCCGCCGCCCGCACCGCTGCAGTCTTCAACTTGACTGCAATGTCGATGAAGGCCAGGGCGGCGCGGCTCAGCGCCTTGTCCTTGCGGAAGACCAGCGCCAGCTCGCGCTGGATGCTGGCGTCAGCGAGCGTCACCGCGGCCAACGCCTTGGCCTGCAAATCCTCCACGACGTTGGAGCGCGGGATGAATCCGACTCCCACCGAGACAGCGACGAAGCGCTTCATCAGCTCGCTGGAGTCCAGTTCCATCGACACCGTCGGCTTCAGGCGGCGTTCGTGGAAGAGTTCCTCCAGTACGTCGCGTGTGCGCCCGACCTTGGGCAACAGCAGGGGATACTCCACCACTTCGGCGACCGTGGCTTTTTCGCGCCCGGCCAGGGGATGATCGGGCGGCGTGATGACCACCAGTTCATCGCGGTGAATGGGGACCACGGTGAGCCGCTTATCGTTTACGGGCATAGAGACCACGCCGAAATCGCAGGAGTTCTCGATAATGGCTTCGAGGATTTTGTTGTGCTCCAGCCGTTTTATGCCAACTCCCACACTGGGGTACTGGCGTTTGAATTCGGCGAAGACCTCGGGAAGGATGTGCAGGCAGGTGCCTTCATTGGCCGCAACGACGATTTCGCCACGTGGAATACGGTGCATCTCGGCCAGCGCAATCACCACTACCCTGCGACCTTCCAGCGTGTCTTCAGCGTACTTCTGAAAAACTTTGCCGGCTGCCGTGATGGCGACCTTGCCGCCGCTGCGGTCCAGCAGCTTGGCGCCAACCTCTTCTTCCAGGGCGCGGATTTGCGACGAGATGGCCGGCTGGGTGCGGAAACGCCGCTCGGCTGCGCGCGAGAAGCTGCTGAGCCGCGCGACTTCCAGAAACGTTTCCAGTTGATCGAAGTCCATGGGTAGCGATTAGTGACTAGTAACCAGCAACTAGCTGTCAGCTGTCGGCCATCAGCCGTTAGCCCTTAGCTCGAGGCTCGGAGTCTCGCAGCTCTTCGCCCCTACTAGAGCATGTTTCCAACAGATTGTCATCCCGCAGGGATGGAATCAGCACAGACGCAATTCCATGTCCAGCATGGTGTCGCGCGACTTCTTCCACACTGCGGCTGTGATACGATTCGACCACCTGCCTAATAGTGGTGCCGTGTCGCTGAAGATATTCTCTTGCTTGAAGCGGCGCCACTGCTGGACACGCAAGAATCGCTTTTATGCGTCCTTCCCATATCCGCGTATTCATCCTGGTATTAGTGTCGCTCGCGTTTCTCGGTTGGGCCATCCCTACGGCGGCCAATTTCGTTATCGAGTACAACTGGTGGAAAGAGGTCTCGCAGGTTAATACCTGGGTCAGCATGCTGTGGTACAGCATTGCCCCCACAGCCGTGGGTGCGCTGCTGGCCTTCATTGCGCTGTACACGGCCCATGTCCGCGGCTTGCACTTCGCCGGCGTCCGTCAACGCGATTATCCGTTTTACTCGCGATTAGTGCCCATCGGCTTGGCCGTGATCGCTCTGTTGTTCGCGTCCTCTTCGATCGACTTCTGGACTGTGATGCGGTTCTTCGGCTCGCGTGGTCTGGCAGCGCCTCACGACGCATGGCAGGACCACGTCTTTTCGCACGCGTTGCCCTTCTACCTGTTCGATCTGCCTTTTTATTCCGACCTGCTGGGATTCGTGTTTGTGTTGGCAATTCTGTCCGCGGTGCTGTTCTGGGTGACGGCCCGGGGATGGCAGTTGGTCGAACGCTTCAAATACGGCCAGCTGCTGGATGGGCCTTCGCGAAACATCAGCCTGGGGAGCTACCTGCGGCTACCGGGCGCAACGCGCACGCCGTTTGTCCGCGTGATGGCGGTGATTTTGTTGCTTGGTTTTGCGGGCTGGGTTTACCTGGGCAACTACGAGCTGTTATTCAGATCCCACGCCTTCATGACCGGCGCCGATTACGTAGACGAAAAGATCACTCTGCCTTTGCGCTGGCTGCTGATTATTTCCGCCTTCGCAGCGCTGCCGCTGGTCTGGCTGTCGAAATTCAAGCAGGCAGTCGTCCTGGTGTTGTCCTGTTTCATTCTTCAGGCGGCGTTGCCTGCTATTGTTCGCGCCGTCTACGTGCGACCGAATGAGATCTCGATTGAGCGGCCCTACATTGAGCGCCATATTCAGGCGACCACTGCTGCCTTCGGCCTGAATCGCAACGCCACCGAACAACCTTTCACACCGTCTGGTCAGGGAGTGGTCGATCCGGTCCAGGACGCAACCCTGCTGGCTAATGCCCGGCTCTGGGACCTGCGCGCGTACAACGCAACCATCACGCAGATTCAAGCGCTGCGCCCGTACTACACCTTCCCCGACACTGATGTGGACCGCTATTTTGTCAATGGCAACATCAAGCAGGTGCTGCTGTCTCCGCGCGAAATTGATGTCAGCCAGTTGTCCGCCGAGGCGAGTGAGAGCTGGATCAATCCTCATTTCATTTATACGCACGGCTTTGGCGTCGTGGTTGCCGAGGTCAACAAGATTACGCCCGACGGCCTGCCCGTCTTGCTCATCAAGAACGCTCCTCCGGAGATCAAATCGCCGGCGTTTCAGCTCACGCGGCCGGAAATTTACTTTGGCGAGAGGACCCAGGACCCCGTCTTCGTTCACACCGCGCGCGAAGAGTTCGACTATCCTTCCGGCGACCAAAACAAGTATTCGACCTACCAGGGCACAGGCGGCTTTCCAGTCGGCTCTTTTCTTCTGAAGGTTGCCGCCGCGATTTCGCAGGGAGAGCCCAACATTGTTTTCACGGGCTACCTCACCGGCCAGAGCCGCATGATGATTTACCGCAATGTGCGCGGCAGGTTGGAGCACCTGGCTGGCTTCCTGCACTGGGACCAGGATCCGTACCTGGTAATTACCGATGACGGCCGGCTGGTGTGGATGGTGGACGGCTATACGACTTCGCTTTCACATCCGTACTCGGCAGTCCTTCCTGTAGCCGGAGTTGACGAAGGCGCGAATTACATTCGCAATGCGGTGAAAGCCACGGTGGATGCCTACACAGGAAAGATAACGTTGTATGTATTCGATCCCAGCGATCCGATCATCCAGGCTTACGAGAATCTGTTCCCCAGGTTATTCCAGCCTGCGTCAGAGATGCCCGCCGATCTGCGCAAGCACGCGCGTTATCCCGAAGCTCTCTTTCAGACGCAGGCCGAAGCCTATCGCATCTTCCACATGCGCGACCCGCAGGTGTTCTACAACAAGGAAGACATTTGGGAGATTGCTCGCGATCTGTTCAGCCAATCGGGACAACCGGAGCCGGTAACGCCGACTTATGTAGTAGCTACGTTGCCCGGCGAGAAAAATCCTGAGTACCTGCTGATTCTGCCTTTCACTCCACGCGGCAAGGACAATTTGATCGGATGGATGGCCGGGCGGTGCGACGGCGACCAACTGGGAAAGCTGGTCTTTTATCAACTTCCCAAACAGCAGTTGATGTACGGTCCGATGCAGATTGAATCGCGCATCGATCAGGACCAGAACATCTCCAAGGACCTGACGCTGTGGAACCAGCAGGGCTCGCGCGTGCTGCGCGGAAACATTATCGCGCTGCCAGTGACCGGCGGATTTCTCTACCTTGAATCGATTTACATCCAGGCAACAGAAGCCCGTATGCCGCAGCTCAAGAAAGTGGTGCTGGCTATGGGCGACAGGCTGATTTACCGCGATACGTTCGATGAGGCGCTCGCCGATCTGACAGCAGCACCGATGCCGGCAGCGGTCGCGCCCGCCCAAGTCGCAGCCGTGGCGGCAAATGAGAAAAATGTATCTTCGCTGGCGGAGCGGCTTAAGCGTCTTCACGATCAAGCCGAACAGTTGACGCAGGAACTGGAGAAGCTGGAAAAGGAAACCGTCAAGAAGTAGAACTTGCTCGGGTAGTGGGCGCTTCAGCGCCGCGTCAGCGGCCAACAAAAGGAGCGGCTTTTAGGCCCTGAGCTGCCTTCCTTGATGTCATGAGACGCGCCCCTGTAGCGGCTTCTACCGAGGCTACCACGTGGCTAAAGCCAGTTATTTCGACTCGCCTTGACGCTGGCCTAAAGGCCAGCACTACCCGAGCTATCCCAGCGTGCTGACCAGCAATTCCACGGGATGCATCACCTCGCGTCCCATTCCGGCCGATAACTGTTCATGGCACGAAGTACCGCTGGCGACGAGCGTGCGCGGCCCTCCCTCCTGCTCGGCAGCGCGCACCTGCGCGAACAGGTCTTCGCCGACCGCCATGCTCAACTCGTAGTACTCGCGCTTGTAGCCGAAGCTGCCAGCCATGCCGCAACACTCCACCGACGATGTGAGCACGTCGAAGCCGCACAAGCGCAGAATCTCAACGGTCTGCCATGCCGTGTCGCAGCTTCGCTGCTGGCAATGCGAGTGATAGAACACTCGAGTGCCGTGAGGCGATTTGCTAGCGGGGAAAATTTGCGACAGATCTGTGCCGTGTTCTTTAGCGATGGACAATACCGCCTGCAGCGGATCGAGGAAGCTGCCGTGCGCAAACTTCTCCCATGTCGTGGCGTCCAGCAGATGTTCGTAGTCCGAGCGGAACATGGCAAGCACACTGGGCTCGAGGACACAGATGACAGTTCCCTTTTCCACATACGGCAGTAGCGTCTTCGTCAAGGCGTTCGCCTGTTGGCGAGCGGTTGCAATCATGCCCTGCGAAATGGCGGCGCGCCCGTCAGGCAATGAAGGGCTCAACTTGACATTGACGCCGACTTCGCGCAACACGCGCATCGCCGCCATGCCTCGCTCCGGCGAACCATAGTTGGTGAAGACGTCGGCGAACATGAGCACTTCAGGCAAGGTGGGCTTGGCCACGTGCGCGCGTCCGCTCTGCTGCTCGTCGCGATTCAGCCGCTGCCAAGTTTTTCGCGGAAAAGGCGGAAGTTTACGGCGGCGATCGAGCCCGACAACGTTTTCCATCAGACCACGCACGAATGGCAGACGCGTGACCGCATTCGCCATCGTGGGAAAGCGTGTAGCTTCGCCGGCCATGACATGGTAGTTGGCGAAGAACTGCTTTTGCAGCGGAGCCACGCGATCTTCCGGTACGCTGCCCGTCATCGCTCCGAAGGCCGATTTCACACCGGACTTGGGCTCCCCGAAGTTCATGCGCTGCCGCAGATTCTCATTGAGCCAGGGAATATCGATGCGCACTGGACACTGCGTCACGCAACGCGAGCAGCCGGTACACAGTTCGCTGAAGCGAGCATTGAGCAGCGTGCCAGTGCCGGCTTCCCAGGAACCGCCGATTCCACCGGAGTAAGTTTCTCCGCCGAAAGCGTGGCCGCCGACGGTTTCGAAGTTGGCGCAACAATTCATACACGCGCTGCAGCGAATGCAGTACAGCGCCTCGTGCAGCACCGTATCTTCGCGCATGCGGCTGCGGCCGTTGTCTATCAGCACCAGATGGAACTCGCGCGGCTTCGTCGCTTTGCCGGGCGCGGCGAACGACGGCGCCTTCAGCGGCGGATGCAGGATGCTGACGTACGAGGTCAGCGGCTGCCCGGTACCGCTGCGTGGCAGCAGTTCGATGAATGTGCCGAAATCGGTACGCGAGGGCACGACCTTCTCGATGCCGGCAAGGGCGATGTGCAGCGGCGGCAGAGTCATGCTCATGCGAATGTTGCCTTCGCTCTCCACCAGCATCAGCGAACCGCTGTCGGCGGCAATGAGGTTTGCGCCCGAGATGCCGGCATCGGCGGCGATGAACTGCTGGCGCAGCTTCTCGCGCGCGAATACGGTCAGCTCCTCACCGGTGTCGAGCGGCAGGCCGGTATTGAACTTGCGCTTGAACAGCGCCGTTATGCGCTCGCGCGAGTAGTGCAGCGCCGGCGCGATGATGTGCGACGGCTGCTCGTCAGCCACTTGCAGAATGAATTCCGCGAGGTCGGTTTCGGCAACAGTGATGCCGGCTGCTTCCAGCGCATGGTTCAGCTTGATCTCTTCGGAAGTGATGCTCTTGCCCTTCACCACCAGCTTGGCTTCGTGGCGCAGCAGGACGTCGCGAATGTACTGGTCGGCGTCGGCCGCCGTCTTCGCCAGATAGAAATGCCCGCCGTTGGCGCGGACACTGGCTTCCAGTTGTCGCAGCAGCTCCGGCAAATTGCCAATGGCATTTTCCTTGATCTGGCGAGCGCGGT
>Ga0302325_10007882_pt1 | contig 23514 bp, 20 predicted proteins | sample Palsa_T0_2_FD_201948 | JGI IMG/M metagenome (GOLD analysis project Ga0302325, IMG submission 201948) | Peat permafrost microbial communities from Stordalen Mire near Abisko, Sweden - Palsa_T0_2 | ecosystem: Environmental > Terrestrial > Soil > Palsa > Peat permafrost | place: Sweden: Abisko... | reverse complement strand
CGCGACTAATGGGTCCAGAGACCACACTGCGGGGAAAGATTTGGGTCACAAGTGAATAGTGATTCCCGTGCCTCAACTCCTGACGTAAATCCTCGCTGGCAGTTTGCAGTGGCATCCGGTATTACCGGCTGGGTGCTGGACGCGTTTGATTTTTTTACCGTAATTTTTCTGATTGATACGCTATCCCAACATTTTCAAGTCTCCAAGGTGCTCATCATCTCGACAATTGCCGCGGCGCTGGCGGCGCGTCCACTGGGCGCTCTCATCTTTGGCACCCTGGCAGATCGTTATGGACGCCGGAAACCTCTCATCGCCGTCGTTTTATACTTCTCGACCATCACCGCGCTTAGCGGCTTCGCTCCCAACTACGCCAGTTTCGCCATCTTGCGATTTCTTTTCGGCATTGGCATGGGAGGATATTGGGGGATTGGAGCTTCCTTCGCCATGGAGTGCGTTCCCATCCGGCATCGTGGGTTTTTCTCGGGTTTGCTGCAGGCAGGCTATCCGATCGGCTATCTGCTCGCGGCCCTTGCCTCGGCCACTCTCGCTCCAAGGTGGGGCTGGCGATCGATGTTCGTCGCGGGACTGCTCCCAGCCTTGATCACCGTCCTGCTCACCTTCTGGGCTCGCGAATCCGCAGCGTGGCAGCAACACCGGCTTTCCTCGGTCACGAAAATATTTCAAGCCCTGTGGGATCATCGGCGGACTTTCGGCTATCTGCTCCTGTTGATGACTTTGATGTCTTGCCTGTCGCACGGCACTCAAGACCTGTATCCGGATTTTCTGAAGTCCATGCACGGTTTTTCGGTGGGTATGGTGGCTCGAATCGCCATCACCTATAACCTCTGGGCGATCGCCGGGGCCTTGATCTTTGGTCGCGCGTCACAGCGAATCGGCCGCCGTTATGGAGCGTTGGCGGCCCTCTTCACTTCTATACTGGCTATTCCTCTCTGGGCCTTTGGAAGGGACCACACCGCTCTGGTCATCGGCTCCTGCTGCATGCAACTTGGAGTTCAGGGAGCCTTTGGCACCATTCCGGCACACCTCAACGAACTTTCGCCAGACGCCATTCGAAGCCTTTTTCCCGGATTCGTTTATCAACTGGGCGTATTGATGGCCTCCCCCACCGTTTCGATTGAGTATTTGCTCCGCGATCGAATGGGGTATTCCGCGGCGCTCGCCGTTTTCGAGTTTCTAGTCATCGCGAGCCTCATCATCGTCTTCGTGGTGGGGCCGGAACGCACCGGCCGCCAATTTCATGGCTCCCCGCCAGTTTGATGCCGAATCGCAATCGCCCCATTCTCTCTACCTCAGCGAGCCGGCGCCAATTTCTACCGCAAGATCACATTTCCGAGGAAGCCCAAATTCTCGCCCGCCGCGTCGCGAACGCAAAGGCTCACCCGAAACGCGTCCGCCGGTAAGTCCGTTGTCTGGTCGAGGCGCACCGCCGCCCGCGGATCGACGTCCTGGAGCTTTTTCCGTTGCAGCACTATCCCGTGATCGTCGAAGAACGTCGCTTCCAGCGAGCCAGGACGGTAAACGCCGAACGTGCCTTTCAATGCGATCGATTTGCCCGCAGGGACCGCGGCAAAAGGCTCGCTAACCACTCCGACCCAACGGCTCTCGGCGATCGGCGATGGCGCGCCCGTAACCGCCCATTCGACGGTGAACGTGTGCTCTTCCGACGGATTCAATGTGATGTACGGGCTCATCACCTCCGATTCGAAAAAGTACGGCGTCTCTTTCGGGTCGTCTTTCAGAACTTGATCGAAAGGATTGCGATGAACCGTTCCGGGACCGTCCTTCCAGGATTCTACGGAGGAATGATCCGGATATTCTTCTCCCGGGAAATATTTGAACGTCTCAACGAAGCAGGTTCTCGTTTGACCGTTCACCACGGCGTACCAGCCGCCATCCGTGTCGATCCCCACCTTTCCAACGCGGTACATATAATGGATACGCAATATCTTTCCGTTATCGATAAGTTCCTCGGCCGGATGGCGGACGTCGCCGAGGATTCGGGTAAAGCCGTTCGGGTAAATGCTATGGGGGTTGATCGGCACGTAAAGGTAGAGATCAGGGTTTGGTTTCGAGGCGTCGTTCATATCCGCCGCGTCATGCTGGGCCAGGTGCCACATTCCCCAGCGAATCTGGCGGCGGCTGATATTTCGCATGAGCTCATCGACGCGAACGCGAGTCGTCCCCGCGTAAACGTGAAAAGTTCGCGAGAACTGGACCCCAGTGCGCGGGTCTTCCGGGCTGGTAACGCGCAAAGCGACTTCTTCCGGAGTATTCGCCACCACCTCGGCACGGTAGCGGGCTCCGTCAAGGACGTAGTCGGGAATGCTCGGCCACTCCTCGTCGCTTAGCCAACCTTCCGGACCAGGCCAAAGTTTATCCCCGCCATAATTCCAGAGTCCGGTCTTTGGATTCTCTTCGGCCTCGGTGAGAACCTTTCCCGCGAGATCCGAATTCACAAAGAAAAGCTCGCGGTCGCCCAGCTTAAGCTGGATGGCGCGACCACCGATATCCGGAACAACGATCACGGTGACCAGGCCATTCGTGAGTCGCGTCGCATTCCAACCGCGATAGCTAATATTCTCGAGCTTAGCTGCATAAGAATTCGTGGATGCGCCGGATGGCGCGTTGGAAACGTCACTCGTCGCAGGATCGGAGTTGGCGCGCATCGATCCCGCAATCGAACACGTCAGAGCAGTGAGGGCTAACGGCAGGGCAATTCGCATGACCGGACCTCGTTGGCTGTTGAAAAACATTATCGATTCCCTTCCCGCGAAAAGCGGCCGTGACCGGCAAATTTTTCGATATAGAATACACCTTCATGCCGCGAACCGAGTGACTGCGATTCGGCTTCGTAGGAGGCGCATATCGGTCTTAACATAAATTCGTTCAAAGTGTTTCGTACCCGTGAAGGCATCGTTGTCGAGAAGGGAGGATCGTTTTCTCGCGCAGCGATATCCGATTGGGATGCTCTTATCAACGCCGACGATCACTCCAAGGCCCTCGCCGAATTGACCCCGTGTTCAGCCCCACAAATGGAGGATCTGCTGCCCCCGATCGGAAGCCAGGAAGTTTGGGCCGCCGGCGTCACTTATTTTCGCAGCCGCGATGCCCGGATTGAAGAATCGAAAGATGCGGGGGGTGGTGATTTCTATGCAAGGGTGTACGCCGCTCAGAGGCCCGAGCTATTTTTCAAATCTCCCGGATACCGTGCAGTAGGCTGCGGGGCAGAAGTTCGCATCCGCGGCGATGCACAGTGGAATGTCCCGGAACCGGAACTAACTCTGGTGATCAATCGGCGCCGGGCAATTGTAGGCTATACCATCGGCAATGACATGAGCTCGCGCGATATCGAAGGCGAAAATCCTTTATATTTGCCGCAGGCCAAGGTTTATGACGGCAGTTGCTCGCTGGGTCCGTGCGTTTATCTCACTCCGGAGCCATTGTCCGCCGATACAGAGATCGCAATGACGATTCGCCGCGAGAGCGACGTGGTCTTCTCTGGCGTCACCTACATTCGAAATATCAAGCGTCCATTTGCGGAACTCGTGGAATACCTCTATCGGGAGACCTCTTTCCCGCAAGGATGCTTGCTGATGACCGGTACCGGAGTCGTTCCTCCGAATGAGTTCACCTTGCGGGCGGGCGACGAAATCGATATCACCATCGCTCCGCTCGGGACTTTGCATAATGTGGTCGCCTGAGAGATCAATATCCAGTGAGGGAAGCCTGCTGGTTCGGACCGCGTCGGTGGCCACTGGCGGTAACGTCAAAAAGGGGCGAGCCGCATCGGTCGGGGGCTGTGAGGAAAACTCGGCGGGCGCCATCGCGGGGCCTGCATCGCGATAGCGCCCGGCCGGACAATGCTAGTGCGAGGGGACCACGCCTAGTTTCGGGAGAGCGGCGGGATCCTGGACTTTGCTCAGCGTGGCAAAGTACTGGTTGCCGAACAGGACGTTGCCGGTGGTACCCGACACTTTGTAGACACCTACTTGGGCGTCGGTGATCTTGTTGGAGCTAACCTGGTTGCTGTTTCCCTGGACGTAGACTCCCAGCTGATCGCTGTGGGTGATGACGTTTCTGGTTACTTCATTCTGATTGCCCACCAGCGCAACGCCGATCAGGACTACGGAGTTGAAGATGGAGTTGCCGTTGATTCGGGACTGATTCCCGCCAACGTAAATTCCGATTTGGTTGCTGCCCACGGAATTGTTTTCGATATCGATTCCGTCGGAATTGTAAATCAGGATGCCGGCGGCGTTGGTGTCGCAGGTGGCGGCGGTGCAGGGCGAGTAGATGTTGTCGGTGATGGTGTTGTTGCGGATTCTGCCGGCGGCGCCGTAGCCTATTTGAACTCCGTTTTGCGCCGCTCCGGTCGTCGCGCCCACTCCGGTTACCGTGTTGCCCTCGAGATCCATCTCCGTGCCAGTCTCGTTGCCGGTGATGCCGTTCTTCTGATAATTCTGCACGCTGTTCTCGCTCACTTCCACCCGGGAGCTTCCATCCGCTGCGGTTTCTACTTCGATCGCGTTTCCGCTCTGGCAGCCGTTATTTGCAGAGCCTAGATTGAAATTGCGAACGGCATTGTGAGATACGCGGCCGGAGGCGTTTTCATACAAGATTCCGATCAAGCGTGGGGCGCAGCCGGTGAGGCCGTTGTTTGAGCCGTCGACGATCAATCCATCAATATTGACGTCCTCGGCATTCTGCACGGAAACGGCTACCGCCAAGGTATCTCCCGACACGAGATCAGTGACGTTGCCAGTCATTGCGGCGGGGACTACCAAAACACCGTTGTCCGCGTCAATCGTCAGTGACTTGGTGATGGTGACCTGTTCCGGATAGGTTCCCGGGCAAACGTGGATGCGGTCTCCGGGGTTAGCCGCGTTCACCGCCGACTGAATGGTGGTGTAAGCGGCCGAGGGACATTGAACTTTGTCATCGTCAACCAATATCGTGGGCCCGGTGTGGAAATTCGACTGACCACGGAAATCCTGAGCGAAGGCGGCGCGAGGTACAAACAACAAAGCGGCAGCCAGCAGTGAGAGGGCAAATTTAGTCATGATGTTTTTCCTCGTTTTGACAACGGAACTGGACGTAAACAGCCCTGGATCGAGCTGAATTTGTGATGCGAGTCTAATCCAAGGACGGCGAGTTGGAAAGCGAAGCGACGGTACTGTAAGTGCTGGAACGGTTACCTGTACGCGAGTACAGGTAAGCCCGAAAGCTCGTGGGCGAGTATCCATGCGCACGACCAGCTAAACCGTTTATTGACATTGGAGTACCGCTTCCATAAGGTCAAGGCGTTTGATAGGCGGCCTGTACGGTGACCAGATAAGGATGGTCTGGGCCCATACAACGAGGAACGATTTCCATGAGCAAATTATTGTTGTCACTGGCAAGTGCCGCTTTTGTGTTTGTGGCGAGCTGCGGTGTGATCGCGGTGCTGGCTTTGGCGTCGTCTCCGAACACGCCAGCAAACGGCGCTGATGAGCAGCGGTCGCGGAAATTTGCCGAGCTCAGCGACCGATTTATGAAGGAGTCGCTGGCATTGTCGCCAAGCAACGCTTCGGCAGCCGGCTACCACAAACATGTGGATGCGAAGACCGGCAAGACGATCGCACTGGACGCGGTGCTCGACGATTTGAGTGAGCGAGCAATCGCCGAGCAGCGCGCGTTTTACGCACAGTGGCGCGAGCGCTTTCGAAGTGAGACGCCGGCGGAGAAACTGAATCCCGAGGATGCGGCGGACTGGCATTTGATCGACGATCAGATCGGACTCGGATTGCTGGAGTTCGACCGCATCCAGAGTTACAAGCACTGCCCCAACCAGGTGGTGGAGTTGATCGGCAACGCCCTGTATCTGCCCCTCACCGAGACCTACGCATCGAAAGAGGCTCGCGTAGGCCACGTGCTATCGCGGCTGCGCCAAGTGCCCAGGCTGCTGGATCAGGTGAAGGCGTATCTCGGCGAGACCGACCCGATCTTTGTGGACACCGCGATCCAGGAAAACGACGGCAACATCGATCTCATTCAAAACACGATCTCCAGTGAAATACCCGCCGGTTCACCTTTGAAAGCGGAGTACGACAAGGCCGCTCCTCCGGCAGTCGCCGCGTTGAAGGGATTTTCGCAGTGGTTGAAGGACGACTTGGGAAAGCGCCCATCCAAATTCACATGGCGCTTGGGCAAAGAGTTTTACGATCCTAAATTCAGATTGGTGATGGAAATCGACGTCACTCCCGAACAAGTGCTGGCCGACGCGGAGAGCGATATGAAGTCGGTGCGCGCGGAAATGCTGGCGCTGGCGCTGCCAATGCACGCGCAGATGTATCCGGACCACGGCGGCCATGCCGACCTGACCGGCCGCGATCGCGAAAACAAAATCATCGGCGAAGTGCTGCAGAGAATATCGGATGAGCATCCGCGGCGCGACCAACTGCAACAGGCGGTGGAGGGCGATGTGGAAAGCATCAAGCAATTCATCCGCGAAAAGAAAATTGTTTCGCTCACCTCGCGCGATAACCTGAAGGTGATTCCTACGCCGCCCTTCGAGAGGGGCGTGTATTCGGTGGCGGGATTCCACAGCGCACCGCCGCTCGAGCCGCAGGCGGACGCGGAATTCTGGGTGACGCCAATCGATGCGGCGATGCCTGAGGACAAAGCCGAGTCCAAGCTTCGCGAGTACAACAATTACACATTGAAGTGGTTGACCATTCACGAGGCTTTGCCCGGGCACTATATCCAGTTCGAGCACCTCAACAACATTCAGCCCGAATCCCGACGATTGCTCAGGTCGCTCTACGGCAATGGTGCGTACGTGGAAGGCTGGGCGGAGTACATCGCTCAGGTGATGATGGACGAAGGGTATTTGAACCATGATCCGCGGTTCCGGATGGTGATGCGCAAGATTCGGCTCAGGCTGCTGGCCAATGCGATCCTGGACGTGCGCATGCACACTATGGGGATGACCGACCAGCAGGCTATGCAAATGATGACCAAGGAGGGGTTTCAGACGGAAGCGGAGGCGGAGGGCAAACTACAGAGGGTGAAGCTGACGTCGACGCAACTTCCCACGTACTATGTAGGAATCCGGGAGTGGTTTAAGCTGCGCAAGGAGTACCAGGCCAAAGCCGGAAATCAATTCGACATGCTAAAATTTCATGACTTAGTACTAGATGAGGGCCCGCTGCCTGTTCCGGAAGTCGGGAAGCTGGTGATGGCGAAATTACCTAATTGAGCCCGCCCCGTGGGACGGGAATCGATCCCGGATGGCCGATCCGGGATTGGTTGAAGTTGCTGAAAAATAGATATTTATGGCTGCGCGCTCCATACAGCATTTCCCGGGGTGTCCATACAGTGTTTACCTTAGGCATGCCCGGGCGTTCAATAGTGCCAGTACCTTCTCGTCAAGTCCTCCCAGTATAAAGATGTCTTTTGGAACACGCGTAGAACACGAGCCATTGGACGTTACCTCCCTCCAAGTATTAATTTAGCGGTGCGGACTTAAACCCAGCGAAACGCATATTCCCCTGGCTTCACGTAAATAGTAACAGGCTAAGTGACGGCGTAGCGGCTCGGACACGGATGGCAGCCGCAAGGGTAAATGTTGTCCAAGCAACTTCTGGTGGGGGCGCAAAGTTGACGGAAGCACAGAAACGAAACGCGAGTGAAATCGGAAACGATTCGATCGAGTCCTACACGGCAGCGATTCAGGCGGATCTGCGCAAGATTCAGACGCGGAATTGGTGGTCGTGGTCGAACACGGTCGTGATTGTGCTGTTGCTGACCAGCGCGATCATGTCGTTCTCGCTTCCGAGCCTCCTCCGTGGCGACGAATCCTTTCCCAAGCTGAATCTGAATCTGGCGATGCGCGGGCTGGTCGGCCTGGTGCTGCTGTTCACGATTTACTCCCTGTGGCAGCAACTCCGGATCAAAAGGCTGTGCTCGGAAATCCAGGAAAAGCAGGCCAGCGCCGAGACGCTTTACAGGCTAGCGATGTTCGATCCTCTCACTGGGCTCCACAACCGGCGCTTTGCCGAGCCCAGGATGGAAGCAGAAGTTTCGCGGGCACAGAGAAAAGCCAGCCCGTTGACACTCCTATTGCTGGACCTGGACGGTTTCAAGCAGATTAACGATCGGCACGGGCACCCCGCGGGTGATGCGGTTTTGCGGGCGTTTGCGGACCATTTGAAGAAAGCGACTCGCGGCTCGGACCTTGCCGCGCGACTTGGCGGCGACGAATTCATGTTGTTGTTGCCGGATTGCGATTTAAAGCAGCTGCAGTTCATTTTGGCGCGGCTACTTCCTTTTCGAATTGATATCGCCGGCGAAAGTGTGGGCGTAACCTTTTCGGCCGGATGGAGAGAGTACGAACGGGGCCAGAAGCCTTCGGAATTTCTCGAGGCTGCTGATCGCGCCCTTTACGAAAACAAACGATCTTCCCGTCAGACGGCCACCACTCCCGCTGCAAGTCCGGAGCCTCAGCCGGTTCATTAGGTCCCTGAGCCCTTGAGTTAAAAAATGCCTACTAAAGCCTTGTCCCGACGAACTCGCCTGATCTTGCTCAATCTGGTCGCATTGGGATTTATTGTCCAATCGATGCCAGGCTCAAGAGCAGAAGTCACCAACCGGACCGTGTCGATGATCCATGACTGGAGCATGCGGCACTTGGTCTACCCTCTGTTTGGTCCTATGAGAGCGATGCTCGCAGCGCAGCAGGACCCGCGAGCGCGGTTTAGTTGGCGCCGGCATCAGCCGTTGCCTAATCGCAGGACCGGGCCCGGAGGCACGGAACATGCGCTTCACCGTGACTGGAGCATTAGCCTGGGTATTGGCGGAACTCCGCAGAATATGTACCCCGCCAAGTTTGGTTTCGACGTTAACGCTGCTCCGAGCTGCGCGAGTGATTTCGTGGTGTTCCCTATCGCGGCGATCGGCAGCGCCGTGCAGCCTAACCTGGTGGCGTTCAATAATCTTTACAGCGGAACAGCAGGGGGCAACGGGATCTGCAACCGGACGCCCAGCGCAACGGATACCGGAGTCGCCGCAACCGTGTACTGGTCGTATAACGTCAGCGCCATCGGCGGCGCGGTGCCGACTTCTCCCATCTTGTCGCTGGATGGGAACAAAGTAGCATTCGTCGAGTCCGCTGAGGGGTTACCGGCGCATTTTCACGTGCTCGCATGGAAGATCAACGACGGCCTGAGTACACCCAACCTGCAAAATGTCCTGGCACCCAGGACGATCGAAAAGTTTATCGCGGCCGCACCCGTCATAGGGAGCGGCGCTGCCACCGATCTGACGCTGGGATCGGCAGCCAACGGAACTGACACACTTTCCTCTCCATTCATAGATTACGGCAACGATCTTGCTTACGTCGGCAACGATGCCGGCACGCTCTATCGAATTAAGAACGTCTTCTGCACGGTCGACGCTGCGTGTTCGGGATTGAGCACGCCCGCACCCAAATTAGATACGAGTTGGGGCTCGAATGGCGCGGTCACCGTTGGCCCGGGTTCGTGTGCCGGCACGACCAGCTCGGCGCTAACCGGCGCCGTGTCTGATTTCGTTACCGGAAATGTGTTCGTGGGGTGCGCAGACGGGAAACTTTATGGGTTCAACTCCAGCGGGCAGGCGTTATCGCCTGCGTCGGTGACCGTGGGGGATGGCACGGCTAGCATGGCCTACGGCGGAATTGTGGATCCACCAATGGTGGATGGCGTGGACGGATTCGTTTACGCGGTGAGCGGGTCAGCGAATAGCGGGGCTTATGGAGCGTTGGTGCAAGCCAGGACAGACTTGAGTTCGTCGGTGGTGGCGCAAATCGGCTCTGGAAATCAATGCAATATGCATGCGCCGGTATTTAACAACGCCTTCTACACCAGCTCAACGTCGGCTGGCGTTCTCATCTTGGCCGGGGGAGTCACCGGGACGGTGAGCCAACCTTGCAGCGCTAACTCGTCAACGACTGGAGACATCGAAATTTACGGTGTCACGTTTGGCGCGGGCGGAGTAATGAGCTGGGGAACACCGGCCAACAGTTTTGGAGCCGGGGGTGGACCAGGGGCGGAATGGGCCCCACTCACTGAATTCTACAACGCGATCACCGCCATTGACTGGCTTTTTGTGGGCGCTTACCAGAGCAGCCAATCGAACCTGGGTTCGGCGAACATGACGTCCGGGTTTCCCGGAGGAGTGGGCGCGGTTGTTACAGAAGGCCTGGGTCCTAGCGGGATGATTGTGGATAACGATAGTTCCGCGGCGCAGGCATCCAGCATTTATTTCAATGCTCTGCAAGCGGGCGCGGATTGCACTAACAATACAGACTTGAGCGTCACCGGCGGGTGTGCCGTGAAATTAACTCAGGCCGCTTTGCAATAGGCGGCCAGTCCGGATGGCGAACCGCGGAACAAGCGAAGGCGCGTAGAATATTTTGCCGGGATGCCCAACCTAATTCTTTCGTCCTCCGCACTCCCACGAACATCCGTAGGACAAGCACGCGCACACATCACCCCTAGGTGGTAGAGGCAGGCAATTTCGCTCGTTCTGTAGCGGATTGGGAGAATCGCGGACTTAGAAAAAATTAGTGAGGCGGAGGACCGGGACGGCCGGACCAATCGGAAGGGGTGAATTCCACGCCCCAGAAGTGGGGCGAAGGATACAAAAATTCGACGCCGACGCGTTGCCCTTTATCAGAAGCGTCGCCGAGAAAAACAACGCGGCACTCCTGTTCTTCTTCGGTGACGGGATTGATGAGGGTAAGCTGGACGCCCATTTCGAGCGATTCATTCAGGTACAACAATCCCCCGTGAGCGCTCACCACTATGGTCTGGCTGTTCTCTCGGAAACGGCGGCCCTGTAGATCGAGACCCGCTGCGCGTACCGGAATGCGCATGAAGACACGTGAACTGCGGCGGTCGCTCTGGGACTTCTCGATCGTTTGGGAGTTGGTGCTCACCCAGCAATGGTGCATTTTGGAACAAGGCGAGTCAACCGCAGGTTGCGTTGGCAGTGTCGAAAACGTCCTGTTCGGGTGCATAATGTCTCCCGTTGTCTGGGGGAATCATGGATCTTCTGCCATATATCGAAAGCCACCGTGAAGAACATCTAGACGATTTAAAGGAATTCCTTCGTATCCCCAGCGTGAGCACCAAGACCGAACACAAGCCGGATATCGAGCGCGCCGCGCAGTGGTTGTCGCAGCAGTTAAAGCCAGCCGGCATGGAAAAAGTGGAAATCGTCCCGACGAAAATGCATCCGCTGGTCTACGCGGAATCTCCGCAAAGGCCGGACCGGCCGACGGTGCTTTTCTATGGGCATTACGACGTACAGCCACCGGAGCCGCTGGACCTGTGGACTTCGCCGCCGTTCGAGCCCGAAGTACGGGACGGAAACTTGTATGGACGCGGAACCGCCGACGACAAGGGTCAAGTGCATATCCACTTGAAGGCCCTGGAGGCGCTGCAGAAAACGCGGGGAGAGCTACCGATCAACGTGAAGGTGATGCTCGAGGGCGAAGAGGAAGTGGGCAGCGTGAATCTGTGGGACTTCGTGCAGAAAAATTGCGACCGCCTGAAAGCCGACGCGCTGGTGGTGTCCGATACGAGCATGCTGGGACCGGGTGTGCCCTCGATCACCTATGGCCTGCGGGGCTTGGATTTCTTTCAGCTGGAAATCACCGGGGCGAAACAGGATTTGCATTCGGGGGTATTTGGCGGCGCGGCGCCTAATCCGATCACCATCCTGGCCGAGATGATCGCCAAGCTTCATGACAAAAAGTTTCGGGTTACGGTGCCCGGATTTTACGATGACGTGGACAAGCTATCGACTGCGGACCGGAGAGCGCTAAATAGCCTGCCGTTCAAAGAAAAGGAATTTCGGAAAACAGTGGGTGCGCCGGGGCTGGCGGGGGAAGCGGGCTACACGATCGTGGAACGTTTGTGGACCCGGCCCACTCTGGAGCTCAACGGAATTTGGGGCGGCTACCAGGGCGAAGGCTCGAAGACGGTGATCGCCGCTAAAGCGTTCGCGAAAATCTCCACGCGTCTGGTTCCCAGCCAAAATCCGGCGAAGATCGCCAAGCAAGTGGAACGCTACATTCGCCAGTTGCTGCCGAAAACGGTGAAGTGCAAGTTTGAAGTTCTCAGCCAGAGCAAGCCGTGGGTGGCGCCGCACGCGCATCCGATTTTCCAGAAGGCGCGGGAAGCGCTGCAGCGGGGATTTGGCAAAAAGGCCGTTTTTATTCGCGAAGGCGGCTCCATTCCTTTCGTAACGCAAATGCACGATACCTTCGGGGTTCCGTGCGTGCTGTTGGGATTCGGACTGCCGGACGAAAACGCGCATGCGCCGGACGAACATCTCTCGCTGGAGAACTATTACGGCGGGATCCGGTCGGTGGCGCTCTTTTACGAGAGTTTGGCGCGCGCGTAGCAGAGTGAAACGCGAGCGGCGAATGGAGGCGAAATCGCGCTGTTTCAGAAAACCCTGATTTATCGGCCCTTTCCCGCGTTTTCACTTGAATAAAGGGGATGGGACAGCTATAGTGCCTTGCTGATCCTGGGCCACTGGGATCGCATCATCTCAATTATCTTCTGAGGAGGAGATTCCAAGTCGATGGCCAATCCGCTGAGTAAGTCAAAGATCGTAGCGCACCTCGCCGGCAAAACCGGCACGACGAAGAAGACCGCCGGACAATTCTTCGAAGAGCTATTCAACCTCGCAGTGAAAGAAACCAAGGGCACGGGGAAATTTGTCATCCCCGGGCTGGGTCGCGCGGTCAAGGCGCATCGCAAGGCGCGGATGGGTCGGAATCCTGCAACCGGCGAGACTATCAAGATCAAGGCAAAGACGGTGGTTCGCTTGCGAGCCGCCAAGGCATTCAAAGACGCCGTCCTGAAGTAGGTTCGGCGCAGAGATTCGAGACCAAGCCCCCAGGCTGGCTCTGTGTCGGAAACGACGCAGAGGCTTGGGGGTTTTGTCTTTTCCGGCAGTTTGTGTTGGCAACCGTAGTCCGGCGACCGCTCTTATGCCATCAAAATACTGGGATGAGGCGCGCGCGCGCCGCGAGCAGACGTTCCGATTCGATTTTCCGGAACGAGCGCTCGCCGGCAAATCCATCATCGTCGCCGGCGGCAGCGGGGGCTTGGGCGCCGCAACCTCAATTCTGCTGGCGCGCGAAGGGGCCCGGCTAATTCTCGGCTACCGGTCGAACGAGTCGCGCGCGCGGGCATTGCAGCGCCAAATCCAGTCGGAATTTCCGGATGCGATTGCGCCAGTGCTGATCGAAGGCGACCTGGCGGATCCACAGGTTCGCAGGCGATATTTCGACACGCTTTCCGGCTCTCCGAATTCGTTTGCCGGTGCCGTAATTTTCCCCGGCGACCCGGCTCGGGTGCCGCTTGCGGAGCTCGATCGCGAATCCATGGCGGCTTCGCTCGAAGCTAACTTCACCGCTCCGCTGCTTTTCGCCCGCGATGCCGGCGAGATCCTGGAGCGAGGCGGGGGAGGCGGAATCGTTGTGATCGCGTCGATGCAAGCGGTGGCGCCGTTCCCCGGCAGCGTGAACTATGCGGCGCCGAAAGCGGCGCTGCTACACGCCGCGCGCATCCTGGCCCAGCAATGGAACAACACGCGAGTAAATCTGGTCGCGCCCGGAGCAACAACGGCGGGAATGGCGGCGTCCAGCGTGCAATCGGGAAAGTACGACCGCTACGTGGAAAGCGGCACGGTGCCGCGCTTTGGACGTGCCGAGGACGTGGCCCGGGCCGTGCGATTCCTGCTGGAGCCGGATAATTACATCAACGGACAAACGCTGGTGGTCGATGGAGGATTGACGGCTCGCCGCGGCTGACCGTGCGGCGATTTCCCAAACCATAGCAGCATGCGCGAATACTCCGGCCTACTAACCGATCTGTACGAGTTGACCATGGCTGCAGGCTACCTGCAGACCCGCTTCGACGCCCGCGCCACTTTCGAGTTGTTTGTTCGCCATCTGCCTCCCCACCGAAACTACCTGGTCGCCGCGGGCTTGGAACCGGCCTTGGAGTTCCTCGAAAAGGTCCGCTTCACTTCCGACGAAATTAGTTACTTGCGGCGCCACCCTACTTTCCGAAATATTCGCGACGACTTTTTCGATTACCTGCACGATTTCCGGTTTACTGGCGACGTGTGGGCCATGCCTGAGGGGACCCTCGCATTTGCCGGCGAGCCGCTGTTGCGCATCACCGCGCCCATTATCGAAGGCCAGATCATGGAGACGTATTTGCTCGCGACGCTCAGCTTTCAGACCATGATCGCCAGCAAAGCGGCGCGCGTGGTCACTGCGGCGCAGGGCCGCCAGATTGTGGAATTCGGCGCGCGCCGCGCTCACGGGCCGGCCGCCAGTCTCTTGGCGGCGCGCGCCTCTTCGATTGGCGGCGCGGTAGGCACATCGAACGTGCTCGCAGGCCAGGAATTCGATATGGCCACCTACGGAACGCAGGCGCATTCCTGGGTGATGGCCCACGAGGATGAGAAGGAGGCCTTCGCTCACTTTCTCGATGCGTTTCCCGAACACGCCGTGCTCTTGCTGGATACCTACGACGTTCGCGCGGCAGTGCGAAAAATAATCGAGATGGGCCGCAAGCCCGCCGGAGTGCGCATCGACAGCGGGGATCTTGCCGAAGACAGCCGATGGATCCGGAAGTCGCTGGACCGCGCGGGATGGAAAGATGTGAAGGTGTTCGCCTCCGGCGACATCGACGAGTACAAAATCACCGCCTTGCTGAAAAGAGGCGCGCAGATCGACTCATTCGGAGTGGGTACGGCCCTGGCGACCCCGGGCGATGCGCCGCATTTGAATCTGGTCTACAAGCTGGTGGAAGTCGAGCGCGCGGGAAAGATTCAGGGTGCGGCCAAACTGAGTTCCGCCAAGGTGACCTATCCCGGCCGGAAGCAAGTCTTCCGATTCAGCGACGCTTCCGGAAATTGGGCGGGAGACCGAATCGCGTTGGAAGACGAACCCGCCCACGACGGGCTGGCCCTCCTGATCCCCGTGATGAAGGATGGCAAGCGGCTAATCCCGAAAGCAACGGTGAGCGAAGCGCGCGAGCGATGTTTATCCGGCCTCGCCCGGCTTCCCCAGAAATACAGGCAGATCGCCAGGCCGGCACGATACCCGGTGAACACCAGCCATCGCCTGGAAGAAATGCTGGAAAAACTCCGCCGCCGGGTAGCCGGAAAACCCTCAAAAACCAAGTAGTAGACCCTACTTACCATCCCAACACGCCCCGACAATCGTATCGGAAAACACTCCCACCTTTCCCCTGCCCCCGCCCCTGGCATCAGGACTACTACTACTGTGTGCACTTACGCAAGAGGCCCTTCGAAGGTGGTTGAATGCACAACCCCGATGCTATACTTAGGATCATAATTTTTTGAGTTCAGTTCATAAGTGTGGAACGTAGATATCGGCCGGCAGTCTCATAATGCGATAAGGCCGACGATTAAAAATCATATCCTAGGCGTCGAAAATCGGCGCCGCACGATTTATTGAGGTTCTATGCCGCGCAATCTTCCTGTTCCGCCACAGCCATCGGCTGCCGAAGGCACCGGCGCCCCTTCCCACGCAAAGCCAGTTCTACTCGCCCGCTCCCTCGGTCAACATGTCGGCACGTTTTGGGACATGCTCGCGATCCGTTTGGTGTTCACGGCAATATGTACCGGAGCCGGATACCACTTCCGACCGTTTACGTTGTCTCCCCTGGTCGCTTCCCTGGCTGGGTTTGTCTTCGCCGTCGCTGTAATTCTATTCGAAGTGCGCTTGCGCCGTGCCAGCTTGCGCCGCCTGATCGGGGCCGCTACAGGATCGATTCTGGGTCTAACCGGCGCCTATCTCACCACCCTGGTCCTTTCCCACACCTCCATGCCGGTGAGCACCAGGTCGTTCATCAGCCTGGCGGCGTTTCTGGTGATGGCCTACATAGGACTAGTACTGGGCGCTAACAAAGGCGACATGCTGAACCTGTCAGCTCTTGGGGGCCTGTTCGGGAGCGAAAAGGGCAGCAAGCACACCTGCAAAGTGCTCGATACGTCGGTGATTATCGATGGCCGGGTCGCCGATATTGGCGAGGCTCAGTTTCTCGACGGCACTCTGATTATTCCCCATTTCGTTTTGCGCGAATTGCAGTTGGTGGCCGATTCCGCCGATCCGCTCAAGCGGCAGCGCGGCCGCCGGGGCTTGGAAGTGCTGCAGCGAATTCAGAAGATGGCGAATCTCGACGTGCAGATCGCCGAAGACGATTTTCAGCACATTCCCGACGTGGACATGAAGTTGATCGAAATGGCCAAGCGCTACGACGCGAAGATTGTCACCAACGATTTCAACCTGAACAAAGTGGCCACGCTGCAGGGAATCGAAATCCTGAACGTGAACCTGCTCGCCAATGCGTTGAAGCCCGTGGTTCTGCCCGGGGAGTCCATGCGGGTATTCATTCTTCGCGAGGGCAAGGAGTACAACCAGGGCGTGGCCTACCTGGATGACGGCACCATGGTGGTGGCTGACGGCGCACGGAAGATGATCAACAAAACCGTGGATATCACCGTCACTTCAGTCCATCAAACGACGGCGGGAAAGATGATCTTTGGGCGGTACGACGAAAAGGGAGAACATCAGCAACCCAAGGTGGTGGAAGCGCCGGTGGGCGGGGAGCGGGCTCCGCGTCCGCTGTACCCCGAAACCGGCAGATCGTAGCCTCACCTACTGCAAACTCTCTACAACGTACTACCGGTGCCGCACCTGTCGCCTTCGAAAGTGCGGGTTTTGTCCACCACCACAATTCCAAGTAACGCCACGAACTCCCCATACTCCGGCAACTACTCTCCATCCATCGCCGCCAGCACTTCGTCGGCATGGCCCTTGGGGTTTACGCTATGCCAGATCTTCCGCACGATTCCCTCCGCATCGATCCAGAAAGTGCTGCGCACGATTCCTAGGAATGATTTTCCCAGAAAAGTTTTCATCCGCCGCGCGCCGTACAATTCCAGCACTTTGAAATCGGTATCCGGTATCAGCGGAAAGTTCAACTTGAAACGCGCGCTGAAATTGGCGTGCGTTTCCGCATCGCCGCCGCTGCAGCCGATTACCACCGCATTGTGCTTTTCGAATTTCTTGAGGGCGTCACGAAACTCGGACGCTTCGTGCGTTCAACCGGGAGTATTGGCTTTGGGGAAAAAATAGAGGATCACATTCTTGCCGCGGAATCCGGCAAGCGAAATGGGGTTTCCGTCGTCGGTTAGGGCCTGGAAATCCGGCGCTCGATCGCCTTCCTTTAACACGTGGCTCCCCGAGGGCGTCAATTCGCTGCGTCCAACATGCGCTTCACCACTTCGTTCACCAATTGGGGATTGGCCTGGCCCCGAGTCTCGCGCATGACCTGCCCCACAAAGAATTTAAACACGCCTTCGTTCCCGCTGCGATACTTTGCCACGTTGCCGGCGTTTTTGGCGATGATCGCGAGAACGATAGGCTCGATCGAAGATGCGTCGCTGATTTGGGACAGCCCATCCGCAGCAATAATTTCCTCGGCGCTCCTGCCCGTCTCGAACATTTTGCCCAAAACCTGTTTTCCGTTTGCTGCGGTGATTGCGCCGCGTTCCACCTGGGAGAGCAGATCCGCCAGCGTGGCGGGGTTCACCGGGCAGTTCGATATTTCCTTGCCCGAATGTTTCAGCCAGCGCAGCACTTCACTGGAAATCCAGTTAGCGGTGGATTTGGCTGGGGCGCCGGCGCGCACCGCCGCCTCGAAATAGTCGGCCAAAGCGCGCGTCGCGGTAAGGACGCCCGCATCGTAGGGCGAAATTCCATAGTCACTCACGAATCTTTCCCGGCGGCGGTCCGGCAACTCGGGCATTCCGGCGCGAACCTCTTCGACAACGGCGGAGGTCACCCGCACCGGCAGAAGATCGGGTTCGGGGAAGTAGCGGTAGTCGTGCGCGAATTCCTTGGAGCGCATCGCCTCGGTGCGGCCGGCCGCTACGTTCCACAGCCGCGTTTCCTGCACCACTTTGCCGCCCGATTCAATGAGCTTGATCTGCCGATCGATTTCGAAGTCCAGGGCGTGCGAGAGGTAGCGAAAAGAATTCAGGTTTTTCACTTCGGCCTTGGTGCCCAGCTTGGTTTCGCTGCGCAGGCGGACGCTGACGTTGGCGTCGCAGCGGAGCGAACCCTCCTCCATGTTGCAATCGCTCACCTGGGTGTATTCGAGGATCTGCTTGAGAGTGGTGAGATAGGCGTAGGCTTCCGCCGAGGTGCGCAGGTCGGGTTCCGAGACGATTTCGATCAACGGCACGCCGCCCCGGTTGTAGTCGATATAGGAGTAGCGATCGGAATCGGCAAAGCCCTCGTGCAGATTTTTTGCCGCGTCATCTTCCATGTGCAAGCGCGTGATTCCGATCCGCCGGCGTGCGCCTTCTACTTCGATTTCCAGCCAGCCCGCCGTGGCCAGCGGCAATTCGTACATCGAAATCTGGTAACCCTTTGGCAGATCGGGATAAAAGTAGTTCTTTCGGGCGAACCGCGATTTTTCCTGGATTTCCAGATGCAGCGCCAGCGATGCGCGCAACGCCAAATCCAGCGCGCGGTGGTTCAGCACCGGCAGCGCGCCGGGCAGGCCCAGGCACACCGGGCACGTATTTTGATTCGGTGCATCGCCAAAACGCGTCGAGCAGCCGCAAAAGGCTTTGGTCAGCGTCTCCAATTGCGCGTGCACTTCCAGCCCAATCACCGCTTCGTAACGCGAGAGAACATCGGGAGCCAGCGCCGTGGATTCTTGTGTGCTGCGCGTCATAACAAGGTGAGGATTATAGCATTCGGGCAGTCGTGGCACAGCCAACCTGGATGTGTGAACAAAACTGCCCAACCTTTTCGATTCAAAATGGCCGGGTGCTCACTGTTTGAGGTTCAGATAATTTGCGAGTTGGGAGCCCGCTGGAGAAAATTTCCTGGTTGACGGAATGGACTGGCTGGACGAGGCTTGAGGCCGGCCCACACTGCTTTTGAGGTAGGCAAGGTGGCTGGTGTATTCGCGAAGTCTTCCGCACTGGCATCCTCTCTTTCTAACATGGAGACTGTTTGGAGGCTTGCCTCGGCGCACACCCAAAATTGAGCGTGAATCTCAAGAAGCCATAACGGGAAAAAACGCCGGTAAAGAATTCGTATTGATGGATAGAGCTTTGGATCGGGCGACTCGTGGACCCAAGTGGTTGTCTGACCATAGCGTGGCAGAGTGCGTGGTTCGCGCATTCGTATATGGGGCGGCCGTCCTCCGTCACTACGACCTTTGCGCATATGTGGTCATGTCGAATCATGTGCACTTATTGATTCGGCCGAATGTGCAGGTTCCCAGGATCACCCAGAGGATTAAGACGGCGAGTGCGCGAGAGGCGAATCGGATTTGGGGACGTACTGGAAGCTACTTTTGGCAGGACGAGTCGTTTGACCACTGGGCCAGAGAACCTACCGAATACGAGCGGATACGGCGGTACATCGAGAACAATCCCGTCGCGGCGGAGTTGGTGGATAAAGAGGAAGACTGGCGTTGGTCAAGTGCCAGCGTGGAGGACCGACCGATGCCATCTGACCGGGGCTGTTCGTGCGTAGCCGTGGCATAGCCAACCTGGCTGTGCGAACCAAGCTTGGAACTGCTTAGCGCGCTGGATGGCGCGCATTTGGAGCTCCCACAGCCAGATTGGCTGTGCCACAAAACCCTCTAGTTCGGGTCGATAGTCCAGCCCGGCCGCGCCGCCGCAATATCCGGATCGCGGACTAACACTCGCGGCTTGCCAGTTACACTCAGATGCACTTCAAGTGGCGCCTGGAACACCTGCTCGAGCAGGTCGCGCTGGTAGACCTCGGTAGGCTCGCCGGTGCGCATGCACTTTCCCTTGTGCAGCAAGACGATGCGGTCGGAAAATTCGGCGGCGAGATTCAGTTCGTGAGTCACCACAATTACGGTGAAGCGATTTTCGTCGGCCAGGCGGCGCAAGCGTCGCAGCAGCTCCACTTTTCCACCGATATCCAGGTGCTGGGTGGGCTCGTCGAGTAAGAGCAGCGCAGGTTCCTGGGCCAGCGAACGTGCCAGAATCACGCGCTGTTTTTCGCCACCGGAGAGCTGTTCCATCCAGCGGTCGCGCAGATCGTCGGCGCCTACTTGCAGCAACGCGTTTTCGGCCATCCGGCAATCCTGCGCGCTCTGGAAACGCAGACGCCGGCCGTAGGGGTAGCGCCCCTGCAGCACGTATTCCCAAACGCGCAGTGGAAACAGCAGCGCGCTCTCTTGCTGCACCAGTGCGACTCGCTGGGCGCGGACCCGCGGATCAAGTTCGCTCGCGTCGCTGCCGTCAATCTGCACCCGGCCCGAGAGCGGTTTCAACACGCCGGCGAGCAGCTTCAGCATCGTTGATTTCCCGCTGGCATTCGGCCCCAGGATGGAAATTACTTCGCGGCGATCCCCTTCAAAACTGATTGGACCTAACGTGAACTCCGGCGCGTCGCGATCGGTGGCTGCGTAAGCGTAAGTGGCCTGCTCGACCAGCACCCGCGCGGGATTTTGTCCGGATCCTGGCGGAAACGAGCCACTCCCGGAACTCGATCCTGCTCCGGGCCGGGCGGAATCGGCTGCGCCACTCATCGCATTCTCCGTCGGAGCAAATAGATAAACACCGGAGCGCCGGCAAGTGCGGTCATCGCGCCGACTGGCAACTCGGTGGGAGCCACCACCATACGCGCCAGCGTATCCGCAAAGACGATAGCGATCGCGCCGCCGATCGCGGTGGCCGGAATCAACAACCGGTAATCCGATCCGAAAATCATCCGGATCACGTGCGGCACCAGCAATCCTACGTAGCCGATCGAGCCGCTCACAGAAACCGCCAGGCCGGTGAGCAGCGACGCCGATACATAGACCACCAATTTTACTCGCCCCACGTGCACGCCCAGATGCCGCGCCTCTTCCTCCCCGGTCAGAATCAGATTCAGGTCGGAAGCGGTGGTATAGATCGCACCGGCCGCGATGAAGAAAACAAAAAATAGCCAGCCAAACCACCGCCCGGGATCTGCCGGAGGCGCCGATGACAGGTCGCCCATCAACCAGAACGCCATGCCGCGGAGGTCGCGCCCGGCAAGTGTGGTCATCAGAAACGAAATAATAGCGGAAAGAAAGGATGCCGAAATAATTCCTGCCAGCAGCAGCGTCGAGCTGTCGAGCTGTCCTCCCCGGCGGCCCAGAAAATAAACCGCAGCGATCGTTCCCGCAGCGCCCAGGAACGCCGCGCCTTGCATGGCCAGCGGAGAATGCGGGGCCAAGCTCAGGCTCAGAATGGCGCCGAGGGCGGCGCCGCTCGAGACGCCCAGAACGTAAGGATCGGCCAGCGGGTTGCGCAGCAATGCTTGAAATCCTGCGCCGGCAACGGAAAGCGATGCGCCCACCAGAATTCCTAGAGCAATCCGCGGCAGGCGCAAGCCAAAAACCACCAGGTTGAATTCGCTCGGAATCTGATTGGTTCGCCCGATCACGCGATTGATCAGCGTCATCACGATGTCGCCCGAAGATATCGAATAAGCGCCAAGTCGGAGTGAGAGCACCACCGTGACGAACAGAATCCCGGCAAGAACGGCGCAGACGCTCAGAAGGCGGCGCGGCGTTAGAGGCCGCATGGACAGCCTTCCTTGCCGCTGGTGCCGGCCAGGGACGCAGATCTCTCTGCCCGCGCACCGGAATCGTGCTGGCGCGTGACGAAAGCAGCGCTGTGCAGTTGGTGCGCGAGCGCTTCGATTGCATCGATCATGCGCGGAGCCGGGCGGTCGATCGAATCGCTCACCGAGACTACGTGACCATCGCGGACCGGCTTCAAATCCCGATAAACCGGTCGCGTGCGCAATACATCCAGGTTACCCGCATCCGGATCATCGTGTCCTCGCGCGAAAATCAGATACTCGGGCCGCAAGCGCACCACTTCCTCCATGCTCATCTCCGGCCAGTTCTTGGTGGACTTCACTACCGATTCCGCCCCGGCTAATTTCAATGCGTCGGCGATGAAGGTGCCCTGGCCAACGCTGATCAACGGACTGGACCACACGATAAAAAGCACCCGCGACGAAGTGCTGCCGTTGAGAGCGGCATGCAGCGAATCCAAACGCGCCTGCAAATCATCCACTATCGATTTCCCTGAAGTGCTAGCACCGGTGATGTCGGCAATCTTTCGAATTCCTGCCAGAAGTCCTTCCACCGAGTGCGGATCGGAAACGTACACCGGGATTCCAACGTGTTCGAGCGCCGCCACGGTTTGTATCCGGTTGATCGAAGTGGTGGCCAGGACTAGATCCGGGTGCAGCGCCACGATCGCCTCAACACTGGGGCTCATCGGCCCGCCCACGTGCGGTTTGGCCGTCGCTTCCTTCGGGTAATCGCAATAGTCGGTGTCGCCGGCGAGTCGCTCCTGCAGCCCCAGTGCGTACACCGTCTCGGTGAGATTGGGAGCCAGCGACACGATGCGCCGCACCTCCGTGGCCACCGTCACCTTGCGCCCCAGTTCATCAATAAACTGCGCGGTCGATTTGGGCCCAGCCGTAGGAGCAGCGATCGGAGCTTGGCTCGCCTGTGCCGCGGTGGCGGTGAAAGTGAGCGCTAAAAATAGAATGGGCGTATAGGATTTTCGAAATTGCATAAGGGGACGCCGTGCAGAACGGAAGCTCTCGGACTCCGCCAAACAGCCTGCGAGAAAATTGGCCGGATTGACCGAAGCTATTCGCAGAGCATTTTTCGGATGCAGCTCAATCTCATGTGCGAGTGTATTTCCGTCCCAAGAAAGTGTCAACCAACGCCGAGTCAGGTGGTGCGCAACCTCATTTCCGTTGGAGTTCTACGAGGGACTTGGGGGGTAAATCCTGCAGCGAATAGCTCATAACCATCCTAGCCTCGCCCCCGATTTCGGGATCACGCCAGCGGGTTGCCGGCGGGAGGACGAATTTATACGGAATTTCGATGTGCCATCGTTTACTCAGATAATTCACCGGAATGCTAAACAGAATGTTTTCCCCGGGCGCGATGTTCTTCGCGCTCCCGACTTCTGGCATGTACCCGAACGGCAACTTGCCTTCGCCTTGCAGAGCTGCTTCAGACGGCTGCTCGTCTGGCGAAGTAATTCTACGCAACAAAGGGCGGTCGGGCACCACCTCCAACATGACTTGTCTCTCGTCCTTGGGACTGCCATTCGGCGTACCGTTTTCAAGGACGACTATGGGAACCCTGCAGTTATTCGCAATTTGTAGCCAGATGCGATTCTTTGGTTCGTCTTCCGTTCTGGGAATACCCGGTACGATGTGGTCGAACTTCAAATATACGTAACCCCGGTTCGGATCAATTACAAAATCTATCTTGGGAGGCGTGTTTTTGCGCGGCGAGGAGAAAACCTGTGACGCCAATCACCAAGCTGAGTGTGCAGATCCGTACGACTGCC
>Ga0302325_10007881_pt1 | contig 23515 bp, 16 predicted proteins | sample Palsa_T0_2_FD_201948 | JGI IMG/M metagenome (GOLD analysis project Ga0302325, IMG submission 201948) | Peat permafrost microbial communities from Stordalen Mire near Abisko, Sweden - Palsa_T0_2 | ecosystem: Environmental > Terrestrial > Soil > Palsa > Peat permafrost | place: Sweden: Abisko... | reverse complement strand
AGGCCGCGCCATTCCGGTTAGCGAAGATCAAACCCGCCATCACCAGAAAACTGCTGGTGAGTCCGACGGAAAGGCGGCGAAGCTCAGTTACTGCGCTATGGATGATGCCCGGGTAAAGGCTCAAGGAGGCAAATATTCCAAAGAACACGCCCAAGGCTGGCCAACGAGCGAAATACCGATGGAGCTCCAGGACCTCACCCCTGCTATGCATCCCCAATAAAACCAGGCTTCCTGTAACCGTGATAGCGATCGAATCGCACCCGAAAATAACCAGGGCGGATAGCAGCGGCTTGCAACTGATCTTTGGCAGACGAAAGAACGGAACGGCCGACTCTGTCGAGACTACGGTAACCGAAGCCACCTGGACCTCCGCTGATTCCCATGTTTGTTCCAGCGACTCTATTTAGGAAACCTGAAGGTTCTACACGCAGGGACATTAAAAATGATTTACCAGGCTGCGGGCAGAATCTTAGGAATCGGCGCAATTGCTTTAGGAAGGTAATGAACGCAGCATAGTAGTGAGCGCCGCGCTCGGTCAATAACTAGAACCTCGGGCCTAAGTTGGTTTCGGCAATTGCACGCCGGATGGTGAAGATGTACGAAAACATGAAAGCCTCAAGACGTTTCTCGCAGGCTGTAGCTTCGCCATAGGGCATCCCCACCTTGAACCTTCCCGTCCCTGATGGGTGCGGATTGTAGACCTCCTATCGGCTTGCCAGTAAAGGCATCCAACAGAACTAGGGCAACCTCACGGTAAGCGGGAAGAGCTCATGATCGATCACTTGGCCATCGTGCGCTTCATTGGCCCGACGCATCCATGAGCGGCTGCCTCAACATGTCTCAATTCCATTTCGGCTTTTACTGCTCGCTCGGAGAGGATAGTAAGCTCCGTGAGACAGTGGCGGTGAGACCTTTGCAGCAGTCAGCTAAGGCGAGGCGACTAACAAAAAGCCATTGGAAGCAAGCGAACATCCCGTATTGTTGCTTATCAGAAACGAGTATCGACAGGGAGACGCACGAAGCCACTGGCTACTCATTGTTTGTCGCACTAACCCAGAAGGCCAATGATCATTCATTGGACATAGCTACGTTACGTATAAGCAACAAAAGCCACGATTGTCTGGGAACTTAGGAGTTTGGTTCCTAGTCTTCCCGCAGCGCACATTTGCGCTACTGAGGAGACACTCCATGTTCAGACATGTCGCTCGCAAACTCGCCGTTGGCGTAACACTCGTCGCGCTGATTACTCCAGTCGCTCTCGCCTCACAAACCGGCACGGATCCGGAGCCTGGGGTGGTTCACGTAATTCTCGCGTTCTTAGGTTTGGCGTAAAATACCCCCAAGCAACGGCCCGAACGGCCGCCTTGAAAGGGGACTCTAGGATGCATCTCACCGGTCTAGATCTCCTGTTCTGGGCGGCCGGTTTTCTGGAGAATGTTGGGTTGCTCTTTATTCTTTGGTATCGCCGCCGAGCTAAGAGCTTCCCGTTCTTTACAACTCTCATCACGCTGAACGTCGCCAGAACAATTGTTCTCTATTTCGTCCTGGACTACGGAACAAAGCAAGGCTACTTCTACACCTATTGGTCGCTGGCCCTATTCGACGTGATGGTGCAACTTTGCATCGTCTACGAGCTCGCCTCTCGTGTTTTCCGCCCCCTGGGCGAATGGGCTGGCGATGTGCGGACCAGTCTCGTCTGGCTGGCGAGCCTGAGCGTAACCGTAGCCTTGGGATTGACCTGGTTGGCAAGTCCGCCGGCGCGAATGTGGATGCAATCTGTTGTGTCTAAAGGCCTCTTGTTTTCGGCAGCGTTGATGAGCGAACTTTTCGTGGGGATGATGGCTCTTTCCCTAAGCGCGAGGCTTCCGTGGAAAACGCATGTCGCGAAGATTGCCCAGGGACTAGGCGCATATTCGCTGATCAGTGTGTTGATCGAGACCGGACACAATTATGTCGGCGTCGGTCGAGACGTACCAGCCTACATTGTCTTGTCCCATGTTCGCATGGCTGCGTACCTGGGCTGTGTAACTTATTGGATCATCATGCTATGGCGCGATGAACGCCCATCTCGGGAAATGACCGAGGAAATGCGCGTAAGATTGTTTACTTTGCAAAGATGGGTGGAATACGATCTTCAGGGACTGCGATCGCGGAAAAAGTGGTGACCACACATAATAGCTACTTTATAGTCGCAATCGGGATTTTTCTTGGCGTTCTCGTCTCGGTTGCAGGATATTACTACTCCCGCGCCCACCGATCGTTCCAAGTGACCTGGGAGGAACTTTTTGGAAAACTGATCTGGATAGACCGGAACAACATCGCTCAGGTCGCTCTGGATCTTGTCGACGAATCCGGCCAGCCCAGGCAAGCCGTTGACGTTGAGGGTCTGGAACCATCGCAGATCTGGAAACTGATTGGCGGGTTGGACGGACTTGAGGTCTTGGAGACCAATAGTGAAGTACTGATCGATCTGGCTTTTTACGTCCAGCAGTGGCATCCAGAGGCGCTGGTAATTGCAGAGCGACTGCGCCTGGATGCCCGGGAACTGAAGTGGCATGTGGCTCGTCTGAAGGGAGCTGCCCGAACCGGGAACCTGGAGATCTCCTTTCCGTTCTATGCGCAGCGTGCCGTTGCTACTTATTACCTCATGACCCGCCGTGTGCTTGACCTCTATGAAGCGGGAAACTTCTCCATGCTTGCAGATTTGCAAAAGACGCTATAGATCCAGTCTCATCAATCCCCGAAGGCAGAGACGGCCCCATGCGTAACCCGTCCCAAACCGGGTTGATCAACCAAAATCACTGCGTCAGTCGAATAGCCACGACGATAACCCGGCCCATGTTTTCTATTTCCTTTCGGTACTTCCAGCGTCGGCTGGAAACAGGGGACAGTGGATGGGGGATTAGAGTCAACCATTCCGAGTTTCTGTCCAATTCGCACCAGCCGCAGACGTAGGAGTCCCCGGTCATGAGGAAATAGATGGGCCGCTGAAATTCATGCGTCCAGTCTTTGCGCGACAAGATCGCGCGCTTCTGAGTATCGATCTGAACAATTGAACCTGCCGGAATCATGGGATCCAAGGTGCGGTCGCGCTTTCCAATGATGGCCCGCCTATAGGGCATAGGCAAAGAACCATTCTCTGCCGCAAGCAGCATGGTCTCATCCGGTGGCTGATCGGGACCGAGTTTATCCGGCAGCAGATATTTTGCTTGCTCTTCCAGCGGCCCTTCCGATAACAAAATCGTCGCATTCGGGCTGGAAAGTTGCTCCAGGTGCATGGGTTGCGTATTCCCCGGATGCATGGAGCGTAGCAGTTGTTCTGGCGGAATGTTATAGATGTCAGCCAGGACAATCAGTTTGTTGACGGACAGTTCGTGTTCTTCGCGTTCCACGCGATCCAGCCAACTGGCAGAGATCTGATACGACTGGTTGCCCCATTTCTGTGCGAAAAGGAGACTCCTTTCTTCAACCTCTCGCAAAGAGAGTTGCCACTGCCGACGAATCGTACGAAGCCTTGCGCCAATTCGTTCCAGGAGCGAACCTTTCTTAGGGCCCATGCCACGGATATAAATGCCCAGAGCCCACAGGACTCGCCACGAAGACCGACTGCGCGACAAGGCCGCTTTCTCGCTGACCCACCGAATCGAAACAACCTGACGACGACAGAATCGCCACTCGCGTCAAGAGCCGAGGCGCCCCGATTCCGCCGCATGCGCTCCCATTGTAATCAGCTAATCGAATGCCGATAGTAGCATATTGAACAGACTGAGAGCCTCGGAGCGATGCGGGTCGATCTCAGCGGCCCTCATTCGGGAGCAAGCCGTCGACGAGGAATCCCGAGGAAGACGCGAGACGCCGCAAAGTTCGCTGAACTAGAATCGGGAGCTGTTCCTTGTGCTCACAGCGAGGAGGCGTGTTTAATCGATGCGCTGAGACGGTCGAAAAGCGCTGTTTCGTATCCACAACATGAGTGCTGTAGTTCGTTGCTAATGCACGATGCCATCATCTTACTTACCGTCGTGCCAGTCTAATCTGGCCTCCCCGACATGTTCTCGAAACCGCGTCCGCTATTTCTTGCTTGGAGTTGTCCCAAACTTCCCCTTGGAAGGCGATCCTAACCCATGGTCATGCGGAGTGGCCGTTCGAAGCGGGACGGGGTTCGCTCGCGCAGGTAAAGGTATAGCCGATGCCACGCTTGGTCTGAATCAATTTCTGCGGGAAGTCTCGATCGACCTTGCTCCGTAAAGCACTAATGTACACATCGACTACGTTGGTTAACCCGTCAAACGAAGAGTTCCACACATGCTCAAGAATCATGGTTCGAGTGACCGGCCGGTTCGCGTTCCGTACCAGGTATTCAAGAAGCAGGAATTCCTTCGGTCGTAGATCGATGGACTTTCCCAGTCGCGCTACCCTTCGCCGGACAAGATCCAGTTCTAGATCGCCAGAGCGCAGCATATTGACTGCATTGGACGCTGCGAGATCGGAAGCTGCTTGACGCAGCCGTATCGAAAGACCAAGGCGCACTGCCAACTCCGAGGCAAAGAACGGCTCATGTACGCAATCATCCACGCCGGCTTCAAACAGATGCAACCGTTGCTCCAGATCCAGGTAGCGTTCGAAAACGAAAAGTGCTAAACCGGCGTTTTCCTGCCGTAGTAGCTTCACCAGCAGCAGAAGATCCTTAAAGACAAGGGAACCAGAGTCCAGGAGGATACCTTCGTACTGCGAGAACCTGGCAAACTGCAGGCAATCCTTCGGGGACAACACCGTGTCCACGACAAACTGATTTGAGTTGAGCGCTTTTCCGACGCGCCTTTGGAGATCACACCGAGGCAAAAGTGTCAGTACTTTCATGGATTTCTCCGGATCGCACGGGCCCCCCGAGGAAACAGCGCGCAAGAGATGCTCAATTGCAAACTAAGATCTGTTACTTCACCTGTCGCATCACTGCATTAAATCCTGAAATTCAAGGCGATGATTCGCAGGAGTCGTGCAGTTTTGTGAGCATAAATTGGTTGTGCCACACATTTGCCACTAAGCCGCCAGAGCAATATTCAGCGTGGAGCGAGCAGTAAGGATTCAAGACAGAAGTTCAACAGTAGATCGTGAACGAGCAATATCAGAAGCACCTTTGCTGTGTCAACAATTTACTTATTTGAGACGCAACGCCATCGTAATTGTGACTGAGATAATAGTTAGCGTCCGGGGATAGGAGAGCGGGGCGGGTGGGTAAGCCTGCGATTTTGTGCCGCAGGCTGCCGAAACCGAGATACTGAGCATCTACACTGTTAAGCAGGACTGTAGATCCAATCAATCGAGCCGTACGCCTAAAGTGTGATTGATCTGTAATACTTCTGTGCAGGATGGTAAGAGCTGTTCAATAGAGTACGGAATCTCCACTAGCTACGGACGAAATCCGTCATCAAAGCGAGTCTTGTGGTGCTTCCCGGAGATGCCATGTCCTACTCGATCCATCGCTGCAACCGAGTCTTCGCACGCTTGCTTCCGGTCTTTTTCAGCGGTCTGCTTGTCGGCGGTCTTGTCTCCTGCAGCGGCGGTAGCAGCAGCAACAGCGGCGCTCAGCCCACGCTTACTCTCACTCCCGCAAGCATCCATTTGACGGCGGGCGCAGCGGGTCAGCAGGCTTCCCTGCTGCTGACCGCCTCGGCGCTCGCTGGCGGTGGTATGGCGCCGGTCACGGTGTCTGTACTTCCGGCCGGCGTCACCATCTCCCCATTGACGCTGGCGGTCACTCCCGGCACAACCCTGCCGCTTACCCTTACGGCGGCCTCCTCGGCCGCCACTACAACCGCTACCGTCACGTTTACTACCACCGCGAATGGCCAGACAGCTACCGCGCAAGCATCGCTTTCCGTACAGGCAGCGGCGCCGCTGGCGGACTTCTCGTTCAGCGTCACGCCGGCAGCGGTGACCTTAACAGCGAATGGCACGCCGGCGACTGCTTCTCTCCAGGTAACTGCTCAGAACGGGTTTTCCTCGAATGTACAAGTAACCATTGCCGGCTTGCCTGCCGGCGTGGCCGTACAGCCATCGACCATCACACTTACTCCCGGAACCGCTGCCACACTTACGCTGACGGCTCCGCCAGGAACAGCTGCCGGATCGTCAACCGCCACGTTGACAGCGACCTCGGGCACCCTCACGCATACTGCTTCGCTCGCCGTCACTGTCACCGCGCCCGTTACTCAACCTGATTTCTCGATTAGCATCGCCCCTCAATCCCTGAGCCTCATCGCAGGTGGGCCCGGGCAACCAGTCCAACTCACGGCGACCGCGCTCAATGGCTTTACGGGGAGCGCTAACGTTGCGCTTAGCGGCGTGCCTACCGGTGTGACAGCCGCTCCAGCAACGCTTTCGCTCACCCCTGGCACGCCACAGAGCGTCACGCTTACGGCGGCCAGCAACGCTCCGGCGGGAAGTGCCAACGTCGTGTTTACTGCCACCTCCGGTTCGCTCACCCATACCGCCGCCCTCGCGCTTACCGTGGGCGGCGGGAATAATGTGACTACCTATCACTATGACAACGCACGCGACGGATGGAACGCTTCGGAAACCGTGCTCACGCAGCAGAACGTCAACTCCACCTCCTTTGGAAAGCTCCGTGAATTGCCGGTGGACGGCAATGTCGACGGGCAGCCGCTCTATGTGAGCGGTCTTTCTATCGCGGGGCAGGCGCACAATGTGCTCATCGCAGTAACCGAGAACGCGAGCGTCTTTGCCTTCGACGCCGATTCGGGTACACAGCTGTGGCAAGTGAGCGCTCTGGGAACCAATGAGACCCCGAGTGACGACCACGGTTGCAGCCAGATCTCGCCGCAGATTGGCATTACCGACACTCCGGTGATCGACCGGGCCAACGGCCCCAACGGAACCGTGTTTTTTGTTGCCATGTCCAAGGACGCGGGCGGCAATTACCACCAGCGCCTGCATGCGTTGGATCTCTCGACAGGCGCAGAGCTCCAGGGCAGCCCCGCCGCGATTCAAGCCAGCTTTCCCGGAAACGGTTATGGTTCCACGAACGGGATGCAGGTCTTTGATCCCGGTCAATATGCAGAGCGCGTAGGTTTGTTGTTGATGAACGGGCAGCTGTATCTGGCATGGACGTCGCACTGCGACGACGACCCCTACACCGGTTGGCTTATGGCTTACAGCGAAACCACCTTGCAGCAGACAAGCGTCTTGAACCTGACGCCAAACGGCCCGTCCACCCCTCACTACGGCAACGGCGAAGGCTCGGTGTGGATGAGCGGCGCGGGCCTTGTCGGCGATACGCAAGGCAACATTTTCTTTTTGGATGCCAACGGTACCTTCGACTCGACCTTGAACGCAAACGGCTTTCCAGCGAGCGGAGACTTTGGGAATGCCTTCATGAAGGTATCTACGACCGGGAATGTACTCGCGGCCGCGGACTTTTTCGCCGCCTACGATCTGCAGGCCGAAAGCGACGCAGACCAGGACCTGGGCTCCGGTGGTGCAATGCTACTGCCCGATCAAACAGATGCCAACGGCGTCGTTCATCACCTCGCCGTAGGCGCCGGCAAAGACACCAATATCTATGTGGTCAATCGCGACAACATGGGCAAGTTCAATGCAAGCAGTAACAATGCGATCTATCAGGAACTGCCGAATGCACTTTCTGGTGGCGCCTGGTCCATGCCCGCTTTCTTCAATAACACGGTCTACTATGCAGGCGTCGGTGATCACCTCAAGGCGTTTCCCATAACCAATGCGCTGCTTGCCACCACTCCAGCCAGTGAGTCTGCGAATACCTTCGCCTATCCTGGCGCGACCCCGAGCGTAAGCTCGAATGGAACCCAGAACGGCATCGTGTGGCTCGTTGAAACCCAGAACGGCGCAGGAGTCTTGCATGCTTTCAACCCCGCAAACGTAGCCACCGAGCTGTATAACAGCAATCAAGCCCCGAACAGCCGCGACAACTTCACTTATAGTAAATTCGTTCCGCCCATGATCATCAATGGCAAGGTGTACGTTGGCACGCCGAGCAGCGTTGCCGTCTTCGGTTTGCTGCCCTGATCATTGGAGAGTAACTGGTGGGCATAGATATGCCAACCGAGCAACCAAACGCCCGTCCTGGCGACTTTGTCATTGCCTGGTCAAGGCTTCCAGTTGGGCCCAATCAGCTCGCGCAGCATCGTCTCGCTCGCCCACGGAGTCTTGCCTTTGAAGCGCTTCAACCACACTGCTCCTTCCCCAATCCTCACCCGGTCTGGCGTGAACTCCGGGGAAAGCGTGTTGGCCATCAGCGCATACCGCGCCCCGTCGCGTAGACGGAGAGCCTTCCAGCATCCTCCCGGCACCGCCACCACGGGACGCTCACCATCATCCAGATCCATGCCCAGCGTGACCTTCTCTGCCCGCCCATCGGGATGAAAGATGAAGTAGTCCACCGGACCGCCCTCGACCAGGATGTGGGTGTCATCGGACGCGAGCCAGTGGAGGTAGTTGATGGGCCGCTCGCGCGTCAGCATGTAGTAGTTCTGGCTCTGCACGGCGAGCTGGCGGCCATCGACCGGCACCACCTGCGCCGACTTCCCGATGATGCCCAGGTAACCCGACTCCTTCGGGAGCGCCTGGAGGCGCAGCAGCCGGATCAGCTCCCTCGCCCGTGCATCTGACTTCGCGTTGTCAGCCGGCGCAGCAGTGCGGAGGACGGCGACTGCCAGCAACCCGATCATGATCGCAGCACGGCCTCTCATGCCCCGCCAGAGTATCAAAAGCGGGTCGCCAAACCGATAGGATATCTACGCGGAGGTTCGATCATGGCTACAGCGTCGCCAGAGGAACAGCTTGCTTCCTTCATCGCCAGGTACACGGCGGAGATAGCCTCTCTTGCTCAGTCAATCCTGGTGACGATGAGAGAGCGCTATCCTACGGCAGTCGAACAGGTCTATGACAACTACAATGCTTTGGCGATCGGCTTCGGCCCAACCGAGCGGCCATCTCAGGCGATTTTTTCGGTCGCCGTCTTTCCCAAGTGGGTAAGCCTGTTCTTCCTGCAAGGCAAAGGGTTGCCCGACCCGGACAGGATATTGCAGGGGAGTGGAAACGTTGCCAGACATATCCGTCTGCCCTCCTTGGCCAGACTGGATGAATTGTCTGTGAAAATCCTGATGCAAGAAGCCACGGCGAGAGCTGCAATTCCTTTCGCTCCGCACGGCGCTCGCCGCCTCATCATCAAGTCAATTTCAGCCAAACAGCGTCCGCGCCGTCCCCTGGAAGCACCGAAGATTCGGGTCTAACCGCGAAGACGTGCCAACAGATCCTGGGGGTGAACGGGTTTAGCCAGGATCTCGAATTCGTGGCCCTGGACGCGGGCGCGGTCAAGAAGATCCGCGGTTGCAGCTTGGCCCGAAAAGAGCAGTATCTTGCAAGTAGGCAGCATGGTCCGGATGGTTATCGCGGCGTCGATGCCGTTCATATCGGTCATGATGACGTCGGAAATGAGCATATCGGGTCTGAGGCTGCGCGCGGCTTCCACGGCCTTTTCGCCACTGTACACGGCGGTGGCTTCAAATCCGCTCTGATTTAGGATGATGGCCAGAGTGTCAGCGATGACGCGTTCGTCATCGGCCACCAGCACCTTCGGTTTTACTTGTGGGTTGGTCATTTGCTCCTGGGTCACGACCTAAGTCGTTCTTTGGCTCAGCTGCCTGCTTACGCAGTTCAAGATGTGAAGTACAGGCGGAAAATGCTGAGCCAGTAGGGATTACTGGAATCATACGCTTATCGGTCAGATGCTGTTTCCCGGGGTAGCGTTGCGGCCCTTCTGAATCGTGCTCGCGGGAGAGGAACCGAAAGTCCGGCGCTTGCTCTCCATATAAGATTGATCTGACCACAAATCTTTTTCGTTGGACGTTTGCCTATGGCTGAACCGATCATTCGCGCCCAGCAGGTAGAGAAGTACTACGCCCAGCCCAGCGAAAACCGTATCCAGGTGATCGCCCCCACCGATTTGGAGATCGTCCAGGGGGAAATCGTTGCCCTGCTTGGCCCCTCTGGCTCTGGAAAATCTACCCTGCTCCGCATGCTGGCAGGCCTCTCGCAACCCTCCGCCGGCCAGGTTTTCTGGCACGGGAAGCCGATCCTGCAAGCCGCGGTTAACGTTGGCATCGTCTTTCAGAGCTTCGCCCTCTTTCCCTGGCTGACCGTGCTTGAAAATGTTGAGGCGCCGCTCATGGCGCGCGGCGTCCCCAGCGACCAGCGGCGCGAGCAGAGCCTCAAGATTCTGGACACGGTCGGTCTGGACGGCTTTCAGGCGGCTTACCCCAAGGAGCTTTCCGGGGGAATGCGGCAGCGCGTTGGATTCGCCCGCGCTCTGGTGGTGCAGCCGGAAGTGCTCTTTATGGATGAGCCGTTTTCAGCCCTCGACGTGCTGACGGCGGAGAACCTACGCAGCGAACTGTTGGAGCTGTGGCACAAGAAGACCATTCCCACCCAGTCCATCTTTCTGGTGACCCACAACATTGAGGAAGCGTTACTGTTGGCCGATCGCATCATCGTGTTGGGCCGCAATCCAGGGCACGTGCGGGTGGATTTTCCCGTGACCCTCGCCCAGCCCCGCAACCGCAAGAGCACCGCCTTCACCCAATTGGTGGACTACATCTACAAGGTGCTCACCCGGCCCGACGTGGCCCCGGCCGCCGTGCCCCAGCGGCTGGCCGTCCGCGACCAACGGCAGATGCACTACCAGATGCTTCCCCATGCCCGTCCCGGTGGCATTGCCGGCCTGCTCGAGCTGCTCATCGATTACAACGGCCGGGCCGACATCTATCGCCTGGCCGACGATCTGGCCTTTGAGATCGATGACCTGCTGCCCATCGTCGATGCGGCGCAGTTACTATGCTTCCTCAAGGTGGAAGAGGGCGACGCGGCCATCACCCCCGCCGGACAGGAATATGCCGAATCCGAGATCCTACGGCAGAAAGAGCTCTTTCGCAAAGCCGCGGTCGAGAACGTGCTGCTTTTGCGGCAGATCACCCGCGCGCTCGATACCAAGTCAGACCACACGGTCCCGGAGGAGTTCTTTCTCGACATGCTCGATGAGCAGTTCAGCGCCGATGAGACCCTGCGGCAGCTGGAGACGGCCATCAGTTGGGGCCGCTACGCGGAGCTGTTCGACTTCGACGCTTCGCGCAGAAGGTTCATCCTGCCGGAGCAGGAAGAGGCCCCGGAAGTGGTCGAAGAGGCGCAAGCCGAATGAGCGAGCCACCCAGGCTACCCCGCTCCCCCACCCTCTCCCGCTCGCTGGTACTTGAGCGCACGTGGCCTTTTTTTCTCGACCTGAGCGTCGCCGCCTGCGGGCTTGCCCTCTTTTACGCGGTCCTGCGCATCGCGCAATATTGGATGGGACACCCGGTTCCCGCCATAGCCATCTCGCCCTCGGCGAAGATGCTGCCGCTCTACGCTTTCTATTCCGTGGTGCGCATTTTCGTGGCTTACTTGCTGAGCCTGCTTTTCGCTGTCGGATACGGCTACATCGCCGCCTACAATCCCCGCGCAGAAGCCTTCATGATTGCGGTGCTCGATATTCTGCAATCGATTCCCGTGTTGAGCTTCCTGCCTGCTGTGATGCTTGCCATGGTGTCGCTGATACCGGGGCGCCAGCTGGGTATTGAGATGGGCGCCATCCTGTTGATTTTTACCGGGCAGGTATGGAATCTGGCCTTCAGCTTTTACTCCTCGCTCAAGAGCCTGCCGCGCGAGCTGCGCGAAGCCGCCAACGTCTTTCGCTTTACCGCGTGGCAACGCTTTTGGCAGCTCGAACTGCCTTACTCGGCCATTGGGCTGGTGTGGAACTCGATGGTTTCGGTCGCGGGCGGATGGTTTTTCCTGATGGCCTGCGAGATGTTTGTTTTGGGTGATCGCGACTTCCGGCTCCCTGGTCTCGGCTCCTATCTCCAGACGGCGGCAAGTACCGGTGACAACCATGGCATGCTGTGGGGGTCGGTAACCATGATCCTCATCATCGTAGCCACCGACCAACTGGTGTGGCGCCCGGTCATCGCCTGGGCTGACAAGTTCAAATTTGAGCAGGGAGGAAGCACCAGCCGCAAGACCTCGCCCATTCTTTATGCGCTGCGGCACTCGAATGCCCTGGGTTGGTTGAGACAGGTGACGCTTGCGCCGCTGAGCGAACGCATCTATGCCGGGCTTGCGCTGCGGCAGAGGGAGTTGATCGCGCGTCCTATTCATGGACCGCGCAGGCGGACCCGGCTGGCCGCGGTCCTGCTTATCGTGGCGGCTACCTTGCTGGTGGCTTTTGCAGCTTTCCGGGCCATCGAACTGCTGCGCCATGTGCATGGCCCGGAGATCGTGGAGCTGCTGAAGGGCGCCTGCGCAACCTTTCTCCGCGTGAATGCCGCCTTGCTCATCGCCTCCGCCTGGACCATTCCCGCCGGCGTCGCCATCGGCTTTCATCCTCGCCTGGCCAGAATCGCTCAGCCCCTGGCCCAGATCGCCGCCTCCTACCCGGCAACAGCGATCTTTCCCATTCTGCTGATTGCGCTGGTTCGCTGGGGCGGCGGGTTGGGTATCGGTTCCATCGCCCTGATGCTGTTGGGCACCCAGTGGTACATCCTATTTAATGTGATTGCCGGGGCCACGGCCATTCCCTCCGACCTGAAGGAAGTCGCCCAGCTCTTCCACTTCTCCCAGTGGCAGCGTTGGAAGATCGTGATTCTGCCCGGCATCTTTCCCTATCTGGTCACCGGTCTGGTCACCGCCTCCGGCGGCGCCTGGAACGCCAGTATCGTCGCGGAATACTTTCACCTGAAAGATCAGACCCTGCAGACATTAGGGCTAGGCGCACAGATCAGCGCGGCCAGCGATCACGGCCAGTTTTCCATTCTATTGCTGGCCACCATCATCATGTCGCTCATGGTGGTGACGGTGAACCGCCTGGTCTGGCGGCCGATGTACCGGCTGGCTGAGACCAAGTTCCGGCTGGACACCTAGCCGCGCTGGCGTGGCGGTTTCTACCTACCACATCACAAGCCATACCCTGCAGAACCGCCCTACCCCTTTGTCATCCCGCCCGCCCCGGCCTGCCGTGGGACCGGAGCCCAGCGAAGTGGAGGGACCTGCGGTTCCCTCAACCGGCATCCGATCCAGACGGAAACAACAACCGTCCCCTTTGTCATCCCGCCTGCCCCGGCCTGCCGTGGGACCGAAGCGTAGCGCAGTGGAGGGACCTGCAGTCTCTCACCAGCAATCTGATCCGGACCGAAGCGCCCGCCCTCCCCTTTGTCATCCCGAACCGAAGCGTAGCGAAGTGGAGGGATCTGCAGTTTTCTTTCGCTCCCAACACCCTCTCTACGACGAGCCGCTCTTGACCGTCGAGAAGCGTTTTTCGAGAATTTGCAGGCCCACGCCCAGCAAGCCCGCCTCTCTCCCCAGCGTGGCGAAGCGCAGCGCGAGGCCGGCCGCCGACCCTGCCAGCGCATTGCTTTTCACTGTCCGCGATATCAGGTTCAGGAACTCGTCTCCGGTCACTCCCAGGCGCTGATCGAAGACGATCATCGATGGATTGAAGAGGTTGACCAGGTTGGCCATCGCGACTCCGATTTCCTCGGCGATCTCGGCCACGATATTCCAGCACATCTTGTCTCCGGTCCTGGCTGCTTCCAACACCAGCCACACCGTGATCCGCGAAGGATCCCCTTGCGCCATGGCGAGAAGCTGCGAGGAGACGCCATCAGACAGCGCTTTGCGTGTACGGCTCTCCACAGCGCCCGCCCCCGCCACCGCCTCCAGGCATCCATTGCTGCCGCACTTGCAGGTAGGTCCGGACCTGACCATGTTGGTGTGGCCCACCTCGCCCACACCGCAGTTGTGGCCGTAGAGAAGCTTGCCATCCACGATCACGCCCGCGCCGATACCGGTTCCGTAGTCGAGGTAGATCATGTTGGGTTCCCGCTGGCCCACGCCCAGCATCCGTTCGGCCATCGCCTTGGCCCGCGTCTTGCTCTCCACCAGAATAGGTACTTTGAACTCCTTCTCGAAAGTAGAAGTCAGCGGCACATCGTTCCAGAAGTCGATGGTTGAACAAGTGGTAGTGATGCCCCGCCGGGTATCGACCAGGCCCGGGTCCGCGATGCCAATGCCCAGCAACTTGGCCCACGGCAGCCTGGAGGCGGCCACCACGCGCCGCACTGCGGATTGCAGTTGCCGCAATAAACCCTCCTTTCCATGGGAGAGATCGGCCGCCTCGGAAATCACTCGGATCACGGCCGGTTGCAGATCCATGACTCCGGCGGTCACCCTCTCATCGTCAAACTCCACCCCGACCAGGAAACCGAATTTGCGATTGAGCTCAAGCAGGATCTGTTTGCGGCCAAGTGGATTGTCCGAAGGACCCGCTTCGACCAGCCTGCCTTCGGTCAGAAGCTGCCGGGTAAGCAGCGAGATGGTGCTCCGGCGCAGATTGGTCGCAGCATGAATGCCGACGCGCGAGATGGGCCCTTTCTGGTAAACCAGGGCCTCGATTAGGCGTTTGTCGCGTTGGCTTTTTTTCTGAACGATGGTCATCGCCCTGGCAACAGGCTTTCGAAGGCCGGCAGCCCTCGGGTTGCGCTGTAGTCTTCGAGCATGTGAAAGAGATTTGCCTGAAACCGCCGCCAGTATTCGTACTCAGCATCCCAGCGGCCCAGGGCTGCTGCCAGCCGATAAGTCGTGTATTCCTCCAGCCAGGCCTGCTCATACTGCGGCTTCAACTCACTAATGGTTTCCATCAGATCCGGCAGCTTGCCGTGCTGCTGGGAGACGACGATATTCTCAAAATCGTTGTCCAGGCGATGAGTATCGGGATGGGGCCCAAGCAACTTCCACTGTTGCGTAATCTCCACGCCATACTGGAACTTGAGGCCGGCATAGTCCAGCAGCCGGCACTCGACGATATAGGAGCGCGTGCTGGCCGCGTCTGCTCCCTGTTCGATGGCGCGCAGCCAGTCTTCCTCAGCGGCCTCGGCAAGCAGGCGGCTGCGGCGAAGATCGGCAGTGTGGGCTGTGGCCCGTGCAAGCGTCTTTGCGGCAAACGGGCTTCCCCAAAGGGCAATCATGGTGTCCTGGCCCAACACGGCCTGAAGAGCACTCTCGCTATCGGCCATCTTCTGCAGCGCCGATGCGACGCTGACCGCGGACGCAGGCGGATATTCGCGTGCGGCGTAAGAGGCGAAAAAATGCGCCCGATCCACGGGCTGTTGCTGCCAGGCGGCGGCAGCGCCGTAGGCTATACCAGGCCACGCTGGCCGTTTCAACATCTGCACGTCATCCGACCAGATCGTATTCATCACGCCTAAGGCTCCAGACAAGCGTCCGGCGGCCACGAAGGTATCGATATTATCAAAGCTAAGCGTGTAGTCGGGGGCTATCTCACTCCAGCCATTCACCCCCGGAGCAACGAGGTGTGGCACGTGCTCGCTGACCAGGGGTCTCAGCCACCGCTTGTATTCGGGATCCGGTCTGGGGTCGTAAAACCAGGCAACGGCAAGGATGCCAGAGGGTAGTTGCTTCACGATATCAGGATACTTCACCATGATATCGGCCCAGGCGAGGATAGTTTTGCCATGCTGTTGAAAGAGCCCGCTTACATTTTTCAGTTGCTGCAGAAAAATAGCGGCCGGCGCACCGGCGCCCTTTGCCGCCGCCTGCTGTAACTGCCAGGTCTCGTCGAATCCCACATGCACAAACGGGCTAGGAAACAGTTCAGTGTATTGACTAACCCAATCCGCAATTAGTTTTTGCACTTGCGGATCGGTAGGCTTGAACTCGACACCGTGAGGAAAGTCCGCCAGCCCGGAGTACTGCTCGCGCCGGAATAAGTCGTGCAGGTGACCGTATAGCTCCAAGCATGGCACTACGTCGATGTGGCGAGCTCGCGCATAGGAGACGATATCGCGCACGTCGCTCTTGGTAAGGCGGGCTCCGGGAGCCGCAGGGGGAAGGCCGTCGAGCGCAATCGAAGTCTCGTTGTAAAAGTAATATTGATTGTTCTTCCAGCGTGCCATCAGGTCAATCTGTCGCTTGATGTCCGCAACCCGCAACAGGGGTCCTTCGCTCATATCGACCATGGTGCCGCGATACGCCATCGACGGCCAATCGGTCACCTGGGCCTCCGGAAGCAGAGCGCTGGGCTTCGCCTCGATCATCTGGCAAAGCGTCTGGACGCCGTAGAAGATGCCCGCGGACGACCGCGCCCGCACTTCGGCTCCGCGCGGAGTAATGCGCACTGTGTAGGCTTCGCGCGAGTCATCTCCGGGAGTTTCCCCAGGCACGGGCAGCGGATTGGGCGCACCGGTACGATCCAGAGCGAGACTCCGCTCTCCTTCCCCAGCATGGTTGAGGATAGCGGTCTGCGAGCCAGTCGCTTGGCTGATACAGGCAGCCAAAGTTTGCGCGGCGAAGCGATCCTCTTCCCCCGCATCTGATGACAAACGAACGGGCAGCCCTGCCAGCGGCAGTATGCCGGTGCCGTAGGAGATCTGCTGTGGTGAGGGAAGGATGGTCGCATGCTCAGCCCGCGCCAGGCCGCCTAGCCAGCATGCCGGCATGAGCAGCAAAAAAGCCAGCACAGCGGGGCGCCCGCAATAACCACGTTGCCGGTCCAAATCCGCTCCCAAGCGAAGGGCTGGGTCCCCAAGGTTCGCACCAGCGTACCCCGGATTTCCTGTCACGCAGCACCAGACAAAACCGCGTGTGCGGCTTTCTTTACGGAAAGCCGCATGCAGTTCGACAACGCCACCAACCTCGACAGGAAATCCGGGTACCTGGGATGATGATGATCGGTTTCCATTGCTTTTCCTACAGGACGCAACCGCACTTGCCTCCGCGTCATTATTGGTGGCTCGCGATCGTACTCCGCAACACTGTCCTAACCACGGATCTTGGGTGCCCCATATCTCGCTGGTTTTTTGCGAGATGTGGGATTCCACAGCGTTCCATTTGACACTCTTCGCCGTACCGCATTCTTCAAGGCCCCAAATCGAGCTCTGTGTCTCCCACATCGCGCAAAAAAAAGCGAGATACCCGGATTTCCTGTGCGCGGCTCTCTCCGTAACCGCGTGTGCGGCTTTCATTAAGGAAAGCCGCATGAAGCTCGTGAGACCCACCGGGCTCAACAGGAAATCCGGGGGTATAGGGCTGCACCCCTTGATACACGGCACGACAAGGTCCTCCGCTGAGGTCTCTCTTGAGAACGCGAGCGGTGAAAAATACAGATTAGCCTACTCCTGATTGAAGCCGGTCGAGTAGCGGAACTCCTCCACGGCATGCCCATCCTTGCGCGGCTGCAACTGCTTGAGTTCGTCCTCCGTAGTCTTCAGATCTTTCGCATCCCAGTCATCGCGGTATCGATCCTCCGACGGCGCAAACTGGCTCACCTGTGCCACGGCCGATTGAAGCTTTAGATCAAACACGTCGTCGATAGGCACTCTGTAGTTCACTTCCCCCGGCGCCGGATAAAAGAAGTACATCTCTGGTACGCGATAAGGCTGCAGGCCCAACTGAAGCTTTTGGTTGGGGAAGTACAGCCAGAACTCCGCGGCTCGCACCGCATCCACGGTATTGAACGCCGCCATGCGATGGTCTGTCTTGTGCCATCGCGTGTACCATTGCCCGGGATCCACGCTGAGCAGCACGTCGGGACGCACACGCCGGATAATCTCGGTGGCCTGCTCCACCAAGTGCGGTTGCGGAGCGTATTCGAGCATCCCGTCGTCATATCCCAGCCACATGATGTTTTCCTTCGCTGTGCCTAACACCGCTTCCGACTTTTCCTCCTCCATTTTGCGGATGCGCGCCAGCCGCTGGCTGCTCATCTCCGGATCCAGCGAACCCTTGTCGTCGTTGGTATAAATCGCCAGAATGACCTTGTTGTGATTGCGATTGAGCAGCGCGATGGTTCCCCCGGCGCCAAAGACTTCGTCGTCCGGATGCGGCGTGAACACCAGGATGGTCTTGCCATGCAGATCTTCCAGCCGTGTTTGCTGCGCATGGAGGGCAGCGGACGTCAACAACGCCGCCAGAAGAAGCAGTGATCCTCGCCGCAAGAGACCTCTCCTTACTCTCGATCGATGAATGCTTGTGATTAGAACGAATACTTCAAGGCAAATTCCAACTCGCGGTTATCCGCTGCCGTATTGGTAATCGCAGCGCCACCGGCGACATCGACATTGTTGGCTGGCAAGCCGAGATTGGGATGGTTGAAGATATTGAAAAACTCCGAACGGAACTCGACTTGTCCCCACTCCCCTAACTGGAAGTGTTTCTGTAGTACAAAGTCGAAGTCCACCAGGTTGGGGCCGCGAAGATTGCCGATGCGGGCATTTCCAAAGGCGTGCGCGGATTGTTGCCCATTGGCCAGCGGTGGCGCGGTAAAGGCGGCCGGGTTATACCAGCACAGGATATTGCGCTGGCCCGGAGTGCAGCCCAGTGCTGCCTGGTCGGCGGTGTCGTAACTAAAATCGGTCGGCTTGACGAGCTGATCGAAGCGATAACTAAAGCTACCGGTGTTGCTTAGGTCGCTCGACACGGTTGAGGTCTCCGATTCGCCGGTCTGCGCGGTCGTGATCCCCGCGACATCCCAGCCGCCGATAACCGCGTCCAGTGCAGAACCGATACCGGCTGCAAAGGTGCGCCCGCGCCCAACCGGCAACTGGTAGAGATAACTGGCCGTGAAGCGATGACGGAGATCGGGCGCGACCGGCCCATATTCGGCCTCAGGATCGTGGGCATCCTGGATGTATCCAGCTACGTTCCCATCTGCGTTGCCCAGGTTACTGGCGTAGGTGTAGGCGAACAACACATTGAAGCCCTGAGCAAAGCGGTGATTTAACGAGGCCTGCAGGGAGTTGTACTCCAGGAACAGATCTCCAAGATCGAGCGGATAGATCGATGCCAGGTTCGGCTGCACACCAAAATAAGGGCGGCCAAAGTTTCCCGTGGCGTCGGAAAAATTGGAATCGAGCGGCTGGTATGGTTGATTCAGATCGGCGTTCTCGTGGTTCCACAACCGGTAGGCATGGGTACCGACATAGGCCACCTGCGCAAGCCAGTTGCTGGCGAATTCGCGCTGTACGGATAGGTTCCATTCCAAAATGCGGGGCATGATCCGCGTCGGTCCAGTGGTCTTCACCGAACCGGTGGGAGCGTCGAGTTCCTGCACCGGATAGGTGGCGGGGAAACCAGCCGAGGCCAATTGCCCGCTCGCGGGAATATTCCCCGTTGAGTAGGAACGCGCCAGATCGGTGAGCGCCGGTGGATTGAGTCCGAGATCGTCGAAGGTGTTTGCCTCCGCCGAGTAGAAGATACCAAAGGCGCTGCGCACCACTGTGTTGTGCGGCAACGAAAGCGCAAAGCCGATGCGTGGACCCCAATCCGACTTATCGAAGCCAACGCCCGCGTGAGACACAGCACCTGTTCCGTAGGAGGCCACCATGACCGCGCGGGTCAGATCGAAGTTAGCCACGCGTCCATTAGCCGGCGATGCGACCTCGTAGCGCAAACCAAGATTGATGGTAAGGTTTTGAAGAACCCGCCAATCGTCCTGGATAAACTCCGCAAGATCCCAGTAGCGAGTGGGGTACAGACCGTCCAAGGTGTCTTGCTCGGTCGCCTGGGGAACACCGAAGAGTAGATCCGCGGGGCCATTCCCACCGGTGGCGGTGGAAAGATCCTCGGTAAAGCCGCCGCCAAAGTTCATATAACCCCGAGGCACGGCGAGCTGGAAGAAGTTTCGCTGCTGGCGGCGGAAGTCCACGCCATACTTCAGCGTGTGCTTGCCATGTACTTGCGTGACGCTATCGGCAAGCTGAAAGATATTCTCGAAGACATGCTCGGGTAGATACTCCGAGTCGCCCAAAGGAGTCTCTCCGGAGATATCCAGATTGATAAGTCCGGTGGAGTTGATGTCTCCGCGATTAGAGTTAGGAATGCCGAGCTGGTTCGAGATGTCGCTGCCGTAGTTGAAGGGCACAGCGTTTACCGCGTAGCGGAAGTACCCACCGTGCAGATCGTTCAGCAAACCTGATGAGAAGATATGCGTATAACCAAGACCGAGATGCTGCGCTTGGATGTTGCTGATGCTGGGGCAGCAATCCTCTCCGCCCAGTTTACCTAGCCCCGCCGGGTCGACGCTCCGGATGCTCCCGATGCCGTAGGAGGCAAAGACCTGATCGGCCTCGCGGAAGCGATGGTCGACACGCAAGTCGCCGGAGTCCTGATCGTTGATCTGCTTCTGCGTCGAGGTGTAGTTATCTGCGATGCCCGGGCCGTTGGGGGAGGGATAGAGGTTGATCACGTTCTGCCCCACTTGAGTGATTTGCCCCGGGGCCATCACGTTGGGTACGCCGGCGTAACTTACCTGGTTGCGTAGCGAGATCACCTGTCCGCCAGGGCAGGTAAAGCTGCTGGTGCTATACGGATCGAAGACTGCCCCGGTGTCGAAGGATGGTCCTCCCGTACCGCATGGGGCAAAGCTCTGCCCGGTAAGCCTGTCGGTGAAATCGCCCGTGCGCTCGGCCGCGGTGGGTACCGAAGAGAGAAACGGCAACCCTTGCCGGACCCGCGTGCCCTGGTAATCGAGAAAAACGAAGGTGCGATTCTTGACGATGGGGAACCCGACGAAGGCGCCAAACTGGTTGCGCTGGAATTGCGTCTTGGCGGTGGAGAAGTAGTTGAGAGCGTCCAGCTGGTCATTGCGGATGAACTCGTACGCGCCACCATGGATCTGGTTGGTACCCGATTTAACCACCACGTTGACCGCCGCCCCGCCCCGGCCGAACTCCGCGCTCATCGCGCTCTCTTCGGTGCGGAACTCCTGAATGGCGTCCGGCGGTGGCAGGATAATCACGCCGCCAAGACCGAATTCATTGTTGTCCACTCCATTCAGAAGAAAGTTGTTGTTCGAAACGCGCAGGCCATTCACCGAGATGGCTTCGTCGGCGCGCTCGTTCTCAAAGACATTGCCCGATACGTTGGAACCGGTCTGGCCGCCGTTTGCCCCCGGCCCCAGATAAGCCAGGGCGATGAAGTTCCTACCGTTCAGGGGCAGCGCTGCGATCCTCTGCGTCGTTTCGACGGTTCCTAGCGAGGAGCTCTGCGTCTGCAACTGAGTTGCCGCGGCACTCACTTCCACGGTCTGGGATTCTGAGCCGGGACTGAGCGCGAAGTCCACCTTGACCACCTGGTTCACAGAGATGTCCACGCGGTTCTGGACAGCGAGCTTGAATCCGGCCTTCTCCGCAGTGATGCGATAGGGGCCGATCTGCAAATTATTTGCCGAGTAGTCGCCTTCCCCGTTGGTCTGCACCACCAGGTCCGTATTCGTGGCGGTATTCGTAACCGTTACTTTTGCACCGGTGACCCGCGCACCCGCCAGATCCGAAACCGTGCCCACGATGCCTCCGCGATCGAGTTGCGCGCCCGCCGGACAGGCGCAGAAGACGACCAGGCTGACTATCGACAGGAAATGCGGCAGCAACTTGCCAACGGGAAAGAGGGATACTCCAGCACGGGAGAAATGCATGGCGGCTCCGTTTAGAAAATGAAGATGACGAATGATGGTCGGGTTCAAAACGCCGCTGCTTGCTACATGGGAAGCCGTCGGCGAGGCGCGCAGGTGTCGATGGCCCGCAATGAATACAAAGGCTGCATCTACTCAAAATCGAACAGCAGATTTCTTGCTGGATGACCGGGGGCCGAACCTTTTGAATGGGCCAAGTATGAAGTCTCGCCATCCAAGCGTCAAGCACTTTTTATCGTTTTCGTACAAAATGCTGGGCTTAATCCGCGCAAAGAAGTGCATTGCGATCGATTCAGATTTTATCTAGGGGATCCTGTGCGATCTGTCAGTTTCGCCCGGCCCGTAGGGCCGCCTGCCAAACGTCAGCCCAGCCCGGACCTTGCTTCCCCGTGGTGCTGGTTGGCGCATTGCACTCTATGCGGTTTTCCGTAAAGAAAGCCGCACTCGCGACCCTCTCCAGCGCAGCCAAGGGGGGAAGCTAGGGGAAGGGCTGGGACGTCAATCACCAAGAATCGTCCGAGCGCCGTAGGCGCGGTACCAAACCTCGATTGGATGTGCGATCTGTCAGTTACCCGAGCACCGCGTCAGCGCGCCATGGTCGGCTGAAACTCGCGCCTGCACTCGTAAATCTTCTGAATCGCCCGCGCCACATCTTCCACGGCCTGCGTCGAGGCCAGCAACACGCGATGTTCGATCCAAACAGTCTCCCGGCAAGCCTGCTCCGCGCAGGGACAAAGATCCGCGTAGCGCGCGTAGTCGATATGCGGTTCCCTCGGGCTAAAGGGAGCGCCGTTGGCATGAAACTGGTTCTCGACGAACATCGAGTTGCGATACAGGGGATGCGCGTAGCCGCCCGAGCAGGGAATGCCTTCGGCCTCCAGCGCCGCAAGAAACTCTTCGCGGCTTACCCCAAAGCTGTTTGCATCCAGGCGGAGTATGTAGAGGTGAAATGAGTGCAGCGTCACCCAGGGTGGAATAGCCAGCGGCTTTATGCCGGGAATCTCTTTTAACAACTCAGTGAGCCGGAAACCGTTGCTCATCCGCGTGGCGAGTTGCTGCGGCAGCCGGGTGAGTTGCTGGCTGAGAATGGCTGCCTGAAATTCCGTAAGGCGATAGTTCCACCCCAGCCGGAAGTGTTCATACCATTCGAAGCCCAGCTTACGTCCAGCCCAGATGTAGGAGTTGCATATCTCCGCCAGATGCGGGTCGTCGGTGAGGATAAGACCGCCCTCCCCGGCCGTCATATTCTTCGAGGCCTGGAAACTGAAAGTGCCCGCATCTCCCAGAGTGCCTAGGTGCCGCCCATTGCTGGTCGCCCCATGGGCGTGGGCGGCGTCTTCGAGCACGAAAAGATTGTGCGCCCGGGCAAGGGCCATGATCCGCTCCATATCCGCGGCGAGCCCGGCAAAATGAACAGGAATAATAGCTCGGGTGTGAGGAGTGATCGCTTCCTCAATTCGGTCCGGGTCCAGATTTAACGTATCCGCCTCGATATCGCAGAAGACCGGAATCCCACCCACCAGCAAAGGCGCGCTGGCAGTGGCGAGAAAAGTGTAGGGCGGCACGATGACTTCATCCCCGGGACCTATCCCGGCCGCCTTCAGCGCGATCTCCAGGGCCGCCGTCCCGGTGGAGCAAGCCAACCCGTAGGTAGCTCCGCAATAAGCGGCAAACGCGGACTCGAATGCGGCTACCTTCGACGGAACCTCAACCGAATTGGCGTCATCGTAGGCCTGCGTCCCGCTCCACCAACGGCCGCTATGCAACACATCGAGCAGCGCACGCTCCTCCTGCTGGTCGTAGACGGGCCAGGAGGGAAATCCCTCTTGGCGTACCGGCGTACCGCCGAATAGGGCTAATCGATGCATGGCTTCAGTCCGCTGCAAGCGAAAGTCATGTTAAGGTCCTAGCTACAGCAAGTCAAACATTATGTTCCCAAACGTTATTTAATCA
>Ga0302325_10007879_pt1 | contig 23515 bp, 26 predicted proteins | sample Palsa_T0_2_FD_201948 | JGI IMG/M metagenome (GOLD analysis project Ga0302325, IMG submission 201948) | Peat permafrost microbial communities from Stordalen Mire near Abisko, Sweden - Palsa_T0_2 | ecosystem: Environmental > Terrestrial > Soil > Palsa > Peat permafrost | place: Sweden: Abisko... | reverse complement strand
GCGGTGGGCCTGGCCACCACCGCCCGGCTGTCGGCGGACGGCATCGTCATCCCCGCGCTACACGACGCGGCCAGCGACCGGCCGTTCAGCTACACCCCAGTCTGCGGCCAAGCCGCCGGGATCTCGGTGTGCCTGAGCCCGTACTACGACCGCTGGCTGCCGGAGGCGACGGCCGCGCTCGGCCCGGTCTTCAGCGAGATGGCCGGACTGCCCGGCGCGCCGGTCCGGGCCACCCAGGTGGGCGCGGTCTACAACAGCAGTGACGGCGGCGGCCAGTCGATGACGATCGGTGGCCGGCCGGTGGTGCTCTCGCTGTCGCTCGGGGCTCTCGCCCTGTCGGACGCGGACGGGAGGGCGACGGTTGACGCTGGCGGGAGGGCGACGGTTTTGGCTGAGCAGCTACGGCTGCTGGCCGTGCACGCCTTCGTCGGCGCGGGCAACGACGTCGGCACCTCGGCGCAGCAGGCGGTGCAGGCCGCGCTGCTGCAGGACGCCGACGTGCCGTTCGCCGCCCAGCCACAGCTGCTGACCACCAGCGGGCTGCCCTCCTGGGCGCAGGCCGAGGGGAACGGGCCGCCGGGGCCGGCCACAGGACCGATCTACGCTGCTGCGCGGCAGCTGGCGGCTCTGTCGCCCGGGGCCCGCCGCGCCTGGCTCGCCGCCCACCTGACCGCGCTGCGATCCGGCCAGCTCACCCTGGGCCTAGCTCCCACGACCGCGAATCCCGCACCGAAGAGGGCACACCGGTGACCGCCGCGGACACCCGGGAACCGCTGCCGGGAGCCGGGTCGGCCTGGCCAGCCGAACGCCACGCCGTCGCCGTCCTGCGGCTGCCCTGGCTGTACCTGGTCAGTCGGCGCGCCCCAGCCGCTCTCGGCCTGCTGGCTGGGCTGGCCGTGCTGCTGTGGAGCGCGCTGTTCTGGCACTGGGGCATCTCCGGGGGTCGCGCGGCGCAGCAGTTCATCTCGCTGACGATCGAGACCGCGGCCGCCGCGGTCATCGCCGTCACCACCTACGGGCCGTTCGGCGAGCCGGAACGCGCCACCGGCCGCTGGCTGCCCTACCTGCGGCTGGGCGCGGCCGTGGCGCTCACCGCGATTGCGTACGGCGCCCTGGCCGCCGGGGCCACGGGCGGGGCGTTGCCCGGCGGCACCGTGGCGCTGCTCCGCAACCTGGTGGGCATCACCGGCATCGGGCTGCTGTCCGCCGCGGCGGTCGGCGGCGCGTTCGGCTGGACCGGGCCGCTCGCATATCTCCTGGTCACCGAGGTCGCGCTGACCGGGAACCCGACCACGCCGTGGCTCTGGGCGGCCCGGCCGCCGGACGACCTCGGCGGTGCGCTCTGCGCCGCGCTCCTGTTCGCCGCCGGCACAGCCGCCGTCACCCTCTTCGGCGCGCGCGACTCCGGCCGTCGCTTCACCCCCGAATGAGCTCGAAGGGGTCGGCCTCCCCCGAGCCCGCCGTAAGACTACTCACGCCGCGGGAACCTCTCCATGGCGCCCGCGGCGTCACTTCGTGAGCTGCTACCTCTTGTTTGCTGTTGCCCGGTGGAGGGACCAGGCGAGGGCGGCGAAGACGAAGACCGGCAGCGCCCACCACGCGTTCACCCGCGCCACGTGGGTGAGGATCGCGGTCAGGGCCAGGCCAATCCCGACGAGGACGGCGACGTGCCAGTCGTCACCGATGATGAAGTCGTACCAGAAGGCGCCGAACGACTTGAGCCGTCTCATGAGCCGACAACCTCCGATTTCTTGGCCGGGACGGCCGCGGCAGCCTCGCGCGAGCGCAGCCAGGCGATGCAGGCGGCGGTGACAAGCGCGACCACCGGGACGAGCACCAGCAGCGCGGCGTCGTGGCCGGGCCAGGCGACGCCGGCGCCTTCCGCGCCCCAGAACGTGCCGAAGCTGGTGAGCATGACCCCGACCCCGAGCTTCATCCAGTTCTCCGGGACCTTGGTCAGCGGGGACCTGACGGCGAAACCGGTGACGGTGACCACGATGATCGCAGCCGCGGCGCCGATGACGGCGGCGCCGACGTCCCTCTGGTTGTCGCCGAAGGTGATGACGATGAAGATGACTTCCAGGCCTTCGAGGAGTACGCCCTTGAAGGAAAGGGTGAAGGCGTACCAGTCGCTGACCCCGCGCTTCTTCTCCACGGCGGCTTCCCTGGCGGCGGCGACCTCTCGCAGGTAGGCGCTCGCTTCGTCGTGCAGCGCCTTGTAGCCGGTCGCGCGGAGCACCCCCTTGCGCAGCCACTGCAGGCCGAAGACCGCGAGCAGCGCGCCGACGACCAGGCGCAGCGCGGTCAGCGGTAGGTAGCCGACGGCCGGGCCGACCGCGGCGGTGATCACGGCGAGCACGACCAGCGCCACGCCCATGCCCTGGAACGTGGACTTCCACTCCCGCGTGATGCCCGCGGCGAGGACGATGGTGAGAGCCTCTACGGCTTCGACCACGCAGGCGACGAAGACGGTAAGGATCAGGGGGAGGGCATTCAACAAATCTCCTCAGCTATTTCAGCGACAATGTGCGGGTGACGACCGATCAGGACCGGACCGATGGACCGGGGTCCGGTGACGGCGCCGGGCCCGGCTGGCTGCTGCTCATTTACCGGGTGCCGCCGGAGCCTACCCGGCTGCGCTCCACCGTGTGGCGGCGCATCAAGTCGCTCGGCGCGATCTATCTGCAGAACTCGGTGGCGGCGCTGCCCGCCTCGACGGCAAACGAGCGGGCACTGCGAAAGCTGCGGCGTGAGATCACGGACATGTCCGGCACGGCCGTGCTGATGTCCTGTTCTGTGCTGGCGGGCGAGGCGGAGGTGCACGCCATGTTCCAGGCGGCGCGCAACGACGAGTACGAGGAGATCGTCGACAAGTGCGAGGACTTCCTGGGGCAGGTGCAGAAGGAGTACGACGAGAACCACTTCACCTACGCCGAGCTCGAGGAGAACGAGGTTGACCTGGTCAAGCTGAGGACCTGGTTCGCGAAGATCGTCGAGCGGGATGCCTTCGGCGCCAGCGGGCGGACGGCCTGCGAGCAGCTTCTCGAGAAGTGCGAGCAGTCCCTTGAGGCATATGCGGCCCGTGTCTATGCCGAGGAGGCGGAGGGAGAGTGATGGCCCCGCCGTCACCACAGTCATCGTCCGCATCTCCCTTCGCCGATCTGGGCCGTCAGTCGCGCTGCCCAACAGACATGCCGTCGTCACCTCATAGTAACGGTCGTTAGATTAACGATTAACGCTCGTTATTCCTAGATTGCGATGATCGGTTCATCCGTTCGTTAACTGGACGACATTTCCGTGCTGCCTCGGCTCCGCGGACTCGCGGCCATCCGGCCCGCTGATCAGGTGCGTACTAGAGCTGCGTGACTGCGGCTAGGATCAGAACCTGCGGAAGTCGGGGTGATCGTCGTGCCACCACACCAGCACCACCTTGCCGACGATGGTGGAGCCCTTGACCGGCCCCCAGTACCGGCTGTCGCATGAGACCGCCCGGTTGTCGCCCAGCACATAGAACTCACCTGGCGGCACCCGGTAGGGGTGCTGACTGCTGGCGTCTGGTATCGGCGGCCCGAGCGGGTCATAGCGTGGCAGGTAGGGCTCAGCGAGCAGCCTGCCGTTCAGGTAGATGCTGTTGCCCGAGGAGTAGATGGTCTGCCCCGGCAGCGCGATGACGCGCTTGACCAGGTCGCCTTCCTGCGGCCCGCCGCAGTTGTCCAGCGGCGGGCGGCTGAACACCACGATGTCGCCGTCGCGTACGTCATGCCAGGTGAAGAATGCCTTCTGCACCACGACCCGGTCATGCACGCTGAGCGTCGGCACCATGGACGAGGAGGGGATCCAGAAGGTCTGGAACGCGAACGTCCGCGCCAGGCCGGCCAGCAGTACCGCCACCAGGATGGTGATGGCCGTCTCAGCCACCGCCCGGCTCCGCCGCCGGCGCTTCGGGCCGGTCCCGGCCGGGCCGGCGTCAGCAGGAGCGGCCATGCCCGGCCTCCCAGATGATCATCTGCGGGCGGCTCACGGCGGGGATCACGCCAGGAGCGGGCTTGGCCGGGCCAGGCCGGCAATGCGCCTGTCCGCGCGCCTGGCTCGTGCTGGCCGCCCTGGCCGGCGCCGCCGAGGCCAGCAGCCCCGCCGAGACGCCCAGCGAACTGGCCGCCACCAGCAGCGCGCAGGCCACCGTGCTCAGGCGCCGGCCGGGGTGCGGGGTAACCCACTCCCGCGCTGCGCCGGCCAGGTAACTCAAGGCCACCGAGGCCGCCGGGGTCCCGTCCCTGATGAGCAGCGCGGCCAGCTCGGTGGCCTCGCCGCCGTGCCGCCGCCGCCAGCGGGCCGGGTAACACCGCAGCGCGGTCTGGACCAGCCGGGCCGCCCGGGGGTCATCCATCAGATGCCGCCCAGCTGCAGCCGCAGCCGCCCGGCCGCGCTGACCCGCTCAACCGAATCGAGGTGCACGCGAAGCGCCGCGGCCCCCGGCGCGGTAATGCGGTAGGGATGGCGCCGGTCCTCGGCGGGCAGCGGGTCGATCAGGCCGAGCCGCTCGAGCCGGTCCAGCGCGCCGTAGAGCGTGCCGGGCCCGAGCTCGACGTCGGCGAGCTCCTTGATGTCCTGGATCAGCGCGTAGCCGTGCTTGGGCCCGTCGGCGAGGCTGATCAAGATCAGCACCGACGCCTCGCCGACCCGGCGCAGCACGTCCTGCCCGGTCCTGCCGTCCCGTCTGCCCACGGTCATGCGCACCTCCTGGTACGTTGACCAGTATATCAGTCAACGTAGTAGTCGCGCCAGGATCGCCACGGATCGGCTGTCGTCAGCGAGCCGCCAGGTGAAGGCGGAACACGCGCGACCAGCTGCGGCGACTCGGTGGCAGCGGCACGTCCCGGGTGAACTGGCCCGCTAGGTCGCCCTGGGCGGGGACCGCGAGCTGGTCCATCAGCTCATCAGCCACCCGGACCGGCGCGCTGGTGGCCGCGGCCATGGCCAGCGCGTACCCGATGCGGACGGTCAGCTGGCGGGGCTCAGCGGTGCCCGCCGCGGTGAACCCGATCCGCGCGTCCGCCTGCTGCCGTCGCGCCCGTGCCGTGGGCCGGTGGTTAGCGCCGGGTCCAGTTCGCCGATGTCCACGCCGGTCACCGTCACGCCGGCGGCGTGCAGCAGGCCCGCGGTGATCACCTCGGCGGGCTCGGGGTGGGGGTGATCACCATCGCCCCGCAACAGCCCGTGCCCTTCAGGCCCGTTCAGCCAGACCGGGAGGGCGCGGGCGCCGGAGTCGTCGGCCAGCACCACCAGGAACGAGGAGATCCTGAACCCGCGACCGCCCATGCGCTTGCCCGGCCATGGCTCGATCTGGGCGATCCGTACCGTCGTCATGACAGCAGAACGACCCGGGCCCGGGCAAAGTGCCGTCACCGCGACGGCCTTGCGCCAAGCACGTGCGCGGGTCAGTGCCAGGCCTTTAGCCTACGGGGAACAGAACGTGACCTCGGGGTGGCGAGGTGACGGCTGGTCCAGCAGGGCTTGTGGTTCGCTCCGTAGGTGCTGGTCGAAGAAGGCCCGGACGTAGGCGCGGGTGATGTCCAGGGACCGGGCTCCGGGGAGGGCGGCGCCGGTGTCGATGCCGACCTGATCGGCCAGCAGCGCGAGGTCGGTGAAGGAGGCGTGGATCGCCCCGGCCACCAGGAGCCACCGCTTCCAGCCGGTCAGGAGCTTCCAGTCACGCTCCCAGGTGGTCACGGAACCTCCGCTTCCCGGGGTGTAGTTGGATTGCTTGCCCAGGAAGAGAAACGGCCGTGACAGGCCGTGGTCCGGGATCGGGGTGGGAATGGTGCCGTCCATGTCAATGCCGGCCCGGATGCGGGAGTCGGCCAGCAGGGCGGCGATGGCCGCGCCGCCGCCGATGGAGTGGCCGGCCATCGCGATGCGGGACGGGTCGATCAGCGCAGCACCCGGCCAGGCCGGGTGCGCGCCGGTCAGTTCATCGAGCACGAAAGAGACATCGGCCGCCCGGCCAGGCGTCAGCTTCTCCCAGAACCCGTCGCCCCGGCGGCGTGTCTCACGGGCCAGGCAGGTGGTGACCCGCCTATCGGGAAAGGCCGTGGCGTAGCTCTCGTAGGTGTGATCAATCCCGGCCACGACATAGCCGTGACTGGCCAGGTCCTCGGCCAGGGCGGTGAGCACGCTGCGGGAGTTGGTGAAGCCAGGTGAGAGCACGACGAGGGGCAGGGCGTGCTGACGCCCGGCGGGCGCGGCGTCGCTGACCGCGTTGGCCCGGACCGTGCTCAGCACGTCGGGCGGCACAGCGGCGATTCCCCTGCTGGTGAGCTGAAGTTCGGACTCCGCTGGCGTCATGTACCGGGCTCGCGGCCCGTCCGACGGCGTCGCCGGATACCACAGGGAGACCATCAGCTCACGTACGTCCACCCCCGCAGCCCAGGGATCGGGACGGGCGGTGTCTTTCAGCCACAAGGACGTGGTGCCGACCGGGCACTGACCGGTCGGCTCGGGCAGGTACGGCGTGCTCACGACGGCTTGGCCGAGAGTATTAAGCGTCGCGTTTGGCGAACATGTAGGCACCGATGGCGAGCAGGACCACCGCGTAGCAGGCCGTCACGAGCATCTGGGGCCAGGACGACCACAGGTGCTGGTTGCCGCCCCCGGGTACGGTGACGGAGATGACCCGCCCGGCGGCGTCGGGGAAGAACCGCATGATGTCCTGGCGCCAGTTGTCCGGCAGCGCCTGGATGACGACCGGGATGATGAACATCAGGCCGATCACGGTGGCGATCGCGCCCGCCGTGTGCCTGATGATCGCGCCGAGCCCGAACGCGATCAACGCGACCAGCGTGACGAACAACGCGGTGCCGACGACGGCCCGGAGCGCGGTGGACGCGGTGATCACGTCGATGCCCTGAAGCGTCACCTTGGGCGGACTGCCCGGGCCGCCCGGCCCGGTGAAGATGGCGTTCGCGGGGATCTTGACGTTCCCGAACAGCGAGGCGCCCTCCCCCGTGCTGGCCACCATCGCCTGGCCGACGAAGAACGCGACGAACGACGTGATCAGCGTGAAGACGAGCGTCACGCAGGTGAACACGATCGCCTTCGCAGCGTAGACCACGCCGCGGCGCGGCATCGCGGTCAGCGAGGTGCGGATCATCCCGGTGGAGTACTCCGAGGTGATCGTCAGCGCGCCGAGCACGCCGATGATCAGCTGACCGATCTCGAAGAACGGGATCAGTGACACCTGAGTGCCATCGAACCCGGCCCGGTTGCCCGGGTTGTGGATCAGGGAACCCGATTCGCCCCCCATGACCAGCGCGCCGACGCCAATGGAGACGATCAGTAGCGCAGCCAGAGCCCAGTAGGTGGAGCGGACCGAGCGGAGCTTGGTGAACTCCGAGGCGAGCGCGCCTCGCAGCCCGGCCCGCCCGGTGGCTGGCGGCAGCGTATGCAGCCGCGTGTCCGAGGTCGTTATCGTCGCCATCGTCTAGACCCCGCTTCCGATCGTCGTGCTCGGTTGCTGAGCGCCGGGCACGTCGGCGCGGTATTCCACGCTGCTCGCGGTCAGCTCCATGAACGCCTCTTCGAGGGAGGCCCGCACCGTGGTCAGCTCGTGCAGCCGGATGCCCTCGCTGAAGGCCAGGTCGCCGAGCTGCTCGGTCGTCATGCCACGCACCTCGATCGACCCGTCCGGCTCGGTGACGGCGGTCCCGCCCTGGGCGGCGACCGCCCGCACGAACTCCGCCGCCGACGGCGTGCGCACCCGCACGGAGGCACCCGAGGAGCCGGCGATGAACTCGCTCATGGTGCAGTCGGCGATCAGCTTGCCCCGGCCGATCACGATCAGGTGGTCGGCGGTGTGCTCCATCTCCGCCATCAGGTGGCTGGAGACGAAGACCGTTCGTCCCTCGGCGGCCAGGGCCCTCATCAGGTTCCTGATCCACAAGATGCCCTCAGGGTCAAGGCCGTTCACCGGCTCGTCGAACATCAGCACCTTCGGGTCGCCAAGCAGCGTGCCGGCGATGCCGAGACGCTGGCTCATGCCGAGGGAGAATCCCTTCGATCGCTTACCCGCCACCTCCGTCAGGCCGACAAGCTCAAGCACCTCAGCGACCCGCCGCTTGGGCAGGCTGTTGGTCTGAGCCAGGCACAGCAGGTGGTTGCGGGCCGACCGGCCGCCGTGCACCGCCTTCGCGTCAAGCAGCGCGCCAACCTCGCGCATCGGGTACGCCAGGTCGTGATACGACTTGCCGTCCACGGCAACTGTGCCCTCGTCGGGGTAGTCAAGTCCCAGGATGCAGCGCATCGTGGTGGTCTTGCCCGCCCCGTTCGGCCCTAGGAAGCCGGTGACCTTGCCCGGCTCAATACTGAACGTCAGATCGTCGACGGCGGTTTTCGCGCCGTACCGCTTCGTGAGGCCCCGTACCTCGATCATGGAAAATCAGCCCTCTCCAGTTGAGACGTTCCCCATCCTGCCCGGCCGCCGACCGGCGCGCGTCACCCGCAGTGATGATTTGCGCATACGCCTGCAGAGCTACTTCGCCGCGGAGACACAGGTCACCGGGCCGAGCCTGCCGTACCGGGCCTGAGCATCCGCCCGGCGATTGATCACAGCGGGGAGGGGATATCCCCCAGGTGAAGCTGGGTGACAGCCGGCTGCCGTACGGCGGATGCTCTCCGTAGCGTGATTGCTGAGGGTAATCGCGCTGAACGGGGAGTGTGTCTGGTGATTGAGGCTCGCGGACTGACCAAGAGATACGAGCGGACGCTCGCGGTCGATGATCTCAGTTTCACTGTCCGGCCTGGCCTGGTGACCGGTTTCCTGGGCCCGAACGGGGCGGGCAAGACCACCACCATGCGGCTGGTCTTGGGCCTGGACCGGCCGACCGCGGGGACGGTCACGATCGACGGGAGGCCCCACCGCCAGGCGGCCAGCCCGATGCGAGAGGTCGGCGCGTTGATCGACGCGCGGGCAGCCCATGGGGGCCGGAGCGCGCGGAACCACCTGCTCTGCCTCGCGCAGACCAACGGCATCTCGCCGCGGCGGGTGGACGAGGTGCTGGGCATCGTGGGGCTTTCCGACGTGGCGGGCAAGCGATCCAAGGGGTTCTCGCTCGGCATGAGCCAGCGGCTCGGCATCGCGGCCGCGCTGCTCGGCGATCCGCGGGTGCTGATGTTCGACGAGCCGGTCAACGGGCTTGACCCGGAGGGCATCTTGTGGATCCGCAACCTGATGCGGTCACTGGCCGCCGAAGGCCGCGTGGTGTTCGTCTCCAGCCATCTGATGTCAGAGATGGAAAACACGGCGGACCACCTGATCGTGGTCGGCCGCGGACGGCTGATCGCGGACTGCGGGATGGCCGAGTTCATCGACCGGAGCCCCGGCCAGGCGGTCATGGTGCGGACGCCGTCGCAAGATCTGCTGGCCCAGGCCGTCGCCGACGCGGGCGGCTCGGTCACCCGCGAATCGGACCAGTTGCGGGTGCGCGGCCTGTCCGAGGACCAGGTGGGCGACATCGCCTTCGCCAACCGTGTCCCCGTCTACCACCTGGCCGCGGCCAAGGTCTCACTCGAGCAGGCATTCATGGAACTCACGGCGGACAGCGTGGACTATCACGCTGGCCTGCCGGTCAGTCAGGAGGCATGACGTGGCCACAGTAACCGCCGGGCTAGCCAGGCCGGACGCGGTGCCCGCGCTGGGCGCCAGGGCCGGTATCGCCGGGACCCTGCGCAGCGAATTCACGAAGATCCGCTCGGTGCGATCCACCTACTGGTCCCTGATCCTGCTGGTGCTGGCCGGCTTCGCCTGGACCGTGGCGGACTGCCTCGGCACGGCGCACAACTGGCCGCACATGGCGGCGCAGGACAAAATCGGCTTCGACGCCACGCAGGCGAGCGTCACCGGGGTTGCGCTGTTCGGACAGCTGGTGATCCTGGTTCTCGGCACGCTGGTGCTCACCTCGGAGTACTCGACCGGCATGATCCGCACCTCGCTGGCCGTGATGCCGCGCCGGGCCGTGCTGTACTGGTCCAAGGCCGCGGTCTTCGCCGCGGTCAGCGTGGTGATCGCGGTCGCGACGAGCCTGGCGGTCTTCGGTGTCGGCCAGATCCTGCTGCACAGCACGGGCCAGAGCGCATCGCTGTCCCAGCCGGGCGCCCTGCGGGCCGTGCTGCTGACCGGGTTCTTCGTGGCGCTGTCCGGCGCCATGGCCTACGGCATGGGCGCGATCGTGCGCAACACGGCCGGCGGCATCACCGCGTCGTTCGGGCTGATGTTCCTGGTGCCGCAGCTGGCCAAGGCGCTGCCTAGCGCCTGGTACGCGGACCTGGATCGGTGGCTGCCCGGAGGCGACATGCTGCCGGCCATCACCAGCTCGCAGAGCCAGCCGCTGAACCCGCACATGTTCTCCGCGTGGGGCGAGTTCGCGGTGTTCGGCGGCTACGCGGTCATCATGCTCGGCATCGGCGCGCTGCTGTTCAGCAGGCGTGACGCCTAGCCAGTCGCGACCAGGCGGGGTGGGTTAAATGACCAGGTCAGCCAGGTGTGACCGGTCCGAGTCCGGGGCCAGCACCTACCCTGGGTATGTGCTGAGGACGGTGAACGCCTGGCTGCGCCGCCATCCGTCGCAGGCGGATGGCCTGCTGGCCGCGGCGCTGCTGGTATTCAGCGTGTCGCAACTCACCGCCGCAGCGCCTGATGCGCTCGAGCGGGCCGCCTACGTCGCCGTTACCGTTCTGCTCGCCGCCACGGTGGCGCTGCGCCGCCGGTACCCGGTAGCGGCGTTCACCGCCGCGGCGGCGATCGGCGCAGCACAGGTCGCCTTCGGCGTGCGAATCGGCGGCACGGGACGGGTCTTCGCGCTCCAGCCGGACAACGCCGACCTGGCGATCCCGGTGCTGCTGTACACGCTGGCCGCTTTCCGACCGCGGCCGGTATCCATCACGGGGCTGGTTGTCTGCCTGCTCGGAGCGGTGGCGGCCATTACCCGCTGGTCCCCGGCACACCGGGCCAACGCCGGGGACGCGGTGCTCAGCGCGGCCATCGGGCTCGGCGGCCTGACCGTAGCCGCGTGGGTGCTCGGCGATTCCGTGGCCTACCGGTACCGCCGGGCCCGTTTCGCCTCGCTCGAAGAGCGCGCCGCCCGGCTGGAGGCCGAACGTGATGCGCAGGCGCGGATCGCCGCGGCCGCCGAACGTGAGCGAGAGCTGACGCAGCGGCGGGCGCGCGTGGTGGACGAGGCCGAGGCCAGGCTGCGCAGGATCGAGCGGGACCTGCACGACGGGGCACAGGTCCGGCTGGCGGCGCTGGCCATGACGCTCGGCGAGATCAAGGAGAACCTGGAGCACGCCGCGGACCCGGAGCGCACGGTCTCACTCGCCGCCGCCGCGCACCGGAACGCCAAGGAGACGCTCGCCGAGCTGCGGGACCTGGCCAAGGGCATCCACCCGGCCGTGCTCGACCGCGGCCTGCCGACGGCGCTGGCCGTGCTGGCGGAGGCGAGCGCGGTCCCGGTCGAGCTGACGGCGGACCTCGGTGACCGGCCGTCGCCGGCCATCGAGGCCATCGCGTACTTCTGCGCCGCAGAACTGCTGGCCAACGTGGCCAAGCACAGCGGGGCCAGCCGGGCGGACATCAGCGTGAGCGATCAGAGCGGAAGGCTCGTGATACGCGTGACCGACGACGGGGCCGGGCAGGCCAGGCTGAAGCCCGGCGGCGGGCTCGCCGGGCTGATGGAACGGGTGCAGACGGTCGACGGCCTGCTGTCCGTGGACAGCCCGGCGGGCGGCCCGACGACCATGACCGTCGAGTTGCCGGAGCACGCCTGATGAGCGCCGGGATGGGAGCCGACCGGAACAGGGACGGTCAGACGGGCGGGCTGCGGATAGTGATCGCGGAGGACGCGGCGATCATGCGGGACGGGCTCACCCAGACCCTTTCCCGCCGGGGACATGACGTGGTGGCGGCGGTGGCGGACGCCGAGGCACTGATCCGGGCGGTGGAGGACCACCTGCCCGACGTCGCGATCATCGACGTGCGGATGCCGCCGACGCACACCGACGAGGGGCTGCAGGCCGCGCTGGCGATCCGCCGGGAGCACCCGGGTGTCGGCGTACTGGTGTTCTCCCAGTACATCGAGGCGCGGGCGGCGGCGGAGCTGCTGGCCGGGTCGCCCGCCGGAGTCGGCTACCTGCTGAAGGACCGGGTGGCGGACGTCAGCGACTTCATCGAGGCCATCGGCAGCGTGGCGCGCGGCGGTACCGTGCTCGACCCCGAAGTGGTCAGGAAGCTTCTCGGCGCGGGCCGGCACGCCGATTCGCTGGCCTCGCTCACCGGGCGGGAGCGTGAGGTGCTGTCCCTGATCGCGCAGGGACGCTCGAACACCGCCATCGCCGGGGGACTGTTCATCACCCCCGGTGTGGTGGAGAAGCACGTGGCCAGCATCTTCGCCAAGCTGGGGCTGCCTCCCTCCGACAGCGATAACCGCCGGGTGATCGCGGCGATCAGGTACCTGGAGGGACACTAGCGGTGTTGGCTGACTCGGAGAAGGCGTTCTGGTTCCCGGCTCTGGACTCCTGGCGGAGCCGGCTACGGCGGGCTCGGCGGGTCTTCGTGGTTATCGCCGCTGCTGCGGTCACTGCCTGGGCGACGACAGGCTGCGCTGCCGCGACTTCCGGCCCGGGGGCTTCCGGTCACGGGCCGCCTCCGGTCACGGTACTGACGCAGGGTGCCGGTAACGGTAACGGCGATATCTTCATCGCGCCGCAGGGGGGCGGCGGCTACGCGAGCGGCCCGGAGATCCTGACCGATACGGGCAAGGTGATCTGGTTCCATGCCCTGCCGGCCGGGGAGGCGGCCACCGACTTCCGGACCCAGACCTACCAGGGCAGGCCGGTGCTCACGTGGTTCCAGGGCAGCGGCCTGAGCGGAACCGACTACATCTACGACGACCGCTACCGGCAGATCGCCGAAGTGCGAGCCGGTCACGGCTACCTCACGGACTTTCACGAGTTCCTCATCACGCCCTGGAACACGGCGCTGATCCTCGCGGACACCATCGGGACCGCGAACCTGACCTCGATGGGCGGCCCCGCCGACCAGAAAGTCTTCGACGGCATCGTCCAGGAGATCGACATCCGCACCGGCAAGGTGCTCTTCGAGTGGAACAGCGCCGACCACGTCCCCTACCGCGACAGCCACCAGCCGCTGCCCGGCTCGGCAGCCATGCCGTGGGACTGGTTCCACATCAACGCCGTCCATCTCGACACCGACGGGAACCTGCTGATCAATTCGCGCTATACCTGGACGACCTACAAGGTGAACCGGGACACCGGGAAGATCATCTGGGAGCTTGGCGGCAAGCAGAGCACGTTCAAGCTCGCAGCCGCCCCCGGGCAGGTCCTCGACAGCGCGGGTGAGATCTTCGCGTTCCAGCATGACCCGGAGGCCATCGGGAACGGCGAGTACACGTTCTTCGACGATGAGTCCGACGGCTCGGCCAGGCTGCTGCCGCACAGCCGGGTCGTCACCGTGAAGCTGGATCTGGCGACCAGGGTGGCGACCCTGGTGAAGTCCGTTGACCAGCCCGAGGGCCTGGTGGCCCCGGCCGAGGGGAACGCGCAGACCACCCGGAACGGGGACTTGTTCGTCGGCTGGGGGGAGCTGCCCTACATCTCCGAGTTCAGCCCGTCCGGGCAGCTGCTGTTCAACGCCCAGCTCCCGGCGGGCGTCAGCACCTACCGCGCCTACCGCCTGCCCTGGCATCCGGCCAGCTAGGCAGCAGGGGGCGCGCCCGCGGACCTCCGATATCCTGCGGCACGGTATATCGTCTTGCACTATATCGCGGAACGGTATAGCGTGAGCGGAGTCAACGTGACGGGCAAGGCGCGGAGGATGAGATGAGAGACCGGCTGGACCGGTGGGCCGACCCGCCGCTGCTGGTGCTGGCCAGCCTGGCGGAGGAGCCCAAGCACGGGTACGCCATCACTCAGGACGTGGCGGACACGATGGGGGTTCGGCTGTCCGCCGGCACGCTGTACGCGGTGATCTCGCGGCTGGAGTCCCGCGGGCTGATCGAGCCGCTGGAGTCGGCGGACCGGCGCCGCCCGTACCGGCTCACGGCGGTCGGGGCGCGGGAGCTGGCGGAGCAGTCCGAGCGGATGCATCAGGTGTCCTCTGTCGCGCAGCGGCGGCTGCGTGCCAACTACGGCTGGGCGGGCGGATGAGCAGCCCGCAGTCGCCGCAGACCGGAGGAGCCGGCCTGTTGGCCCGTGCGTCGCTGGGCCTGTACCCGCCGGCGTGGCGAGCTCGCTACGGGGTTGACATCCTCCCTCACCTGAAGTGAAGGCAAGGGATTCCAGCTACTACACCGAGTGGAGCAGCAGTTGAGGTTCGCGGTTCACCGGCCGGGTAACCCCGTCGCCTCCCCGCGCAGTCACGGCGTGCCCCGCCGCGATGTTGATAGCCGCGTTCACATCAGCGTTGCAGGCGAAACCGCAGGCAGTGCACCGGAACACGGCTTGGCTCTCACGCGAGCCCCGGTCCACCTCCCCGCACGCCGAGCACCGCTGGCTCGTCAACGCAGGTTTGATCTTCTCCACCCGGCGCGGGGCTTTCTCCTCCAGCCGGCGCACCAGCAGCCCCCACCCCGACCGCAGGATCCCCCGGTTCAGCCCGGCCTTGGCCCGGACGTTGCGGCCCGGGTTCTCCCGGGTGCCCTTCGCGGACCGGGTCATGTTCGTGATCTTCAGGCCCTCGACCCGGATCACATCGAACCGGCGCGCAAGGTCCGTGCTGGTCTTCTCCGCCCAGTCCTTGCGCCGGTCCGTCTCCCGAGCCTTCAGCCGGGCGATCGCCCGCTTCACCCGGCCGCGGCGGTTCGATCCCCGCCTAGCGCGGGCGAGCTTGCGCTGCAGCCGCCCCAGCCTGGCCTGTTCCCGCGCGGTCAGCGCGGGGCAGTGCAGCAGCTGCCCGGTGGACAGGGCGGCGGAGACCGCCACCCCCCGGTCGATGCCCACCGTCTGGCCGTTACCGGGGGCGGGAACCGGCGCGGGGATCACCGCGAAGGCGACATGCCAGCGGCCCGCCCGGTCCTTCGTCACCCGGTAGGACTTCGCGTCCGGCGGCACGTCACGGGACCAGCGGAACCGGACCCACCCGGCCTTGGGCACCCAGATCTCGCCGACGTGGCGGGACACGCGGCGCACGTCCCACTGCCGCCCGCGGCCGACGATCCGGAATCCCTCGTCCCGGCCGGCTTTGCGCCACGACGGCCGCCGGGCCGGGTTCTTCGGGTCGAGGAACGCGGCCATGGCCTGGGTGAAGTCGCGCAGGGCCTGCTGCTGGACCGTCTGGGAGCCGGCCGCGAGCCATGGGTGCCCGGCTCGGGCCGCGGTGAGCTGCCGGCACTGTTCCAGGTAGCCCGGCGCGCTCACCCGGCCCGGGTGCCAGTGGGAGTACTGCTCGACGGCCAGGTTCCAGATGTACCGGGCGTGGCCGCAGTGATCCCGCAGCACCGCTTCCTGCGCGGGTGCGGGGTTGAGCCGGTACCGGAAAGACATGCGAACATACTATCGGATGGTGCTGACATTTCCGGGGAGGTGAAGCGGCGTTTCCTCCCCGGCCTGAAGTGAAGGCCGGGGTCTCCACGCCGCGATTCTGATGAGGTCCGGGCGCTGCTGGAGGATTCCGGGGCCGGCCTATTCGACGGCGCGGTCATCGTTTCCGTGCTGGCCGTGGCCGCCGGGGGCCTGCCGCTGTGGCTGCGCATGTTCCGCGAGGTCCGCGGTACTGGTCGTCGGCGTGAAGCGGCCTGCCTGCTCGCGCCGGCCGTCGTGCCCGCCGCCTACCTCGCCCTGAGTGCCGCGATAGCCGGCCTGGTCCGTCAGGCTGGCGCGAGGGTCGTGCCGTGGCAGGCCAGGCCCGTGGTGGACCTGGCGAACGACAACCTCGGCCCGTGGTGGTTCCTGGCGCTGGTACTTCTGGGGTTCACCGCCGCCGCGGTTTCCGCGGCCGGACCGGGCCTGGCGCTGCGCAGGCTGCACCCCGATGGTGCGGCCGTCACCCGCGCCGCTCGCGCTGCGGGTCTCGCCGCGGCGACGATGGTCCTGGCCGGTGCCGCAAGCATCGTCGCCGCGGTCGGCTTGTACCTGTGGGCGCCCGCGTACGCGGGCTACCACGAGAGCTGGCCGCTCGCCATCTACCTCCCCGCTGTCCTGCTGGTCGCCGCCGTCGCGATCATCAGCGCCGCGCGCGGCATCCGGGCCGCCCGCTCACCTGCCACGGGCTGACGCCGCCGCGGACCTCGGAGGTTGCCGGGCGTTAAGGCGCGCGTACTGACCCCCTGGCCGGCCTCGGCGTCTCGCTGTCTGGGCTGCCGGGGGGCTGCTGGCTGGCGGCCTCCTGCTCCGCTTCCGGGACGCGTGAACGACAGACACCCGTCATCCTTGAGACCGATGTGTCGGGCGGATGGTGTAGCTAGGTCCACCCCGAGGGGTGCTGGTGCCACCCTTGCGATTGGGTGGTCAGCACCAGTGTGAGCAGGAATAATACCCAGTATTGTACTCAACGTGATATCGAGTAAGAGCAGGTCATGAGCGTCCGTCACGCGATGCTCGCGCTGCTCACCGAGGGGCCCAAGTACGGCCTGCGGCTTCGCGAGGAGTTCGAGGCCCGCACCGGCGAGGTCTGGCCGCTGAACGTGGGTCAGGTGTATGCGACGCTGCAGCGGCTGGAGCGTGACGGGCTCGTCGAGTCCGACGGGACCGGCGATGAGGGAGCGCAGAAGAGCTTCCGGATCACCGCCGAAGGCGAGCAGGAGCTAGCCAGGTGGCTGCGTACGCCGCCGGACCTGAGTTCGCCGCCCCGCGACGAGCTCGTGATGAAGGTGCTGGTGGCGCTGCGCGTGCCAGGCACGGACGTGGCCGCGGTGATCCAGGCGCACCGGCGCTACCTGGTGGAGCTGATGCAGCAGTGGACCCGGATCAAGGAATACGACGCCCGGGGTGACCTGAGCATGCTGCTGGCGGTCGACGCCGAGCTGTTCCGGCTCGACTCGGTCGTCAGGTGGCTGGACGCCGCCGAAGCCCGCATCCAGCGCGCGGCAGCCGACGGGACGATGACCCCGGCGGACCAGGCGGGCCCGGGAAACCAAACACGAGCGCCGCTGCCACGGCAGCGGCGGGAAGCGAGAAGATGGCGATGAGCATGCTGGAGCTGTGTGAGGTATCCAGGTCCTACGGGCAGGGCAGCGCCGAGGTGCATGCGCTGCGCGAGGTCAGCCTGACGGCGGACGAAGGCGCGATGGTCGCGGTGATGGGACCCAGCGGCTCGGGCAAGAGCACGCTGCTGACCATTGCCGGGACCCTGGAGGATCCGACCTCCGGCGAGGTGCTGATCGCCGGCCAGCCGGTCAGCAGGGAGTCCCGCGGCGCCAAGGCGCGGCTGCGGCGGCGCGTGATCGGCTACGTCTTCCAGGACTTCAACCTGCTACCCGGGCTGACCGCGGCGGAGAACGTCTCGCTCCCGCTCGAGCTGGACGGAGTGCCCGGCCGCAAGGCCCGGGTCGCGGCGCTCAAGGCGCTCGACCGGCTCGGCCTGGCCGACCGCGCCTCCCACTACCCGGACCAGATGTCCGGCGGGGAACGGCAGCGGGCCGCGATCGCGCGCGCGATGGTGGGCGAGCGCAGGCTGCTGCTCGCCGACGAGCCCTCCGGGGCGCTGGACTCAGTCAACGGCGAGGCGGTGATGCGCCTCATCCACGACGCCTGCAAGAACGCCGGGATGACCGCGGTCGTCGTGACCCATGACGCGCAGCTCGCGTCCTGGGCGGACCGGGTGATGTTCCTGCGGGACGGCCGGGTGACAGATCAGACCGTTCCGGCCGGTCCGGAGTCACTGCTCACCCCGGGCCGGAACCAATGAGCGCCACGGCGGTAGCGGACCGGCCCGCGGAGAGACTGTCAGACGGCGGCGTGCCTGCCCGCCGTGCGGTCATCCGGTGGGCGGTACGGCTGCTGCGCCGCGAATGGCGGCAGCAGCTCCTCATCCTCGCGCTGATCACGATCGCGGTCGGCGCCACCGTCGTCGCCTCCACGGTCGCGACCGACACTCCGGCCCCGATAGCCGGGGTGCTCGGCACCGCACAGGACGCCGCCTCGATCTCCGGTACGTCCGCGACGATCAACGCCGGGATAACCAAACTCGAAAGCCTTTACGGCAAGGTCGACGTGATCGAGAACGAAAGCGTCCCGGTTCCCGGCACCCTGAACACGTTCGACCTGCGGGCGCAGGATCCGCACGGGCCGTTCGGCGGGCCGCTGCTGAGCCTGGTCAGCGGCCAGTACCCCAGCACGGCAAACGAGATCGCCGTCACCAGCGGCGTCGCGACCGACTTCAAGCTCAGCATCGGGAGCGGCTGGACCGTGGCCGGCCGGACCTGGAAAGTGACCGGCATCGTCCAGAACCCGCAGAGCCTGGTGGACGAGTTCGCTCTGGTCATCCCAGGCCAGGTCAGCAGGCCTGACAACGTCACGGTGCTGTTCGACGCTCCGGGTCAGACAGCGAGCACCCTGCAGGCGAAGACGGGCTTGAACGTGACCACCGCCCAGACGGTGGCGAACAACAACGAGATCAACCCCGAGACGATCTCGATCGCCGCGGCTGTGCTCGGCATGCTGCTGATCGCGCTGGTGGGCATCGGCGGCTTCGCGGTCCTCGCGCAACGCAGGCTCAGGGCGATCGGCATGCTCGCTGCCCAGGGCGCGACGGAGCGGCACATCAGGCTCGTCGTGCGGGCCAACGGGGCCGCGACCGGCGTCGTGGGTGCCGTGGCCGGATTCGTGCTGGGCTTCCTCGTCTGGCTCGCCTACCGCCCGCAGGCGGAGAACAGCGCGCACCATCAGATGGGCGTGTTCCAGCTGCCGTGGACGGTCATCGGCATCGCCATGGCCCTTGCGGTCATCGCGACTTACTTCGCCGCTTCCCGGCCCGCCAAGGCCATCGCGAAAACCCCGATCGTGGCCGCGCTCGCCGGGCGCCCGCCCGCGCTGAAGAAGACCCGCCACCTGGCGATCCCGGTCGGGCTCGGCTTCCTGGTCGGCGCCTTCCTCCTGCTCGGCATGGCCGGCGCGAGCGGGGGCAACGGCAACGGGATGCTCGAAGTCGTCGTCGGCTTCGTCGCGCTCGCTGTCGCCATCGTGCTACTGGCCCCGTCGCTCCTGGAGGTGGTCGCTGCCGCCGGCAAGCACGCCCCGATCGCGGTGAGGCTCGCCCTCAGGGACCTCGCCCGGTACCGGGCGAGATCCGGCCCGGCGCTGGCGGCGATCTGCCTCAGCACGCTGATCGCGGTCCTCATCTGCGTGGCCAGCGCCGCCCGGTTCGGCAACGTCCTCGACTACGCCGGCCCCAACCTCACCTCCAGCCAGCTCATCGTCTACGCGCCGGTCGGAAACGTGCGGACCGGCGTGGGCCCGACGGCGGCCCAGATGGCGGCCGGAGACAAGATCGCCAAGGAAATCGCCGCCGACCTCGGCACCACCACCATGATCGCGCTGGATACGACCAGCGCAGGCCTCACCCACGCGGCGGGCGGCCGCTCCTGGTCCGGCCCGATCTACGTGGCCACGCCACAGCTGCTCAAGGCGTTCGGCATCAGCCAGAGCGAGATCAACCCGGACGCCGACATCCTCACGACGCGGCCCGGCCTCGCCACGACGAGCCTCATGCAGCTCACCTACGGCAACGGCGAGGGCCGGGGCGGGAACGGCGGCGGGCCGAACGGCAACGGCGGCGGCGGGCCGAACGGCAACGGCGGCGGCGGGCCGAACGGCAACAATCAGTGGCCGTGCCCAGCGGGCTCCTGTATCGCCAACCCACCGATCCAGGAGGTCAGCCAGCTCCCGTCCGGCACCTCCGCGCCGAACACGGTGGTTACCGAGCACGCGATCACCACGCTCCACCTGCAGAGCTCGGTGCAGACAAACGGCTGGCTCATCACGGTCCCGAACGGCCTCACCCCCGCTCAGATCACCACCGCCCAGCAGCTCGCGGCCAGCGCATCCGGAAACATGAGCGTCGAGACCCGCAACAGCATCCCGTCGCTGGCGCAGATCATCGACGCGGCGACGATCTTCGGGATCGTGCTCGCGCTCGGCATCCTCGGCCTGAGCGTCGGTCTGGTCCGCAGCGAGGCGGCCCGCGACCTGCGCACCCTGACCGCAACCGGGGCGAGCGGCCTTACCCGCCGCACGATCACGGCGGCGACCGCGGGCGCGCTCGCGTTCACCGGCGCCGTGGTCGGGATCATCGGCGGCTACCTCGCGGCGATCGGCTTCTTCCGGAGCAATTCCCTCGACGGCCTGTCGTCGCTGACCAGCATCCCGGTGACCAACCTGCTGGTAATCGCTGTGGGCATGCCGCTTGCCGCGACGGTCCTCGGCTGGCTGCTGGCCGGCCGCGATCCAGCCGGCGTCGCCCGCCAGCCGCTCGAATAACGCCAAACACAATCCCCGTGTCCTTGACGCCTCACCCCCGCCGGGTGAGGCGTCAAGGCCGGCTTGGGCCGCATCGGTCTCGAGGATGACACCCCTACACCGCCGGTCGTCCGGGGTACGCCTCCACGGCCGCGACCAACCCGGCCTCGCTCGCCAGCCGGTCGAAGGAGGAAGTTGGCCGGGGAGGAGAGCCACCTTTCGTTCTGAGTTCATGGTCTGTCATGGCGCGGCGGGCCGGGTTGGCATCCGACCTGAGGATGAGACGGGAAAACCAGGTTTCATTCTCCCGGCTATCCCGCTGGAGGGTCGGCGCGGCATACCTTGGCGTATCACCGTCGCAGCGTTGGAGAGATTCGTGCCCGCTCCCGTGGAACTGCCGTCGTGGCTGGACCGCGCGCTGCGGCTCGTCCGGGTGGACTTTGCCCCGTCTGGCCAGCCGCCTTCAGCCCTGCGCGTGCTGGTCGCGCTGGTCATCTCGGTGGCCGGGTCGCTGGCGGCCGACGCGCTCCTGGTCGCGGCGGGCACGGCGCTCTTCCCTGCCACCAAGGGTTATGTGCACTTCCAGTTTCACGACTACGCCAAGCTGACGATCATCGGCGTCGTGATCGCCTGCCTGGCGTGGCCGATCGTGACCCGCATAAGCTCCGCGCCGCGCTGGTTGTTCTTCCGGCTGGCGATACTGGTCACGCTGGCGCTTTGGCTCCCGGACCTGTACATCCTGGACCTGGGCCAGCCGGGCCGCGCGGTCGCGGTGCTTATGCTCATGCACCTGGCCATCGCCTTGGTTACCTACAACTGCCTGGTGCACATCGCCCCGGTTAAGGCCGGGCGCCCGCAGCACCGTGCTGGGCGGTCCGCCGCCGATCCTGAGAACACGGGTTCTGACCCCTACGCCGGACACGGACGTTGAGACCCGCGACCGAGAACCGGCGCCGCGGGACCGGTTTGTCCTTCTTCGCCGAGCCGCTCGCGGCCAAGGTGCCCGAGATCACGTTCTTGTTCTGGGTGGTCAAGATCATGACGACCGCCGGGGGCGAGGCCCTGTCGGACTACCTGGCCCTGGGCAGCAAGGTGACCGGCGCCGCGGTCGAGACCCTGTTCCTGGTCGTGGGACTGGTGTGGCAGTTCCGGACCCGCCGCTACGTCGCGGCGGCGTACTGGTTCCTGGCCTACGCCATCGCGACCTTCGGCACCGGAATCTCCGACACCCTGCATCTCGTCGTCGGCATCCCCTACGCGGGCACCACCCTCTTGTGGGCCGTCGTCCTGACCCTGGTCTTCTGGCGCTGGTACCGCAGCGAGGGAACGCTGTCGATCCACAGCATCACGACCCGGCGGCGGGAGAGCTACTACTGGGCCACGGTGTTCGCCACGTTCGCGCTGGGCACCGCCCTGGGGGACTTCACCGCCACCGCCCTCGGGCTGGGCTACCTGGCGTCGGGGATCATGTTCGGCCTGATAATCCTGATCCCCGCCGTGGCCTGGGCGCGGTTCGGCCTCGGCTCGGTCGCGGCCTTCTGGTTCGCCTACGTGGTGACCCGGCCGCTGGGCGCGTCGTTCGCCGACTACTTCAGCAAGCCGCACTCGCTCAGCGGCGCCGGTTTCGGCGACGGCCGGACGGCCCTGGTCGCGGCGGTCATCACCGCCGTGCTCGTGGTCTATCTCGCGGTGACCCGCCGCGACATCCAGCCCGAAACGAACCCGCAGGCGGGTTTCCGCGCCGCGGTTAATGACGACGCTCTCCGGGGTCAGCCGCCCAGGTAGGCGAGGACGGCGAGCACTCGCCTGTTGTCATCATCGGATTGCTGCAGGTTCAGCTTGAGGAAGATGGATGCCGTGTGCTTGGCGACGGCGCGTTCGGTGACGACCAGACGCTGGGCGATCGCGGCGTTCGACCGGCCTTCGGCCATGAGCGCGAGCACCTCGCGCTCGCGCGGGCTGAGCACGGACAGGCTGCCGTCGCCGGTGGTGCGGGCGAGCAAGCGGGAGATCACCTCCGGGTCCATCGCGGTGCCGCCCTGGGCGACGCGGCGGACCGCGTCCACGAACTGGGCGCTGTCGAACACCCGGTCCTTGAGCAGGTAACCGATGCCGCCGCTCCCGTCGGCCAGCAGCTCGCGCGCGTACAGCTGCTCCACGTACTGGGACAGGACGAGGACCGGAAGGCCGGGGTTTTCCTTGCGGGCCTGCAGGGCGGCCCGCAGCCCCTCGTCGCTGAACGTGGGCGGAAGCCTGACGTCCACAATGGCGACGTCCGGCGGGTCTTCGCGGACCGCGGCCAGGAGGGCGTCGCCGTTGTCCACGGCGGCGGTTATCGCGAAGCCGTGAGCTTCGAGCATCCTGGTCAGGCCGTCCCGGAGCAGGAACAGGTCCTCCGCTATCGCGACGCGCAAGGAATCTCCATGGTCACCGAGGTCGGGCCGCCGGGCGGGCTGCTGACCGCCAGCACGCCGTCGAACGCGGCGAGCCGCCGCTCGATCCCCTGCAGCCCGGTGCCCTGGCCCGGGTCGGCGCCGCCCTGGCCGTCGTCGGTCACGGTGATCGTCAGCATCCCGTCGTGCTGCCTGATGTCGATCCAGGCCTGGCTGGCCTTGGCGTGCTTGGATACGTTGGCGACCAGCTCGTTCACCGCGAAGTAGGCAGCGGACTCGATTGACGCGAACGGGCGGGCCTGCTGCCCGAGGTCGCTGGTCAGGTGGATGCGCAGCGCGGTGTCCAGGGCCAGGGCCCTGATCGCGTCAGCGAGGCCGCGGTCGGCGAGCACCGGCGGGTGGATGCCGCGGACCAGGTTACGCAGCTCCTGCAGCGCTTTGGCGGAGCTGTCCCGCGCCTCGATCAGCAGCGCCCTGGCCGCCTTGGGGTCCTCGTCGATCAGCTGACCAGCGGCGTCCAGCGTCATGCCCATCGCGACCAGCCTGGCCTGGGCGCCGTCGTGCAGGTCCCGCTCGATCCTGCGGATCTCCGCAGCGCCGGAGTCGAGGGTCTCGGTGCGGGTCTGCGACAGGTGCTCTACCCGTCGTTCCAGTTCCGC
>Ga0302325_10007878_pt1 | contig 23516 bp, 19 predicted proteins | sample Palsa_T0_2_FD_201948 | JGI IMG/M metagenome (GOLD analysis project Ga0302325, IMG submission 201948) | Peat permafrost microbial communities from Stordalen Mire near Abisko, Sweden - Palsa_T0_2 | ecosystem: Environmental > Terrestrial > Soil > Palsa > Peat permafrost | place: Sweden: Abisko... | reverse complement strand
AGTGAATGCGGCAGTTGCAGCCGCCAAGGAGGCGTTCCCCTCCTGGTCGGCGCTAACCGGCTACGAACGCGCCCGGTATCTTTATGCAATCGCGCGACAGATCCAAAAGCATTCCCGATTGTTTGCAGTCCTGGAGAGCCTCGACAACGGAAAACCGATTCGTGAATCGCGCGACGTGGATATTCCTCTGGTTGCTCGTCACTTCTATCATCACGCCGGTTGGGCGCAGCTGCGGAATGAAACATTCATCGGCTACGAACCGATCGGCGTTTGCGGCCAGATCATCCCATGGAATTTCCCGTTGCTCATGCTCGCCTGGAAGGTTGCTCCGGCGCTGGCCGCCGGCAATACGGTTGTGCTGAAACCGGCTGAGTTCACGTCTCTCACCGCTCTGCTTTTCGCCGAAGTGCTGCAACAGATCTCTTTGCCGCCAGGTGTCGTCAATATTGTCACTGGCAACGGTCAAACAGGCGAACTGATCGTTCGGCATAAAGATGTTCGGAAGATCGCATTCACCGGATCAACCGAAGTTGGACGAATCATTCGACGCGAAACAGCAGGGTCCGGAAAGAAATTGTCCCTGGAGCTCGGCGGCAAATCTCCATTCATTGTCTTCGAAGATGCAGATCTGGACGGCGCTGTGGAAGGGGTTGTCGATGCGATCTGGTTCAACCAGGGACAGGTCTGTTGCGCGGGGAGCCGTCTACTGTTGCAAGAAGGTATCGCTGAAAAAATGATCGAAAAACTCAGGCGGCGCATGGAAAATCTGCGCGTGGGCGACCCGCTTGACAAAGGGATCGATATTGGTGCGATCATCGCTCCGGTGCAGCTGGAGCGGATCCAGCAACTTGTCAAACAAGGCAAAGCGGAAGGTGCGACCTGCTGGCAACCGAGTTGGGCGCTCCCCACAGAAGGCTACTATTATCCACCCACCCTCTTTACCGGGGTTGAGCCCGCTTCAACCCTCGCGCAGATCGAGATATTCGGCCCGGTCTTAGTCACGATGACTTTTCGCACTCCAAGCGAATCGGTGGAGCTCGCAAATAACACGGCCTTCGGTCTTGCGGCGTCGCTTTGGACGGAGAATCTCAACCTCGCACTCGACATCGCTCCGAAGCTGAAAGCCGGCGTTGTCTGGATCAATTCCACCAACCTTTTCGACGCCGCCTCCGGCTTTGGCGGATACCAGGAAAGCGGGTTCGGGCGCGAAGGAGGTAACGAGGGTATGTACGAATACCTTGTGCCAACCTGGGAGCTTTATTTGCCGGTTTACGAGAAGAGCGAAGTCGCGCTTCGTCCTTATCCGTTGGTCAATTCCGCAAATAACGCGCGCGTTGAACCTTTGATCGACAGGTCGCCTAAACTTTATATCGGCGGTAAGCAGACGCGATCCGACAGCGGGTACAGCTTTACCGTGGAGGACTCGGCCAACCACTACATCTCGGAGACCGGATTAGGCAATCGCAAAGATGTCCGAAACGCCGTGGAGGCGGCCAACAAAGCAGATAGTTGGACTCGGGCAACTGCCCACCTGCGGGCGCAGATTCTGTATTATCTCGGTGAAAATTTGTCGGTTCGAGCAACCGAATTTTCTGATCGACTCGGCTCCCTGACAGGCGCCGGCCAGAACGAAGCAGAGCTGGAAGTTCTAAAATCGATCGAACGGCTTTTTTACTATGCCGCATGGACAGACAAATACGACGGCTATGTCCATCAAACGCCTTTCCGGAACGTGACACTCGCGATGCCAGAGCCATGGGGTCTCGTCGGCGTCGTCTGTCCGGCTGAACAGCCGCTGCTGGCTTTGGTTTCTTTGGTCGGACCTTTAATTGCCATGGGTAATCGCGTGGTAGTCGTCCCATCGTGGAGATTTCCGCTACTTGCCACGGATTTTTACCAGGTCCTGGATACGAGCGATGTGCCGGCCGGCGTGATTAATATAGTGACAGGTCACCCGGATGAACTGGCAAAAGTTCTTGCGCAACACGACGATGTTGCCGCCCTCTGGTACGTCGGTTCGGCAAAGACCAGCGGATCGCTCGAACGGGAATCTGCCGGCAATTTGAAGTCCACCTGGGTAAATCACGGTAAGCGCCGTAACTGGTTCGACGATCACCAGGCTCAAGGCTGGGAATACCTCCGCCACGCCGTTCAGATCAAAAACATCTGGGTTCCGTACGGAGAGTGAGCAGAAGCGGATCGGCGGGTGGCTGAGGCGGATCGGCGGATCGGCAAAACGGTGAACGCCAAACGCTCCGCTCTTGCGCGGACGGTGATCTGCATCAAAACTGCGTAGATGGTCATTGTTCATGTCCAGGTACTAGTGCATGCCGAATCCGTGGACGATTTTATCGTCGCTACGCTGGAAAACGCGCGGAACAGCATCCGAGAGCCGGGTATCGCCAGGTTCGATGTGGTGCAGCAAACAGAGGAACCGACCCGGTTTGTTCTGGTGGAGGTCTACCGCGACGAAGCGTCAACGAAAGCGCACAAAGAGACCGCGCACTATGCCAAATGGCGGGACGCTGTTGCTCCCATGATGAGCGCGCCGCGCACTGGCGTAAAGTATACTAACCTGTTTCCGGAAGATAAGGACTGGTAAATATGCGATTTGAATTCGCGACTGCAGGACGGATTATTTTTGGACCAGGAACACACGAAGAATTTGGTTCGATCGCCGGTGAATTCGGCAAGAGAACGTTCGTCGTTCACGGAAGCAATGCCGCCAGAGCCAAACCTTTGCTGGCCAGCATCGAGGCCGCGAATATCGAATATTCCTGCTTCGAAGTTCGCGGTGAACCAACGGTCGAACAAATTGCAGAGGGAGTAAACCAGGCCCGGTTGGCAAAGTCCGAGCTTATCATCGGTTTTGGGGGAGGGAGCGTGATCGACTCGGCAAAAGCGATCGCGGGCCTGGTCACGAATCCAGGTGCGATCCTTGATTATTTGGAAGTCATCGGCAAAGGAAAGCAACTCGCGGTTCCGGCTCTGGCCTGCGTTGCGATCCCCACGACCGCCGGGACAGGGGCGGAAGTCACCCGGAATGCCGTGCTCGCGTCGTTGGAGCACCAAATCAAAGTGAGTTTACGCAGCGCATTTCTTTTGCCACGAATCGCAATCGTCGACCCGACACTTACGATTGATTTGCCCTGTTCCGTCACGGCGTCGACAGGTCTCGACGCGCTCACCCAGTTGATCGAACCTTACGTTTCCATCCGCGCTAATCCCGTCACTGACGGATTGTGTATCGAAGGAATGCGCCGGGTCGCGCGCTCCCTGCGACGCGCGTATGAACGGGGCCAGGACCTCGCCGCGCGCGAAGACATGGCTTTGGCAAGTCTTTTCGGCGGACTCTCCCTGGCAAACGCCGGTCTTGGCGCCGTCCATGGATTTGCAGCGCCGATTGGTGGGATGTTTCACGCGCCCCATGGAGCGATCTGCGCAGCGCTGCTGCCACACGTGATGCGCGTCAACCTTCGCGCCTTGCGTGGACGACTCCCGGACAGTGATTCTCTGCGTCGTTACGACTCGGTTGCCAAAATATTAACGGGGTCCAACGAAGCAACTGCCATCGACGGGGTCAACTGGGTGAGCGAGCTATGCAAGGCAGTCCAGGTTCCCGGCCTACGGGCCTACGGTGTCACGGTCCGCGACAGCTCGGCGCTGGTTGCAAAAGCGGCGAAAGCCAGCAGCATGAAAGCGAACCCCATCGTGCTTACCGAGGACGAATTGACTGAGGCGTTGCAAGCGGCTTTCTAAGTGAGTCTATATCCATAAAACTTCAGCACGAAGGGAGAGGATTTGGACGATGAGGTTCCGCAATTTTCGCTGCCTAGCGATTACGACCAACTTGGGCGGAGTGGGCAAACGGCCGTGGCAAATTAACCCGAAAACCGGGATAGGAGAGGGAGATAAACCACAGATTCCACAGATTTCACAGATAACTGAAACTAAGGCATTTAGCGCTGACGGGCAGAGAAATTCCTCTGGAACAAAAAAATCATGGTAACGACCCCGGTCTTTCTCCTCTAATCTGTGTCATCTGCGAAATCTGTGGTTTCAATTTCGGCGTTTAGAATTACCGCAGGCTGCGCATGTGGGTCCATGCGCGGCTTTTCAGACTCAGGCTGCGATTCTTCCACGCTGCGTCTCAGCGCATTATTGGTAAGCCGGAATCACCCGGAACGCAGGATCGTTTATATCGTGATCGAAGGCGTTGGCTTCGCGCTTCTTCATGTAGTCGTCGAGAATCCAGGGAATCATTTTGCTCTTATCGAGCGTGTCTTTCTCGAAGGGCGTGAACGGAAGGAAGACCGCTTTTTTATAGGGCTTTTTATCGAAGTAGGCACTGATCTGCTGAAAGGCTATGTCTCCTTCGAGGGTGGGGCATTGGTTGACGTCCATCGTGGTTTCTCCCTTTGCGACCCAGTCCCAGGATTTTTCTTTGCCGTTACTGGATCCGAGCCAGTATTTGCTCGGGTCAAGGCCCGCTTCTTCCATCGCCTGTAACGCGCCAGTCATCATTTCATCGTTTTGAACATACGCCCCGTCAAAGCCATCTGATCCGAGGCTTGTGATGGCATCTTCCATGGCCTTCTTCGCCGGATCCGCAAACCAGCCGCCCGATCCCCAGAAGACAACTTGCAGATCTTTGCCGCCGGCACCTTTCACGCCGACATTGTCAAGGAGGTTGCCGATGTCTTTGCCGGCTTTCTTGTACCCTTGAAGAAAACCTTGAGTCTGACCGGCTGCGCTGCCTTGACCGAGTTTTCCTTCAATCATGATAAGTTTTTTTACACCATGCTTCACCGCCGACTGGCCGGCGAGTTCGCCGTCTTCGATAAAGTCGTATCCGGAAAAGCCGGCGAGCCCAGGTTCATTCGGGGGAAGATGGCTGATGTGAAACTCCGGGATCCCTGCGTCATGCGCCTTTTTCAGACATTCGGAAGTTGTCTGCGGGGAGTTCTGAACAACAACGATGGCGTCGACTTTCTGGGTAATGAAGTTTTCAACTGCCGCAACCTGCTCGGGCGCAGTGCCCTGGCCGACGACATCGAGAACCTGCCAACCGGCGGTGGTGGCAAGCGTCTTGAACACCAGGAATGCTGCTTTGTAATAGTCATCGGAGGCATCCATATAATAGCCGATCACTTTGGCTTTACCGGCATCCGCTGCCTGTCCGGTGGTGCCGCCCGAGAAATTCATGGCTGCCAGTACGACAAAACCTGCTGATAACAATAGGAGCAGACGTTTCATTCTCTGCCCCTCCTTTGAACATTTGTATGCATTTTTTTGATTTTCTTGATCATTTGTGTCTTTTCTATTTTTACCCTCTTTGCCCTACCGGGGATTGTGCTGCGCCCAATCGCAGCTCTTTCCTCCTTGATAAGAACCCGGAAATTTTGGTCGAGACGTCGCCGGCGGAGACAGCGATGATTACAACGAGACCTTTGGCGACAAATTGCACTTCGGACGGCAATCGGAGCATATTCATCGCGTTGCCGATCGACCCCAGAAAGAACACGCCGATCAACGTTCCGACGATGTTACCCTTGCCCCCTTTTAACGCCGTTCCCCCGATGACGACCATCGCGATACTGTCGATCTCCAGACCTTGCCCGAGCGTGATAATGCCGGTATTAACCCGCGCAAGGAGCGTAACGCCTCCGATGCCGACCAGAATTCCCATGATGACGTACACGGAAAGTTTCATGTTCTGAACGTTGATTCCCGCAAGGTACGCTGCGTGCGGATTGGTCCCGACGGCGTAGATCCAGCGGCCGTATTTGGTATAGTTCAAGAGCAAGCCGGCCAGAAACGCAATTGCGAAAAAGAGCAGATCATAAGGCGGGATGATCAGGTTGAGATGGCTGAGCGGGTCCTTCGCTCCCGCGATAAGGTTGATTTTCAGAAAATTCAGTTCCCCGTTCATAATCACTTCGCGCGAGTTGCAGAGAAGAAGCGCAATTCCCTGAAACGTGATCATTCCGCCAAGGGTGACGATAAAAGGCTCAACTTTGGTGCGGGAAATGATGTAGCCCATAGCGGTCTCCAGAACGACCGCGGAACCGATCCCGAGCAGGATTGAAGGACCAACCCCATAGTGCCACTTCGATATTCCCAGCGCGGTCACGATAGAAACAAGAGACGCCAGCATTCCAACCGAGAGATCGATGCCTCCGGAAATCATGACAATCGTCATACCGACGGCGACGATTCCCGGTACGCCGACTTGCTGCAGAATGTTCAGCAGATTCACAGGGCTGATGAAGGTGGGAAACCGCTGTCCGCCCGTCATTATCAATTGCAGAATAACAATAATAACGACGAAGCCGACAAAGATAGATAAGACCGTCAAATTCTCATGCCGCTTGAAGAGAGATTCCCGAACGACTTGTCTCCGCTGCGTCGTGGTCTCCTTCATCATATCGCCTTGTCCCCAATCGAATAGGTCAGGATATTCTCTTCCGAAACCTCGTCGGTGGTGAGCTCGGCCATCTGCTGCCCATTTTTCATGATGATGACCCTGTCACTCATGGAGATGACTTCCGGCATGTCGGAGGAAACCATAATGATGGACTTGCCCTGCTTCAGCAGGTCAACCATCACCTTGTAGATCTCCTGCTTTGAACCCACGTCGATGCCAAGTGTGGGCTCGTCAAATATGAATATCTCGCCGTTTGTATTGAACCATTTTGCCAGTACGACCTTCTGCTGATTGCCGCCGGAAAGATTGATGACGCGCGTCCGGGAGTCCTTTGTCTTGATATTGAGCAATTTGACGAACTTGTCACCAATCCGGAAGTCATCGGTCTGCCGAACAACAAATTCCCTGGTGTTCACCAGATTCGCAATCGTCACGTTTTGGGCGATTGTCTGAGGCAGGAAAAGACCGGTGTTCTGTCGGTCCTCGGTGATGAAGCACATCTTATTCTTGATTGATGCTCTTGGACTTGAATGCTTGACGAGTTTTCCGTGAATCAGAATTTCGCCGGAATCAAGACGCGCGCTGCCGAACAGGACATTCATGAGCTCCGAGCGGCCCGATCCTGCCATTCCCGCAATTCCGAGTATTTCGCCCCTCCGGACGACGAAGGAAATATCCTTTGCGCCATTGCCAGTCACGTTTCTCGCTTCAAAAACGACTTCGCCGATCGCCACTCTTTCCCTTCGGTAGAAGGTGGAAGGATCACGGCCGACCATGTCCTTGATCAATGTGGTCTTAGTCAAGCCCTCGAGATTGTACATGCTGACCTTGCGGCCGTCTCGCAATACCGTTACGCGGTCTGCGATCTTGAAAACCTCTTCGAGGTGGTGGGAAATATAAATGATTCCCAAGCCGCTATTTTTAATCGTTTGAATAATATCGAGCAGGTTTTCTATTTCCACTGAGGAGAACGACGCCGTCGGTTCGTCGAGGATGATCACCCTTCTCTTAAAAACCAGACCCTTGGCAATCTCGACCGTCTTTTGCTCGCCGCTGCTGAGCTCGCCCATCTTTCGATCTGGATTCAACTCGCTCTTGAGGTATTTCAGAACTCCAACGGTCTGTTTCCTCATTTCATTTTTTTGCAGCACCCCCCGTTTAACGATTTCTGACCCGGTAAAAATGTTCTCCACGATATTCAGATTCTCGAAGACAGTGTGCTCCTGGTAGATCGTCTGAATGCCCATCTGCATCGCCAGATGCGGGTTGAGGACAACCTTTCTTCCATCAACGACGATCTCCCCGCCTTCATCCGGTTGATATGCCCCGGAAAGAATTTTGATCAAAGTGGACTTGCCGGCGCCGTTTTCACCACATAGGCAATGCACCTCACCTTCGTTCAAGTCGAAAGCGATGTTCTGCAACGCGAGCACGCCGGGAAAGGTCTTCGATATGTTTCTGAGCTGAAGAATCTCGCTCATAAATGGGGGGAAATCTCTGTCCGACCGGGATCGCTGACGCGGTGCCGCTCGGACGCCGCCAGAGTAGAAGCGCGATAACACACTGTCAAGGAATCAGGTCGATTTTGGCCTAGGAAGCCTTCTCCCACTTCCCGGAACGCGCCGACCGGAGGACCGCATCCACGACTCTCTCTGTCTGCATGGCGTCCTCAAACGTTGGCTCAGCCGGTTTTTCTTCATCGAGAGAATTCAGAAAATCGGCCACTTGATGGATAAACGAATGCTCGTAACCAATGGATAAGCCCGGCACCCACCAGTTGGCCATGTAGGGATGATCGCCATCCGTGACATGAACCGATCGCCAGCCGCGGAGCGATCCTTCATCCTTGTGATCAAACCATTGCAACCGGTGCAGATCCTCGAGATCCCATGCGATCGATCCATGTTCCCCGTTGATTTCGAGCGTATAGAGCGCCTTATGGCCTCGTGCGTACCGGGTAGCCTCAAAGTTTGCCAACGATCCATTCTTAAACCGGCCTAGGAACGCGCTGGCGTCATCAATCCCCACCGATTCCATTTTGCCGGTTAAATTATGTTTGCGCTGCTTGATAAATGTTTCCGTAACTCCGGAGACGGAATCAATTTCACCATTCAGCCAGATCGCCGTGTCGATGCAGTGCGCGAGCAAATCGCCCGTCACTCCGCTTCCGGCCACGTCGACATCCAACCGCCACAACGCTGCGCCGCCTTGCGGTACTTCCGCCGAGATCGTCCAATCCTGGAGGAACTTTGCCCGATAGTGAAAGATACGACCGAGTTTACCTGAAGAAATAATGTTTTTTGCCAGCGTCACTGCAGGAATTCTGCGGTAGTTGTACCAGACCATATTGCGGACGCCCGCTTTCGTGACAGCATCTGTCATCTGCTGCGCTTCCTGCAGATTTCGGGCGAGCGGCTTTTCGCAGAGAATCATTTTGCCGGCGTGAGCGGCCGCGACCGCGATCGCGGCATGCGTATCGTTGGGACTAGCAATATCGACGATGTCGATCGCCGGATCGTCGACCAGTTGTCGCCAATTGGCATAATGCGATTCGTAACCCCATTTGTGGGCAAACTGTTTTACCTTTTCAGGATCCCGTGCAGCGACCGCCTTGAGCACGGGCTGATATTTGAGATCGAAAAACTGTCCGACAGACAGGTAGGCGTTCGAGTGGGCGCGGGCCATGAACCCATAGCCGACCAAGCCGATATTAAGCTTCTTCATAAGCTTTCTAACTTAAATTCCGAAGTTGAAACCACAGATTGCACAGATGACTAAAGCCGGGAACTTTGGCGGGTGGCTACGGCATTCATCCGGAATGAACATGTCGGTGGCAGAACCCCGGTTACCTCCCCCTCCTCTCATGGGTGTAATCTGTGAAATCTGCGGTTTATCCGTTGGTTTTGTTGGGTCGTGTTTTGAGAGTCCCTATTCTTCCCAGCCGTGCGCTTCGCGGACCGAAATCATTGCGCTGAGAATGGAATTCCAGGTCCCCTGTTTCAACATCACCTCATTTGGGAACATGCAACCGTCCCAACAAATGTGCTTGAAAGCCTTTGTCAATTCCCCGTTATCGTTCCGGAGCCAATAGCCGGCGTCCCGTGCAATGCTTAGTTTACCGTTTGGGTCATCGGGCAGACAGTGCCGTCCGGTTTTGTCATGGGAGCCGGCTCCTTTCACCGTGGCGTCGTTCTGGGCGACATGGAAATCGATTGTCCACGGACGAAGCGCGTGCGTCATGGTTTTGAGGGCGTCGCGCAATGTGTCTTCGTCTTTCCAGTCAAATCCTGTGGGCAATATTGCGTCTTCGGGTGCGTTGTACCCCAGTGTATAGAGCAAAGTGTGAGCCATGTCGGCCTGAAAACCGAGGGTCTGGGGCCGATCGACCAGTTCTAACAGCTCTACCATTCTTTTCCAACTGTGCATTCCGCCCCAGCAGATCTCGCCTTCGGCAGCCAGACGTTCCCCGTGATCTTCGGCGATGGTGCAACACTGCCGGAAAGTCGACGCAATCTTCTTCGTGCCTTCCGGGTCCTGAGCCCAACTTTCCGGATCCGTTGCAGAATCGATCCGGATGACACCGGACCGTCTGATCCCAAGTTCGCGCAGCGTTTTGGCGATTCTGCTGGCTTTCTTGATTTGTCCGACAAAACGATGCCGTTCCTCCGCGTTGCCCATGGCGGACCCGCCGCCCGTGGGGGGCCAGACAGGGGCAACCACGGAACCAACGGCAAGGTTCTTCGAAGCGATTTTGTCGGCAAGCTCCTTCAATTGGGTGTCCGTTGAATCGATACTGATGTGCGGATCTGCCAGGAACAAATCAACCCCGTCAAATCGGACGCCGTCGCTTTCAGCCGACGCGGTGAGCTCCAGCATCGTATCAAGATCAATGAAAGGTTCCGAGCCGGGCCCTTTGCCGACCAGGCCCGGCCACATCGCATTGTGCAATTTTGGATAGTTATTCATGAGATGAGACCATTATTACAGAGCCTGCACCCGGCATTGCCAGAGTGGCTTTGCTCAACTGCATGAGCTCTCTTCCTCGGAGTAATTCCGAATTATTGGGTTGGGGAACAACGGATTTTAGATCAACTGCGAATTCGCGAGTAAAACTAACCTGAATCTTGCGCCAAACGCAAGTTCCAGACGGTCCACATTCGCTAGGATATCCGGTTGCTGTGCGGCGCTTCCCTAAAATCACCGGACCTTCGGCTTCCAATTATTATTGAATCCTATTAAATTCGATTTGTTCGTCTTTCGCTAACTAACCGGGAACCGGAGTTTCCGAGCGTCGCCAGCGAGCGAACGATCCCCTACAACAACTATGAAAATCGGTATGAATTTGCTGCTTTGGGCGACTCAGGTGACCGAGGAGCATTACCCTCAGCTCGAAATAATCAAATCGACTGGATTCGATGGCGTTGAGGTCCCGCTCTTCGGCGGAGATGACGCGCATTACCACAAATTACGCAGGAAGTTGGATCAATTGCAGCTCAAAGCTTCCACTGTCACGGTCGCAACTCCCGAGGCCAGCGCGATCAGTCCCGATCCGCGAATCCGAAAGGCCGCCGTGGAGCGATTGAAGACGATCGTTCGCCACTCCGCGATTCTCGGTGCGGATATCATGTGCGGGCCGTTTCATCAGGCATTGGGGATATTCTCCGGGACTGGACCGACAGAAGAAGAATTCAAACACGCCGCGGAGGTGCACCGCGCGGTCGCCGATGAGGCACAACGTGAGGGCGTAGTTCTAGCCATCGAGTTTCTCAACCGATTTGAATGCTATTTCTTGACCACCATGGGAGCTGCCGCTGCGTACGTGCGCCGGGTGGATCATCCGCACTTCAAGGCTATGTTCGACACGTTCCACGCAAACATTGAGGAAGAAAACCTGCCGGAAGCTTTTTCGAAGAACGCTGCAGAGATCGCGCATGTTCATGTCTGTAATAACGACCGCGGTATACCCGGGCGCGGCCACATCGACTTTCAACCCATCTTTCAAGCCATCAAATCAAGCGGATACGATGGCTGGTTGACCATTGAGGCGTTCGGAAGGGCGCTTCCGGAGTTGGTCGAGCCAACTCGGGTCTGGCGGGATTTCTTCAAAAACCCCGAAGAAGTCGTATCGGAAGGTTACGAATTTATTCGTGACACGTGGAGAAACGTGTCGGCGTAACAGCGGACGGACGGATGGCGTTGCCGGAGAGCGCAGGGGGCGGTGCTTTCAACTTCGCCCAGTCTAAGCTGGCCGGAGCGTTTTGCTGTCCGCGAGCCGGCAAAGCGGAACGCTTGCATGCTCATGTGATCGACCCCGGCACAAAATTCAACGCGACCTTGTCCGGGCGACCGAGCAAGAAAAGGCTGGTGACTTTTTCGGGTGTGCGTGCAACCGTTTTTCCGCGACGCACGACTAACAGCCGAGGTGCCTTCAGCCGAATCGCCTCGAACGGATCGGCAGCCTGCAATAGGACAAGGTCGGCTCGGCATCCGGACGCAATACCGTACGCGTCCAAATGCAGGATCTTTGCCGCATTCACCGTGACCGCATCGTAGCATGCGCGAATCGCGTCCAGCGCCGTTAGATGGCCCACATGCACCGCCATATGTGCAACATCCAGCATGTCACCGGAACCGAGCGCGTACCATGGATCCATGACGCAATCATGCCCAAAAGCAACCGTTACACCGCCGGCCATCAATTCAGGCACGCGCGTTAATCCACGGCGCTTGGGGTAGGTATCGTGACGGCCCTGGAGGGTGATGTTAATCAGCGGATTGGCGATAGCCGCCACACCGGATTCGGCAATCAGGGGCAAAAGTTTGGAAACATAGTAGTTATCCATCGAATGCATCGAGGTGAGATGCGAACCCGCCACACGACCACTCAGGCCGAGCCGCTTGGTTTCGGCCGCAAGCGTCTCAATATGGCGCGAAAGGGGATCGTCCGATTCGTCGCAGTGCATGTCCACCAGGAGACCGCGCTCGGCAGCGATTTCGCACAGGCGCCTCACCGAGGCTGCGCCATCTGCCATGGTGCGCTCAAAGTGTGGAATGCCCCCCACGACTTCAACGCCCATATCGAGAGCGCGCAACAAATTGTCTTCGGCAGTCTGCGACCGGAATATCCCGTCCTGCGGAAAGGCGACCAACTGGAGGTCAAGATAGGGCGCCACACGTCTCTTTACTTCCAGCAATGATTCGACAGCGATCAGACGGTCATCACAAACATCGACGTGACTGCGAATCGCCAGTAGACCTTGTGCGACGGCCATATCGCAGTAGGCCAATGCCCGGGCAATGACCGCTTCGTGCGTCAACCGCGGTTTAAGCTCTCCCCACAGCGCGATACCTTCCAACAGCGTCCCCGAACGATTCATACGCGGCAGACCGAGTGAAAGCGTCGCGTCCATGTGAAAATGCGCATCGACGAACGGGGGTGACAATAACCGACCCTCCCCATCGATTTCTTCCCTGGCTGTCGCCTGCAGTTGCGGTTCAACAGCGACGATACGATCCCCTTCTATTCCGATGTCGATGCCTGTGCGGCCGTCCGGAAGATTAGCGCGGCGAAAAATGAGGTCCATGAAGAAAGTTGTCGGAGGAAGTTGTCAGTGTCAGAGGAAGTTGTCAGTGTCAGTTGTCGGTTGCCAGTTGAGGGAATGGGGAAGCGATGGGCGGCGTTTAATTGTAGGTAACCTCGATGAGGGAACTAAAACCTGAGTTGCGGATCAAGAGCAACTTTTCTCGACGGAACACGTTACTTTGGAATTCAAGCCTCGAGCTATTACCTCGTCTCCACTGACAACTGACACTGACAACTGGCAACTTCCTCCTCACCAGTTCGGAACGAGCACGGCCGCCCCGTGTATTCGGCCTGACCGCAAACGGTCCAAGGCTTCGTTCGCGTTCGACATCCAGAATGATTCGGTTTCCGTTCGCACAGGAATCTTCGGCGCCAAGCTCAAGAAGGAATGGGCGTCGGCTCGGGTCAGATTTGCCACCGAACGGATGCTTCGTTCTCCCCAAAGCAACGAATACGGAAACGCCGGAATATCGCTCATATGGATTCCGCCGCAGATGACCCGGGACCCTTTTCGCACAGCGCGTAGCGCAGCGACAACCAGCGGTCCGACAGGGGCAAAGATGATCGCAGCATCCAAGGCGCGAGGCGGAAGCTCATCGGATCCGCCGGCCCAGGTCGCGCCCATGGACCGGGCGAACTCCTGATCGGTTTTTTTGCCCGGTCTGGTGAACGCATAGACTTGCCGACCCTGATGCACGGCAACTTGCGTGATAATGTGCGCCGCGCCTCCGAACCCGTATATCCCGAGATGCGTGGCCTCTTGTACGGCGCCAGCCATGACCAGAGAACGGTAACCAATCAGGCCCGCGCACATCAGGGGCGCCGCGTCGACGTCGCCGTAAGACTCATCCAGCGGAAAACAAAACGCCGCTTCGGCCACCGTGAATTCAGCGTAGCCGCCATCGATCGTGTAACCGGTGAACCGCGCGTTGTCACAAAGGTTTTCGCGGTTTGTCTTGCAATAGTCACAATTGCCGCAGGTCCAGCCAAGCCAAGGGATCCCGACGCGCGTCCCGACACGAAGATGTTCGACTTGCGAACCGCATTCCAGAATCTCTCCAACAATTTCATGGCCAGGAATGAGAGGAAGTTTAGGGTTCGTTAATTCTCCATCCACGACATGGAGATCTGTCCTGCAAACGGCACAGGCAAGCACCCGCACCAGTACTTGTCCGTCGCTCGGAGAAGGCGTGGCCACCTCGCTTTCGCGAAGCGCGGTCCCCGGTTTTTCGAAAATCATCGCGCGCATGGGAGCAATCGGCGTTTAATCTAACGAAAATCTCGTGAGCCGTCGCATCCTTTTTTAGCCCGCAATGAGCTCCTCGCTCCGGGATTCGGGTGATTTTTGCGGGCTAGCTTACATCGACTTTTGCAAGCTCGCCGGTAGGCCAACACGTCGATACGCAAACACCGCGTCCGTTGGGATTCACCATGAAATCAGCTATTTCGACGACCTGATCATGGAAACTGCCGAGGGTGCGTCTGTGGCCGACGCTTACGATCGTCGGGCGCCACGGGGCAGCGCGCAAAAGGCCGTAAAGCTCCGCCTCGGAGCATTCATCCAGTGCCGAGGTCGCCTCATCGAGAAATAGAAGTGTCGGCTGCAGTAGAATAATCCGCGCGAACGCAAACCGCTGCTGTTCTCCGGGCGACAATCGTTTAGACCAGTCGTGGACCGCGTCCAGTTCATTGACGAGCGCGCCGAGGCCCACTTGCGTCAGGACCGTCGGGAGCCGCGTTGACGGAATGCTGTCGTTGGCTCCGCCGGGGTAAAGGAGGACGGCGGCGAGGGTACCCAGCGGCAGATACGAACGCTGAGGCACGAAAAGAATGCGTCCTTTCGCCAGGCTGATTTCGCCGCGACCGTATGGCCAGAGCCCGGCGATCGCCCGCAACAAGGTACTCTTTCCGGTGCCGCTCGGGCCGGAGATCAGGACCGCTGCGCCCCGGGTGGGAGCAAAGGCCACGCCACGTAAAAGCGGCGTACCATCGGGAAGATCCAGATCGACTCCATCGACGGTAACTCCATCTTCTGCACGACGAATGAGAATCCTTCCCGGCTCGCGCGTCGACTGATGAATTACCGAGAGCCGTTCCTCGAAACCGCTCAATCGCTCCGTCACGGCCTGCCATGCAGCGATGTTGGTGTACGAGCTAATGATAAAGGAGAGCGAATTCTGGACCGATGAGAAAGCGCTGACAACCTGCATCAGGCCGCCCAACCCGATCTGCTTTGCAAAGTACCGAGGCGCGACGACGACTATGGGGAAGATGAGCGCGACTTGGGCGTAGCCCGACGTAAACCAGGCCAGACGCTTTTGCCGTTTCATGATCTGCCAGAAATTCTCGAATACGCTCCGAAACCGTTCTTGGAAGACGCCGAGCTCCATCGGCTCACCACGATAGAGAGCAACGCTCTCCGCATTCTCCCGCAAGCGCACCAAGCTAAAACGGAAATCCGCTTCGAAGCGTTGCTGGTCAAAGTTCAAAGGCACCAGCGGTCGCCCAATTTTGATGGTCAGCCAGGTACCTGCGCCCGCGTAGAGCAGCGCCGCCCAGACGAGGTATGCGGGGATATGGAGCGTTCCCCACGCGCCTAGCGGGATGTCAGCCGGCCCTGAAAGTCCCCAGAGAATGATCAGAAATGATACCAGCGAGACGACCGACGTTAAAAGGCCGAGCGACAGAGTCAGGACGTAGGATGTGAACTGGTTCAGATCCTCAGAAATACGCTGATCCGGGTTATCCGTCGCGCTCTTGAGCTCCAATTGATAGTACGCACGGTCGGCAAGCCACGCACCAAGATATCTCCGAGTCAGCCAACGACGCCAACGTATCTGCAGCATCTGACTGAGATAGAATGCGTAGACGGCCATCACGATGAACAGAGCAGCCAGGATGCAAAAGACGCCCAATTGCCGGAAGAACTCGCCGCCGTCCAATTTCTGGAGCGCGTTATAGAACGCATTGTTCCATTCATTAATGCGCACGCTGATGTAGACGTTCCCGAGGTTGAGCGCAACGACGGCTAGCAGAAGCCCTCTGGCGGACCACTTCTCCTCGGATACCCAATAGGGCTTGGCAAGCCGCCACGCGTCTCGCACCGCGTTCCGCTTTGAGCTGTCCATCACCTGATTCCGTTCCGTGAGATGTAAATGGTCGCTCCGATTGATTTCATAGACTTTGCTCTGCGCGTAAAATTCCCGAACGCCAGCGAGCTAACGCCATTCATCTGACCGGGGCATTGCCCGGAGATTACAAATTCGTCAGGTCGGAGGGAAACGGATCGGCGGGTCGGCGGGTCGGCGGGTTGGCGTAAGTAGCCAAAGCGTTCCGGTCTGCTTCCTGAGAATCGGGCAAAGCTGGACGCTTCGCCTTTGACTTTGACTGGATGTAACCAGCGCCTCACCAATACCCAGGCTTCGCCGATACGCCGATACGTTGCTCCCCCGACCTGCCGATACGTTGCTCCTAAGTTCCGTAGAGCCGGTCGCCAAAGTCTCCGAGTCCGGGCAAGATATACTTTCGAGCGTTCAGTTCGCGGTCCAGCGCGGCGGCGTAGATTATAATTCCGGGATCGAGCGCTTCAACCGCCCGGACACCTTCTGGAGCACAGACAATACAGACAAGACTGACATCTTTCAGTTGGGCCCCATGGGCATTGACGAGCTCGATCGCATGGACTGCCGAACCGCCAGTTGCGAGCATCGGGTCAAGAATCAACACCCGTTTCGTACCGAGCGGCGGAAGCTTGCAATAGTAGCTTCGCGCCAAGGCCGTTTCCTCGTCACGTTCAAGTCCGATATAGCCGACGCTGACATCCGGCAACAAATCAGTGAACGGGGGCACCATGGAAATCCCGGCTCGGAAGATTGGTACGAGGACGATCGGGTCAGACAGGACGCGGCACAGATGCGGCTCGAGCGGAGTTTCCACGGTTATCTCTCGCGTTGCAAGATCACGCGTCGCTTCGAACGCGAGCAACGAGCTGATCTGGTAAGCGAGCGTGCGGAACGTCGCCGGTTTAGTCGTCCGATCCCGAAGATGCGTTACAACGTGCGTGCCGAACGAATGATTGAGAAGATTTAGCATGGATGGCCGTTGATTCTAGTGTCCTGTCCCCGAAATACGAGGTATTTTGGGGACAGGACACTGGATCCCTATTTCCAGTTGTCGCGCAAATTTCAAGAGCGTGAAGCTTTCTCAGCGGCTGCCGCAATGCGTTCGATATGCGCTCTGAAATCCGGATCCTCGCCCTCCAACAATTCCAACAGTGCGTGGCGAAAATCGGCACGACGGCACCATTCGCGCATGTAATCTTCCCAGGACGACCAAAGGCGGCGCGTCTGCTTGTTCATCCGCTCTTCGTATACGAGGATATAGGCGCGCTCAAAAATTGAGACCAGAATCCCAAATAACGCCAGCTTCCGTTCCATCTGTTCTTCGGTTAACTGGCCCAGAGGCGCGCCTTTGCGGAGAAGTTGAAGGTCCGAGTTATCCAGCACCAGCTTGAGGAAGCTTGTATACTCATCAGAGAGCCGCTGATAAATCTCTTCCTCATCGACGAATCTCTCTTTCCTGCGCTCGATGACGTACACCAAAATAGCGAAGGGCAACGCGAACGTTTCGACTAAGTAAAACGAAAATTCGACGACTTCGATCCGATGCATCGCGCAACGTCGCCGATGAAGAGATGCAGAGCTAGTGTGGGGCGTTCGGCGTTCGTCGGGTGTTGGCGCTACTTTTCGTGCTTTGACCCGCAATCCCGGGAAGTGAAGCGTCCGCGGTTTGCTCCGGGTTGAAAAAGCAAAGCGAGACGCTTCGCCTACAGCGCCGACCGTCCTTCAGGCGCCCAGCAGGCCAGGCAAGTCTGCCAGAGAATCGATGACTCCGTCGGGATGGATGGTCGGGTTTTCCAACTGTTCAGACCGGAATTTTCCGGTACGAACCAAGACGCCGCCACAACCCGCAGCCAAGGCACCACCGATGTCCGCCTCCAAATCGTCCCCAATGACGACCGTATCTTCGGGCGCCACACCCATGCTTTCGCAGGCAACGAGAAAGAATTCCGGAGCAGGTTTTCCGATTAGGACGGCCCTCCTCTCCGTCGCATACTCCAAAGCGGCAACCGTCGCACCGACGTCCAGGCAGAGGCCGTCGCTACCACGGAAATAGCGATTTCGGGCTAGCGTGACAAAGGCGACTTTTTTATCGAGCAGGAAGCGAAAGCCACGGTTAAGCGCTCCGTACGTGAGTTCGTCCCCGAGATCGCCGACGAGCACCGCTTGCGGCGAGCGTTCGACGAATTCGATGCCCCCAAAATCTTCACGGAGCGAATCCTTCAGCAGAGGGTAACAACGGGTAAGGCCGCGCCGGAGGAGATATTCACGCCCGATGACCGGCGCTGTGATGATGGCTTCGAGTGGAACATTCAGGCTGAGGCTCCGTAATGTGGTCAGAATAGCTGAGCGGGGTTTGCTGGTCGTGTTCGTGACGAGCCGGTACGGCACTTTTCTGGCGCGCAGCAAAGCCAACGCTTGCGGAACACCAGGAACGAGACTCTGCGCTTCCGTCACCGTACCGTCGATGTCGATCAAAAAACCGAGGACCTGGGTGGGAAGCGGCATACCCGAGTGGGAACAGCAAATTGCGGACCGCGGAATTGGGAGGATGGCGTGCGCACCGTTGTCTCGAGGCGAAACTTTCTCTTAGCCCGGACCCGCGCTTCCTTGGCAAGGCGATCCTTTCAGGCGGGCCACTGCATTCTGCAAAATGCGCAAATGTGATGCTATCCGCTTGAGCTGAACGTGGACGACACTTTGCTCCCGGAGAGCCAGCAACGTCGAAGTAACCTCCTTTCTTAAATCCACCGAAAACTCCTCAAGCCGCGCCTCGCTCAACCTGTCGACGTTTTCGCCCAATTGATCGACGTATTGATCGAGGTCTGGGAAGTCATTTAACCTTGCGCCTGTCTGCAGAACTTGAGACAGATTTTTCAACTGACCGGATACGGCTTGAGCGAACGCGGACTTCTTTCCATTCGCCCCGGCCAGGGAATTCGTGAAAATGTTCGTCGAGCGCCCCAACTGCGAGAAAGAAATGTCGCGCATAATTGACCGCGCTGAGTGTCGGTTCGATCTCGCCTCGAACGTGCGAAGGCTCGCTCAAAAGCCTTAGGGACGCAGTCGTCGCGTTCGCAACCTCCAGTGCCGCCTGGCGTTTTGTGCGTTCAATTTCTCGGCGGGCGATACTCTTTCCAAGGTAGGCGGCGGTGAACGTATCGAAATACTCCTTTAGCGCTAACAGCGTGCGGGCAAGCTGTAGCGGGAGTCGTTCTCGCTCCCAAACTGGAAACAGGGTGTAACCGCCGATCAATCCGAGAATTCCACCAACCAGCGTATCCAAAATTCGAAACAGACTCACTTTCCAGTCTCCCGGATGGGCAAGATCCAGCAAGACCATGAACAATGGCGTCAGGACCAAAATAAAGAAACCGTAGCCGAACGCGCGGATCGAGAAAGAGGTAAAGAGCGATCCTGAGCGTGGTCATCGGCTTGTAGAATGCCTGCGGTCAGCGTGCGGACTCTGGCCCATCCTTGGGGACAGGACACTAATGCTAGTCTGCGCGCTACGTCAACGCACCGATTCGGCGCCGTTCAAGATTCGAAGATTCGTCTGCTTCCGCGACTTGACCGGAATCTCCGGATACCGGACCTTCGAAACAAATGCGCGCAGTTGTCATCGGTGGAACCGGGCACATCGGGACCTATCTCATCCCACGATTAGTGGCATCAGGCTACGAGGTTTTCAATATCAGCCGGAGCAAGCGAGTGCCATATCGTGCTCATGGCGCGTGGACGTCGGTGACAAATATTGAACTGGACCGCTCAGCAGAGGAAGGTTCCGGCAAATTCGGAAAACAGATCCATGATTTCCGGCCGGATGTCGTGATCGATTTGATCTGCTTTACTGTTGAAAGCGCGCGCCACCTTGTCGAAGAGCTTCACGGCGAGATTCAACATTTCCTTCATTGCGGCACGATCTGGGTCCATGGACCCAGCGTCCTGGTCCCGACCACCGAGGAAACGCCGCGCAAACCGTTTGGTGACTATGGCATTCGAAAAGCCGCTATCGAAGCATATCTCTTGCGCGAAGCTCGTCTGACGGGATTTCCCGCGACGATATTGCATCCGGGGCATATCGTCGGACCCGGATGGGAGCCGTTGAATCCAGCTGGCCACTTTAATCCGGCGGTCTTTGAGCGCCTTGCACAGGGTGAAGAGGTTGCCCTCCCAAACCTCGGTCTGGAAACAGTGCATCATGTCCACGCCGACGATGTCGCCATGGCGTTTGAGCAGGCGACGGCGCACAGGAGCGTGGCGATCGGTGAGAGCTTTCATGTAGTTTCACCGGCCGCGTTGACTCTCCGTGGGTATGCCGAAGCCGTTGCGGCTTGGTTTGGCGCGAAAATCAATTTGCGGTTTTTATCGTGGGATGAATGGCGAAATACTGTCTCAAAGGAAGATGCAGCCGCTACTTGGGATCACATCGCCCATAGCCCGAGCTGCAGCATCGAAAAAGCACGCCGGTTGCTGGTGTACCAACCGCGATACAGCTCCCTTGAAGCTGTGTTCGAGTCACTACGCTGGCTGATCGACCACCAAATCGTCAAGAGGTGAAGCGTTCGGCGTTCGGCGTTCAAGCGTCGAAGGAGTAGACGAAGCGTCTCGCTTTGCTTGTTCAAGGGCGGGCAAACCGGGGACGTTTCGCCTACAATCCCGCCGAACGCCCCTATTTCTGCGTTAGTCCGCGGATCACCGAACCGATGATCGCCCCCGCGCCCGCTTCTTGTGCAGTCTCGCCCGGGCTGCCAAGGTAGGGTCTGAGTGCATGCGCGAGGTTGGACAACGGAAGCGATTGTAGCCAGATACGCCCCGGTCCGGTGAGCGCGGCAAGAAAGATTCCATCACCGCCGAACAGCATATTCCGAATACCCTGGATCCGAGTGATCTGAAATTGGACACTCCCCTCGAACATCCCGACGTGCCCGGGATGGACTCGCATCGTTTCGCCCTGCCGAAGATCGTACGTAACAACCTCGCCGTCGAGCTCAATCCAAGCATGGCAAGAGCCGGCCATTTTTTGCAATAGAAAACCGTCGCCTCCAAATATACCCGCCCCAAGCGATTGCTGAAATCCGACAGTCAGGTCAACTCCCGGGGTCGAACATAAAAAGCCATGCCGATGGATCATGTAAGTCTGATTGGGTCGAACCTCGACCGGTAAAATATGACCCGGCACGCGGGTGGCAAAGGCCAGCAAACCTGGCTCACCCTGGGCAGAATACTCAGTCATAAAAACTGAACCGCCACCCGCAACACGTTTGAACGCCCCAAGGAGCCCCCCGCCACCATGCTGGACGCCGGTCTTAAGGTGGATCGAATGGCCCATCCAGGAGAGTTCCCCTGAAACAGCCACTATACTTTCGCCAGGCTGAAGTTGGAATTCGAGTACGGGTAAGATCGTGCCGATGATGCGATGATTCATAGGTTAGGAGACGGGAGAGACAAGGAGTGATGGAGGATTGGAGGATTGGCAAGGCTGAAGGAAAGGGCCTGCGGTGGCAAAGAGAAGTTTAAGAGAGCAAGAGGTAAGAACCCGCACCCATCGAAAGGGCGGAAAAAAACCGATGAGTCCGATTCTGCACCTCCACACTCCACCACTCCATCCCTCCTTGTCTCTTGTCTCCTCAAACCGGCAACGGATTACGCTCCGTGAAACCCCGCTGATGCCAATAGGGATAGATTGGTGTGGTGGCGCTGGCGGCATCCAGTTTGGCGACCTGCGCGGCGGTAAGATTCCAGCCCACGGCGCCCAAATTTTGGCTTAGCTGATCCGCGTTTCGCGCGCCGATGATCACGGTGGAAACGGTCGGTCGTTGGAGCAGCCAATTGATCGCGATTTGTGTCACGGTCTTACCAGTTTCCTTGGCCACTTCGTCGATGACATCTACAACCTGGTAAACGGATTCGTCGGCCACAGGTGGTCCGGCGTCAACGATGGCTTGGCTCTGGAGGCGGCTGGTTTCCGGCAGGGGTTGCCCGCGCCGTATCTTCCCGGTAAGCCGTCCCCAGCCGAGAGGACTCCAGACGACGGCGCCGACTTTTTGATCCAACGCCAGCGGCATCAACTCCCACTCGTAGTGGCGCCCGACCAACGAATAGTAAGCCTGATGGGCCACGTAGCGGGAAAGGCCGTATTTTTCCGATACCGCGAGGGACTTCATCAGGTGCCACCCGGAGAAGTTCGAACAGCCGATATAGCGCACTTTGCCGCTGTGGACCATGTCGTCGAGCACGCCGAGCGTTTCCTCGACCGGGCTCAGGGCGTCGAAACCGTGCAACTGGTAGAGGTCTATATAATCGGTGCCCAAACGACGAAGACTCGACTCGCATGCCTTGATCAGATGATGTCGGGAAGAACCAACGTCGTTGTCTCCCGGGCCGGAACGGAACGTGGCCTTGGTGGAAATAATCACCTGGTCCCGGCGCCCTTTGATCGCTTTGCCTAAAACCTCTTCGGCGGCGCCATTCGAATAAACATCGGCCGAGTCAAACATGCTCAGGCCCGCTTCCAGCGAGATGTCGACCAATTTAGTGGCTTCTTCGACTTCTGTAACGCCGAAAGCGCGGATAAGCTCATTTTTGGCGCCGAACGTCCCCGTGCCGAGGCACAGCGCAGGGACCTTAAATCCCGAACCGCCTAGTTGTCTGAATTCCATGATAAGAATGCTCCCGTTTATTTAGTTGGACGTAAATGAGAACTATTCTTACCCGAAGAAATTTCGGGGTAGTGGTTGCGAATTCGGAGTTCAGATTGACGGGAAGCCGAGCGGCCGACCTTCCTCGAGGTCGATGCATTCAAACATGGTGCGGACCGAGTCGATCGGCAAGCCGGCTTCGCGCAGGCGCACGTGTAGGCGCGGGGTGTATTGGTCGCGCCAGCAGCGCTTAAAGAGATACGCGTTCCAGATTTCGATCTCCTCGTCGGAGGGCTCGCATCCATGCGCGAAAGCCCATTGGAGCATCTGATTGTCCCCTCTGCCCTTGAGCATCTCCGCCTCCAATGCGTCATAACCGACTTGGAGAAGGTGGCAACAGAAGCTGTCAAATCCGGTCACAGACCCTTTCGCTGCGACCCAATCTGGAGGCAGCTTCCCCAGATGCGCCAGCCGGATTTTGTCCAGCATCCGGCCGAAGTGCATGATCCCCCCGACTTTTTCCCGGGGGCTCCGGAGACCGGGAATCCGCGCTCTGCCAAGCGCCGGGTCACCAGGAGTCGGCAGGTCGTCCGGGAAACGAGGCGGACGCCCTTCATCGGCATCAAAGAAGTCAAAGAACGTCGAGACGACGCGATCGGTAATTCCCGCGTCCAGCGTCTGCTCGCGCAGGCGGCCCGAACTCTCGTCGCGCCAGCCACGCTTCTGCATGAAGGCATTCCAGATTT
>Ga0302325_10007877_pt1 | contig 23516 bp, 24 predicted proteins | sample Palsa_T0_2_FD_201948 | JGI IMG/M metagenome (GOLD analysis project Ga0302325, IMG submission 201948) | Peat permafrost microbial communities from Stordalen Mire near Abisko, Sweden - Palsa_T0_2 | ecosystem: Environmental > Terrestrial > Soil > Palsa > Peat permafrost | place: Sweden: Abisko... | reverse complement strand
GCGCACTCGGGCGCGAGTCGAAGATTCTACCGGGAGAATTTCTGGCGCCACAGGCTCAGATCGGCCGCGACGGCTTGCCTTTAATCGCCAGCGCAACAGTGTGGCCCGATTGAAAACGAACTTTGATCGCATCGCCGCGCTGGTAGCCGCCGGCGTTGAGCACTTTTTGCATTTGCTGTGCAGCTTTCGGGCCGTAGGTGAACGTGTGCAAGGCCATTTCGTTCCCGGCCTCACGCACCGTCAATGTGTTGTGGTCTGCGCGAACCACTTCCGCGTTCATCCAGAGCGGCTTCACTTTTTGCTGCTTCACCACCATCGGGGCGGACGAGTCCATCTGCGCACGCGCCGATGGTACGACGGCGGCAAGCGCAGCGAGCGCCAGGCCCAGCGCCGCCACTCGTATCCGGTAGGGGTTAATCTTTGTCATCGAGTGAAATTTTTAGCGAGCGCAGAAACTTGATGTCCTGCGGCGTTATCTCCAGCTTCGGCAGCTGATCGTCATCGTCGTCTTCGAGCATTTCATCGTCCACGCGGATCCGGAGAGATTCGAGGAAGCGGCGATCCTGCCACGTCATTTTCGAGGCGTCTGATTCGCGCCTGGCAAGGCCGATCGTCGCGTCGAGCTTCAGCACGATGTCGTACCCCGCAGATCTCACGCCGGCGATGGCTTCCGAAATCCGGTCGGATTCGGAAACCGAATCGTTGATGGCATGGCCAAGTTCTTTCAGGAGTTTTTTCAGCCGGTCGTCAAGTTGCAAGGGCCTCACCTCCGCTACGGGGTGTCCTAGCCCGATTCTATTGCGGCACCGCGCCCCGCACAAGCCTTCTCTCGACCGCTGCTTCGTGCAATTACCTGCCCCGTCGCACAGGCTTGCGGCTGTCACTCACGCACCGCGAGTTGTACTAGAATGGCGTGATGGGAATTGACTGGATTGCGGCGGCGTGGCGGTCGGCGATGACCGTCCTGCGCGTATTCTGGAAAGCGACGCGGCAGCTTTTCCATGAAATGACTGGAACGCTGTTTGCGCTCTTCGCCATATCGGGCGCTATAGCCATATGGCGGCTATGGAGTAACGCACGCATCCCTTGGCTGCTAGCTGCGGCCGCGTACACGATCATGATGCTCTACTTCTCGGTGACATCGTTCCGGAGCGCGCGCCGCGTCCGCTGATGCCCTCGAAATCAAAAAGGCCCTCGGCTCACTCTGTATCCGGCCCCGCATCCTCCGACGAGGAAAAAACCGCTACGACAAGCGGCTTACCTCTACCGATCGTCGTCACAGGCGACGACTTAGCATCCCCTGACCACACCGAATGGGATCCCGAGCGTGAACTCGGCTGTCCCGGCGAATTTCCGTTCACGCGTGGCGTCTATCCGACGATGTACCGCGGCCGGCTCTGGACCATGCGCCAGTACGCGGGCTTCGGCTCTGCATCAGAATCGAACGAGCGCTACCGTTACTTGCTCGCTCGCGGCCAAACCGGGCTGAGCGTCGCTTTCGATCTCCCCACGCAGATCGGCATGGACTCCGACCACGCGCTCGCGCAAGGCGAAGTGGGCAAGGTCGGCGTGGCAATCGATTCGCTCGAGGACATGCAGACGCTTTTCAACGGCATTCCGCTCGATCGCGTCTCGACCTCCATGACTATCAATTCAACGGCCGCGATTCTGCTCGCACTTTATGTCGCCGTGGCGAAACAGCAGGGCGCGGACCTGCGGCGCCTTTCCGGCACGGTCCAGAACGACATTCTGAAGGAATACAGCTCGCGCGGGACGTACATCTATCCCGTCCGCCCCGCGATGCGCATCGTCACAGACATCTTCGCGTGGGCCCGCAACGAAATACCCAACTGGAATCCCATTTCAATTTCCGGGTATCACATCCGCGAAGCGGGCTCGACCGACGTGCAGGAAGTGGCCTTCACGCTCGGCGACGGAATCGCCTACGTGGAGGCGGCCGTGGCTACGGGGTTGGCGGTGGACGATTTCGCGCCGCAGTTGTCGTTCTTCTTCAACGCGCACAACGAATTTCTCATGCAAGTGGCGAAGTTCCGCGCGGCGCGGCGCCTCTGGGCGCGCATTATGAGCGAGCGATTCGGCGCAAAAGATCCGCGCTCGATGATGTTGCGCTTCCACGCGCAGACGGCCGGCTCGTCGCTGACGGCGCAACAGCCGGAAAACAATATCGTGCGCGTGGCGCTTCAGGCGTTGAGCGCAGTGCTCGGCGGCTGCCAATCGCTACACGCTAACGGCCTCGATGAAGCGCTGGCGCTTCCCACCGAACACGCCGCGACCATCGCCCTTCGCACTCAGCAAATCATCGCGCAGGAAAGCGGTGTCGCGAATACGATTGATCCCTTCGCCGGCTCGTACGCAATCGAAAAACTCACCAACGAAATCGAAGCCGGCGCGCGCGTCTACATCGAAAAGATCGACGCGCTCGGAGGCATGCTCCGCGCGATCGAAACCGGTTTCGTGCAAGGTGAAATTCAGAAGGCCGCGTACGAGTATCAGCAGTCAGTGGAGACCGGAGGGCAAGTAGTAGTCGGCGTGAATCGCTACGTCGCGGCGGAAGAGCGCCCCATCCCCACGCTGCGCATGGACCCCGAAATCGAGCGCTCACAAGTCGTGCGATTGAAATCGTTGCGCGAACGCCGCGATGCTGCGAAAACCAGCGCCGCGCTGGCCGAAATCGAACGCCGAGCGAGAAGTACTGAAAATCTCATGCCCGCCATCCTCACCGCCGTCGAATCCTTCGCAACGGTAGGAGAAATCTCCGACGCCCTCCGCCGCGCCTTCGGCGAATATCAAGAATCAGTCGTAATCTAACCACCGGCAAACAGGCAATCTCCAACCACGCGCTCTCTTACTTCACATTTCGCCGCTATGGTATGTTTTCCCGTACCGATGAAACTCATTCTCGCCTCCAGTTCACCGCGCCGTGCCGAAATTTTGCGCGCAGCAGGGTTCTCGTTCGAAGTTCTACCCGCCGATATAGACGAAACTCTGCGGCCGGGCGAAGCGGCAACCGAATACGTGCGGCGCTTGGCCGAAGAAAAGGCGCGCACGGTCGCGCGTAAAATTGCAAAAGCTGACTCGGACGCCAAAGCAATCATCATAGCCGCGGACACGACCGTGGTCGTGAGCGGCGCGATTCTCGGAAAGCCGGAATCGCCCTCGGACGCACAAAGAATGCTCGAGCAGCTCAGCGGATGCACGCACGACATCTACACCGGCGTCGCACTTCTACGTTTGCCCGAGGGCGTCGAGCGAATATTCACGGACGTAACGCGCGTCGATTTTGCGGATCTGAACCCCAAGGAAATTGCAGATTACGTAGCCAGTGGTGAGCCGTTCGGCAAAGCGGGCGGTTATGCGATTCAAGGTCTCGGCGGCAGATTTGTAAAGCGAATCGATGGCTGTTGGTTCAACGTGATGGGCTTGCCTCTCGCGCGAATCTATGAGGAACTTCCGAAATTCCAGGAGGAAACTGCGCCGACTCAAACACACTTCAACAAACAATCCGCCAAATAAGGAGCTACCTCACATTTACGACGATTACGGCAATCGCCGCGGACGTTACGACTTCTGTTCCGGAGTGCTAGGCGGGGGCGCCGTGGCAGGCGGAGTCGTCGTTGTCGTGGAAGCGGGTGGCGTTGTCGGGCTATCGCCGCCGCGCATGCCTTCTTTGAACTCGCGGATTCCCTGTCCCAAACCCTTCATTACTTCAGGAATCTTGCGGCCCCCAAAAAGGACGAGGATCACCAGCGCCACAATCATCCAATGAAATGGGCTAAATTCACCCATACTGCACCTGCCTTTCGAGTCCGAACCACGGACACCATGCCAGACCGGGCCCGCCCACTGGCGTAGCTAAAGTATAACACGCTCGTCGCCCACGCGGCGCGTCACGCGTTCCCGGTCAAGAAACTCAAGCAACGGGATGGCGTATTTCCGGGTTACGCCGGTCATATCCTTGAACGCACCGATGGGAAGCCGCTCACCATTCACTTTCTTATAGTTCGCCACAAGTTCGCGCAACTTTGCGACAGCATCCTTATGAAAAACCAGGTCTTGCGCTACCTTGATGAGCGTCTTCTCGCTCAAAAGGATTTGGAAAATCTTTTGCGCCCGCTTGGCCTCCACAGGCAGCTTCGCGAGAACCTCGTCGAAGCGCGGCACTGCGAGGCCCGCACGATCAAATTCCTGCTCGATTAGCTCTTTGGCGCGTGCCTCTTCGGGAAGGAGCGCAATCTCTCGCCCGGCCTTTCGCACTAGATCGCCGGACACGGTGACGGCTCGAGCGGCCACAAGTTCCGCGAGCGCGGCACGAAAAACTTCCGTGCGCGATTTCGTACGCCCGCGTAGCTCTTCCTTGGCGATTCCGGAAGTAAGCGGATTGGCGCGGTGAAATTCTTCGATCGCCGCGCGAATGCGATTCGCGCACTCCGCGACAATCGCCGCGGCTAGAACGATCAGCGGCTCTTCCTGTGCGACAACGAGCTTTCTCGCCTTCGTGAGCTTCGCGATAACATCGCGCGCGTCCTGCTCGAGCCAGCCCGTGTGCGCAATAAGGCGTGATAGCGCGAGGCCGTGCAGTTCGCTCGCGGCCAGCGATTCTACGATCGCTTCCCATTCGTTCCGCTCAATCATTCCGAGCAGCGGAATCACTCGCGTATCTTTGCGGCGATGCGCCGATGCAAGCGGATCGAGCACCGTGCCGCCGCCAACAGTCGTCACCGGTGAAAACCTCCGCACAATGAATCGGTCGCCCGGCAACGCGAGCACCGGCTCCGCCAAGCGTAATTGCGCGAACGCAGAACCGCCCGGCTCGAGCTTTTCCCGATCGAGGAGAATCACCTCGGCAATCATCTCCGCCGTACCGTGATGAAAGTGTACCCGCGATCGGCTCTTGAGCGCAGGCGCCGAACGAAGCAATTCGACACTTGCGTCCAGCCGCGTCGTCGGCTGAAATATTCCAGGCGTCGCGAGCTCCATGCCTCGATGCAATTCGTCGAGGTCCGCGCCCGCAAGATTCACGGCGGTGCGCTGGCCCGCCACGGCCTGATCTACAGCAGCGCCGCCGGAATGAATACCGCGTACGCGAAGCCGCAGCCGCGCTGGAAACATCTCGACCTCGTCCTCGGCGCGGATTGAGCCCGAAACGAGGGTACCCGTAACGACGGGGCCGAATCCCTTCATCACGAAAGCGCGATCCACGGGCAGGCGGAAATATCCGAGCGCGTCTTTGCCCGGTGAACGCTCCGCAGCTTCCCGCAGCGCTGCTCGCAGTTCATCAAGCCCCGCGCCGGTCTTCGCACTCACCTCGACAATCGGAGCGCCCTCGAGAAACGAGCCGCGCACGAGATCCTCCACCTCAAGTTTCGCGAGCCCCGCCGTGTCCGCATCCACGAGATCCGACTTCGTCAGCGCGATGATTCCGGTGGAAATTCCAAGCAGACGGCAAATATCGAAGTGCTCCCGCGTTTGCGGTTTTACCGACTCATCCGCCGCAACGACGAGAAGCATAAGATCAATTCCGCCCGCGCCGGCCAGCATGTTGCGCACGAATCGCTCGTGTCCCGGAACATCCACGAATCCAATACGCACTTCGCCCAGGTCGAGAAATGCGAAGCCAAGGTCAATCGTGATGCCGCGGCGCTTTTCTTCTTCGAGCCGATCAGGGTGCGTGCCAGTAAGGGCGGCGACGAGCGAGGACTTGCCGTGATCAATGTGCCCGGCCGTGCCAACGATGACGTGCTTCATGGTTTCGCTTCATGGCTTGATGGCTTCATGGCCTAATGGAAGATGAGATGCAGCCACAAACGGATAGGTGCTTTGAGCGCTGGAATCTACGGGGCGCTGCGATGCTTCAGCGTCACGCGGCTTTCGGCACCGCAGCGCTCCGCAAATGTCGTTACTGCGATTTCATGGCGTCTTCTCAGCTTTGCGCTGCAAAGGCGGCGCGGTCGTCGAGCCTTTGAACACAGGCTTCCCGAGCTTCGCGATCCACAATCCCGAATCGATGTCGTTGATGTAGATCAATCCGTTCCACGGCTGCGCGCCCCAAGTCAGCGGCAGATTCGCGCGAAACGCCTGCGAGTCGCCCGTCCACAGCCGCGCAATTTCCCGGCCCTGACGATAAAGATCGCCGCGCAATTCGCCCGAAATATCAATCACGCGCCCGCCGCCGCCGTAATCGCCCAGGAACAACATGTCGTTGTCCGCCCAGAAATTATGCGAGCCGCCCTCCGGCACCTCGTAAAATGCCACCTCGCGCGGATGTTCGAGATCCGAAACGTCCATCACGTGGCAGATTGCCCGCGTCGGCACTCGCTCCTTACTCATGATGTTGAAGAAGCCCAGAAGTACTTCGTCACCGACGAACAAATAATTCTTGTAGCGGAACGTGCTGTGCGTGCCCGCCAGCCAATCATCGCCATAAAGCTCGTAGTGGTTATAGAGATACTGGCTGACGAGCTTTGGATGTTCCGGGCTTCCGCCCTTCATTCCGTTCCCAACGTCAAGAATCACCAGGCCGTCGCGCCAGTACGCGAGATACGCCAAGCCGTCTTTCACGTAGAGATCGTGCAGGTATCGCCCCGTCGTGACCGGCCCTTCAGGCCCGACAATCGTTTGTGACTTATTGTTGTCCACCTGCCAGCGCGCGACTTCTTTCGGATGTTTGGGGTCCTGGAAATCAATCACCCGCAGCGATCCGGTCGCATCGTCGGTGAGATAAATGTAGTGCGTGTTGATAAAGGCGCTGTGCACCCCACCGGTGACGGTTTCTGTGTACTCAGCAGCCGTTTGCAATTTGTTAGGATCGGAGAGATCGAGCACGACAATTCCGTTCTTCCGGTTCGACGCTCCCTCACGCGTAATCACGCCCAGTTTTTCATCAGGAGTGGTGCTGACATCGTTCACCAACCGCGCGTCCACTTTCATCGTGTCGAGCAGCTTCGGATTAGAAGGATCGGCGATGTCGTAAAGAAACACACGGTCGGCAATCGTAGAAAGATACGCATGAGTGCCGATGATCCACTCTTCCGCCGTCTGGATAGGCTCGCCCTTCTCGTCTTTCGGCTGAACGTGCGCGACCACGTCAATCTCACGCTCCGCGTTTCGGGGCGTCACTGTAATTGACGCACTGCCACTGTGCTGTCCGATGGAAGCAGTAACCTCGTAGGTGCCGGGGTTGTACGCGACGAACGCTCCGTCGGAATACGCCGCAGCACCGTTGCCGCTCACCGACCAATTGATCGTGACGTCCCTGACCGGCTTGCCGGCCGCATCCTTCGCGGCGGCGGTAAAATGAACTACGTCTCCCGTCCGCGCGGTTGTCGTAGCTGGATCAACCGCAAGTCGTCGCACAGTATCCGCAACGACGCGAACACCGACTTCGCCATTCACGCCTTCCGATGTGGCCTGTATCCGCGCATCGCCCGGCGCAACGGCCGTCACGATGCCCGCTGCATCCACTTTCGCAATCGCCGGCGTGAGCGACTTCCATATCACAGCGACATCGGGCCGGCTCGAGCCGTCGGCTGCATGCGGCTTTGCAGCGAGCGCCGCGGATCCGCCGACGGCCAACGGCGCCGCAAGCTTCTCGATGTCCACGTGCGTAACCGCGGGCTTCGCCACCATCACCTTCGCGAGGCCGACTTCGTGTCCGATCAGCGCCCCGACCGTGATCTCACCTGGCGCCGAGAAGTACACTTTGCCATTCAAGTCCGCGCCAGCAGCGTCGAATGGCGCTGCGAACCACGCGGTCACCTTCGCATCCACGACCTTGCCGGCGTCATCCTTCGCCACAGCCGTGAATTGCAAACTTGACCCGACTTCCGCCTTTGCTTCCTTCGGGCTGATTTCAACTTTGGCGACTTTCGGCCCTTGCTCGGCTTCTTTGCCTTTGTCCTTATCTTCTTGCGCACGCAAACCCGGGGAAAATAGAACCGAGGCCAACGCACCAGCCAAAGCGTACGCGCCGAAATTCCGTGACCATTTCACAATTTCACTGCGGCAAATCTTCATCAATCTGGCTCCTGTTCGAAAATTTGGGCGCGATTGCGCAATGTCTTTACGGCCGCCCCGGCTCCGTCTTCCAAAAATCGATTCCGCCCGCTTGCTCGCCCACATCAATCGCCGCGATGCTTTTCATCGCGTCGAGATCAATCATTTCCACCGTGCCCGCCTCCGCCCCAATGCCCTCTTCCGAAATAAACGCGTAGTGATTGTCCGGTGAAACCACCGCTCCGTGCACCACTTTTCGCTTCGTCGGAATCCGCGCGAGCTCGTTGCCGGTTTCGGGATTGAAAATCGAGACGGACTGCCCGCGTTTATTTGTCGCTACCACACGGCCGTCTTTCGTCATCGCCAGATTATAGACGCCCGTACCCGCCGGGAATCGCCGCGCGATTGTCCAACTCTTCGCGTCAATCGCAATAATCTCGTTCGACTTGTTGCACGCCACGTAGATCGTGCTTCCGTCGTTCGAAGGCTGCGCCCACGTCGGGACGCACGTCGCGGCCATCGTGTGAGCCCCGGCGTGATATTCAGCGGGGCCGGTCATGCCCATTTCCTTGCCAGAGGTAAGCATGAAATGGCGCGATACGTCGAGCGAAGCAGTATCGATCTCGACCAGCATGTCGTCCATCATGCAGACCGAATAGTGCTTCGTCCCCTGCGGATTCAGGCGCGACCCATGCGGCATCGTGCACGTCGTGATACGCTTCACTTCGATCATAGGGTCGGTCGCGACTACCGAAATCGATGACGGCGCCATGTCGCCATGGAAATTCGCGTTTGCGACGTAAATAAATTTTCCATCGTGCGTGATGTCGGTTGTCGCCGGAAAAAGACCGAGAGAAGTAAACCGCACCATCTCGTCCGAGCCCGCCTTGTACTTCCACACCGACCCGTACGGCAGCCCGTGCCCGACGGACACGTAGACGAACTGCCGGTCCGGAGAGATAGCAATTCCGTGCGGGCCGTTGATGTCCGTCGGCATCAGTCCGACTTTCGCTTCGTGGTCAATCTTCGCAGTCGCCGTTCCAGAAGGTCCCGGAGTAAACCGCAGGCGAACGAGCTTATCCGCAGACTCGCAAACGACGTACACGAGATAATCCTGAGGCGGCACCTGTGCCCGGAAGTCGGGTGAGACGATCAACACAGCAAGGAATGGCAGAACCAAAAGCCTGAGACAGAAAATCCGAATCAAATCAGTCAGAACCTCCACAGGCAGGACCAGCGACCGGCAAAAATGAACCCTATTCGGCCCATTGTCAATAGACGATGACTAATGCAATGAGTCTACGCTCGTCCGCCAACGGATGCGAGCACTGCGGAGATTTCGCCGTTAATTTGTATCGCTGCTTTTCGAGGATCGGACGCGCCGGTAATCGGCCGGCCAATCACCAGGTAATCTGCGCCCGAGCGTATCGCCGCGGAGGGGGTAGCCACGCGGCTTTGATCGTCCGACTCGGAATTTGCAGGGCGGATTCCAGGAACGACGATCAAGAATTTAGGCCCCAACGCGCGCCGGACTGCGTGTGCCTCTTGCGGTGAAACGACTACGCCGTCGCATCCGGATGCCTTCGCAATTCGCGCCAGTCTCAGCGTCTCGGCTGCGGGTGGTCCTGCGATTCCGACGCGCCGTAAGGACGACGCATCGTGACTTGTAAGGACAGTTACACCCAGCAGCGCCGGAGCCTTCTTTGCCGCGCGCCCGGCTCTCACCGCCGCCTCCACCACTTCAGTACCTCCGAGCGTATGCAGCGTGAGTAGGCGTACTCCCGGCAATTTCGTCGCAGCTGTGACGGCCCCGGTAACTGTGCTCGGAATATCGTGAAACTTGAGATCGAGAAATATGCCGTAGCCCATCCGAGCGAGCTGCCGGACTACAGGGGGCCCCTCAGCCGTAAACAAGCGGCTCCCGACCTTCAGCATCCCAACCACACCACGGAGTTGCCGCGCCAGGGCACACGCGTCCCTGGCGTGGTCAACATCCAAAGCGACGATTATTCGGGATGAGTGGAAGCGGGTCGTGTCGGCACCTCGAGGAGTTCCAGTCGGACTTTCGCGAGTCCGCTCTGGTCGAAGCCCAGCCGGCGAGCTACTTCGTATGAGACGTCTAGGCCACGGCCGTCCACATAGGGGCCGCGGTCGTTAATCCGGACGATAAGGCTCCGGTGGTTCTTCGGGTTCGATACCCGCACAATGGAGCCAAGGGGTAGAGATGGGTGGGCTGCGGTTACGGCGAACATATCGTAGGTCTCGCCGTTAGCTGTCTGACGGCCGTCAAAGTCTTCACCGTACCAACTTGAGACACATTCCCAAACCTTCAGGGGCTTTCCCTTCAAGTCTGGGTTAGGGGTAGCTAGCCGCGATGCCGCCTGTAGATTTGTCGCGGAAAGTGATCCTCCGGAGACTGGAGTCGTTAGAGGTGCGTTCAAAGCCGGCGTCAAAAAGAATAGTGCCAAGCCTAAAAATACCGCGCTCGAGGTCATGAATTTCTTGAAAAACATTTTCACCTAACCTTTGTCTAATGAGCGAATTATACTAGTTCCGGGCTCCTTCTGGCAATCCACTAATCCCTGTAAAGCCGCCCGTTAAATCGCTCACTCGAAAGATGTTATTGGCCTTACACCACTTTGTGAGTCCCTCGACCAGCATCTCGGACGCTCTCGGGTCGACAAAGTGTGCCGTGCCAACTTCCACCGCCGACGCCCCTGAGAGGAGATACTCTACTGAATCCTCAGGAGTTTCGATCCCGCCGAGGCCAACCACCGGGATACTGACTGCCTTGCAGGCCTCGTATACCAACCGGACTGTTATCGGCTTTATGGCCGGCCCCGACAATCCACCTGTGGTACTCCCTAAACGGGACTTTCGATTGTGTGTATCGATACACAGTGCAGGGTAGGTATTCGCGATGGTCAAGGCGTCTGCTCCGGCTCCCTCAGCAGCCTTTGCCATAACTCCAATAAATCCAACAGTCGGCGCGAGCTTGACCCAAAGAGGACGCGCCGTGATCCTGCGTGCCGCCTCTACGACCGAGCGAAGACACCCTGGGTCCAGGCCGAACTCGACTCCCCCCTTGTCTACGTTCGGACAAGAGACGTTCAATTCGTACCCGGCCACCCCGTCCGATTGTTCCAGTACCCGGACCACTTCAAGGTAGCCTTCGATCGTTTTCCCGAATACGTTCGCAATCACTTGAGTGTTGTAACGACGCAACACCGGCAACTTCTCGGCTACGAAGGCTCGCACTCCGATGTTCTGAAGACCAATGGCGTTGACCATCCCCGACGCCGTGTCGCAAATCCTCGGGGAGGCCGCACCCGCTATAGGCTCGGCAGACAGTCCCTTCACCACGATCCCGCCGAGACGATTCAGGTCTACGAGGTCTGCGAATTCAACGCCATAGCCAAAAGTGCCACTCGCGGCAATTACGGGGTTTTTGAAGGAAAGGGTACCGACGTTGACGCTGAGGTCAACTTCCCCGGGCCGAGTCCGAGCTGGGGCCGGCTGCGGTTTCACCGGCAGGAGTCTACCACGCAGGTCAAGATTTGAGACCGTTTCACGCCGCTGACGCCATGAAGACAACTTGCATCATAATGAGACGAACGAGTCGAACCCTCGGCTCCTCAACTCGCGCTTCGTGTGCTAGGATGTGCGGCCAATGCGCGTCGAAGAAAAACGACAATTGATGGCCCCTGAAGAAATTGAGCGCACGCTGCAGCGGCTCGCGCACGAAATCGTCGAGAAGAGCGGCGGCACTTCAAATGTGGTGCTTATCGGCGTGCGTCGCCGCGGCGTTCCGCTGGCGAATCGCCTGGCGAAAACTATCAAAGGGTTCTCGAACGTTGACGTGCCCGTCGGGACGCTCGATATTACGCTCTATCGCGATGATCTCTCCACCGTCGCGCCGCAGCCCGTCGTGCAGTCCACCGAAATTCCGTTCGTCGTGGACGACCGCGACATCGTTCTTGTAGACGATGTGCTGTACACAGGCCGGACGGCACGCGCCGCGATGAATGGCCTGTTCGACCTCGGGCGGCCGAAAAGTATTCGCATGCTCGTCCTGATCGATCGCGGCCATCGCGAATTGCCAATCGAGGCCACTTTCATCGGCCGCACCGTAACCACCAGCGACTCCGAAATCATCGAAGTTCGCTTGCAGGAAATCGACAAAGAGGAGCGTGTGATGCTCGTGGACCGCGTCGCTTGAATGAGGTCCGGCTCTCAACAACGCCTGTGCTGCAACGCCCGCGCCATCTGCTCGGCATCGAACCGCTAACCGCCGAGCAAATCACCTTCATTCTCGATCAGGCGAAGCCATTTCAGGAATTGCAGCGTCATCCCCTCAAGAAACTCGCCACTCTTCGCGGAAAGACCGTCGCCCTCGCATTCTTTGAACCGTCCACGCGAACGCGCATCAGCTTTGCCACCGCTGCCGCGCGGCTTGGCGCCGACACGATGAATCTCCAGGCTGAATCCTCGAGCCTGAAAAAAGGTGAATCACTGATTGATACCGTCTGGACGCTCGAAGCGATGCGACCCGACGGAATCGTGATTCGCCATGCCGCCTCGGGCGCGCCCGAATTCATTGCACGACGCCTGGAAATTCCCGTGCTCAACGCCGGCGACGGAACGCACGAGCACCCGACGCAAGCTCTGCTCGATGCGCTTACGATTCGCGACCGCAAAGGCCGCCTCGACGGCCTGAACGTCACCATCCTCGGAGACATCCTCCACAGCCGCGTGGCCCGATCAAACATTCATCTACTCTCGCGATTCGGCGCGCACTTAACACTCTGCGGCCCTGCAATGTGGCTTCCGAAAGAACTTGAATGCCTCGCTCCGAACATCCGCCGCGTCTCGCGGATCGAGGAAGCCTTGAAAGACACCGATGTGGTGATGGTCCTGCGCGTTCAATCCGAGCGAATTAACGAACCGCCCGTTTCGATGGACGACTACATTCTTCGCTACCAGCTCAATTCCGAGCGGCTGCGCGGCGCCAAGCCCGATGCGATTGTCCTGCATCCGGGCCCCATCATCCGCGGCCTCGAAATTGATCCGGCTGTCGCTGACGGTCCGCAATCGTGCATTCTCGAGCAGGTCACCAATGGACTCGCCGTGCGCATGGCTCTCCTCTTTCATCTCGTGAGCGGCGCCCCGCCCGATGCGCCCCATCCGGCAAAGGAAACTTCGGCATGATTCTCATCACTGGTGGTCGCGTCCTCGATCACGCAAGCGGCACCGACGCCGTATCTGATGTTCTAATCGACGGCGATCGCATCGCGCGCGTAGCGGCCGGGATCAGCGCCCCCGACGCGGAAATCATCAACGCCGCAGGCTCGATCGTCGCTCCCGGTTTCATCGATCTCCATTGCCACTTGCGCGAGCCCGGCCAGGAAATTTCCGAAACCATCGAAACCGGAACTCGTGCGGCCGTCGCCGGCGGATTCACCGCCGTCTGCTGCATGCCAAATACGCAGCCAGTCAACGACAACGCAGCAGTAACTCGCTCCATCGTTGATCGCGCTGCAACTGCTGCCCACGCGCGCGTATGGCCCATCGGCGCAGCCTCCGTCGGAAGCAAAGGCGAAGCGCTCGCCGAAATTGCCGGAATGCAGGATGCGGGAATTGTCGCGGTCAGCGACGATGGCCGGCCCATCGCCACCGCTAAATTAATGCGCCAAGTTATGGAATATTGCGGCTCGCTCGGCTTGCCCGTAATTGATCACTGCGAAGATACTTCACTCGCTGCCGGAGGCGTGATGCGCGAAGGTCCGCGCTCCATCCGCCTCGGCCTAAAAGGAATTCCTGCAGCCTCGGAGTCCATCTGCGTCGGCCGCGACGTCGAAGTCGCCGCGATCACCGGCGCGCGCCTTCACATCGCGCATCTTTCCACGCGCGCTTCGCTCGATTATGTCCGCGCGGCAAAATCGAAAGGCCTCGCCGTCACCTGCGAAGTCACGCCGCACCATTTCACTCTAATAGACGAAGACGTCGTCTACGACACAGCCTACAAAATGAATCCACCGCTCGCTTCGCGCGACGACCGCGACGCGCTTCTAGACGGCCTCGCCGACGGCACAGTAGACGCCATCGCCACCGACCACGCCCCGCATCACCCCGCCAGCAAAGATGTCGAGTTCGATCGCGCCCCCTTCGGCATCACCGGCTTCGAAACAGCCATCGCACTAGCGTTGTCCGAACTCGTCCACACCAAGCGCATTTCCCTCATGCGCCTCGTGGAATTATTCACGACTGGTCCCGCCCGCGTCCTCGGAATCGGAAAAAACGGAATCGAAAGAAAGCTCGCTCCGAACGCGCCGGCCGATATCACAATTTTCTCGCCCGATCACAAATGGACGTTCCACGCCGCCGTCTCCGCCAGCCGCTCGCGCAACACCCCATTCGACAACCGCGAATTCCGCGGCGCACCAATGGCAACAATCGTAGCCGGCCGCATCGTCTACCGCAGGGCCGCCGCAGCCGCGACCGCCTGAATCAGAAATACCCCGCCAATAGTTCATGACTCAATCACAGCGCACAATGTCTGTAATGCTGCCAGCCGCGCCAGGCACTTGTAGCGCCGCGGCTTCAGCCCGGCACTCTTCGGTTTCTTGCGCGCGGCAATTGATTCACTGCCTCAGGGGAATGATGCCCGGCTAGAGCACGGCGACACAATTGCCGAACGACACGTCACACTATTGAATGAAACGAATTCTAATGCGTGGCGGGTTCTGCGGCGGGATGCAACCCATGCTGCGGAACTTCGTGAACGCCGCGCAGCGGCGGTTCCTGATAGAAGCGGTAGAAATGATTGAGCGGCCCGTGGCCCTTGCCAATCGAAAAGCTCTTCTCGATCGCTTTCGTAACGTAAGCCTTCGCCAAAATCGCGGCCTCATGAAGTTGCTGCCCGAGAGCAAGCTGCGCGGCAATCGCTGACGAAAACGTGCAGCCCGAGCCGTGCGTATTCTCGCTCTTCACCGCGTCGCCCGCGAGCTGCATCACCTCGCCGCCCTCCCAAAGCACGTCCGTCGGCCTCTCGAGATGTCCGCCCGTGACGATCACAGCCTTCGCACCCTGCTCGCCTAGTTTCAGCGCGGCCGCCTTCATGTCGTTCACATCTTTCACGGGAATCCCCGCGAGAAACTCGGCTTCGGGAATATTCGGCGTGATGAGCGTCGCACGCCGAATGAATTCATCGCGCAGAAATTTCAGCCCGGCTTCGTCAATCAGCTCAGCCGTCCCGGCCGTCGGCCTCGTCACGGGATCGAGAATCACGTGCGCAAATTTGTGTTTGTCGAGAAATTCCGCGACGACCACCGCGTTCGCTTTCGTTCCCAGCATCCCGATCTTCACCGCCGCGATCGCGCAATCGTCCGCGAGCGCGTCAAGTTGCGCGCGCAACGTCGGCGCGGGCGTCGGATGAACCGAGCGCACTCCCTGTGTCGACTGCACCGTCAGCGCCGTGATCGCCGCGACGCCATAGCAATTGTGCGCCGCGAAAGTTTTCAGGTCTGCCGCCGTCCCCGCTCCGCAGGAAGGATCGAATCCTGCGATCGTCAGGAGTATTGGCGGCGTATGGTGCGTGTGGTTGTTCACTTTTCTCCGCGCCTCGACACGAGGCACAAATGCCGGCGTCACCCAACTCGCGGAGTGAGCCGGCAAAACAAAATGTACGCGCCTTTATCACTCGCGCGCAAGAGGCAAATTTGTGCGGAGACACTTCGTGCTAACTGGAAAGATTTTTGTGAATCGCAGCCCGATGAGCTGAGAAGGCGCTACGGATACAAGCCGCGTACAAGCGTCGCATCCGCAACCCGCCCGACCGAGAGAATGTACGCACCCGTGCGCATGTGCGTGTGGTGCTTCCGCGTTGTTTCGTGCACTTCGTGGAACGCGCGCTTGATCACGGTTTCAAGCCGCAAGTTCACTTCGCCTTCGGACCAGAAATAACCCTGCAGATCCTGCGCCCACTCGAAGTAGCTCACCGTCACGCCGCCCGCATTCGCGAGAATGTCCGGGACGAGAAGCACGCCCTTGCGCGCAAGAACCTCATCCGCATGCGGCGTCGTCGGGCCGTTCGCAGCCTCGGCAACAATTCGCGCCTTGATCAATTCCGCGTTGTTGAGCGTGATCACGTTCTCGAGCGCCGCTGGAATTAAAATGTCGCACTTCAACGTGAGCAAATCGTCATTCGAAATCCGCGAAGTCCCCGGCATGCCCACAACAGTTCCCGAGCGCTCTTTATAGCGCATCGCCTTCAGCGGATCGATGCCGCGCGAATTGAACACGCCGCCGCGCGAATCGCTGATGGCCAAAATTCGCGCTTTTTTTTCCGCGAATAGCCGCGCCGCCGCCGATCCCGCATTCCCAAATCCCTGAATCGCTACGGTCGCGCCGCGCAAATTAATCCGCTTCAGCTTGCAAGCCTCTTCAACCGCAAAGAGGCACCCGCGCGCCGTAGCGTCGCTTCGTCCAAGTGAACCACCGAGCGAAATCGGTTTGCCCGTCACCACACCGAGCGTCGCCTCTCCCACCATCACCGAATATGTGTCCATGATCCAGGACATCGTCTGCGAGTCCGTGTAAACGTCCGGCGCAGGTACGTCCCGCCCAGGCCCGATGATCGGCAAAATTTCCGAAGTGAACCTTCGCGTCATGCGCTCCAGCTCGCCCTTGCTCATCCGCTTTGGATCGCAAATCACTCCGCCCTTCGCACCGCCGTACGGCAGATTCACCGTTGCCGTCTTCCACGTCATCCACATCGCCAAGGCACGCACTTCGTCGAGAGTAACGTTCGGGTGGTATCTCAATCCACCCTTCGCCGGGCCGCGCGCGATATTGTGCTGGACGCGATAGCCGGTGAACACTTTCACCTGGCCGTTATCCATCTTCGTCGGGATGGAAACTTCCATCACGCGCTTCGACGCGCGCAAAATCTGCCGCAACCCCTGGTCGAGCTTCAAGTGTTCCGCGGCGATATCAAATTGAATTTGGGCGATGCGATAAGGATTGAGATCCTCCCGCGGCGCTATTCGCGGAATCGCCTGCGGGGCCGGTTTTGTGGCAATCGCCATGTTCTGATTTCCTCCTCGCGAGACGCTACCCGCGCCGTACGCGAGCCGGGACTTTCAGATTGTGTCGTGGAATTGGCGTAACTCCCGGTCGTGATGGAGTTTAGACAACCCGCAAAACAATAGTCAACGGAAACCACGGATGAATTTCAGGTACTGGACCTTTCAGCACCCGGGACGAACCGTGAAATACTGACTTCCATTGAACTAAACATTTACGCGACTATAGCTTACGAGCACACTTGGGCCGATTAGACGCGTTTGAGGTTAAGTCGAATCGGCTGCCACAAATCTCGCTCGACACTCGCCAATTGACCGGCGTACCTGAAAACGCTACTCTTCGTCCGCGATTCGCCCGACGGCTTCCGAATCGCCGTGCCGAATAGGACTTACGCGCATCTCGCAAGCCAATCCGCGTAGTCTACCGGCTGCGTACTCATGAATGAAGCGCTCGAGGAGTTGTGAATCCAGCATCGAGCCCAGGATCGGGCCCAGCATCGGCCATAGATCAGCGGTCCTCCGATTGGACCCTGATCGAGCGAATCGTCGGCCGCGACGAGACGGCGCTCGCGTCACTCTACGATCGCTATTCAGGATTGGTGTGCGCCGTGCTTAATCGCATCCTCCGGGATTCCGCCGCGGCCGAGGAAATCTTGCAGGATATTTTTTTTCAAGTTTGGCGCACCGCCGCGCAATTCGATCCGGCGCGTGGCTCGGTTCCAGGTTGGCTCGCGGTGGCCGCGCGCAATCGAGCCATATCCCGGTTGCGGCGAAGAGATCCCGGCCAGGGCGAAGAATTGTTTGAGAATGCCATCGTGCTTCCGTTCAATGTCGAGACGGAAGCCGCGCAAAAGCAAATGATGGGCAGAGTGAAAAGCGTACTCGGTAATTTGCCCAAGGAGCAGCGCGAAGCGATCGAGCTCGCGTATTTCGAAGGCTTGACGCACAGCGAAATCGCCACGCGCACCGGCGATCCGCTCGGCACCGTGAAGACGCGGCTTCGCTCGGCAGTCGAAACACTAAAGAAGAAATTGCAGCCATGAGCGCCCATCCAAATCGCGAAGAGCTTTTCGATCTGTACGCCCTCGGCGTGCTCGAAGGCGACGAACTCGCCGACTTCGGCGCGCACATCGCCACATGCGATGACTGCGCGCACAAGCTCGCCGAAGCGCAAGGACGCATTGCTCTCCTTTCGTTTGCATCGCCGCCCGCGCAGCCATCGCCGGGCGTGAAGGAAAGCCTCCTGCGCCAGCTTTCAGCTTCTGCCGATGGCCGCACGCTGGACGTAGAAGAACCGCACCTCTCACACACCGGTTTCCGAGCCGGCTGGTGGAACGCAATCTTCGCGCCAGCAGCAGCGGCCCTCGCGCTCGCAACCATTCTTCTTTGGCTGAGCAACAATCGCCTGAACAACGAAATTCAGAGCCAGCAGGCCGACCTGCAGCAATTGAAGCAGCAAACCGAGCAAACGAACGCAATTCTTGAGCTCGTTTCCGCGCGCGACACCATTTCAGTTCCACTCGCGCCTTCGCCCGAAGCGAAAGGCGCCAGCGCGCACGTCCTCTATAACGCGCGGCTCGGCAAAATGTTCTATTCCGACACACTTTCCGCCGCGCCGCCGGACAAGAGCTTCCAACTCTGGCTCGTCCCAACCTCCGGAAATCCAATCAGCGCGGGCATCCTGGCGCCCGAAGCCGGCGTCGGCTCGCGACTGGTCGCCACAATGCCGCCCGGCATCGCCGCCAAAGCATTCGCAGTCACAATCGAGCCCACAGGCGGCAGCCCGCAGCCGACGGGTTCAAAAGTTCTCGTCGGTCCCGTCTCCTAAATAGTGTCCTTACGTAGTGTCCCAAAACGATTCGCCCGCAAATTTCCTAAATCCGATCCCCATTTTCACGCGTACTTTTAGTTGGCAGTTCGTCCGCCCGGTGGGAGAATACAGCCCTGGGGCGGTTGCAGTTGCTTCGGTTGAAGTCGCAGAAGTTGCAATTGAGGAGGGACTGATGAGAAAGATCGCAAACGTACTCGCAGTGCTGGCTCTGGTCTGTGCAATGGTCACCATCGTGAAAGCCGACGATAAGACCATGACATGGACCGGCTGGATCAGTGACAGCCATTGCGCTGCCAAGGGTATGGCCGCGGATCACAAGGCGTGCGCCGAGAAGTGCGTGAAGGAAAAGGGCGCGTCCTACGTGTTCGTGGACACCAAGACCAAAGCCGTTCACAACATCCACAATCAGGATGCCGTGAATGACTCCGATCTGGGCATGGAAGTAAAAGTCACCGGCCACCTGATGGACGACGGTTCAGTTCACGTCGACAGCATCGCCGCCGCCGGCGGACAAATGTAACAGTTTTAGCTTCAGCTTTCCGGATTCGGCGAGGGCCGCGCGAGCGCCACAACAGCGGCCCTCCTGCATCCTGTAGCTCATGTCCCCGGCCCGCGCCAGCGGGACGAGACGTGAGGCCTTTCGCTTCAGTGCTGCTATTTTCCCGTTTATAACTTCTCGGTCGCCGTCAATCTGAAATCTCCGAGATTATATACTTGACACAAGAGCGTCATTTTGGTATGCTCGGAGCATGGACGGCCACTTCCAATCGAACGTTGACGTTGATTCCATCGGTCTTCATCTCAGTCAGTGTTTGAATGCTCTGGGCGATGGCGCGAGTCAGTTCGTTAAGCCGCACCCGATGGAAGCTATCGGGCACAGGATGCCAGTCGATTCGGCAGTTATAACATTTCATGGGATGTTCAATCGCCAGAGCAATGGGAATAGAGAAAGTGGCTCCGCACTTGGTGCACTTATATTGCATCGCCAGAATGTCCGACAGGTCTATGAGCGTTCGAGTTTCGGTAGTCATTTCTTGACCTTGCCTTCACTGAGCTTCGCTACATGCTTTTTGATGAGGCTGTGGCCCGCTGGCTTGAACAAGTGCCGCATCGCCTCTTCAGTTGTCATGTCTTTCGGGTGCTTCTTTTTCTTGGGCATAAGGTGACCTATGGACGATATGAATTTAGTGTCGTTGGTTGCACGATTCGCGGACGATAAGAAGTGCCGCGCGTATTTGGAAGCATTGCGATGGCCTGATGGCCCGACGTGCCCGCGATGCAAGGCCACCAAGATTTACCGCATATTGGAGCGTGAACAGTTCGTCTGCGATTCATGCGACTACCAATTTAGCGTGACCGTTAATACCATCTTCCACGATTCGCACCTGCCTCTGTGGAAGTGGTTTCTCGCCGTCTATTTGATGATGGAATCCAAGAAAGCTATGTCCGCGAACCAACTGAAACGCACGCTTGACGTGAGTTATAAAACGGCGTGGTATCTCTGCCATCGCATCCGCAAGGCAATCGAGGAAGTGAATCCCCGAAAACTGCGCGGCACCGTGGAAGTGGATGAAACCTTCATCGGCGGCGTAAAGCGCGGGTACGGCGCTGGCTATCGCGGAAACAAGGTCGTGGTGCTTGGCGCTATCGAGCGTGGCGGGCCTCTCCGAATGACCGCCGAGAAACAGGAAAAGAGGCCCACAAAGAGAATCCTTCACGGGTTTATCGCAAAGGAAGTAGCGCCGGATGCACAGCGAATCATCACAGATTCTTGGCGCGGCTATCGAGGCATCGCAGATCACGACACCAAGCATGAGACCGTCAATCACCTTGCGAAAGAATGGGTGCGCGGTGATATTCATACCAATTCTATCGAGAGCGCATGGTCTTTGTTCAAGCGCGGTCTCATTGGTTCTTATCACAAAATCAGCGTGAAGCATTTCGACGCCTACCTCGATGAGTTTGAATGGCGCTTTAACAACCGCGCGAATCCGTTTCTCTTCCGCGATACTTTGCTGAAACTCATTGCCTCTCCAAACCTCGAATACAAGAAGCTCACCAAAGAGCCCGCTGCCTAGCGATTCCAATCAATAGGATTTTCTGGGTAATCTGGGTCTATCTCAGATTTGAGGGCCTTAGGATTCTTGGCTCCCGTTTTGATTACCCGCATAGCTTTTTTCCACTTGCCGTCTTTGTTCGTTCTGAATTGGATTTCTTCAAAGTACGAGCCATTGGAAGTTGATAGTGAAATGTACGTGACTACAGGTTGTTTATGGCTGTCGCTAAAGCCTAAGTTGGGCGGTGAGTATCTAGCTCTCCCAAGTTCTCCAGTATTCTGCGGATAGATTGTCCCGTAGTTAAGAAACCAAGTCTTTCCAGTCTCTATATCGTGACCCTCAGCCTGTACATCCCTGAGTGGATATTTGCCTTCGAGGATAGGGAGGCCTACGGGCACAAACTCATTGCCATTGTTGAGCGACATTGGCTCTTGAATTGGGACGTATAGAAAGCTATCTCCTCCAGTCTGAAACTGGATGCTGGAAGAAAGCCCAGAAAGAATTGTGTCAGAGCGGCTCATTGTTTCTTTGAAATTCTGGTCACTGTCTCGAATTGCTGCCTTAATACCATCGCCTATATCGCTAAATCCTTTAAGCTGCAATTGCGATGCCGCATTTTGTTCTCTCTCATGTTGGTCGCGTTCATTTTGAATCGACTTAACCTCTACGTAAAACAACAAAAAAGCTACGATTATCCAGCCTACTTTCTCTGGAGTCTTCAAGCCATCTGCCCTAACGGCCATTACTACTGCTGCCAAGCCGAGCAAGCCGATAGCTACGCCCGGAGGTGGGTCGTACGGGTATCGCTCCGCCATAGCTATCGCGAGAAGTACGAAGACTCCAACGATGCACGCGCCCGCTCGCGTCATAGCGATTGGGTACTTCGCAAGTCCTACTATTCTTTTCCAGATTTCGACGAACACTAAATAGACCAATCGCCAATAAGTTGAAAAAAACTGTAGAATGCGCTCGCAAGCCTGATTGATACGTTCCCACACAGCGCGGATTATACTCCACATTCTTGTGTGAAGTATACAATCTCGGAAATCTCAAATTTGAAATTGCCCTCAACTCTTTTCCACTTTCCCTTTTCCCTTTTCCAAACTCCCTATTCTCTCCACGCCCATATACGCCCTCAACGCCTCAGGAATCGCAATCGACCCATCCGCCTGCTGATAATTCTCCACAATCGCAATCCAAGTCCTCCCCACCGCCAGCCCCGATCCATTCAGCGTATGCGCGTATTCGCTCTTGCCGCCTTTCAGCTTGTGCCGTATCCCCGCGCGCCGCGCCTGAAACGCCTCGCAATTCGAGCACGACGAAATTTCCATAAACTCATTCGACGACGGCAGCCACACCTCAATGTCGTACGTCTTCGACGACGCAAATCCCATATCGCCCGTGCACAGCAGCACCACGCGATAGTGCAGCCCCAGCTTCTGCAAGATCGCTTCGGCATTCCGCACAAGCGATTCCAACTCGTCGTAGCTCTGCTCCGGCCGCGTGAATTTGAATAGCTCAACCTTCTGAAATTGGTGTTGCCGCTTGATCCCCCGCGTATCTTTTCCCGCCGCGCCCGCTTCAGACCGGAAGCACGCCGTCCACGCGCAAACTTTCTCGGGCAGCGCGTCGCCGTCGAGCGTTTCGTCGCGATGCAGGTTCGTCAGTTCCGTCTCGGCCGTCGAAGTCAGCCACAAGTCGGTACCTTCGAGATGAAACATGTCGGCGGCAAATTTCGGCAGCTTGCCGTCGGCGACAAGCGACGCCGAATTTACGATAAACGGCGGAAGAATTTCCGTATACCCATGCTCGCGCGTGTGCGTATCGAGCATGAACGCGGCAATCGAGCGCTCGAGGCGCGCCCCCAGCCCGCGATAGAGCGCGAATCGCGCGCCCGACATTTTCGTCGCCGCCGGAAGATCCAGAATCCCCGTAGCTTCGCCCAATTCCCAATGCGGCCGCGCCGCAAAATCAAAATTCGGCGGCGCGCCCCATCGCCGCACTTCGACGTTACCGGCCGCGCCCTCGCCAACGGGCACCGAACTATGCGGCGCATTCGGCACCGTCAGCATGTACTCGCGCAAACTTTCATCAAGCGCCGCCACGCGCTCATCGGCTAGCTTGATGTCGTCAGAAACCTGCTTCATCCGCGCAAGAATCTCGCTAGCATCCCCGCCGGCTTTCTTCAGCCGCGCAATCTCCTCACTAGCCTTGTTCCGCTCAGCCTTCAACCGCTCCGTTGAAGTAATAATCTGCCGTCGCTCCCCATCAATCTCCCGAAATCGCGCAATATCAATCACCGTATGGCGATTCTTCGCCATCCGCTCAATCTCGTCGAGATGCCCTCTGAAATAACTCAAATCAAGCATAGGCCCAGCAGAATACCCGAAACCCCCGCCGCCTGAGAAGCAACGAATCCCAATTAATATTGAAGGAAAAATTCCCGCAGCCGGTAGTTTCCACGCTCCAAAAACTCCACGAACCCTTTGTCTCGCAACACTTGGAGTTGTTGGCGAATCTTTTCACTCACGT
>Ga0302325_10007876_pt1 | contig 23517 bp, 19 predicted proteins | sample Palsa_T0_2_FD_201948 | JGI IMG/M metagenome (GOLD analysis project Ga0302325, IMG submission 201948) | Peat permafrost microbial communities from Stordalen Mire near Abisko, Sweden - Palsa_T0_2 | ecosystem: Environmental > Terrestrial > Soil > Palsa > Peat permafrost | place: Sweden: Abisko... | reverse complement strand
TACCATAATGTTCTGCGACAACAGCCGGCGATATTGCTCTGATCCGCGCACATCCGAAATCGGCGTCGTTTCATCAGCGGCGATGGTCCCGGCATGTTCAAACAATTCCAGCGACGGCGTTTTGCCTCGCAGAAATTCCTCGGTACGAGCCATGCGAATCACCATCGGTCCCACGCCGCCGTAAGCGATGCGGATATCCGAAATGGATCGCCCATCGCGGCGCATCCAAATGGCCGCGCCAAAACTGGAAATATCCAAATCCTTCCGCTTGGAAACTTTGTACAACTTGAACGTATCGCCCGCCGCTGGGAGAAAAATTCGAACTCGACTGACGATCTCGTCCGCCGCCATCGCCGTCTTGCGATACCCAGTGTAAAAGCGATTGATGTTGATCCGTCGCGTGCCGGCGGGGCCGATCAATTCAATCTCCGCATCGAGCACGAAAAGCGCTGGAATCGTGTCACCGATCGGCGAGGCATTCACCAGATTCCCCGCCAAGGTCGCGGCATTCTTGATCAGCGGCGAGCCGAAAAACGCGAGGAATTCGGCGAATTCCGGAAGATGCGACTGGCAAATGCGCTCCAGCTGGCTGAGCGTAACCGCCGCGCCGACGAACAGCGAATCCTGCGAAATGTCGATATTGCGGAGCGATTTAATTCCCACGGTGCTCATCACGACAGTGATCTCCCGCGTTCCCTTGTTTCGTTGCACACCGATGTCGGTCGCCCCGGCGATGATCAGGCACCCAGGATTTTCCGCGCGGAATTCCGCCGCGGCTTGAATTGAAATTGGCTTGTAAAAACGAAATGTGTCATGATCAAGTCGGACATCTTCTTCGGAAGCTGCCAACAGGATCGGCAGAATTGCCTCTGGTGGATATAGTTCGTCGATCCGTTTCAACTTCGAGCGATCCGCTTCCATCGCCGCGCGAATGATCGAATCATACCCGGTGCATCGGCACAGATTCCCGACCAGTCCACGGCGTACGTCATGGACCGTAATTTCATTGGGCGTTTGCATCAAGTCATAGAGACTGACAATGAAGCCAGGTGTGCAATACCCGCACTGTGCCCCGTGGCATCGGACCATCGCATCCTGAACCGGATTCAATTCGCTGCTCGACAGCCCTTCAACGGTAATCACGTGCATCGCGTCAAGCTGGAACATCATTTGAATGCAGGAATTCACTGACGAATATTCCAGTCGTTCTCTATCTGATGAAACCCGCCCCAGAAGGACCGCGCATGCCCCGCAATCACCTTCGGCACAGACAACCTTCGTGCCCGTCAACTGACGGCGGCGGCGCAGATATTCGGCCAGTGTGAGCGATGCTTCCTCCGCGCTGATGCACAGCGCGCGGCCGTTCAGAAATAGCTGGAGATAATCACGCATGCGCCAAACCCCGCTTTTCGAACAATATCTCGCCCGCCACCGTCACACGGTTAACCGGCGCGGGATGATCCAGATTCTTCGGAAGAATCGAGCGAATCGCATCATCCGCGCTGTTCGCGGCGGCGGTTGAATCCGGCTGAACCTCAATGAACGACACCGGCCGGGCCGCCTCCAATCGCCCAAATTGATCCTCAAGGCCAAGGATTTGCGCCGGCCCCAAGGTCGAGCGCCACAGCGCCTCACTTGGCGTGGCACGGGCAGTCCGTCCCAGATGCACCTGCAAAAATCGTCCCATCTCCGCCAGCATTGACACAGTCGGCGAAGCACCCACATCGGTCGCCAGCGCGTACGGAATTCTATGCTCGATCACCTCATCCAGCGGCATCACACCCGATCCCAGCAGCAAATTGGATGTCGGACAATGCGCAATCACCGAGCCGCTGTCGCGGATGATCTTCCATTCCTCCGGTCGCGTGTGAATACAATGAGCCAAAATACAACGATGATCGAGCAGACCGTCGCGGAGATAAACTTCCGTGTAACTGGGAATGTCCGGATACAAAGTCGATTCCACAAATCGTTTTTCGCCGGTCTGTTCATTGAGATGCGTTTGCGTTCGCAATCCGAATCGCTTGGCCAATTCCACCGCTCGTCGACGCAGCGGCGAATCAACGGAGACGGCAAAGCGATCGGTGACGATCAGTCGCCTCCCGAATCGTTCCGCCATTCGCGCCATATCAATATCAAGCGCCGGTTCGTCGGTGCGCAGATTCTCCGGACAATTCTGATTCATCAGCACCAACCCGACGCTCCAGGAAGGTCCGAGCATTTCCAATGCTGCTTCGGTGGCGCCGGCGGAGACGGTCATATACGCCGCGCCGCCGACGACGCCGTGAGCCAACGTGTCGGCGCGAAAATCCTCAATAACACCGCGGGCACATTCAATTTCGCTGCACTTGGCCTCAACGGGAAAAACATTGCGTCGCAACCCCGCCAGCAACCGGCCTCCGGGAATGTCTTCGGGAACTCCGTCCACAAATCCCCCCCGAATCGGATGCTGCGGGACATGAATATGGATGTCCAGCAATGGCGGCAAAATGATCCCGTCGCTGATTCGCACCAGCCGCGAATCGATGCTCGCCTTCGTTCGCAATTCATTCCAATCGCCGGCAAAAACGAGAACGCCGTCGCCATCGGCAGCGAGCGCGCCGTCGGGATGCCACGCCACCGATCCATCGTCCAGCGGCACAAGCAGGGGGCCTCGCACGATTCGTTCAATCATGCTTGCCTCCGTTCGTCGGCCGAATCAAGCGCGGCTTTTCCCCTGGAATTACGCGGCCATTTTGAAAAATTGTTTTGCCCCGCGCAATGGTTCGCCGCACAACGGCGTGAAATGTGCGGCCAACGTAGGGGCTTAGCTTGTGCCGATCCAGCAAATCCTCCCGTCGCAATGTTTGTGTTGCGCCGAGGTCAACCAAAGCAAAATCCGCGTCAAATCCGACGACGATTGCGCCCTTGCGGCCGATGCGATATCTTTTGGCCACATTTTCTGCGGTGACGCGCGCGGCCTGCACCGGCGAAAACCCCGGCTGTCCAGCGATGGCCGGCAATGTCGATTGCACGCCCGCGATTCCGCCCCAGATGGCAAACGCATCGTCACCCGTTTTCATCGATGCCGGCGACGGGGAATGATCGGATGCCACAAATTGGATGTCGCCCTCCACCAGTTGCCGCCACAATTTCGGCGATTCACTCGCCGGCCGCAGCGGCGGGGCGCATTTGGCGGGCGCGCCAATTTGAGCCAGATCGGTTTCGCTTAGCAGCAGATAATGCGGGCAAGTTTCACACGTGACATCGACGCCGTTCTCGGCGGCTTGTTTGACAATCTCCACGCCGCGGCTAGTGCTGACATGCACGATGTGCAGGGAACATCCGGTTTCACCGGCGAGAAAGATGGCGCGGGAAATCGCCTCGTGCTCTGCGATGGCGGGGCGCGAAGCCAGATAATCCTTCCAGCCATGCCCGCCGGATTTGCGAATCTCCACCGTAAGCCGGCTGGTGATCTCCTGGCTTTCGGCGTGGACGGCAACAGGCAAATTCAGTTTTTTGGCGATCTGCATCCCGCGAAACAGCGTCCAATCATCAGCCCGCGCGAAATCCTCAATGCCGCTGTCCGACATGAATGCTTTGAATCCGATCACGCCACATTCGGCGAGCGCTTCGAGATGATCGAGATTATTCGGCGTCAGCCCGCCCCAAAGCGCGAAATCGCAGAGACTCGATTGCTCTGCCGCGCGTTGTTTGGCTCGGAAACTCTCCGCATCCAGCGTCGGCGGCGAGGAATTCAGCGGCATGTCAAAAAAACACGTCCCGCCGCCGGCCGCCAGCGCCGCCGAGCCGGTGGCAAATCCTTCCCATTCGGTCCGGCCCGGCTCATTGAAATGAACGTGCGAATCAATCAGGCCGGGGAAAACGTGCAAGCGATCAGCATCAATCTCAGTCGCAGCCGACCCGGATAATTCGGGCGCAATCTCCGCGATCGTGCCATCGCTGACGCCAATGTCGGCCGCCTGCACGCCCGTGGGCAGCACAACCTCGCCATTGCGAATAATCAGATCAAATCGCGGCATCAGCTTCCTCGATACGTGCTGTAAGACCAGGGCGAAACCAGCAGCGGAACGTGATAATTCCCACCGGAATCGTCCACGATGAAATCAATCCGCACCAGGTCCAGAAATTTGCGCGCATCAGGATGGCCGCGCGCGGCGAAGTAATCCCCGATCGCAAACTCCAAACGGTAATGCCCGCCAAAAAACGAATCGCCAGAAACCAGCGGCGATGGCAATCGGCCGTCGGCGTTGGTCGCGGAATGCGCCACGAATTGCCCATCACGATGCAGCGACACTTTCACATCCGCGGCGGGGCAGCCGTTGGCGATGTCCAGAACATGTGTCGTGAGTTTGCCGGCCATGCTATTTCCGCGCTACTGTTCCACGGATCAATCCATAGGGTTCGTCGGTCGTCACGAATACTTCATTACGATTCTCAAGTCCGAATGGTTTCAGATCGAACGGAATGCGATGTTTGTTGGGCATTTCCAGCGAAATCGTCTTGATATTCGGACAGGCCGACAGCGCCGCCTCGCCCATCACCAGCAGCGTCTGCTGCACCGCCAGGCTGTGATGCTTGGCAAATGCCGAGAGCAACGCCCGGCGGATCGACTCGGCGGCTGCGTTGAAATCCGCTTTCTCCGAAGCATATTCCCAATCGCCATTCACGACGGTTCCGAAGATGCGGTCCTTGGCATCGCGGAGAGTTCGATATCGATCCGTGACAAAATCCGAAAATTCAGACGCGGTGGTTTTGACGACCTGAAGCCCACGAATTCCGCCGTGGAGAGTTTCGCCATCAAATCTACAAATCTGTTGCTCCGATCCAGCGCCTGCAAATGCGTGAGGATGCGGCTGGCCATCGACGGCGATTCGTTCCCATCGGTCGCGCGAAATCTCCACCGTTGCCGAGCGCACCTGGGAATATGTTGTTTTGAAATGCCGGGCGAGGAGGATCGCAAATTCCTCGATCGACTCGAATTGTTTTTCCGCCGCCAGAACGTAAACCGTGTTCTTCATCGAATCCGTGGCGATCACTTTGCGGTTGTCGCCATCCAAGTAGGAATTGGCGAAATCGCCCTCGAGACGGATGTCGATGGAAACTTCAAACAGTTCATGGCGATCCGTGCGGCGGATGATTTTCGTCAACCGCACGCGGGACTTGCCGTAGGAATTTTCAACCAGCGAAGCGGGCAATCAATCCTCCCAGATCGCGTCGATCAGCCGAAGCCGCGCGATCTTGTAGATTTCCGTCAAGGCGGTGGCGAGTTCAGTTTCCCGATCGTTGGCCAGGCGTTTTGGAAACGCGGCAAAGATCGCTTCCTTGCGATTCTCGCGCGCGCAAATCACGAAGGGGAATCCAAATTTGTTTCGATACTCCCCGTTGTATCGCTCAAAGGCGGCGATCTCATCGGATGTCAGGGCATCCAATCCTGCGGCCGATTGCTCGCTCGTGGATTCGCGCGTCAATCTGCCCTGCCGCGCGAGCTTTCCGACCAGATCGGGATGCGCCCGCACCAACGCCAATTGCGCCTCGGTGCCGGATTCCGCGACGGCATGACAAAGCTTCTCATGCAAATCGCCGAGTGATGCGAACGGCCGGCGAGTCCAGGCGAGCTGGGCGTATTGCGGCGACTGTTCAAAAAATCGGCCGGCGACATCGACAAAATACGCCTCGCTCGATGAATTAATCATCTGCAAAGTCGGGCGACGAACTAATTCCTGCACCACCTTCGCCGCCGCAGAAATATCTTCCACTCGGCTGAATTCCGCCGGATTGTGACTGATGCCATCGCGGCTGGGGATGAAGAGCATCGCCGTCGGCACGTGACGGGCGAGAATCGCGCTGTCGTGCAACGCACCGCTGACGACGCGAGGAACCTCGGCGTGTCCAGCAAATTTCGCCGCGTGCGTCAGACGCTCACACATCCGCGCATCCATCGGACTAGCGGGAATCGATTCGGTCGTCTTCAAGTCGAATCGCAAATCGCGATTCCGGCAAATCTCCGCGATCAATTTCTCAATTGCCTCATTGCCGCGCGCCAACGCCGTATCGTCCCCGGCACGGAAGTCGATGGTGAATTCCACTCGATCGGGGATGACGTTGACGGCGTTGGGATAATTAGCGATTCGCCCGACAGTAATGACCGTGTCGGCAGAAATCCCCGGCGCCAGGCATTCCAGTCGAACGATGATCTCCGCTGCGCCCGCAAGTGCGTCGCGACGGTCCGACATGGATGTCGCGCCAGCGTGATTGGCTTGGCCCGTAATTACAGCGTGCAATTGCACTCTCCCCGCAATCGCCGGCACAATCGCCAATCGCTGATCGCGCTGCCACATTCCCGGTCCCTGCTCGATGTGAACTTCGATGAGTCCGGCGAAATGCTCCGGATGAATCCGATCCACCGAAAGTCGATTTGCATCCACACCGAAGGGCGCGCCGGCTTCCAAATATGTCTTTCCATCCGCATTGCGAAGTTTTCCGAGTTCGGAAGCGGACAATTCTCCAACCCACGCGCGGCTGCCGAGCATTCCCAATCCAAATGTCGGTCCCTCTTCCTCGGCGAAGACGATCAATTCCATGGGAAGAGCGGCAATCGAATCGTCCGCGGCGCTTCGCAGCAATTCCAGCGCGACCACCACGCCTGCCACGCCATCGAAATCGCCGCCGTGGGGAACCGTGTCGATGTGCGATCCGCAGAGCCATGCAGGAGAATTCCAACCAAGTGTCGCCGGCCGAGCGTGCAGATTCCCCGCGGCGTCGATGCGAATTTCACATCCGGCTTTTGCGGCCTGATCGGCGACATAATCGCGCGCTTTTCCCCACTCGGCCGAAAATGTCGGACGAGTCGCCCCATTGCCGGGAGTTTGGGTAATGCCGGCGATGGCGTGAATGTCTCGCTGGATTCGCTCGGTTTGAATCACTTTCCGAAATCCTTGCGCCAGGTCTTGCCGGTCTTTTCCATTTCACTCTCGGCCGCCGTACGACGCATGCGATGCAGCATCGGCATGCCCAGCGCCCATTCTTGCATCCAGTCGCGCGCGAAGATTCCTTTTTCCGTCTCGGCGAAAATCTTGCGAACCTCGGCTTCATCAATCACGCGCGGCCCGCGCGTGCGCACGGCAAATTCGCATGTCCGGCTGCACCGGCCGGTCAGATAATCCTCGATCCCATTCTCATCCATGACATCGATCACACTCCGCAAGCTGCGAATCGCCTTGGCATACGCGAAGCTCGGCGGATATCCGTTATCCACCATCACCTGGAAACAGACTTTCATGAGATGGATCGCGCCGCCGTAAAGAATTTGCTCTTCAAAATTGTCGCCTTCGGTTTCGTGTTGGAATGAAAGTTCCACGACGCCCGCGCGCGTGCTGCCGACGGCTTTGGCGATGGCCAGCACGATCTGCTTGGCGTTTCCCGTGGCATCGTGATCGACGCTCACGCAGCCGTACACGCCTTCACCTTTGAGATATTTTTCGCGCACGAATTTTCCCGGCGCGTTAGGGACATACAGCACAGTATTGACGGTCGGTGGCGGTTGAATCTGGCCGTAAAGCACGCTGAATCCGTGGCAAAAACAAAGCGTTTGCCCGGCGCGAAGATTGGGGGCGATCTCCTTTTTGTAAACGGCCGGCTGTACCGGATCGGCCAGCTCGATCAGCAGCACATCCGCCTTCTTGGTCGCATCCGCCACGGACATCGCTTCAAATCCATCCGCCTTCGCCTGCTCGCGGCTGGATGATTCGCCCGCCGGCCGACAGCCGACGATCACTTTTAGCCCACTGTCCCGGCAATTGGCGGCCTGCACTTTGCCCTGAATCCCATAGCCGATCACGGCAATCACTTTGCCCGCCAGCACCGCCAGATCCACGTCCGCATCTCGATAAATCTTTTCCATAAGCTTCACACCAAAATGTCGCGATTCACATTTTTGTAATAGATATAGCGCGACGGCGTCGGCCCGGTCGCGTAGAACGATTGCGGGCAATACGGGCCCATCCAGATAAAATCGTCCTTCTCCACTTCCATCCACTCACCGTCCAGAAAATACATTCCTTTGCCCTGCATGAAATACAGACCGTGCTCCATGACATGCGTTTCGACGATCGGCAGGCCGAAGCCGGGATCGAAGGTGAAAATATTCATGGCCATGTCAAAACTGAATTCGTCGGGAATGAGGGTTTGCAAAAGCGTGTGCGGATTCTCGCCCCAGATTTCCGCTTTGATGCGTGATTCGTTGCCATGGATGCTTTTGAAAAGTTCAATGCCACGCGCAGGCTGGTATCGTTTGCGGAGGATCAATAGGCGAGCCGTATCGGTGGCCGTGAATTGAATGTCGGTTCCTGGCGGGATGAGGCCGAAGCTGCCGACTGTCGCGGATTTACTTGCGGCCGATTCCCGAATATTCACAGCGCCCGACATAACGAAATAGAACGTCTCGATTTCCGCATCACTCTCAAATCGCCCGGATTCACCGGCAGGAAGATCGATGAGCATCTCGACAAACGCCGCGCCCAAGGCCGGGGATGCCAGCACGCGCACCTGGGCATTGGGCCACGCCGAAAGCCGCGAGAATGGAAATCCCTCCAGCGGAAACAGCGCGTAGCGTGGCCGCACGCGCGCACGACTATGAACAAGTTGGTTGGCTGGGCGCATAAATAATTTCAGACGAACAAATCCACGATTTGAAACTTTTCCACATCCACCAGTCCGCAATCCGTCAATTTGAGCGAAGGAATTACTTCCAACGCCATGAAACTCATCGCCATGAAGGGATCGTGCAGCGGCGAACCGAGTTCGCGCGTGCCGGCGATCAGATTTCCATAATCCCGCGCGACATCCGCAATCGGCCGATCGCTCATCAGTCCGCCAATCGGCAACGGCAGGCGCGCCACAACATTGTTCCCCACTGCCACCGCCAATCCGCCGCCACCTTCGGCAGCGGCGCGCGCGGCCGTTTGCATGGATTGGTCATCCGCACCAAGCATCACGAGATTGTGATGATCATGCGCCACCGTTCCGGCGATGGCGCCGCGTTTGAGGCCAAATCCCTGAATGAATCCGATTCCCATCTGGCCCGATGCTTTGTGCCGCTCGACAACGGCCATCTTGAGCACATCCGATTCCACATCGGCCACGCCGCGGCCTTCGACAGTTTTGCATCCGAGAACACGATGCTCGGTCGTCAATTGATCCGGCTGCGAGCCGATCACGCGGATGCGGTTCGATTTTGCCGGCAAATCCAAATGAACCTGATCCCAGCGCACGTCGCAGTGGCCGAGCGATGCGTTCGATCGCGCAGCCGCAATTGCCTCGGCGGCTTCGATGGTTAGCTTTCCATCGCGCGCAGTCAGTGTTCCCGCGCTGAAAACCATTCGCGCTTCGGGATGCGAGAGATTGTCGAAGATCATCAAATTCGCTTTGCGCCCCGGCGCGATCGCGCCCAGATGTTTCAGGCCGAACCATTCGCAGGTGTTCAATGTCGCCATGCGAAATGCTTCGATGGGCTCGATTCCACCGGCGATCGCGCGGCGAACGATCTCATCCACCGATCCCACATCCAGCAAATCGCCAGGCGTTCGGTCATCGGTGCAGAAACAAATACGTCGGCTATTGGAGGAATTGATCACTGGCAATAGAGCGTCGAAATTCCGCGCGTTGGTCGCCTCGCGCACCAGCAAATACAAACCCCTCGCCAATTTTTCACGCGCTTCTTCCGGCGTGACGGATTCATGATCGCTTCCCACGCCCGCTGCAACATAAGCATTCAACGCCTTGCCACGCACGCCAGGGCAATGGCCGTCAATGGGCAATCCTTCCATCGCGGCCAATTTCGCCAGCACGTTTTTATCGCCGCCGAGCGCGCCGGGATAATTCATCATTTCCGCTAGGCCGTGCGTGATGCCGGATTGACGAAGATTCTGGAGAATCCCTGCGTCAAGAAAAGCGCCACTGGTAGACATGGCGGTGGCCGGCACGCAACTGGGCGCCATGACGATGATGTCAATCGGAATCTCCGCCGCGCTTTGCGCCATGAAGCGCACGCCATCCACTCCCGCGACGTTAGCGATTTCATGCGGATCGGTGACGACGCTGGTCACGCCGCGCGGCAGAAGGGCGGCGGCGAATTGCGCGGGGACGCAAAGGCTGCTCTCGATGTGCACATGAGCATCAATCAAACCCGGAGCGACGAATGATCCTTGCAGATCTATGTTCCGCAGAGCCTGATATCCAGACCCAATGCCCGCGATCCACGGCCCACACAGCGCGATGTCGAGCGATTCGATTTCCCCACTGAAAACATTCAACACGCGTCCGCCTGTCAAAAGAAGATCAGCCGGCGCATCTCCACGGGCGACCGCAAGCAGTTTCGACATGTCACGCATAACAGAGAGGCATCAATCAACCGAATACGACCGGGGCGGCAGGTCTTGCTAATATTAACACCAAACTTCGGCCATTCAAGGATTTATCGCGGTTTTTTAGGCGATTTTCGGCTTGAATTCCGATAAAATTGGTGCGTTTGGCCCGGAACCCGCGCCTGACGGCGTGAGGCCGCTCGTTACATGCTCGCTATTCTTTCACAGATCATTCGCAGAACCCAGCTCGGCGAGACGGTCGCGCTCTGCACGGTCGTCCGCACGCGCGGCAGCACGCCGCAGGGTGCGGGCGCGGCCATGCTCGTGCTGCGCGATGGAAATACACTCGGCACACTCGGGGGCGGATGCGTCGAAGCAGAAGTGCGCGTGCGCGCCCAGCAACTGATGCCCGAGCGCGGCAATCGCCTGATGACTTTTCGCCTCGATCATGATTACGGATGGGATGATGGATTGGTTTGCGGGGGCATTATGGACATCGCCATCGAGGTGATCGATTCCGCCAAGTCCGCGCGGTTTGAGCCGATCATCCGAAATCTGCATGCGAATCAATCGGCAACATTGGCGATTGAAACCATCGATGAGCAGAATCAACCAGCGCGATTTGAGATTGTGATTCCATCCACGCCGCGATTGCTCATCGCCGGCGCGGGTCACGTTGGCCAGGCACTGGCAGCCGTGGGAGCGAAGATCGACTTTTCCGTTTCCGTCATCGACGACCGACCGGATTGCGCCGATCCATCTCGATTTCCCATGGCCGACTGCATTGTTGGCGATATTCAAGCGGAACTGTCGCGCTTTCCGATCGACGAGCAAACCTACATCGTGATCGTCACACGGGGGCATAAGCATGATGCGAAATCTCTGGCGACCGTGATTGATTCACCGGCGAAATATGTGGGCCTGATCGGATCGAAGAAAAAGGTGCGCACGATTTTGGATGATTTGCATAAGCAGGGCGTGCCGCGCGAAAAGTTGGCGCGCGTGCATGCGCCAATCGGTTTGGAGATCGGCGCGATCACCCCGGCGGAAATCGCCGTCAGTATCGCCGCCGAACTGATCGCCGTCCGCCATGGCCGGGATGGATTGGCTGCCGAGGCGATGAAGATTCCCAACGACCAACTGAATCGCTGGCTGGATCGGAAGGAATTGGGCGCTGAGACGCAAAATCCTTGACTTTTACGGGTCAAATCAGCGATATTTCCGCGTCCACCGCCGTTCGCCAAGAGGAAGTTTCTGATGTCTATTGCCTCCGCCAAGCCCGTGATGAGCGATTCCGCGCGGGGTGAGATCGTCGAGTTGACCGAGGATGTCAGCGGATCGCCATATTACAACCCGGATATCGCACCCACGCCGCGTTCGGGGCGGAAGTGGGGCACTTTCGATATCGCCGCACTGTGGATCAGCATGTGCGCATGCATTCCGACATACATGCTGGCGTCCTCGCTGATTGCCGAGGGGATGAATTGGTGGCAGGCGGTGGCGACGATCACGCTGGGGAACGTGATCGTGCTGATTCCGATGGTACTCAACGCACATGCGGGAACGCGATATGGAATTTCGTTTCCGGTCTATTGCCGCGCGAGTTTCGGCATTCGCGGAGCCAACATTCCGGCAATGCTGCGAGCGCTGGTGGCCTGTGGATGGTTTGGCATTCAAACCTGGATCGGCGGCGAAGCGATCTACAAAATCGCCTCGGTCTTTTTCCCATCGTTGCAACATTTGTCCGCCGGATTTCTTTCCATCAACGTCGCCCAATTCGGCTGCTTCCTGTTTTTTTGGGCAATCAATATGTTCGTCATCTACATGGGCATCGACTCGATCCGCGTATTGTTGAACATCAAAGCGCCACTGCTCATCGTGCTGGGACTGATTCTGCTCGCTTGGGCGCATCGCGCGGCCAACGGCTTCGGACCGATGCTCTCGCAACCATCGGCGTTCGATCCGGGGCAGCCCAAAGCCGGGCAATTCTGGCTCTTTTTCCCCGCTGCGTTGACAGGAATGGTTGGATTCTGGGCCACACTTTCGCTGAATATCCCGGATTTTTCGAGGTATGCGTATTCGCAGAAGAACCAAATCATCGGGCAAATCATTGGATTGCCAACAACGATGGCGCTTTATTCTTTCATCGGCGTCGCCGTCACGTCCGCGACGATTGTTATCTTTCATGACAAACCAATCTGGGACCCAGTCGATCTGCTCATGCGATTCAATAATCCGCTGGTGCTGATTCTGGCGATGTTATCGCTTTGCGTGGCGACGCTGGCAACCAACATTGCCGCCAACGTCGTCAGCCCAGCCAACGATTTTTCGCACCTTTGGCCCAAGGGAATCAGCTTCCGTACAGGCGGATTCATCACGGGATTCATCGGAATTCTGATGCAGCCGTGGAAACTGCTTGCCGATCCATCCGGATATATTTTCACCTGGCTTGTGGCATACTCGGCTTTGCTCGGCGCCGTCGGCGGAATTTTGATCGTCGATTATTTCCTCATTCGTCATTGCAAATTGGATCTTCCCGAACTGTTCAAGAAAAAAGGGCCATACTGGTACAGCGACGGCGTCAACATTCGCGCGGTCATCGCGCTGATCGCCGGCATCGCGCCGTGCGCGCCGGGATTTCTCGGCACGGTCACGAGCCTTCATGTCGGACAGACCTGGATGAATCTCTACAGTTACGCGTGGTTCATCAGCTTTGGGATTTCCGGGGGAGTTTACGGATTTCTGAGCATGTTGTTCCATGGTGAAGCGGTCGAGTAACTATTTTTCATGTCTTCATTGATGTATAACCGCGCCGATGCTTCGTCGGCAGGTTAATCGCATCATCGCCGAGTTGTTGCCTGAGGTTGGTGGCGCGGAAAATCTGTTGCGACAGGCGGCCGATGCGATGCGATCGCATCAAGTTCCCACCAATCTTTGTCCTCTGAAGGAGGTTCTCGAACAGGACGATGCGCTCGGTCAGATTTATCAGGCTGTCAATGCGCCGAAATTGCTGGCCGCATATCGTTCCACCGCCGAGCTGCGCCGCAAATTCACCGCCGCGGAAATTCCGCTGGTTACGCAACTCTTCACGCCGAAGTGGGTCGTGGAATTTCTTTTGCAAAACACGCTCGGTCGCCTGTGGATTCAGATGTATCCGGATAGCAAACTGCGGGAGATATGGAAATGGCTTGCGCCCGATGATTTTCCCGCCGCGCCCGTCAAATCCGCGCGAGAAATTCGCATTTGCGATCCCGCGTGTGGCACGATGAATTTCGGACTCGTCGCCATCGACATGCTTCGGGATATCTATCGCGATGAAGCGGCACAAACGTCCGGCATCGACGCCACGATTCTTCACGAGAATCTTTTCGGCATCGACATCGATCCCGTCGCTATCGGCTTGGCTCGCCAATCGCTGGAAATCAAAACCGGATGTGTTGCGCCCAATCTGCATGTGGCCGATTCCCTGCATGAAATGCCGGCGGGAGGTGGTTTCGATGTTGTCGTGACCAATCCACCGTATCTTTCGGCGAGGAATCTCGATTCGGCGATCGTCGGACGGTTGAAAAAGAGCTATCCATCGGCATGGCGGGATGCGTGCGCCTGTTTCATCTCGCGCGCCTTGCAAATGCTGCGACCGGGCGGAAGAGCGGGAATTCTTTCGATGCAATCTTTCATGTTTACCGGCGCGTTCGAGCGGTTTCGCAAGGAATTGTCCGACTCGGCAAACGTCGAAACCGTCGCCCATTTCGGCTCGGGACTTTTTGACATCGGAAATCCCGGCACGTTGCAGACCGCTGCCGTTGTCTTTCACACGGAAACTTCGCCAGCGCGAAAAGCAATCTTCTTTCGGCTCGTCGATTCGAATGACAAATGCGCGGCATTGCGGGAGGGAATCGGCAAAGGGGTTCAGCGTCTTGATCTGACGCAATCGGAGTTGAATTCGTTTCCCCGCCGCGCCTGGATGTATTGGCTGTGTCCCGCGGCGCGGCGAGCGTTCGCGGAATTTCCCGCACTGGGCCGAATCGCGCCGCCACGACAGGGATTGGCGACCACGGACAATCGCCGTTTTGTGCGATATTGGTGGGAAGTGGAATCGCCCGGATTTACCGGGCCGCGCGAGCGATGGATGATCTATGCCAAGGGCGGGCGATTTCGCAGATGGTACGAAGCAGCGCGACATCGTGTCGATTGGGCGGACGATGGGCGCGAGATCAAACAGGCGATTGTCCAGCGATATCCGTATCTCAACGGCCGATGGGAATGGGTCGCAAAAAACAGCGCATGGTATGGGAAATCCGGCATCACGTATTCGTATCTCACGAGTGGGACATTCAGCGCGCGAATGCTCGAAGCCGGCGCGATCTTCGACGTTGCCGGTTCGAGCTTGTTTCCCGATGATCCGATTCCACTGCTTGGGATATTGAATTCCAGTGTCGCGCGCCGGCTGCTGTCGGCGATCAATCCAACAGTGAATTTCCAAGTGGGCGATTTGCGGCAGCTTCCGATTCCGCAGCGATTTCCATCGGAACTTGCCGAGGAAGTGAACCGCGCTATCGCAGTCATGCGCCAACTGGAAAGCTTCGACGAAACCAGTCCGGAGTTTCACCAACCCGCGCCATGGGATCGATGCGCTGGAATATTGCGCGATCTTCAAAGCGATCTTACCGCGATCGAATCTCGCATCAACCAGATCGTCGCCGAGTTGTATGGAATGAGCGATGGCGAATGTGTCGATCCAATGCCAACTGTCGATCCGACCGAATTGGCGCGGCGTTGGGCAAGTTTTGCTATGGGTGTTCGCAATGGCCGATGGAACAGCGCGGAGCGAGACAACTTGCCGGAGAATCTTCGTGAATTGCTGGAGTTCCATGTTGGAATAAAAGCAGTCGATGAAATCGAGGCTGCGCTCGGCGGCCTGGATCGGTTTCTCGCCCGGGAATTCTTCAAATGGCACAAGCGGCTGTATCACAATCGACCGGTATTTACGGAGGAAAATGTAAAATGAAGAACGCGGATCAAAAAATATCAAATCGCCATCATTCCAGACTTCGTCCCGCCTCAGCCGGCGCGGGATAGTTGGCGCTTTGCAGATATCCGGTGACGGCACGGCGGAGTTGCCGTTGGATCGCGCGGGCATCCTGACGCGCATCAACGCAATTGAAACCATATTCTTCCGACATCCGATTGAATTCCTCGATCAGCGCGGCTTGATACGCATGAAAGCTGTCGAAAAGATCGTCGCCATAGTTCATGTCCAGGCCGCTTTCCCAGTAATTCATTTTTCCGGATTCGAGAACGCGCGGGACGAGATCGTTGACGCCGAGTTGGAGATAGAAAATCAGATCGGGATGGACGGCGAATCCGAAGAGATCGCGCAGCCAGGTTCGATCGGCGCCGCGCGCCACACCGCGCGCCAGAAGCGTGTAAATATATCGGTCGGCCAGCACGATGAATCCGCTGCGTAGCGCGGGAATGATCTGATATTCCATGCGATCGGCGAGATCTGTCGCATACATCAGGCAATAGGTCAGGCGATGCAGCGAGTGGCCTTGCTTGGCATCGGTGATCGCCTTGCCGACAAGTTTGCTGCGCGTCCAGCCGGTGTCGATGACGGCGTAACCCTGAACCTCAAGCCATTCCTTGAGCATGACCGCCTGCGTGCTGCGTCCGCAGCCATCGGTGCCTTCGATCACGATCAGCTTGCCCGCACAGCCGTCCTTCGGCAGATACGGCATGGAATGGCCCATGAATTGAAAATTCGACATGCAAAACCTCGAATCAATCTCTCGCCGGTGATTATACTCCGCTCGCCACGCCGTTTCTGACCGGCTGATAATCCGCCAGCGTTTCATCCAGCATTCTGCGAACGATTTGCTGTTGCTCGCCGATGCTTTGCGTGGCGTCTATTTCGGTCAAACCGTATTCGTCCGCGATCTTCGCATATTCGTGGAGAATCCGGCCCTGGAAAATGCGAAAACTGTTGGTCAAGTCCGGAGCCAAATCCAAATCCATGCCGGCTTCGTAATCCTTCAATTTCGCGCGGCCGGCGAGCAGGCGCGACACGCTCACATCAATCGGCACGTTGAAATAAAACGCCCGATCGGGCCGAGGCGCGAATTGATAAACATGTCGCACCCAATCTCGATCGCAACCGCGAACCACATCGCGCGCAAACGCCGTGTACACGTAGCGATCCGCCAGCACGATCATTCCCGCCTTGAGCGGCGGCAGAATATTGTTCACCAACCGATGCGCAAAATCCGTTGCGTGCAAAAGCGAAAACGTCATCGGCGTCAGTGACATTTTCTTCTTGCCCTTTTTCGTGATCGCTTTCACCAGATCGGCGCTGTTCCATTCCGTGAAAAATGGGCGCAATCCTTTGGCCTGCAGATAGCGCATGGCCAACTGCAATTGCGTGCTCTTCCCCGAGCCGTCGATGCCCTCGACGATAATCAGTTTGCCGGGAAAAGTGTGCGGTGTAAGAAGCGAATCCATAATCCTCAGGCTGACATCATATGCGCTCGATTGCGGGTATTATCCCTTGCGAGCCAGTTCAAACGCTATTTTGCACCCAAAAACCTCCTGAAACCAATCCATTTTCCGCCGGGCGCCCCAGATTTCCAGTTCGGCGTCCGCGCGGGTGGTCAAAACGCATTGCACACCGTCATCTTCGATCCGGCAACGCACTTCCTGAACCACCGAACCGTGACTCCGATCCAGACCGTCCGATAACCTGAGCAGAGCCGAGCCAACATCCACCACTTTGCGCAATCGGCCAGGAAGCGATGCGTATTCATCATGCTTTTTCTTCGGCGCCGATTTGCGATGGTAGCGCGCGATGTTGGCGATCACTCGAATCTCATCGGGTGTGAAATTCTTCAGATCGCCATTGAGGATGAGATACATGCTGTGTTTGTGATGCCCGCGCCGGCCGATATGCCAGCCGATGTCGTGCAGGAGCGCGCCGTATTCGATCAGTTCTCGCTCCGTTGCGCCCAGACCATGCAGTGGTTGAAGCTCATCGAACAATCGCATGCAAAGTCGCGCGACCTGTTCGCTGTGCGTCTTGTGCCAATCGCATCGGCGGGCCAAATCGAGCACACTTCGTCGGCGCGGATCGGGAACTTCGCGCCGAATCGCCAAATCCGGAAGATGTCGTGATAGATAATCCAAGAGAATCCCTTCTCGTAGCGCGGCTGGGCAGATTTCCATTCGTTTGAGATGCAGTCGTTTGAAAACTTCGTTCACCAGAACGGCGCCGGCGACGATTTGATCTTGCCGTTGGTCGTCCAATCCTCGGATGCGAGCGCGATCCTTGGAACGGCTCTCGAGCAGTTCGGCGACGAGTTTCTCCAAGCCGTCGCGGTCGATGATGTGCGCGCCATGTCCGTTTTCGCTGCTGACGCCGCCGCACATCGCGGCAATATTTTCGAGCGTGCCGCTGGTGCCGATGGCTTTGACCGGGCGCAAGGCGAGGATTTGCGCGCAGAGCGGCGTTAGTTCTTTGTCATAATGCTTCAGAAGCTGCTGATAATCTTCCGGGCTGATTGGATCGGATTTGACGAATTGCGCCGTCATGCGCGCCGCGCCAAGCTTGCGGCTTTCCAAGAGCATCGGGCGCTTCTCGTCGCCAACGATAAATTCCACGCTGCCGCCGCCGATGTCCATCATCAGATGCGGTTGGCCGCGCAGGAGCATGGCGTGGCGTACTGCGAGGTAAATCAGCCGCGCTTCATCCCGAGCGCTGACGACGCGCACGTGCATGTTCAGTTGCCGCTGGATTCGTTCGATGAGATCGCCGCCGTTGCGGGCTTCACGAATCGCACTGGTGGCGACGGCAATGATTTTTTCCGCCTGCCGCTGTTGGGCCGCTTGCTGGAATCTTCCGAGCACGGACACCGCTCGATCCATCGCCTCGCGCGTCAATTTTCCACGCGGAAAACTCAATCGCCCCAGGCCGACCATTTCCTTCATTCGCCAAAGAGTCGTGACGCCGCCGTCGCCGTCGGCCTGGGCGACAATCATGTGGATGCTGTTGGAGCCGATGTCGATGGCGGCGAGGCGCAGCGATCCCTTGGTATCTCGCGGCGCGCCTTTGGCGCTGGATCGGGAATGTCGCGTCGAAACAGTGGGCATGCGATCTTTCAACTATAGCTCGCTTCCCGCCGGTGGCATAATGCGCATGTGCGATTTTGACGGGCCATTTGTGAGGATTTGGCTAAGAATCTCCCGCACACCTTGTCGATCGCCGGGCCACAGGAATGCCGGTTCGGCTTCATTCGCAGCCAGCCAGCGGAAGGCATCGTGTTCTTCGTTCAGCGTTATTTTTGCATCGGCTGAAACGACCGCGCAGAACTGCACGCAATGATAAATTGTGTCTCGGCTGGCGATAAAAAAGACTGAGACCTGATCGAGCTGATAAAACTCCAGCGGCACGAGTCCGACTTCTTCCTTCAATTCGCGCAACGCCGCAGCCACGGCTGTCTCGCCCGTTTCGATTTGGCCAAGCACTGTTTGCCATGATCCGCCGAGATAATCCGACGCCGCACGGCGCATCTGGAGGAATTCATATTTTTCCCCGCGCGCGAATTTTTCCCCCTCCTCCGGTACTCCGGGGGAGGGCAGGGGTGGGGGTTTCTCGAGGCCGCCAGAAAAACCCCCACCCTCACCCTCCCCCGGAGTACCAGGGGAGGGGAAATTATTGTGAGTCTCGCGGACGATGAAAACGGCAATCAGATCGTGGCGAACATTCATCAGAATTTCCATTACGAACCGCAGCGCACAAAACTATGACCATCCACGCGTTTCACTACGCCGCGGAGGGTCATCATTGTCAATTCCTGCATCACGATTTCCGCGGGCAGTTCGCAGCGGGCGATAATGCCATCGACGGAAATCGGATCGAGTCCGATGCCGGTGAGAACTTGTTGCTGGCGATCGGAAAGAAGAACCGACGGCGTTACTTTCGGCTCAAACAAAGTTTGTTCGACAGGTTTTACCGGTTCCATAATGGAATGCGGCAAGGGACCCAGTCCGTCGAGGATTTCTTCGAGATTGGTGACTAGCGTTGCGCCATCGCGGATTAATGCATGGGGGCCGGCTGACATTGCATTGTCCACTCGCCCAGGTACGGCGAACACCGGCCGGCCCTGCTCATCGCCAGCGAGTCGGGCCGTGATGAGTGCGCCGCTGGCGATGTCCGCTTCGACGACCAGCACGCCGCGCGACATTCCGCTGATGATGCGATTGCGACGGGGAAAATTATCCTTCAGCGGTGGCGTGGACATGGGAAATTCGCTGACCACCGCGCCGCGCTGGGAGATTTGCTGGAAGAGATGCTGATTCTCCGGCGGATAGGCGATGTCCACGCCGCAGCCGAGGACCGCGATGGTTCGACCGGCGGCGGGAGCCATGGCACCGCGATGAGCGGCGGAATCCACGCCGCGCGCCCCGCCGGAAATTACCGTGATGCCCGCCTGTGCCAGCAGCGCGCCGAATCGCTCGGCCTGCTCGCGGCCGTAATGGCTGCATCGTCGGCTGCCGACAATTCCCACGGCGTTCAGATCGCGCGGCTCGAGGGCGCCGCGAATGTACAACACCGGCGGGGGATCGGAGATCGACTTCAAAAGCTCCGGATATTCCGGGTCATCCATGCAGATCAGTCGCGCGCCAGCGGCCTGGCAACGATCCAGTTCCGCATCGACTTCGCCGGCGGCGCGCTTGAGGGATTCGCGGATGGTGTGGGATTTCGCTGAGCCGATGCCGTCGATTTCTCGCAGCATTTTGGCATCCGCCTCACATGCCGCTTCAGCGCCACCGGCGGCTTGCAGCAATCGGCCGATAAGGATTGGCCCGATGCCTTCGGTAAGCGCAAGTTGCAGCCAATGACGCTGGGACATGATTATGCTCGCAAACTTTCGACGGCTTCGCGCACCAAAGATGCGGGAACATCATCACGAATGACGGCCCGGCCGATGCCATCGAGTAACACAAATCGGATACGGCCGGATTTCACTTTTTTGTCGAACTGCATCGACTGAATGATCGCGTCGCCGTTCAAAGTCAGCCCGTATGTTGGCAGGCCGGCTCGCTCAAGCAGCGCTTTGATTCGTCGGAAATCTGCATCGGTCAAAAGCCCCAGCTTCATGGAAGTGAACGCGGCGGCGGTCATTCCCAGGGCGATTGCTTCGCCGTGGGCATACGAGAATTGCGACACCGATTCGATGGCGTGGCCGAAGGTGTGGCCGAAATTCAGATGGGCACGCTCGCCTTTCTCGAATGGGTCGGCCTCGACGACGCGGGCTTTGATGGCGACGTTGTGGGCGATCAGATCGGACAAATCGGAAATATCCCGCGCCAGAATGCGATCCAGATTTTTCTCCAGCGCCGCGAAACCAACGGCGTCGCGGATGAGATCGTGCTTGATACACTCGGCCAGTCCGCTGCGAAATTCGCGCGGAGGAAGCGTGAGGAGAGTCTTGGGATCGATGAGCACCGCGACGGGTTGGTGGAAAGCGCCGATCAGATTTTTTCCCATCGCATGATCCACGCCGGTCTTGCCGCCGATGCTGGCATCGACCATTGCCAGCAATGTCGTGGGCATTTGGATCAGTGGGATGCCGCGCAGGATGGTGGCGGCGACGAAACCGGCCATGTCGCCAACGACACCGCCGCCGAGGGCGATCAGCGGGGTGGATCGCTCGAGGCGTGCGGAGAGCAGTTGATCGTAAATCGGCAGAAGCGCTCGGAGATTTTTGTTCGCCTCGCCCGCGGGGATGGTGGCGATGATCGGCTCCAGGCCGGCGGACTCGAGGGAGTCGGTCAAGGTCTTGGCATGTAGCGGTCCGACGTTGGAATCGGTGACGATGGCGACGCGCGGGGATTTTGCCAATGCGGCCACCATCGGCCCGGCGTTGTGCAAGATGTCCGGCCGAACCGTGATTTCGTAGGCCGCGTTGGCGAGATTGAGGCGGATGACCGAGCCTTCAGGCATGTGGCGGATTGTAGCGGGTTTGGGGTTGGATGAGGTCATTTGGCGAAAGAGCGCGGGGGGTGGGGGGGGTAAAACGTAACATAGTGTAACATTCTGTAACATTTCCCCTGGTTCGAGTCGCATCTGAGTATGGGCGCGGAATCCTTTCGTGGGGATTATGCCCATATGTTCGGTATATGTCAAGTATAAAATTAGGAATATTCCTAGACAACCGGCAGGTCGTTCAGGTAATCGATCAGTATCCGCAACCGGCCATGATCACGGCGGTTGAAGGGGAATACTAATCTCGACATCTCCGCCAATGCGGGCTCGTCCCTCTCGACCGGCAAAGGTCCACTCACCTGGAATGTGCCGCCGGCGCAGATGTCGCTGAATTCGGTGATGATCTGCTGAAGCTGCGACGGCGTGGGGGCGCGATGCAGGCGAAGGACCAGACGGTCTCGCGTGTAACGGAGGCTGTGATAATTACTGTAGAAGTGGCGGATCTCGTTGACCGCGTCTTCGATGTTGTAGGCGATCTTGTAGAGGCGAAGGTCCGCTTTGTTGATCAGGCCGCGGGAGAGAAGTTGTTCGTTGACGTACTGCTGCCAGTGTTTCCAGTAATCTCCGCCGGGGCTTTCGATGAAGACGATGGGGATGGGGACGGACTTTCCGGTCTGAATGAGCGTGAGCACTTCAAATCCCTCATCCATGGTTCCGAATCCGCCGGGGAAAAGAGCGATGGCATGACTGGAGCGGACGAACATCAATTTGCGAGTGAAGAAATATTTGAAATTGATGAGCTTGGGATCGTTGGCGATGAAGTCATTGGTTTTCTGCTCGAAGGGAAGTCGAATGGCCAGGCCAAAGCTGGGTTCCGCGCCGGCGCCGCCGTGCCCGGCTGCCATGATGCCGCCGCCGGCGCCGGTGATGACCATCCATCCGGTTTCGACCATTTTCTTGGCGAAGTCGGCAGCGAATTGGTAATCACGATCATCTTCCCTGGTTCGCGCGCTGCCGAAGATGCTGACCTTCCGCACATCCCGATACGGAGCGAAAATTTTCAGCGCGTAGCGCAGTTCCTTGAACGATTTGTTGATTAGCTTGATGTCGCCGCGGTTGGTCTGGTCGCGCAGGAGTTTGAGCGCGTTGGCGATGATCTCGCCGACCATGTCGCCGTCGGGGATGCCACGGAGTTCATCAATCAGGCTCTCGGCGCGGTGGTTGAGTTCATCGAGCCGCGCGCGGGCGATCACATGCGGGGGTTCGGCAGTTTCCTGGGACTGTTCAATATCTTCAGCACCATCAGATTGAGTCATCTCTCTCCTCTAAATCATATCCGCCGGCAACAGCCGGGTGGGCCAAGCATTATGGCAATGAGGGGCCGATGCGGAAAGGGGCAGGAGGAGAATGGGATACTTTTCGGGGACACGGGGAAGTATAATGGCTGGAGTCGGGAGCACATTCGTATTCGGGAAGGTATGCCGGAGGATCGTAGACAACCGTTCGTGGTGGTGGCCGGGTTCGGGCTTCCGGGGCGCTCATTGGTTGAATTGTTGCGCAGCCGGGGGATCGAATACATGGTGATTGAATTGAACCCTCAGATATGTGACCGGGTATCAGCCGGGCATGTGAACATTTTGGCAGGGGATGCCACCGATCTGGAAACCCTCCGCCAAGCCGGGGTCGAGCGGGCCACCCTCATTGCATTGATGATTCCCGATGATGAGGTGAATCTGAAGTCTTTGAGCAACGTCCGGAAACTGAATTCATCCGCACATGTGATTGCCCGATGCAGTTTCACATCGTCCGGGTTTGAAGCGATCCGCCGGGGGGCGAATCAGACTATTGTGGCCGAGCAGGTGGTGGCCCGGGAGTTGGATAGATTAGCGGGGAATCTCTTGCAGCCCGGCAATCCCGTCGCGGGACAATAACCGACCAGATTCACTTCGTTGCGCAATTAACTCGTTACGGAAGTAGGCTTTATCTCAATATTGGGGTAATTTAGATTTAACTACTTGAAATTAACGAGACTTAACACAAATATAGTCCTTTGCGCCTTCCAGCAAAATATCAAGTAAATGGGTGAAAGCTACGATAACTAAAGCACACTACGATTCAACGGCCCCAATTTTCAGGAATTCGATAATGGCGATTGCGACACCCAGTGTCGTCGTC
>Ga0302325_10007875_pt1 | contig 23518 bp, 17 predicted proteins | sample Palsa_T0_2_FD_201948 | JGI IMG/M metagenome (GOLD analysis project Ga0302325, IMG submission 201948) | Peat permafrost microbial communities from Stordalen Mire near Abisko, Sweden - Palsa_T0_2 | ecosystem: Environmental > Terrestrial > Soil > Palsa > Peat permafrost | place: Sweden: Abisko... | reverse complement strand
ACGTTCTGGCAAACGCTCATTTCTCCTCAATGCTCCTGCACCGCTACCCGAAACTCTTTCAGAAGAACGTCGAGCCTTCGCTGTGGCCGGTAAATGGGACGATGCGAAGCACTTTTGGCGCACGTCTTGATCCGTTCTCGGGAGAGGGCACGTTCCACACCGGCGTGGACCTGCAGGCCGCTCCGGGCACACCCGTTCACGTGACGGCGGATGGCGTGGTGGTTAAGACGGACTGGGACTCGGGCTATGGCAAGCTGCTGGTGGTGGATCATGGCGGCGGCATGCAAACCTGGTACGCGCACCTGTCGACTTATTACGTCATACCCGGGCAGGCAGTGAGGGGCGGCGAAGTTGTGGCTCTTTCGGGCAGTACCGGACGCGTCACCTCTCCTCATCTCCACTACGAAGTCCGGCAGGGCGGTACGCCCATCAACCCCTATCGTTTCCTGGCAAAATCTTCCATGGTGGCGCCGGAAGGCCCCGCGCATAGCGATTTGGGATTCTGAGCAGCCCAAGGATTCACGCAAAGACGCCAAGTCGCTAAGGATCAAGTGGAGGGATTTTTGCGTCTTTGCGAGAAAATCTTTGCGTCTTTGCGAGATGCCCCTTCGCCGTGCGAGCCTTCAAATTCCGTCCTGACACAATAGAGGGAGATGACCCGTCGCGGCCTTCTTTCAGCAATCTGTGGCGGGTCTTTTTCTCTGGCCGTTAAGGCACAACAGCCTGCTCGCAAGCCCAACCCGAAATTGCCGCCGAAGCTTGGCGAGTTCCTTGCCTACCTCGATCCGGCGACCGAAAACACCGTCATTCGACTGACTGACCCGGCATATACCAGCCGTTCACCCGCATCCCAAAACCGCCACGTCTCGAGCCGGTCGCCGCTTTTGCTCTTCTCAAACGACCGCCATGGAGCCATGGCTCCGTTCACGCTCGATCTGAAGACTGCCGTGCTCAAGCAACTGGCCGAGCCAGCGGAATTGAAGACAGACACGCTGTTGTTCGACTCGTCGGAGCGTGCCTGCCTGTTCCTCGACGGCCAGATTCTCACCCGGGTCAGCCTCGAGCATGGCAAGCCAAAAACCCTGGCCGAAGGAGTAGAAGACTTCCATGCGCAGGGCGCGCGAGACCAGATTGTGGCCTTGCGCAAGGGAAAACTGGAGAGGATCGAGGAAGGAAGGTCAACGCTGCTGGCGGAGGGCGCTAGCTCGCGCGGGCTGATCAACCCGGAAGGAAGCGCGTGCTGTTTCACCACAGAACAAAGCGACGGCAAGTACTCCCTGCACATCGTGCCAATGGGCGGCGGCAAGGCCCTGGAAGCTGCCCGCGGAGCGATCACGTGCCCGACCTGGAGTCCTGACAGCCAGAGCGTGCTGTTTCTTCGCGAAAGCGAGCAGGAAAACTTTCCCGTCACCGAACTGTGGGAAGCGCCCGTGGATGCGAGCGGCGCGCAATTCATTTCGCGCACATCCAGGTTTGCCGCGTTCTCTCCAAACGGAAATGGCTCTGTTTTCGTGGGCGCCAGCCGCAGCCTGGCGCAGCCGCACGTGATGCTGTCGCTGCGCACGGTTCGCCGTGAGATGACGCTGTGCGAACACAAATCCAGCCGGCCTGAGCTGGTTCGGCCGGTGTTCTCGCCGAACAGTCAACGAGTCTATTTCCAGAGCGATCGTCACGGGAAGCCTGCGCTATATACGCTGAGCGTGGCGCAGTTGGTCGAATCCACCCAACCTGCGTCTTAAGGTACTGGGCGTAAGGTTCCTCACATTGGCTGCGGGAAGTCTGGTTGCCCGCCAGCGCGCTACACGCGAATTCTTAGTACTGGGCGTAAGTATCACTTGGTCTATGCGAAGTCTGATTGCCCACCAGCGCGCCACACGCGAAAATAGGTGTGCAATCCCAATCATGCCGCTACCTGCCCCGCGCAAGCCAAAGACAAGTCTCGCCGCACTCACCCAGGAGCGCGACGAACTGGCGCGCACTAAGCTGGAGCTGGAGACTCGCCTCCGCGAAGCCGAAGCGCTAATTGCCGAGCAGTCTCGCCAGGCGCGCGCGGTTGCTGAAGAGTTTCAGCAATTCATCTACTCTGCCAGCCACGATCTTCAGGAACCCATACGATCCGTGACCAGCTACGCTCAGCTCCTCGAGCGCCAGCTGCCGCCCGCCTCCGAAGCCGCCGAGTTTGCCCGATACATTCAGGAGGGCAGCGCTAGAATCAACGCCCTCATGCGCGACTTGCTCGCCTTCAGCCGGGTAAGCGATTCGCCGCGCCGCACCGCCGTTTCGCTTGCCCCGGTTGTACAGGGCGCTTCGTTTTTCCTGCAAAAACAGTTGCAGGAAGCGGGCGCCAGGATTACCGTTGAGGAACTTCCCGAAGTTTCCGCGGATGAGAATCAGTTGAGCCAGCTGCTTGTGGAACTGTTCCAAAACGCCGTGAAGTTCCGCTCTGAGGCGCCGCTCGAGATTCGCGTCAGCGCCACAGAGCAGGAAGGCGAAAACCTGATATCGGTTTCAGACAACGGCCAGGGAATTGACCCTAAGTACCACGAGCATGTGTTTGGGGTTTTCAAGCGCCTTCACGGCCGCGAAGTAGAAGGCACCGGCATCGGTCTGGCGCTGTGCCGCAAGATTGTGAAGGCGCACGGCGGCCGTATCTGGGTGGAAAGCCGCGTCGCGGGCGGATCCACGTTCCGGTTTACGCTGCCCGTCTGACCTGTGACTCTTACCGATGCAGCCGGGCCAGCCCGCCGTTAAAGAAAGCGCTCCCTCACGGTCGCGCCTCGGCTAGAGGCTTTAGAGAGCATTGAGAACTCGATTTGGCTAGCGAAACCATAGCCTTCAGGAACGCCGGATGACCTGTAGCCGAGACGCGACGGGTCAGGGAGCGTTTTCCCGCTAGGCAGGAGTCACACTCCGTTCCATCTAGCGCCAGCCGGAGGCCATGCTAGTCAGTAGCCGGCGTGATACAGCAAAGCTACTGCCGCGCTCGCCAGCAGGCAATAAATCCCGAAGAGATACCAGAGCCCATGCTCGAGCCAATTGCTCAGCCATTTCAAGGCGATCAAACCGGCCAGAAAAGCAAAGACTGCCCCAATCACACTCGGCACGTGGCTGAGGCGAGGCCCGCGCTGGTCGAGATCTGCTCGGCCTTGATCAACCGAAATGCCTCGCGCGCCACCGCCGCAGGAGTCAGGACGACCGCCAGGGCGAAACTGAAGTTCTCCGCACTCACCCGGGACACGCCGGCGAGCATTCCCGTGGATATCGTGGCGCCGGAGCGCGAGAACCCGCGAAATGGCAGGCACAGGCCTTGAACCGCACCAATCAAGCCCGCTTGGCCCGGCCCCATCTCCTCTGAGCCTGTATTCCCGTTGGCCGTGCCCCGCTTGAGGATGCCCGCCATCAGGATCAGGACGCCAACGACCGCCAGAGCGGGCGCGATCAGCTCGAGGTGACCGAACAGTTGCTCCACTTCGCCGTGCGATTGGAGGGGAAACGCAACTCTCTCGAGCACTTTGATCAATGCCTCTCCCTCTACCCCCGTGATCGCGCTAGCCAGCAGCACCAGCATCGCAAAGCGCCCGAACCTGGCCAGACTCTGAAAGTAAGCCGCGCGCCACTTGCGCCAGAAGTACACAATCACAGCGAACATCGTACCCGTGTGCAGCATCACCAGAAGCAGCGTCATTTCGGGAGTCGAAGGGTCCACACCCATCAGCTTCTCGGCCACCACCACATGCGCTGAGCTCGACACCGGAAGCAATTCCGTCAGCCCCTGTACCGCTGCGAGAATGACTACCTGCCAGAGCGATATGTTCATCGTTCTTGTGATTATCGCCAACTGGCTGGCGGGAACGCGTGAGTCGCGTGGGCACAAAAGACATTAGCCCTCGACTCGCGGTGTCCGAAACTGAGCCAGTCCGTGACCCGGAAATCCCGCGAGCGGTCACGCGCACAGCCACTGAGCATCCACTTTTCAATAGCTTCGCATGGCCTTCGATTTGCTCCCGCTGTTAACCGAAGAGGTGCCTTTATGCGTGAAAAATTACGTGACCAGGTGGATCAGCCGGTCACTCTCGAGTACTTCCAGAAGCGCTGGGCCGATGGCTGGCGTGTCATGGCCATCGAGTGGCAGCGCGACCTGACCGGCCTGCCGGCCGCTGACGAACCCGAGCTTGCAGCCAGTCCGGCTCCCCCTCAGCCCGCTCAGGAACCCGCTGACGTGCCTTACGGCTTGCGGATTTCCGCGGATCGCGCAAGCCTCGAGGCCAACCCCGACGAAATGGCCGTGATGATGGTGATTCTTCAGGAAATCGTCAAGGATCAGCCCTTCAGCCTCATCGCAGGCCACCTGAACGGGCAGCGGCTCAAAACTCGCAGCGGCCGGGACTGGACGTCAGCCGACGTCTTTGAAATGATGCCGCGGCTCATCGATGCCGGCCCGCAGTTACTCAAATCGAGTGAGTGGCCTGCTCGCCGCCTCGAGGTGCTGCGCCGGCGAGCGTAGCGCTCGACGGCAAGGGGAGGCGCGACCAGGAGTCGCGCGCGGACCGGGGGGGTCCTGCTCCGATGCGGAGAGCGCCCCACTTTACCGGCGCTTCGCCCGGCCCATGCTAACCTCGTGTCCGTCCATGCAGCGTCAACCAGGCGGAACTGTCGCCCAGCGCCCGGCGAGCCGGTTTGCCCGGTTCGCGTTCCCCGGTGCGCTCGGGTTTCTAGCCTGCTTTTGCGCTCTCTACGCCTCGGCGCCGCTGCCCGATCAGGAGCACCTCCCCAACGACCCGAGCCGCGTTGGACGCCGGACCTCACGCGCCGAGCAGGCGCCGCGTCCGTGGCGCGTGTACAAAGGCTGGGAGTATGACGAAGGCGATGTCGCCATTCCGCCGGACGCTAACGCCCGCGCCGAGTGGAGCTACGCGCGCTTCATGTATCGCGCAGTTCGCGACGACCGCATGGGAATTCGCAGAACCAATTGGACCATCGATTACCCGCGCTCCGACCGGCACCTCGCCGGCGCCATCAACCGGTTGACCCGCATCCGCGCCCGCACCATCGAACAACCCGTTGCCGCCGAGGATGGCGACGACATCTACAACTATCCCTGGCTCTACGCCGTCGAAGTCGGCCATTGGGACCTCACGGATCTCCAGGCTGCCAAGCTCGGCGATTACCTGCTGCGCGGCGGCTTCTTCCTGTGCGACGACTTCCACGGCACCTGGGAGTGGGCGAATTTCGTACGCAGCATGAAGAGGGTGCTGCCGGAGCACCCGATTGTCGATCTGCCGAATAACGAAGCCATCTTCCATACCGTCTATGATCTTGATGACCGCTACCAGGTGCCCGGCGAGCAATTCATCTATACCGGGAGCATGCATGAGTATGACGGCTACGAGGCGGAATGGCGCGGCATCTACGACGATCACGGCCGCCTGATGGTTGCCATTTGCCACAACATGGACTTGGGCGATTCGTGGGAGCACGCCGACAACCCGAAATATCCCGAAGAATTCTCCGCCCTTGGCTTTCGAATCGGCGTCAACTACGTTGTGTACGCTATGACGCATTGATCGTTCGCATCGGGTTCGCACCTAGGAGGTTACTGAAAAGGCTCTGGCAGGCTAAATGCCTGCCCCACCATTCTCTGCAGGCCGTTGATTATCGTGGTGGCGCAGGCGATTTCGCCTGCGTTCCTCCGATTTCGCAGCCTTTTTCAGCAACCTCCCAGGCGCGGCGAGCGCCTGATCACGTTCGCAGCGGTTTCCAGCTAACGGCATGTTCGAGTTCTTCTTTAAATATCCGCCGGAAGTTTTCTCGAAAGCGAGCTTGGTTCTGCTCGGTTCCTGGCCCCGCTGGTGGCTCGTTCTGTTCGTCCTCATCGCGGCAGGCGCCCTGGCTTACAACCTTTCGAATGGCTTCAGGCGCCAACCGGCGGCAACAGCTTCCTCCGGAGCCATAGCGGATTCCGGCGCTATGCGCTGGCGCACGGCCAGCCTCTGGATTTTGCAGACTGCCCTCGCGTCGCTGATTCTTCTTCTGCTTTGGCAGCCCGCACTCAGCATCGCCGCGCTAAAGCCCCAGCAGAATATCGTGGCTGTGGTCGTCGATGACAGCCGCAGCATGAGCGTAGCCGACTCCGGCACCGAGCGAATAGAGACCGTAAAGCGCGTTCTTAAAGATAGCTTGATCAATGACTTAAACAAGAGATTTCAAGTACGGCTTTACCGCTTGGATGCTGCCCTTACACGCATGTCCTCCAAAGACGCCGGTTCCTTGACGGCCACCGCACCCGCCACGCGCATCGGAGCCGGTCTCGACCAGTTGGCGCGTGAAGCCTCCACACTGCCCATCGGCGCCGTCGTGCTGCTCAGCGATGGTGGCGATAATTCCGGCGGCATTGGCCGCGATACCATTGCCCAGCTTCGCGCTCGCCGCCTGCCCGTCAACACCATCGGCTTCGGAAGCCCGCGCATGGAGAAGGATATTGAGCTCGAGGGGTTCGATGTGCCCGCCAAAGCGCTATCGCGTTCGCGGCTCGAGGCGCGCGTCTCGCTCCAGCAGCAAGGCTTCAACGGAGCCACGGCCACGCTCACCGTGCTCGCCGGCGGCGCGGTGGCCGGCTCACGCCAGATCAAGCTTTCCTCTTCCGGCACGCAAACCGAAACCATCGGTTTCGACGCGGGCGCGGCAGGCGTCAAGAACCTCGAGGCGCGTATTGATCCGCTCGCCGGCGAGATGAATACGGGCAACAACCGGCTCACCCAGACGATGCTGGTTGACGATTCCAAGCGTCGCATTCTGTATATCGAAGGCGAACCCCGTTGGGACTACAAATTTCTTCGCCGCGCCGTGGAAGACGACCCGGTGGTTCAGGTCGCTTCCTTGTTGCGCACCACGCAAAACAAGATCTACCGTCAAGGCATAGCCAGCCCAGAGGATCTCGCCGAGGGTTTCCCGAATCGTCCCGAAGAGCTGTTCGGGTATCAGGGCCTCATACTTGGCAGCATGGAAACTGCTTTCTTTACAATCACCCAGCAGGAAATCATCAAGCAATTTGTGGATCGTCGCGGCGGCGGCATCTTGTTTCTTGGCGGTCCTGCCTCTCTTGCCGAAGGCGGTTACGCCGCGCCTCCGTTTGCAGAGTTGTTGCCCGTCGTGCTTCCCTCGCGCAAAGGGACTTTTCAACGCGATATGGTGGAGGCCGTCCTCACTGAAGCCGGAAAGCAGAGCCTGATATGCCGCGTGGAAGACGATGCGGGGAAAAACCTCGAACACTGGAAGAACTTCCCGCTGCTCGCCAACTACCAGGACGCGGGTACGCCGAAGCCGGGCGCCACGGTGCTCGCGGAAATGAACGTGGCGAGCAAACGCCTGCCACTGCTGGTGCTTGAGAACTACGGCCGCGGCCGAAGCGCGGTTCTCGCCACGGGCGGTCTGTGGCGTTGGAAGATGCAGCAGCCCAAGGAAGACACCAGCCAGCCAATGTTCTGGCGCCAGTTGCTGCGCTGGCTGGTCGGCGCCACACCGGGTCACGTGGTGGCCTCGGCTTCGAGTCCGCTTCTCGAAGACGACGGCCACGTCGAGCTGCGCGCCGAAGTCCGCAATCTGGTTTACTTGCCCGCCTCCGATGCCGAGGTCGAAGCGCGCGTCGTGCTTCCGGATGGCGGCTCGGAAACCGTCGCGCTCCGGCCTGACCCGCTCGAGGAGGGTGCATACTCTGCCGCGTTTGATGCTGGCCGCGCCGGCTCTTATGTAGCCGAAATCCGTGCTCACCACGGTAAAGATGACCTCGGCTCCGACTCGGTTGCCTTTCGCCGCGAGAACGGCGTGGCGGAGAGTTTTCACCGCGAACAGAACCGGGATCTGCTCGAGCGGCTCGCCGAGGAAACCGGCGGCCACTACTACCAACCCGGTGACGCCCACCGCCTGCCCGATACCATCGCTTATTCGGAGGCGGGCATTACCGAGCGTGAAACCATGGACCTTTGGAACATGCCCATTGTTTTCCTCGCCGCCGTCGGCTTGCGCGCGGCTGAATGGCTGCTGCGCCGCCGCTGGGGTGCCATATGAGACGCGCCACGGAAAGAGCGTTGGCCGCTCTGCTGCTCTCTTGCGCGCTGTCATTGCCGGCCGCGGCGGCCACCTACTTTCTCACCGTCGCCGGGCTCGGCGGCGCGCCCGAGTACGAAACCCAGTTCCCGCAACTGGCTACCGAGCTCGACAAGGCGCTCCGGGCCGACAACGGCAGCGTTCACGTGGAGACACTGAGGGGCGCGTCCGCCACCCGAAAGCAGATCGAGGAAGCATTCACCCGCCTCGCCGCCCAGGCTAAAGAAGACGATTTCTTCGCGGTGACGCTGATCGGCCATGGCACGTTTGACGGCGCCGAGTATAAGTTCAACGTTCCGGGCCCCGACCCCACCGCGACGGATCTGGCTCGCTGGATGGATCGCATTCCGGCGCGCCAGCAATTGATCGCGGTGCTCACCAGCTCGAGCGGCGCGGCGCTCCCGATTCTGGCGAAGAAAGGCCGCATCGTGATCACGGCCACCAAGAGCGGCACCGAGAAGAACGTTGTTGTCTTCACGCGCTACTGGGTGGATGCGCTGCGTGACCCTTCTGCTGATACCGACAAGAGTGGCTCCGTCAGCGCGCTGGAAGCTTTTCGCTATGCCAGCCGTAAGACCGCCGCCTATTACGAGGAGCAGAAAGAGCTCGCCACCGAGCATGCCATGCTCAGCGACACTGGCTCGGACAAGGGCGAGCGCGACCCCAATGCCGCCAACGGACAAGGCCTCGCCGCCAGCGCCTTCGCCCTCGTCAGTTCTGCCGAGGCGGCCACCGAAGCGCTCACAGAAGAGAAGCGAACCCTGCTGGCGAAAAAGGAAGAGATTCAAGCCCGCATCGACCGTCTGAAATACCAGAAGGCCGGCATGGATGAGCAGGAATACCGTAAGCAGCTCGCTGCGGCTTTGCTCGAACTGGCTAAGACACAGGCGGAAATTGACAAATGACGGGCCAGCTAGAGCGTCGCTGCAGAGCAGTGGGGCCCTTCCCCCCCGACTTGTGGGGCGGAACCCCTGTTCCGCGGGCGACCCCCCGGTCGCCCATCCCGGTGGCGGTCGCGATACTGGTGGTGACGTTTGCTTCTTCCGCGTCCGCTCAGGTCCGGATCCCCGCGCCCCTCGAGGCCTGCCGCGTCCTCAGCCACCACGGCAAACGCGCTGAGGCGGAGGCCTGTTTCACGACTCTTGCCCGAAGCGCCGATCCGTTCCTTGCAGCCGAAGGCGAGTGGGGTCTGGAAAACTACGACGACGCCAACCGGCTGTTTCAAGCCACCGACAAGCAGCGTCCCAATTCGCCCCTCATCGCCACCGAGTGGGGTTTGCTCTTCCTCGAGCGCTTCAACCGCTCCGAAGCCGAGAACCTGTTCCAGGAAGCCCTGGCCGCCGACGCCCACTACGCTCCGGCCCACTTTGGCCTAGCCCGTGTCGCCGCCGAGCGTTATGAAAAAGAAGCCGTCGACCTCGCCAAAACTGCAGCTACGGAAGATCCGAAGTTAGCGGCCGCGCACGAGCTTCTGGCGTATCTCGCGCTCGAAGATGACGACGCCAAAACCGCCGCTCTCGAGGCTCATCGCGCGCTCGATATCTCAGGCGAAGCCCTAGACGCCCTGGCTGTTCTGGCTTCCATCGACTGGCTGCGCGGTGACGTCACACCCTCGACGCTCAAAGCCCCTCTCGCTAACGAATGGGCGGGCCGCATCCTCGCAATCAATCCCTCTTACGCCGCCGCGTTTACTACCGCCGGCCATTTCCTGGAAATCAACCGTCGCTACGTGGAGGCGGTGGCGCTCTATCGCAAGGCCATCGAGCTTGACCCCACCTATTGGCCGGCTCGATCCGAGCTCGGCCTCAACCTAATGCGGCTCGGCAATACCACGGAGGCCAAGGCGCAGCTCGAAGAGGCTTATCAGCATCACTATCGCAACGCCGAAACCACCAACTCGCTCAAAGTGCTCGATAGCCTCGCCGGGTTTGAATCTACCCGCACGCCGACCCTCGAGCTCTTCCTCGACAAAAAGGAAGCGGACCTGCTGCGCCCCTACTTTCTCGAGCAAGCCCAGCGCGCCATAGACGTTTACCAGCGCAAGTACAAGTACACGCTTCCCGGCCCGGTGCGTCTCGAAGTCTACCCGAACCATGACGACTTCATTGTGCGCACTATCGGTTTGCCCGGCCAGGGCGGTCTGCTGGGCGTCACATTCGGCTTAGTGGTGGCCATGGATAGCCCTTCGGCTCGCGAGCCCGGCGCCTTTCATTGGGCCGCGACGCTTCGGCACGAGTTCAGTCACGTCTATGTTCTTTCTATGACCGAGAACCGTGTGCCGCGGTGGTTTACCGAAGGCCTCGCCGTTCACGAAGAGGGCGCTGCCTCGCCGGATTGGGGCGACCGCCTCACGCCCGATGTCATCGCCGCCCTTGCCAAGAAGCGGCTCCTGCCGGTGCTGGATCTGGATCGCGGCTTTGTTCGCCCGGAATATCCGTCGCAAGTGATCGTCTCGTATTACCAGGCTGGCCAAATCTGCGATTACATCTCCTCTCGCTTCGGTGACGACGCTCTGCTCGGCATGATCCACTCCTACGCTGCTCGCAAGACTACCGCGGAGGCCATCCAGGAGAATCTTCACCAGACTCCCGAATCCTTCGACAAGGACTTTCTGGCGTGGCTTGACTCCCGAACCGGAGAAACGGTTCGCCACTTCTCCGAATGGAAGAAGGGCATCGAAGAAGCGCGCGCCAGCCTCAAAGCCAATCGCCTCGACGAAGCGATTAGTGAGGCGCGTGCCGTTCGTGACTTATACCCCGACTACGTGGAAGACAGCAGTGCGTATGAAATTCTTGCCGAAGCCTATACCGCCAAGGGCGACCAGCACGCCGCGCTCGCCGAACTCGAGGCGGCAGCCTCGCGCGGCTTGAGGAGTCCGTCGTGGCTCAAAACCGCCGCAAAGACCGAGGAGTCCTTAGGCGACACACAGGGCGCCGCGACCTTTCTCAAGCGCATCAACTTGTTCTATCTCGAGGACGAAGAAGTCCATCGTAAACTCGGGACCCTCGATCTGGAAACCGGCCAGACGGATGCGGCCATCGCCGAATTTAAGGCTGCCCTCGCCCTGAAGCCCGTCGACCTCGCCCAGTCTCATTTCAATCTCGCTTCCGCCCTGGCCCGCGCCGGCCGCGCCGCCGACGCTCGCAACGAGGTCCTGATGGCTCTCGAAATCGCTCCTAACTTCAAACCCGCGCAGCGGTTGCTGCTCGAACTTACTCAGTAACTATCTCAGTAACTATGTCCACTTCCACTGTTCAAATGGATTCCGCCGAACTCAAAGCCCGCCTCCAGCGCTTCCAGGACGCTCAGGCCGCCATCACGCGCGAGGTGCGCAAAGTGATCGTCGGCCAGCAGGAGGTCATCGAACATGTCCTCATTTCCTTGTTCGTGGGCGGCCACTGCCTGATCACGGGCCTGCCCGGCACCGCCAAGACATCGCTGGTGCGCACGCTCGCCCAGAGTCTCGGCCTCGCCTTCAAGCGTATTCAGTTCACACCTGACCTGATGCCGTCCGACATCACCGGCACCGACATCATCGAGGAAGACCCCACGTCCGGCCATCGCCGCTGGACTTTCGTGCCCGGCCCCATTTTCTGCAACGTTCTGCTGGCTGATGAGATCAACCGCACGCCGCCGAAAACCCAGTCGGCGCTGCTCGAAGCCATGCAGGAGCTCTCCTGCACCGTGCGCGGCAACCTGTATCGCATTGCGCCGCCGTTTTTCGTTCTCGCCACGCAGAATCCCATCGAGCTCGAGGGCACCTATCCGCTGCCCGAAGCCCAGCTCGATCGCTTCCTCTTCAACACCGTGCTCGACTATCTCTCCGCTGAGGATGAACTTACCGTCGTCGATCTCACCACCACCACCCACATCGCTCAGGTCGAAGCCGTCACTAACGCCGCTGACATTCTCGACTTCCAGCAGCTCGTCCGCATGACGCCCATCGCCGAATCTGTGGCCCGTTACGCCGTGGATCTGGTCCGCGCTTCCCGCCCGGCGGCCGGCGGCGGTTCGCTCGACTTCATCCAGAAATACGTCAATTTCGGCGCCAGCGTCCGCGCCGCGCAATTCCTCGTCCTCGGAGGCAAAACCCGCGCCTTGATGCACGGCCGCTACCACGTAACCTATGAAGACATTCGCGCGTTAGTCGTCCCCATCCTGCGGCATCGCATTCTTCTCAACTTCCACGCCGAGTCGGATGGCCTCGACCAGGGCGAGATCCTGCGGCGTCTTCTCGACGCGATCCCTGCTCCCAAAGCCTGACGATGATCGCCCGCTCGACGAAGGCCTTCGCGAGTATCTGGCCGTCCGCCAGAGGAGGAAGTAAATGGGCTTGCTAGCGCCATGGTTTCTGGCTGGTCTCGCCGGCGCAGCCCTGCCGGTGTATCTCCATCTGCTGCGCCAGTACCGGGCTACGCCGCGCCCCTTCAGCTCGCTCCTGTTCTTCGAGCGCCGCCCGCAAGCTTCCGTCATGCATCGCCGCCTGAAGTATTACGCGCTGCTCGCCGCGCGCCTGGCCTTGCTGATTCTGCTGGTCCTCGCCTTCGCCCAGCCTTTTTTCAACCAGGCCGTGCCGGTTTCCTCCGGCAAGCGCCTGCTGGTGATCGCCCTCGATCGCTCCTTCAGCATGCGAGCGCATGGCCACTTCGCCCAGGCACAGGCCGCGGCCCAGCACACGCTCGGTTCCGCCTCGCCCGCTCTCCGTGCCACTGTACTGGCCGTGGATTCACTCGTCGAAACCCTCGCGGCGCCGCAAATGGGCAAAGAGCCAGCCCGCGCCGCGATCGCATCCGCCACCGCCGTCGACCGCGCCAGTTCCTTCGGCGAGTTCGCGCGCTCGCTTCGAGTCCTCGCTCAAAACACCGGCATGCAACTGGACGTGCATTTCTTCAGCGACCTCCAGGCCACCTCTTTGCCGCCCTCGTTTGCCGACCTCGACCCCGGCCCCCAAGCGTCGCTGACGCTGCACTCGGTGGCCGAATCGCGTGAACCCAACTGGGCAGTGGAATCGGTCACCGCCCCGGCACGTGTCTACAAGGAGCAGGCGCGCGTCGCCGCTGTAATCAAGGGCTGGCAAACCGAAGCAGCCGCCCGCAAGGTCTCGCTTTTCCTGGATGGCCGGCAAGTCGCCTCTCAGCAGGCTACGGTTCCAGCCAACGGCCGCGCGCCGGTCGAGTTCCTGGGCATCGACATCGCTTACGGGGCGCATCGCGGTGAAGTACGCATCGAGCCCCACGACGACCTTCCCGAGGACGATGCCTTCCCCTTCTCCATCGAGCGAGCGGATCCGGCGCCGGTCCTCTTTCTGGGGAGCGGCCGCACCCGCGACGCGTTCTACTATCAGTCGGCGCTTGAAGCCGCCAACGCCGGCTTCACGGTCCAAACGTTTACTTGGGCCCAAGCCTCGGCCACGGACTTCTCTCACTTCGCCTTCATTGCCATCGCCGATGATGGTGGGCTTACGCCGGCGATGGAGACCCAGTTGTCCGCCTACGTCCGGCGCGGCGGATCGCTATTCGTTCTAGCGGGCGCCGGGACTCTGCTGCACAGCCGCGTAGCAGTGTCCGGCATGGCCGCGCACCCTTCCGATCGTTCCGTCACGGGCGCCCACGCTGAAGCGCAGCATCCCGCCGTCGCCGGCCTTTCGCTCGAGGGCGTGCAGTTCTACCGCTGGCTGCAGCTCGGCGTCACGCCCAACACGCGCGTGCTCGCCCGCCTCTCCGATGGCTCCCCTTTGGTTGTTGAAGAGCCACAGGGCGAGGGTCTGATCCTGACCTTCGCTTCCTCGTTTGACAATCTGGCGAACGATTTCCCTCTCCACTCCGCCTTCGTCCCTTTTGTTGCGCAGACTGCTCGCTACCTTGCGCATTCCGAGGAAGGCGCTTCGAGCCTGGTGGCCGGCTTTCCTGTGGAATTGCGCAAAGCGAAAGATTCTGGCGCGGCTGCCGACGTGATTGGTCCCACCGGCGATCACCTTCTTTCTTTCCGCGAAGCCACCACTGCTTCGATCTTCTCTCCACCCCGCGAAGGTTTCTACGAAGTGCGCCGCGCAGACGGCCGTCGGGTCCTTGTCGCCGTCCACGCCGATCGCCGTGAATCGGACCTCGCCCCCATTTCCGACGAAACCCTGTCATTATGGCGGAATATGGGGCAATCGCGCGGCCCGGTTGCCGCAGGAGCCGGCGCGGCCGGAAATCGCGAGACTCGCCCCTACAGTCTGTGGCGCATCGTGCTCATTTTTGTTCTCGCAGCCGCGTTCGCTGAGTCGGTTTTGGCAAACAGCTACTGGTCCGGAAAACGTCAGGAAGGTTCACCCTCATGACAGCGCGCGAACAACTCAACGCCTATTTCGGAACTCTCGAGCGGCGCTTCCGCCTCCTCGTCGTTTCGCGGGGGACGGCCCTCACCGCCGCTGCCGCGCTATTGCTTACGGTGGTCCTGGCCTGGGTTGGCGATCTGGTTGCCTTCTCGGGCCGCGCCGTGCTGCCCTTGCGCATCCTGCTCTACGCCGCCGTCGCCGCCGCCATTGTCCTTGCGCTGGTTGTGCCGTTCCGCCGCCTCACCCGCGGTTGGGTCGCGCGCCAGGTGGAAAAGCGCGCGCCGGGTTTTGAGCAGCGCCTGCTCACGTTAACCGAACGCGCTGGCGGCGCGGACAATGCGTTCCACGAATTGCTCGCCGAAGACACGCTTTCCGTCGCACGCCAATACACCCCCGATGACGTCGCCCCGAATCGTGTTGTGTTCGCCGCCGCGGCTTCCGCTGCCCTCGCCGCCGGCCTCCTGCTCTGGCTGATTCTCGCCGCTCCCGGCTTCCTCGGCTATGGCGCATCCGTGCTGTGGGCCGGCGTGCCGCGCTCCTCCATTGGCCCGCTCTACCGGATCGATGTGTCGCCGGGTGACAAAACCGTGCGGCGCAAATCCGACCAGCTTATTACCGCCCAACTCACCGGATTCTCCACCAACACAGTCAATTTGCACGTCAAATACAAGGACGCGACCAAATGGGAGCAGGCGCCGATGCAATCCCAGCCGGGCGTCTCGAGCTACGGCTTCCTGATCGCCGGTCTCGCGGATTCGCTCGAATACTATGTCGAAGCCGGCCGCGCCTCCTCGCCGCACTATCGCCTCACTGCCAAGGACATCGCCGGCGTCGAGCGCGTCCGCGTGGTAGTCCATCCTCCGTCGTATCTCGGGCTGCGCGAAGTAGTGAATGATCCCGGTGGCGATATCCGCACGGTGGAAGGCTCCGACGCCAAAATCTCCGTTCTGACGGATCGTCCGCTCGAGCACGGCGTACTCGTCTTCGAAGATGGCCATGAGCTTCCGCTCGATCGCGAACCGGGGCTTGTCCGCCGTAGCCATGCGGAGGAGGGCAACTGGCTTTCCGCTTCGCTCAAAATTGCGAAGGATGGCTCCTATCACGTCGCCGCGGTGGAAAGCGGCGAGCGCATCCGCATCAGCGACGACTACTTCATCGAAGCCAAACGCGACGAAGCTCCCACCGTCCGCCTGTCTCGCTTTGATTCACGCGTGAGCCCGATTGAAGAACTGCCCGTGGCCGTCGAAGCGTCGGACGATTTCGGTCTGAATAGCCTCGAGCTGCACTACTCCGTGAATGGCGGACCGGATCAAAAGGTGCCGCTGATTCATTCAACCGGCTCCAAACAAGCCGATGGCAAAACACTCCTTTACCTGGAAGACTTCCACCTCAGCCCGGGTGATCTGGTGAGCCTGTACGCCGAGGCCAGGGACGCGCGCCAAACCAGCCGCACCGACATGGTCTTCGTTCAAGCCGAACCCTTCGATCTCACCTTCCGTCAATCGCAAGCGGCGGACGGCGGCGGCAGCGGCCAGGGCAATGAATCCGAGCAGATATCGGAAAAGCAGAAGCAGGTGATTGCCGCCACCTGGAATCAGAACCGCGATAGCTCCCGTGACCGCAATGCCGCGTCCGAAAATGCGCGCTTTCTTTCCGAGATGGAGACCAAGATCGGCGAGCAGGCCAAAACGCTTTCCGAGCGCATGCACAGCCGTGAGCTTTCCGCCGCCGGTTCGCGTTTCGCCGACTTCTCCAAGGAAATGGACCGCGCCGCTGAAGAGATCCACAAAGCTGCCGAGCAGTTGAAGCGCCAGCGCTTTGAAGACGCGCTTGCGCCGGAAGAGCGCGCCCTGCAATCCTTTCTCCGCGCCGATTCCATGTTCCGCGATATTCAGGTTGCCTTTGGCCAGCGCGGCGGAGGCGGACAGGGTAGCGCCGGCCGCGATCTAGCGCGCATGCTCGATCTTGAATTGGACACGGCCAAGAACCAGTACGAAACCGGCGAATCTGATTCCTGCGGCGATTGCGGCGCCCAGAAGCAGATCGATGAAATGCTGCAGCGTTTGAAGATGCTCGCCGCGCGCCAGCAGGAATTGGCCGCCGAGCGCCAGCCCGAGCACGCCTTCGAGCAGCGCTATGAGCAGGAAATGCTGCGCCGCGAAGCCGAACAGTTGCAGCGCCAGCTCGAGCAGCTTCAGAATGGGTCGCGCCAGCAGTCTTCGCTCCAACGGCCCGGCCAGCAAGGCGCCCAGCCGGGTTCATCATCGGGTAGTCAATCGGGTGAGGAGAATTCGTCTTCCGGCCGGGCCCCACATCAAAACACGCCTCAAGGCGCCGCGAGCCAAGGCGCCGGGAATCAGCGTTCCGCGCCTCAGAGCGCGTCGACGCGCCAGGCACTGCAACAGGCCATGGACGCCTTGCGCCAGGCCGAAGAGGAAATGCGCAAAGCCGTGAGTGAGCATGATCCGAGCGCGATGCGCCGCGCAGGCGACAAGCTGGCGGAAGCGCAAAGCCTGATGGCCGCAGTCGAGAAACAGCTCGCCGGGAGCTCGGTGGGTGATGTTGCCTCGCGCGCGCAGCAATTGGCCCGCGCGCAATCTGAATTCGCCAACCGGCTCGATCAAGCCATACCTGGTGATGCCGCGCCCGGCTTCAGTCCGTTCTCAGATCCCGGACGGCAGCCGCGCCGCTTCGCTCGAGGACCCTACCAGCGGCCCACAACGCCGCAGATCGATGCGCTCGCCAGCGAAAAGGAGCGCATGGCCCAGCAGCTCGAACAGCTCGAACAGCAGATTCGCGATCGTGCCAATGCGCTTGCGGGCGGCCAGCCTGGCGTTTCTCAACAAATGCGCAGCGCGCTCTCCGAAGCCGAGCAGCAGGATCTGGCAATGCACATGAAGAAGAATGCCGACTGGATTCGCCGAGGCTGGGGCGCACAGGTGAAAGACGATGAGTCAGCCATGGCCGGGTCGCTCGCCGAACTGGCCCAGCGTCTTGCCCAAGCGCAGGCCGCTGCGAAGGACGGCGCTCAGACCGCTGATGCGCAACGCGACGCGCAGACTGCGCAAGCCGAACGTACGCTGCGCCAGATCGAGCAGCTTCGCCAGCAGTTGGAGAATCAGGCCGCCCGGGCATCCGCTCAAGGCCAAGGCGGGAGCGGGCAGCAATCCGGCGAATCTCAGAGCAGGCAGCTCGACAGCGCAAGCCGCGGCGGTAAAGCCGGCGGACCGCGCTCGGTGGTTCAGACCCCAGACGCGTCAGGCCCGCGCATCGGCGGCGGCGCCCTCGGCCTGCCGCAACAACCCGGCGATGACGGCACTCGTCCCGGCGACCGGCATGACCTCGAGGGCCACGAGGGCTATGACCCGCATGCGGTGGAAGAGGCGTTGCGGCAACTCGGTGGATTGCGCCCTAGGGACAATCGCGGCGACTATGCCAGCGCCTGGAATGACGTGAATGGCGTGCTCCGCGACCTGCAGCGCCTCGGCCAGGCAGATCCCGGCGTGTTGGCGGCGCGTTTGAACCAGGAAGTGCTGCCGGCTATCGAGCGTCTCGAAGTGCAATTGAAACGCCAGGCCGGAAACGATTCCGCACACGCCACCAAACCCGATCCCGCTCCAGCCCCGTATCGCGATGCCGTCGCCGAATACTTCCGCCGATTGAGCAAGTGAGCGGAAGACCCCGCCGGCAGACGACCGCTCGGTCGACCGCGCGAGTCAGTTACGCGCGCCTCGTCCCGGTTTCATTCGCTTCAGCTTCGCCGTTTCGGCACGCAAAACCGCGGTAGCCTCCGCCAGAAATTCAGCGATAGCGGATAGTTCTGCTGCGGTGAATTTGCTTGACACTTCAGCCATGGCTATCATCAGGGACTGGAAAATGGGCGCCACACGCTTCTCGATCCATTCGGCCTGCAGCGCGCAAATAATCACACTGCGTCTGTCCGTAGGGTGTGCTTCTCTGCGGGCGTAGCCGGCCCGCTCGAGCCTGTCGACAATTCCGGTAATGGCGCCGGTGGTGAATCCAGAGAGTTCGGCCAGTCGCCGAGGCGGCGACGGGCCATATTGACCCAGCAATCCCAGACACTTCCAGTCCGCGGCAGTCATGCCCAAATGCGAGGCGATGGCCTCGTGAAAAAACACGACCGCGTTACTGAGTTCGCGTCCCATCAGCCCTTCATGGCCCAGTCCGGCAGCCGAATTCCGCCTCGCAATTGTTTTCCTCGGCATTTATCTCACTACTAAGATATCATCAACACAGATACTCACTCGTAAACTTTCTGCAAACGGGAGCAATCATGCCCTCCAGCCAGCATTCTGACCTCTCAGGCCCAAACGTGGTCGCGTCTGCTCCCGCCCGTGGCCGCCGTATTGGCCCGATCACCACGCTTTTGTTACTCGCGCCCATCATCTCAGAGGTGCTCTATGGCGGTACGCGGGTCAGCGCCATCTTCGTCGTCATTCCAGAGATCATGACCTGGGGCTGCGGCGCACTGCTCGTCCGCTACTGGGCGCGGCGCTGGCATAAGGGCTGGATGAGCGTGCTGATCCTGGGGCTCGCCCTGGCCGTCGCGGAGGAGTGCGTTATCCAGCAGACTTCCATCGCCCCGCTGGTTGGACTCGCGCAACATGCCTACGGCCGCGTGTTCGGCGTTAATTGGGTGTACTTGCTCTGGGCGCTCGGGTATGAAAGTGTGTGGGTGGTCTTGATCCCCGTACAGTTCACTGAGCTTTTGTTCCCCGCACTCCGCGACCAGTTGTGGCTACGCCTGCGCGGCGTCATAGCCGCTAGCGGGGTATTCGCTCTCGGCTCTTTTATGGCATGGTTTTCGTGGACGCAGATGGCACGCGTCAAGGTATTCCATATGCAGCCCTACAGTCCGCCTCCGCTCTACATACTGGTGGGGCTGGCAGTCATCGGCCTGCTGGTCCTTGCCGCCCACAGGATTCCCGCAGCGCGCGTGCGTCCGGGTCAACGCCCCTTGCGCCCGTCGCCGCCACCGTGGCTTGTCGGCGTCATAATCTGCATCCTCGGGTCCCCCTGGGCCGCCTTATCTGTACTTGGTTTCGGCGCTTTCCCGACGATCCCATTCGCATGGGTTCTGTCCGCCGCCGTGGCCTGGGCCGCGCTCACGTTTACCCTCATACAGCGATGGTCGTCTAGCGCCGGATGGGATGACACACACCGCTACGTTCTGGTGTTTGGCGGAGTGATGGCTTGCATGCTCGGCGGCTATGTGGTGTTCAAGGTGGGAGGAGCGCTTCGCATAGATTGGATCGGCAAGTTAGTGCTCAATATCGCCGCCCTTGCGTGGCTCATCGTGTTCGGCCGCAGAGTGTCGCGCAGCCGAGAGGTTTGAGGAGTGGCCCGGCGGCACCTGCCCTCTGCTGCGGGTCGCGCACAATCAGAGCGAGGCCGCGATAAAGTAGCAAGTGATAGACTCGAAGATGAACGATGCTTAACCATGCTTGAGGACGCGCAAACCAACGGGACTCGCGCCGGCGAAGCTCGAGAGAGCGCGTGGAAGCGCCTTATTTTCTGGGACTTCCCGCGCGGCTCCTGGCAGTACGATGTCGTCGTCGTTCTGATTCTTCTGTTCATCTTCGCCGTCCCGCGCGATCTGTTTCGCGACCAGCCGCGGGCGGCAAGCGTCGTTTTTCTGTCTTCGGAAAAGGGCTACGACCGCGCGTTCATCGAGGCCGATTTGCTGAATGGCCTGGGTGATGCCGCCCGCTTGCAACGAAGTCAGGATCTGATTAATCAAAAAACGGGCAAATCCCACCAAGTGGTGCGAGTGGAGCCCATTCGTGACGATGCGGAACTCGAGATCAAGGGGTACATTGCGTACACCGTGCATTGAGGGCAGCCGTCACTCACCTATTGCTAAACCTATGAAGCAGCTTTTAGCGGTGATCGCCATAGTCGTGTGCGCTCGCGGAGCGGAGGCGCAGGAACTGAAGGCCGTGTTGGCGCGCATCGATGCGGCGGCTCACGGTTTTTCGGGCGTGAGCGCCCAAATGACCTCGGTGGCGCACACCGCGGTGCTCGACGACAATACAACCGAATCGGGATCGTTCCGGATGCAGCGGAAGGGCAAAGAGGTCCGGGCGCTGGTCGACTTCACTGGCGAGAAAGATAAACGGATCGTTTTCTTTGCCGAAACGAAGGTGCAGATTTATTACCCGAACCTGCAGTTGGTGCAGGTATACGATCTCGGCGCGCAAGCCAAAGTGCTCGACCAATACATCCTGCTGGGATTTGGAACGCCGGCAAGGGAGCTCGAAGCCGCGTACACGATCCAGCTCGCCGGGACCGATACGATCGACGGGAAAAACGCCTCGCGGTTGGCGCTGGAACCAAAGGACGCCGCAACCCGCGAACGGCTGGTAAAGGCCGAGATCTGGATTCCCGAGGATTCCGGCCTGCCGGTGCAGCAGAAGTTCTTACAGAAGAACGGGAACTATAGGCTAGTAAAATACTCCGGTCTGCAATTGAGCCAGTCTTCTGATAAGCCGCTAAAGCTAATCGTGCCAGAGGGAACTAAGACGGAGCACCCCCACTGATCCCCGGAAGGACACGCACGATACAAAACTTAAGGCAGGTTTTCTGAAGCATGGCGCTGCGCTTGCTCGTCATCAGAGCAAGGACGAGACAAAGGGAGACACCCAGGACCAGTGAAGCTCTTAGGCATAAGAACGATGGCAGCACAAACCTTGGCGCCAACAAGGAAGTCAAGCGAGCGGCTGGCGTTCCTCGATTGGACCAGGGGACTGGGCGCCTTCATTATGTTGCAGGGGCACTCGTTCCACTCCTTCCTGCGAAATGATCAACGTGAAGCCGGCCCGTACGTCTTCTCGCAATTTGTGGGCGGCATCGCACCTGCCATCTTTCTGTTTCTGATGGGAGTCACCTTCGCCTTCCTGATGGACGGACAGAGCCGGCAGCTCGCGCCGGCGAGCCAGCGAGTCTGGCGTGCGCTGCGGCGCTCGGGCTACCTGTTCCTGCTCGCGATTCTCTTCCGCTTGCAGATGTTCTTGTTCGGCTACCCGGGGAGTCCGGTGAGTGAGTTGTTCAAGGTGGATATTTTGAACGCGATGGGACTGGCGGCCTTGATGCTTGCGCCGATGGCAGTATTCGGCACGTTCGAGCGGATTAAACTGTGCGCGGTTTTGGGCGTTGTGATTGCTGTGCTCTCGCCGCTGGTTTCCTCGATCGATCCAAACGCCCTGCCGTGGCTGGTCCGCGCGTATTTCGTGCCCAGCTTCAGTAATTTTGGATTCTTCCCATGGGCCGCATTCGTCGCGTTCGGCATGTCGGCCGGTTCCCTGCTCCGCACTGTGCCGCGCGAGGATCTGCGGGTGGTGATGCAGTGGAGCATGCTGATCGGAATTCTGCTGGTGATGGGCGGCCAATACGTCTCGAACATGCCGTATTCGCTGTATTCGAAATCGGAATTTTGGCTGGACAGCCCGGGGCTGGTGGTTATCAAGCTGGGTGTGTTGCTGGCGATCCTGAGCTGCGCGTATCTGTTGGTGAACCTCAGCACGTTACTAGCGGGCGCGGCGCAACCCGGCGGCCTGCTTGCCAACGCCACGCAGTGGAGCATGTTCCGGCTGCTGGGAAGGGCATCGCTCGTGGTTTACTGGGTGCACATTGAACTGGTCTATGGGCGATGGTTCGGCTTCTGGAAAGAGCAGTTGACCGCGACGCAAGTCGAGTTGTTTGCCTCAGCGCTGATCGCGGCAATGGTCACGCTGGCGTGGGTGCGCATCAACTGGCGGCAAGTGGTGGGGTGGTTTGCGCCGCCCATGGCGCCGCAGCCGGATGCGGCTTCCGGCGATTAGCCCGCATTTTCTCGCCGGAGCGGAGGCCAGCGCCCGATGGAACAGGGTGTGACTCCTGTCTGCCGGGAAAACGCTCCCTGACGGTCGCGTCTCAGCTAGGGGTCGTCCGGCGTTCCTGGAGGCCATAGTTTCGCTGACCAATAAAGTTCTCAACGCGCTCTAAACCTCTAGCCGGGGCGCGACCGTAGTTCGCGAAGCGCGAGGGAGCGCTTTCCTCCCCAAGCAAACTGCCCGCAAGTCGGCTATCCTCATTACGAGATGCGGCTACTGGTTGTCGAAGACGAAAAGAGGATCGCCGACTTTCTGAGCCGGGGGCTCGAGAGCGCCGGCTACGCAGTGGATACGGCCAACACCGGCGCGAACGCCGTGGACCACGTGCATGCCACCGAGTACGACCTGGTGATTCTGGACCTGGGTCTGCCGGATATGGATGGGCTCCAGGTGCTCGAGAAGATCCGCAACCGGAAGACTGTGCCGCCCATTCTGATTCTGAGCGCGCGCGACGCGGTGGACGATCGCGTGAAGGGGCTCGAACAGGGCGCCGACGACTATCTGGTGAAGCCTTTCGCTTTCGTCGAGCTGCTCGCCCGGGTGCGTGTGCTTTTGCGCCGCGGGCAGCCCACGCCGGAGAGGCTGCAAGTGGGCGACCTCTCGCTCGATTGCATTCGTCGAAAGGTGACACGCGCCAATGAGAACCTGGAGCTGGCGCCTAAAGAATTCAGTATTCTCGAATACATGATGCGCAATCGCGGCCGGCCCCTGAGCCGGACGATGATCGTCGAGCATGTTTGGGACATGGACTACGACGGCCTCACCAACATCGTGGATGTCTATATCCGGCACTTGAGAAGCAAAATCGACGATCGATTCCCGGTGAAGCTGATCCACACGGTGCGGGGGATCGGATACATGCTGGATATGCCGGAGGCGCACCAGGTGGCAACCGCTCAAACGCCCGATTCCAGGTAAACGTGAAACTCCCTGCCCGTCTGCTGCGTGTTTGGGCGCGGTTCGAACGCCGTCGGGAATTCGCAGTGCTGCGGACACTGCGGTTCACGCTGGCGGCAACCTTCCTCGGTATGCTGCTCGCGATCCTGCTGGTGGCGGGCATCGCGGGCACCTCCATCATCCGCTCGGTGATCGAGACAAGCACGGAGGACACGCTGCGCGAGGAGCTGGCAGCTCTGAAGGGCTACCTGAACCTTGACCAGGGAATCCCCACCCTCAAAGCCGAAGACGAGGACGACCGCGCCGA
>Ga0302325_10007874_pt1 | contig 23518 bp, 21 predicted proteins | sample Palsa_T0_2_FD_201948 | JGI IMG/M metagenome (GOLD analysis project Ga0302325, IMG submission 201948) | Peat permafrost microbial communities from Stordalen Mire near Abisko, Sweden - Palsa_T0_2 | ecosystem: Environmental > Terrestrial > Soil > Palsa > Peat permafrost | place: Sweden: Abisko... | reverse complement strand
CAACGATGATCTCGCCGGGACCGACCTGTGCTCGGGCTAATACTGAGCCGTGAAGGCCTTCGTACAGCGCGCGTAGGGCGTCACTCTCTCCGAGCATCAGTCGGGTTGCTCCTTCGCGATGTCCCGAGCGATGTCCTCCAAATCGGCGTCAGACAGATTCCCGTCGATATCCGGATCATACGCCGGGTTGTTCTTGGCTTTTTCGATCTCGCGCTTGTAGCGCCAGTATTCCTCGGGCGTCAGCCCACATTTCCTGGCGATCCAGCGGGCGCGCCTGTTCTGAGCGACGTTCGATCCTCCGTTCGGCCCCACGGACGAACACTCTCTCAGATCCGCGCAGACGAGCTTGCAGGCCCGTCGGGCTAGTCCATCGATGGAGGGAGCGTTTGTGCACTCGTGCAGTCAGTCTTCTAGCGCTCTCGCAGGGACGCACGATCGGGCAGCGGCCCGAAACCGCTGCCCGATACGCCGGATGAGGCCGTAATTCCCGGCCTGCCGCAGAGACACCGAAGCACCGAGCCCCCTATGGTTACGGGAGATTCGGCGCCTCGGCGCTTCGTGGGGATGTCGCCTCCGGAGCGGAAGGTCGCAGGTTCAAATCCTGCCGGGCGCGCTGCCGTCGCCACCCCGTCCCGGTCAGGTCCAGTGGTCGCTCGCTCGCGGAGTCGTCGACGGGGTACGATCCTCAGCGAGAGGCAGGAGAGCGGTCATCAGGCATCCATGGGTAGGGCTTCAGCTGGGCGTCGACCCCGTAACCCTCGCTCGGGCGCTGGTCAAGGCGCGCTACCGGGCGCTCGCCGGAGATGATGTTCCGGGCGTGCGCTCGATCGTCAGCGCCTCCTGGGAGCGAGCGCGGCAGGCCGGCGTCGATGCCGAGCACCACGAGTCGCCGCTGCTGCATGATCAGCGTGCGACACAGGAGTGCTGGTCGGCCCATCCGCTGCATCGGTTCGCGCCGATGGTGAAGCGGCTGTTGTGCGACTTCGCATACGACTCGCAGCACATGGTGGTGATCGCCGACGCGGACGGTTGCATCATCTGGACCAGCGGCCACCCCGAGGTGGTATCGGCCTCCGAGACGATCTCGTTCTCGCCCGGTCACGTGTGGAGCGAGGAGCTGGTCGGCACCAACGGCGTCGGCACGGCGCTCGCCGTCGACCATCCCGTGCAGATCTTCTCCGCCGAGCACTACAACCTGGACATCCGCGCGTGGGCATGCTCGGGGGCGCCGGTCCACGATCCCGAGACGGGCCAGGTGCTCGGCGTGATCGATGTCTCCAGCGGCATCCGGGCCGCTCACCCCACCTCGCTCGCGCTCGTCAGCGCCGCCGCCGACGCCGTGGAGAGCGTCCTGCGCGGAGAGTTGGAGCAGCGCTACGCGACGCTGCGCGCCGAGTTCTACGAGCGCGCCGGCCGCTGGGGCGCCGCCCGTTCGGCGCTGGTCGACCGGGCCGGCCACGTGCTCGCCTGCCGGCCACAGGGCTGGCTGACCGGCCCGCTGGTGGCGGCCGCAGAGGGAACCTGGGTGGCGTCCGGCTCCGACGAGGTACTGATCGCAGACCGGCTCGAAAACGGCGCCGGGATCGTCGTCGAGGGGCGGAGCGGGAGCGCGGCGCGCCCGCGCGTGTATGTGGAGGCGCTGGGCGACGCCCGCGCCCGGGTGACCGTCGACGGGATGACCCTGCGCCTGTCACCGCGTCACTCGGAGATGCTCGTGCTGATGGCGCTGCACCCCGACGGGATGAGCGCTCGCGAGCTCGCGGTCGAGCTGTTCGACGACCCGACCAAGCTGATGTCCGTCCGCGCCGAGGTCTCGCGCCTACGTCGCCAGCTCGTCGGTCTGATCGCGACGCGGCCCTACCGGCTGCTCGCCGAGCTCGACGCGGACTTCCTGGATGAGCGGGCCGCCCGCGCGGGCGTGCTGCTTCCCGGCGCGTGCAGCGCCGGCGTCGTGCGCGAACGTGCGCGACTGTGCGCGCCGGCCGTCGGCTAGCCGGCCGTCGCCCAGGTGCTTGCGCGCGGGCGCCCGGTCGAGCACGAGCCAGCCACCGCGGTGCTCGTGCACCGTCGCGCGCCAGCCGGGCACGCGAGCGCCGTGGGACCGCAGCGTCGCTAACTCGAAGGCGCCCCGGTGCCCGTACGTCGGATCGGGTCGCCGCTCGAGCGGGACGGCGACGATCACGCGCCGGCGGGCGGCCGCGCACAGCCGCGCGAGCGCGCGGTCGACGTCACCGGGGGCGAGATGCTCCAGCAGGTGCAGCGCGGAGACGGTGTCGGCCCGAGCCGGGAGCCGCTCGCGGACGTCGGCGCGCTGAAACGACGCGGGCGACCCGCGCCGCGCGGCGACCCGCGCGGCCAGCGCGATCGTCGCGGCGCACGCATCCGTGCCGGTGGTCTGGAGCCCTCGCTCGGCGGCCAGCAGGCAGAGAAAGCCGAAGCAGCTGCCCGTGTCCAGCAGCGAGTCACCGACGACGAGCCCGAGCGCGTGGCGGTAGATCGCGCCGAACGTGGCGATCGCGCCCGTGCCGGCACGGGACTCGTCGACCAGACCCGTGAGCGTGCGCGCGTAGAACCGCTCCCAGGCGGCGAGTGGATCGGCCGCGGTGCACGCCACGACGCCGGCGAACGCCGCCTCGAAGTCGCTCACCAACCCCGGACGGACGAGCTCGGAGGCGATCCGGTCACCGAGGTCGTTGTCGATCTGCGCCGCGCCGAGCCGGTGGGTGAGCAGCGTGGCGCGTGCCGAGCGCGAAACCGAGAACGACGGCGTGCGCAGGCCGCGCGCCAGGCCGGGGTTGACCGGCTCCCAGGCGACGATCAGCGGTCCGGCCCGACGTGCCCAGCGCACCTCGCGCCTAGTCCGGTCGCAGGATGTCGGCGGCCACGGCCTCGAGGCCGTCGAGATCGCGCACGAGCTCCACCCGGTCGCAGATCTCGGCGTACCCGGCCATGTCCGAAGCGCCGAGGTGCCAGTACCGCTCCGGCTCCGGCGTCAACCAGATCGTCTGCTTGGCGCGCCGCGCGACGTCCTCGAGCGCCCAGAAGTTGGGCGGGTTGCGGTTGCCCCGCCCGTCGCCCAGCACGAGCACGGTCGTGCGGCGGTTGATCGACGTCAGGTACTCGGAGTGAAACTGCTCCAGCGGCCGCCCGTAGTTGGAGTTGACGTCGACGTCGAGCACCTCGCCGCCGAACACCTTGCCCAGCGACTCGTCGAGCTCCGAGGTGCTCAGGTATGGCGTGATCTCCACCAGGTCGGCGACGAACGCGAACGTGCGCACCTGCGAGAACAGCGATTGCAACCCATAGACGAGGTGCAGCGTGAACCGGGCGGTGTTGCGCACCGACAGCGACACGTCGACCAGCAGCACCAGCCGCGGCTTGTCCTCGCGCTTGGCCGCCATCACGGGATGGAACGGCAGCCCGCCGTAGCGCATGTTGTGGCGCATCGTCCGCGACGCGTTCAGGCGCCCGCGCTCGGCGCGCTGGCGATGCTGGGACTGCGCGCCGCGCAGCTGGCGACCGAGGCGGCGCAACAGCGCGTCCATCCGCCGGCGCTCCTCCTCGTCGAACCCCATCTTGTACGCGGGGCCGACCTCGTGGGCGCGGTCGGGCGGACGCTCGAGCTCCATCAGCCGCTCCAGGTACGCCTTGAGCAGATCGGGCAGGTTGGAGATCGCGCCGTCGACGCGCTCGCGCAGGGCCGCCAGTTCGTTGGGATCGAGGTGCTCGGATCCCGGGAGCGCCGGAAGGTGGTCGATCTCGCCCACCGACAGGTCCGCGTCGACCACCTCACCGCCGTCGAACGCGAAGTCGCCGGGCGTGCCCGGGTTGGTCAGCCGGCGCAGGTGCAGCACGTGGCGCAGGCGCTCCACCGACTCGTCCAGCGCGTCTGACTCGCCCAGCATCAGCTCCGACGAGAGCCCCGCCAGGTCGATCCGGTTGCCCTCCTTGTGCAGCCGCTTGGCCGTCGCCAGCTGATCGTCGTCGAAGTACTTGGCGACGTCCTCGGGCGCGCCGTGCGAATGGCTGGGATCGTCGAAGCTCGGCGGCTCGGTGGAGATCTTGATGTCCGAGGGGACCTCGGCGTCGTCGGGGTCGTCGTGGTCGTGGGCGTGACCGTGACCGCCCCAGGGGGAATCGCCCGGCCGCCAGGGCGAGAAGAAGGCGTCGAACAGCTCCTCGAACAGCTGATCGTCGCGGGCCTCCTTGACCAATGTGGCCCGCAGCGACTCCTTGACCGCGTCGCGAGAGGTCAGCCGCACGGCGCGCAGCGCCTTCAGGGCGTCGAGCGTCTCGGCGGGGGAGATTCGCACTCCGCGCGCTCGCAGGAGCCCGGCGAAGCGAACGACCGGCACCTCCATGCCCGCTACCTTCCCGCGCCGCGCACCGACCCGAAGTAGCCACTCGAGTCGGTCCGCCCCTCGCCGTGTGGGTGATCGTGATCGTGCTGGCGGCCCTGCCCGTGGTCGTGGGGGTGCTCGTGACCGTGCGGGTGTGGCTCTCCGGGAACGTCGATCCCGGCGAGCCCCAGCAGCCGCGGGATCTCCTGCTCCACCCGCTCCACGTCGCGGTCGTACTTGATCAGCAGCGTGATCGTGTTCTCCACCGTCTCGCGGTCCAGCGTGGCGACGTTGAGCAGCACCAGGGCGCGGGCCCAATCCAGGGCCTCCGAGATCGACGGCGCCTTGCGGAGGTCCAGCTGGCGCATGCCGCGCACCACCTCGACGACCTGATTGAGCAGCTCTTCCTCGATCCCCGGGATCCGCAGCTTCAGGATCTCCAGCTCGCGTTCGGCCGTCGGGTAGCCGAGCGACAGATGCAGGCAGCGACGCTTGAGCGCCTCGGAGACATCGCGCGTGGCGTTGGAGGTGATCACCACCAACGGATTGGAGCGCGCCTCCAGCGTCCCCAGCTCCGGCACCGTCACCTGATACTCGGCCAGCACCTCCAGCATCAGCGCCTCCAGGTGCTCGTCGGCGCGGTCGATCTCGTCGATCAACAGCACCGTCGGCTCCTCGGAGCGGATCGCGTCCAGCAGCGGGCGCTCGAGCAGGAAGTGCTCGGAGAAGAACACGTCCTCGTGATCGCGCAGCTTGTCGGCGGCCTCGGCCAGCCCGCTGGTGCCCTCCACGAGCTCGTCGATCTGCTGGCGCAGCAGCTGGGTGTACAGCAACTGCTTGCCATAGTCCCACTCGTACAGGGCCTTGGTGTCGTCCTGGCCCTCATAACACTGCAACCGGATCAGGCGGCGGCCGGTGACCGCCGCCAGCGTCTTGGCCAGCTCGGTCTTGCCGACGCCGGCCGGGCCCTCCACGAGCACCGGCTTGACGAGCTCAGCCGCGAGGTAGACGACCGTCCCGACCTTGTCGGGCATCACGTAGTCGTGCTCGCGGAAGCGGTCGACGACGTCGCTGACGCCGGCGAACGCGGAAGTTGTCTCAGGCGGTGTCATGAAGGGCTCTGGCGCGCAGCTACAGCGAGCCGACCATCGTCCCCTTGACGACGGGAATCAGACGCTCGACCGTGCACTCGTTGGGGTTGCCCGGCGTACACGCGTCTCCCATCACATGCTTGGCGACCCGCTCCACGTCGGCGGCGTCGCCCTTGATGTGGGCCCCCTTGCCCTCGTAGACGCCGGTGTTCATCCGGTTCTTAGAGTAGTCGGTGACGGACGTGAAGTTCTCCGGGATGTTCACGTCCTTGAGCAGCTGGATCGCCGCTTCCAGGCCTGCCTCGGCCATCTGCACCGACGTCTTGCCGTTGCGCTCGACGCCCATCGCGACCGCGATGTCAGCGAAGCGCTCGTAGCGGGAGGGCATGTTGTACTCCCACACGCGCGGCAGCGCGATCGCGTTGTTGAGGCCGTGGTGTGAGTCGTAGAACGCGCTGACGGCATGGGAGATCGAGTGGATGATGCCCAGCCCCCCCGAGTTGAACGCCTGCGCGGCGATGTACTGCGCGTACATCATCCCCAGCCGGGCCTCGTAGTTCTTGGGCTCGGCATAGGCGGCGCGCAGATGCTTGTTCGTCAGCTCCACCGCCCAGAGCGCTGAGCCGAGGCTCGGGGCGAAGTCGATCCGGCTGACGTAGGGCTCGGACGCGTGGGCGAGCACGTCGAAGCCGCACTGGGCGGTCAGGTCCTGGGGCAGCTCGTAGTACATCACCGGGTCGCAGATCGCCAGCGTGGCGATGCAGCGGTCGTCGAACGCGACGTACTTGTGCGGGTTCTCCCTGTCGGAGGTGTCGGTGATGACGTACGCCCAGCTGGTCTCAGAGCCCGTCCCGGCGGTCGTCGAGATCGCGATGTGCGGCGGGTTGATCGGGTTCTCTGACTTGTTGAAGCCCTCGAACTCGTTGACGTTGCGGCCATCGTGCGCGGCGACGATGCGCGCGCCCTTGCAGGCGTCGTGGGTCGAGCCGCCTCCGACCGAGATGAACGAGTCGCACTTCTCCTCGACGTACTGCTGGTGGGCGTCCATGACGTTGTAGTCCTTGGGGTTGGACTCCACCTGGTCGTACACGGTCACGTCCACGCCGGCGTGCTTCACCTTGCCGACGATGTCGTCGATGATCCCCGTGCCGCGCAGGCCGGACGTCATCAGCAGCGATTTCTTGAAGCCGAGGTTCTTCGCCTCGACCCCCACCAGTTCGTACGCGCCGGGGCCCAGCAGGCCTCGCGGAACATTGTGGAACTCCTTGATCGGGAACTCCCACAGGCGATCTGCTTCCATCTCGCTCTCCTCTTCTCAGGTTGCCGGACGACGGTCGGCGATGGCCGAAGGTCGGTCAGGGCGCGACGGACGGTCGGGCCACTGCGCGCTTCTCTGCCTGCCGGCGCGTCATGGGCAGCGTAGCCAGGGATGGGCAGAGTCGCCAGGGGTAGCACGCTACCGTTGCCTCGCAGCGGCGTTTGGGGTAGTTTCCGACCCTCCAATCGCGAACACGAGGAGCCACACGTGTCCGAGCCGCAAGCGCAACTGTACGCCGAGCCCGAGACCGAAGCCGAGGTAACGCCGGCGAGCGCCGACCCCACCGGGGAAGTCATCGAGGACGATCTGCTCGTCGAGGAGGTTTCGATCGACGGCATGTGCGGTGTCTACTAGCGCCGAGGCTGCGACCGCCTTCGACGCCGCGCGGCGCTATCGCCTGCATCCCCAGCTGGCCTTGCGCACGGAGCGCTTCGGCGCGTTGGCCTACCACTACGGCAACCGGCGCCTGACCTTCCTCAAGTCCCCGCAGCTGACAGCGATCGTGGAGAGCCTCGGCGACCACGAGTCGGTCAACGCAGCGCTGGACGCGCACGAGGTCGGGGCCGAAACGCGACCGGCGTTGATCGGCGCCCTGGCCCGCCTATACGCCTCGGAGGTCATCGATGTCTGCTGACACCGCCAGCCCGGAGCTGCGCAACCGCTTCAAGCACGGTCTGCAGGCGCCGATCTGTCTCACCTGGGAGGTCACGTACGGCTGTAACCTCGCGTGCGCGCACTGCCTGTCCTCCTCGGGCAAGCGCGACCCTCGCGAGCTGTCGACCGACGAGTGCAAGAGCCTGATCGACCAGCTCGCCGCGATGCGCGTCTTCTACGTCAACATCGGCGGCGGCGAGCCGATGGTCCGGCGTGACTTTCTTACGCTCGTCGACCACGCTGTCGCACGCAAGGTCGGCGTCAAGTTCTCCACCAACGGCGCGCTGATCACGCCCGAGGCGGCGCGACGGATCGCGTCCACCGACTACCTCGACGTCCAGATCTCGATCGACGGAGCGACGCCGGAGACCAACGACCCGGTTCGCGGCCGCGGCAGCTACGCGATGGCTCGCCGCGGGATGGATCGGCTGGCCGAGGCGGGATTCGGGCCGTTCAAGATCTCGGTCGTGATGACCCGCCACAACATCCCCGAGCTCGACGCGCTCGAGGCGATCGCGCAGGAGTACGGCGCGCAGCTGCGGATCACGCGGCTGCGCCCGTCCGGCCGCGGCGCCTCGGTCTGGGACGAGCTGCATCCAACCGCCGTCCAGCAGCGCGAGCTCTACGAGTGGCTGATCGTTCGCCCGGACGTGCTCACCGGCGACAGCTTCTTTCACCTGTCCGCGCTCGGAGAGCCGCTGCCGGGCCTGAACCTGTGCGGCGCCGGGCGCGTCGTGTGCCTGGTCGACCCGATCGGTGACGTGTACGCCTGCCCGTTCGTGCTGCACGACGAGTTCCTCGCCGGCAACGTGCGTGGGCCGGGCGGGTTCGCCGAGGTGTGGCGCAACTCGACGCTGTTCGCCGAGCTGCGCGAGCCCCAGTCGGCCGGCGCGTGCGCATCGTGCGGTCTGTACGACAAGTGCCAGGGCGGCTGCATGGCGGCGAAGTTCTTCACGGGCATGCCGCTGGACGGCCCCGATCCCGAGTGCGTGCTCGGCCACGGCGAGCTCGAGCTCGTCAAGGTCGGCGCCGGCGACCGGCCGGCGGTGCCGGCGGGCCACTCCAAGCGACTACGCGCCGGCTGACGCGGCAGCCCGATGGCGGGAGACTGGTTCGAGACGGTCGCGCAGGCGCAACAACGCGCCCGCAGGACGCTGCCCAGATCCGTGTACCTGGCGATCATCGCCGGGTCCGAGCGGGGCTCGACGATGGCCGACAACCTCGCCGCGTTCGGCGAGCTCGGATTCGCGCCGCACGTCGCGCAAGCGCCCGCCGAGCGCGCGATGGCGACGTCGCTGATGGGCCAGGAGCTCGCGCTGCCGGTGCTGATCTCGCCGACCGGGGTGCAAGCGGTGCATCCCGACGGGGAGGTCGCGGTCGCGCGGGCGGCCGCCGCCCGGGGAACCGCGATCGGCCTGTCCTCGTTCGGCTCAAAACCGGTCGAGGAGGTCGTGGAGGCAAACCCCAAGACGTTCTTTCAGACCTACTGGTGCGGCTCCAAGGACCGACTTACTCAGCGACTCGAACGGGCCAAGCGGGCCGGCGTGGCGGGTTTGATCGTGACGCTCGACTGGCAGTTCTCGCACGGGCGCGACTGGGGCAGCCCGACGATCCCCGACAAGCTCGATCTGAAGACGATGCTCAGGCTCGCACCCGAGACGATCATTCGCCCGCGCTGGCTGCTCGCGTATGCCAAGGCCGGCGGACCGCCCGCGATGACGGTCCCGAACATGACGATCGGGGGCGAGGACCCGCCGACCTTCTTCACCGCATACGGGGAGTGGATGGGCACGCCGCCGCCCACATGGGAGGACCTTCGCTGGCTGATCTCCTGGTGGGAGGGACCGGTGATGATCAAGGGGATCGCTCGTCCCGACGACGCCCGCCGGGCGGTCGACGTCGGCGCGACCGCGATCTCGGTCTCCAACCACGGCGGCAACAACCTCGACGGCCAGCCGGCATCGATCCGCACCCTCCCGGCGATCGCCGCCGCGGTCGCCGGCGAGATCGAGATCGTGCTCGACTCGGGCGTCCGCCGCGGATCGGACGTCGTCAAGGCGCTCGCGCTGGGTGCCCGGGCGACGATGATCGGCCGCGCCTACCTGTGGGGCCTGGCGGCCAACGGCCAAGCGGGCGTCGAGAACGTGTTCGACGTCTTCCACGGCGGCATCGACTCCGCGCTGCGCGGTCTGGGTCGCGCGTCGACGGCAGAGCTCGAGCCCTCCGACGTGCTGGTCCCCGACGGGTTCACGCAGGACGTTCTCGCGCCGGCCTGATCGTCTGACTTGAAGCTCCAGCTGGACCGTTCCACGCGCGTGCTGGGCGGCGGCACGATCCTTGTCGGAGGCCAGCCGACCCGCATGCTGCGCCTGACGAACGATGGCGGCCGGTTCGTGGATGCCTGGCGCACCGGCGCCCCGGTCGCAGACCGCCCCGCGGCCGTCCGCCTCGCCGGTCGACTCGTCTCGTTGGGCTTGGCCCATCCGATCCCCACCGACGAGGGTCCGTGGACGACCGACGACGTCGCGGTCGTGGTCCCCACGCGCGACCGCGCGGACCTGCTCGCCGCGTGCCTGGCCCGGGTCGGCCCAGCGCGCGAGGTCGTCGTCGTCGACGACGGCTCACGCGACGCGCCGGCGATCGCCGCCGTCGCACGAGCGGGCGGAGCGCGCGTCGTCCGTCACCCGAGCACGCGCGGGCCGGCAGCGGCACGCAACACCGGCGCGGCCGCGAGCTCCGCGCCGCTCGTCGCGTTCCTGGATTCCGACACCCGGCCCGAGCCCGGGTGGCTCGGGCCGCTGCTGGGCCACTTCGCCGACCCGCTGCTCGCCGCCGTGGCACCCCGGATCGCCGTGCCCGCCGGGCGTGGAGTGATCGCGGCCTACGAGTCGGTGCGCTCGCCGCTGGATCTGGGCGACGCGCCCGGGATCGTGGCCCCCGGCCGGCGGATCGGGTTCATCCCGGCGGCGGCGTTGGTGATCCGCCGTCAGGCGTTGGCCAGCGCGCACGGGTTCGATGACGAGATGCGCTTCGGCGAGGACGTCGATCTGGTCTGGCGGCTTGCCGCCGCGGGGTGGACGGTGCGCTACGAGCCCGCCTCGCGCGTGGAGCACCCCTCGCGCGCCCGACCGGCCAGATGGCTCGCGCAGCGGGTCGAGTACGGCTCCTCGGCGGGAGCGCTCGCACGGCGCCATCCGGGCCGGATGCACCACGTCGTCGTGCCAACCTGGGCGCTCGCTCCATGGCTGCTCGCGGCAGCCGGCCGACCCCGCACGGCGCTGCTGGCGGCCACCGCCTCCACGGCGGTCGTCACCGCACGTCTGCCCGATGTCCCCGGCGCCCGGCGTCAGATGCTCGGGCTGGCCGCCGGCGCGCAGCTTCGTATCGGGCAGCAGTTGCTGGACGCCGCCTGGCGCGCCTACCCACCCGTTGTGCTCGCCGCCGCGATCCGGTCGCGCCGACTGCGACGGGCCGTTCCCGCCGCGCTGTGTGTCTCGATCGCAGCGGATTGGGTCGCCCGGCGTCCGCGGCTTGACCCGGTTCGCTTCGGTGCGTTGCGCGTCGCCGACGACCTCGCCTACTCGACCGGCGTGTGGCTCGGCTGCGTGCGCGCCCGCACGGTCAGCCCGCTGGTGCCGGCGGTCGTCCGCGGACAACCCGGTCGCCGATCTCGACGGCGCCCTGCATGAGCTAGATTGGCGCGCGCGGGCCTCGACCCGCCTTCATAGGGGAGGAACATGAGCGAGACGAGAACAGGCCCGCGGACGATCGCCGAACTTGCCGAGGTCACTGCCGGCCGGTTCGGCGAGCGCGTGGCGGCGCGCTACAAGCGCGACGGCGAGTGGCACGACATGACGTTCGCGCAGGCGCGAACACGCATCGACGAGCTGGCGCTGGGGCTGGTCGCGACGGGGATCGCGCCCGGCGATCGCGTCGCGATCCTGTCCGACACGCGGCTCGAGTGGGCGCTGGTCAGCCTTTCGGTGTCGGCGGTCGGCGCCGTCGTCGTGCCGGTCTACCCGACCAACGCCGCCTCGGAATGCGAGTGGGTGCTGGGCGACTCCGGCGCGCGCCTGGTGGTCTGCGAGGACGCCTCGCAGCTGGCCAAGATCGAGCAGATCCGGGCCGAGCTGCCGGCACTCGCGCATGTGTTCCTGATCGACGCGGCCGGCGATTCAGCGTCGCTGGACGAACTGGCGGCCGCGGGCGCCGGACAGGACCGTGCCGAGCTCACGCGCCGACAGGCGAACGTCCGGACCGACGACATCTACACGATCATCTACACGTCGGGCACGACCGGCCCGCCGAAGGGCACGGTGCTCACGCACGCAAACGCTCTGTCGGTCGCCGACAAGGTCGCCGCGCTGGGGATCGTCGCGGAGGGCGACACGCTCTACCTGTATCTGCCGCTCGCGCACGCGTTCGCGCTCGCGTCGCTGCTGGCCGCCTACGGGCTCGGCGCGACCATCGTGTACTTCGGAGGCGACACCCGGCAGATCCTGCAGGAGCTGATCGAGACCAAGCCGACGTACGTGCCGTCGGTCCCGAGGGTCTTCGAGAAGCTCTACGGGGCCGCGTTGAAGCTGCAGGCGCAGGCCTCCGACGAGGAGCGGCAGCGGTTCGCGAAGGCGATCGAGATCGGGGGCGACGTCCGCCGGCGGATCGCGCGCGGCGAGCGGATCCCGTCAGAGCTCCAGCAGGCGTTCGATCAGGCCGACGAGCGCCTGTACCAGCGGGTCCGCGGGCTGTTCGGCGGCGAGCTCAAGCAGGCGATCACCGGTGCCGCGCCGATCGCGCCGGAGATCCTCGAGTTCTTCTACGCGTGCGGCGTGCCGGTGATGGAGGGCTGGGGCATGACCGAGACGACCGCCGTCGCGACCGTGTGCACACTTGAGAACTTCAAGTTCGGGACGGTCGGGCGGACGATGCCCGGGGTCGAGGTGCGGATCGCCGAGTCTGACGGGGAGATCCTGGTCCGCGGCGACAACGTGTTCCGCGAGTACTGGAACAACCCGAAGGCGACCGCCGAGACGCTCGTCGACGGGTGGCTGCACACCGGCGACATCGGCGAGCTCGACGACGACGGCTACCTGAAGATCACCGGCCGCAAGAAGGACATCATCATCACCGCCGGCGGCAAGAACCTGGCCCCGGCAAACATCGAGAACGACCTCAAGCAGTCGCCGTTCATCTCCCAGGCCGTGATGCACGGCGACCGTCGCCCCTACCCCGTCGCGCTGATCACGCTGGACTCCGAGGAGATCCTCCCGTGGGCCGCCGATCAGGGGCTGCCCGCCGACCTCGAGCAGCTTGCCGATGCCGACCAGGTCGTCGCGCTCGTACAGGCGGAGCTCGACCGGGCCAACGCCAACTACGCGCAGGTCGAGCAGATCAAGCGGTTCGCGATCCTCAAGCGCGACCTGTCGATCGAGGATGGCGAGCTGACGCCGACGCTGAAGGTCAAGCGCTCGGTCGTCAACGAGCGCTACGCCGACGTGCTGGACTCGCTGTACGGCAGCTGAGCGCGGCGCCGGCCGCGGCGGCGACGGCGATGTCGCCGCCGGGGGCGCTAGGCCGGCGAACCGCGTGCGGGGTGAAACCGGGCGTCGGCGATCACGACCGGAGTGCCGTCCGGGATGTGCGCCAGCAGCCAGTGGCCGTCGGCGTCGCTCACGTGCACGCACCCGTGGCTGGCCGGCTGGCCGAGCTCGGCGGTGTCGTCGGTGGCGTGGATCGCGATCCGGTCGCCGCCATCCCAGTCGGACAGGTGCCGCGGCTGGATCGCGGACAGCGCGAGGATGCAGCATCCGTAAGGCCCGTACTGCACTCCGGTCAGCAGCCGGTCGGTCACCGCGAAATGTCCGGTCGGGGTGCTCGCGCCGGGGACACCGGTCGATGTCCGATAGCGCTCGACGACCTGGTGGTTGTACAGCACCGTGATCCGCTGGCGGTCGAGGCTGACATAGATCCGCCAGCGAACGCTGGTCAGCGATGTCGCGGAAGCCGGGATCCAGCCCAGGTTCCGGTTTCCCGCAAGCACGCTGATCACCCCGAGCCACGCACCCCTGCGCTTGACGACCGGGACCGCGGTGACCGAGCCGAAGTCGGTGTGGGTCTTGATCGTGCCGAGCACGTGCCCGGCGTGACCTGCGGCCGAGCGCAGCGCGGCCGCGCGCTTGACGATCGCGACGACGGTCGGCCGCGGCGATGCGACCGTGGACGAACGGTGCTTGGGCGTGGCGACGTCGGCGTGGGTGCCGGCGGTGCTCGTCGCCCGGGCGACGACCGTCAGCGTCGATGCGTGCGTGCTCGACGCCGCGTCGCTGTCGCTGGAGGAGCTGCCGCAACCGGTGAGCACGGCGGCGATCACGACCGCCAGCAGGGCCAGCACGGGTGCGGTCGACGCCGGCAGTGGTGACCCTCGCCACCTGGAGTGATCGGTGTCAATCATCGAAGTCAAGAAGCCCGAAGGGGTACGGCGCAGGCCGGTCCGCAAGCCTTTCCGTGGCGAGCCCGGCCGCGACTAAGCTTAGGGGCATGTTCGGTTTGCGAGTGAAGTCGAAGATGATCGTCCCGGAGCGCGCGCTGCCGGGCCGCGAGCGCGAGATGCCGGTGGCGCAGCGCCATGCCGTGCTCGGCACGCCGATGGCCCCTCCGTTCCCCGCCGGGTTCGAGCGACTCGTGGTCGGAATGGGCTGCTTCTGGGGCGCCGAGCGCGTCTTCTGGCAGGCCGAGGGCGTCTACACGACCGCCGTCGGTTACGCCGGCGGCTACACCCCGAACCCGACCTACGAAGAGGTCTGCTCGGGCTCGACCGGCCACGCCGAGGTGGTGCTCGTCGTGCTCGACCCGGCCAAGACGAGCTACGAGACGATGCTCACGCTGTTCTGGGAGAACCACAACCCGACCCAGGGGATGCGCCAGGGCCACGATGCCGGCACCCAGTACCGCTCGGCGATCTACTCAGACACCGAGGCCCATCACCAGCTGGCGCAGGCCTCACGCGACGCCTACAACGAGCGGCTGCAGGCCAAGCGCTACCCGGAGATCACGACCGAGATCGCCAAGGCGGGCCCGTTCTACTACGCCGAGGACTACCACCAGCAGTACCTCCACAAGAACCCGCGGGGATACTGCGGACTCGGCGGCACCGGCGTCAGCTGCCCGGTCGGACTGGGCGTGTCAACGTCCACGTCGACCGAGGACGAGCGCGCGGTCGGCAGTAACGCGTAGCGGACCTTTCGTCAGTTCCGGGGCCGCTAACACGCCATATAGGCATGTTTCTCGCCGCGGCCGCCGGCCAGGGTCGAGCACGTGTCGGTTGGCACCCTCACATAGCCGACAGCGCGCACCTTGTCAGTCACCGCTCCTGTTCGTCCAACTCTGCGATCCGGTCGAGCAGGCCACCAAGCTCGCCTATTTTGTCATCGGTGACGTATCCCCGGATGACCTGATTGACGTTCGCGCTCATGTGCGGCGGGCCGTCGGGACCCTCCGGATACCAGCATTTCGCCAGCCTCACGAGACGCTCATCGTCCTCGGGCAGCCGCTGGACCCGGTCGGCGAAACTGCGCAGGTCGTTGGCTCGGGCCGGTGCCTGCTCCGGACGCTCGTCCGGCAGGTTCGTGGTGATGCTGTGCGCCTCCTGGAGCATGAGGCTCGCGAGATAGTCGCGGATCCCGGTGGTGTCCAATGCGGTCAAGGTATCTCCTCTGTTGGGTTTGACTGCTTCAGAGCCCAGGAGGTCGTAGACGCCCTGCGGGACGGATGCGTGCATGCGCCCGTGTCGCGCGCGCTCCTCAGCTCCGGGGCCACTAACACGCCATATAGGCGTGTTGCTCGACGCGGCCGCTAGCCAGCGGTCGAGCAAAGGGCTCGGTGTTCGTCGATCAAGCGCTCGCGTGCCAACAGCAGCGGTTGCGCCGTCCAGGCCGCCGCGCGCTTCAACGGCAAACGTCCGGGCCCGCCCCGCCCGCGACCGCCGGCAGGATCGTGATCACGTCGCCGTCGGAGACACGCGTGTCGAGATAGTCGAGGAAGCGGATGTCCTCCTCGCCGACGTAGACGTTGACGAACCGGCGCAGACCGCCGTCCTCGGCGATCCGGCTGCGCAACTCGCCGTAGCGCTCGTAGAGGGCGTCGAGTACCTCGCCGACGGTCGCGCCGTCGACCTTCGCCTGGGCCTCGCCCCCGGTCGCCTGGCGCAGCTGGGTGGGGATCTTCACGCTGACTGACATGACGCGAATCCTATGCCAGCGCGCCGGTCTGCAGCTCGGAGCGCTCGAACGCCTCGACCGTCGCGTCGATCTCGGTCACTTCGAACGTGCCGCGGATCGCGTCGAGCGTCTTCAGGCCCTCGCCGGTGATATAGACGACGACCCGCTCTGAGGGGTCGATGTCGCCGCGGCGGGCGAGCTTGGCCAGCACCGCGGTGGTCACGCCGCCGGCGGTCTCGGTGAAGATGCCGGTGGTCCGCGCCAGCAGCCGGATCCCCTCGCGGATCTCGTCGTCGGTGACCGAATCGATCCCGCCGCCGCTGGAGCGCGCCAGCTCCAGCGCGTACGGGCCGTCGGCCGGGTTGCCGATCGCGAGCGACTTGGCGATCGTGTCGGGCTTGACCGGCCGGCAGAAGTCGCGGCCTTCGGCGTATGCGGTCGCGACCGGCGAGCACCCCGCCGCCTGGGCGCCGTTGAACGTCGGCAGCGCCCCTTCGAGCAGGCCGACTTCGAGCCATTCCTCAAAGCCGCGGGCGATCTTCGTGAACAGCGAGCCCGAGGCGATCGGCGCGACGACCCGGTCGGGCAGCTCGAAGCCGAGCTGCTCGGCGGTCTCGAACGCGAGTGTCTTGGATCCCTCGGCGTAGTACGGCCTCATGTTGATGTTGACGAACGCCCACTCGTGCTCCCCCGAGAGCTCGGTGCAGAGCCGGTTGACGTCGTCGTAGTTGCCGCGGATCGCGACCACGTTGGTCCCATACACGCCGGTCGCGAGCACCTTCTGCTCCTCGAGGTTGGACGGGATGAACACGAACGACTCAAGCCCTGCCGCGGCCGAGTGGGCGGCGACCGCGTTGGCGAGGTTGCCGGTCGAGGCGCACGCGATCGTCTCGTAGCCGAGCTCACGGGCGCGAGCGAGCGCGATCGACACCACCCGGTCCTTGAATGAGTGGGTCGGGTTGGCGGCGTCGTTCTTGATCCAGACCTCCTCGAGGCCCAGCTCGGCGGCGAGCCGGTCGGCCCTCTGCAGCGGCGTCCAGCCGGCTTGGAGCGCGCCCTTGGGCGCGGTCTGGACCGGCAGGAAGTCGCCGTATCGCCACAGCGAGTGCGGCCCGGCCTGGATCCGGCGCTTGAGCGCCTCCGGGTCGGCGGTATCGGAACCCGCCCACCCGGCATAGGCGACCTCGAGCGGGCCGAAGCAGCGCTCGCAGACGTACCGCGCGTCCAGCGGATACGTGGTCTGACATTCCTTACAACGAAGCGACTCTGGCGGCATATGTGAAAAACCTCCGCCGGGGTCTGTGGTCGGAGGTCTATAAACGAAACCGCCCTGCCACATCTCCCAGGCCTTTGTGGTTGGAGCCTGATGGACTTGGCACCGTTCCCTTGCGGGAGGTTGCCGGGGTTTCGTAGGGCCATATCCCTCCACCCCTCTGGATGCGTACTGCTATGTACTCGGCACGATATCAAGCCCCGGGGCGGCCGCGTTCGGCGCGTAACTGAAACCGGGCGCTGGTGTTGACCACTGCGCGATGACCGCCACGAGCACCGACCCGCTCACGCGCCTCGGGGCGCTCTCCGAGCTCGAGCGTGACCGCAGCCCCTCGCGGCGAATGCTGGTGATCGTCAACCCGTACGCGAGCACCGTCTCCGACGGGCTCAAGAATCTCGTCGTCTATGCGTTGCGCGGCCGCTACGACGTGACCGCGGTCGACACCGAGGGCCGTGATCACGCGACGGTCCTGTGCCGGGAGGCTGCCGACGAGGGCTATCACGTCGTCGTTGCGTTCGGCGGCGACGGAACCGTCAACGAGGCCGCCAACGGCCTGATCGGCTCAGACACCCCGTTGTGCTGCCTGCCCGGCGGTCGCGCCAACGTCTGGTGCCGGCTGCTTGGGATCCCGGCGGACGTCGTCGACGCGACCGAGCACCTGCTGGCGATGGCCGATGACTGGCACCCGCGGCGGGTCGACCTCGGCCGCGTCAACGAGCGCCACTTCCTGTTCTCGGCCGGCGTCGGTCTGGACGCGAGCGTCGTGGAGCGCGTCGACGCCAACCCGCGCCTGAAGGCGCGGCTCGGCGAGTACTACTACGCGTGGGCGGCCGTCCACACGCTGCATCGCCGCTACGTCGTGCACCCGCCGCGGCTTCAGGCGTCGGCCGGCGGCGTGTCGGCCGAGGGCGTCAGCGCGGTCGTCCAGAACGCCGAGCACTACACCTACTTCGGCGATCGCCCAGTCGACATGGCCGACGGGTCGGGCCTCCAGTCAGGCGATCTCTCGGCGATCGTGCTGCATCGTGCGACGCCGCTCGAGGTCCCGACGCTCAGCTGGCGGGCGCTGACCAGGAGCGCGCGCGTCACCGACCACCGGCGCGTGACGGCTTTCTCGGGCTTCACCGAGATGCAGGTCCGCTCAGCCGATCAGCGCCCGTTGCCGTTGCAGGTCGACGGCGATTACATCGGCGACGTCTCGCAGGCGCAGTTCGGCGTCCTGCCGCGGTCGCTGCTGGTCGTCGCCTGACGGCCCGCACCGGCATTCGCCCCGCGCCGGCATTCGGCCCGCGCCGGCATTCGCCCCGCGCCGGCATTCGCGCGCCGGCATTCGCCCCGCGCCGGCATTCGCCCCGCGCCGGCATTCGGCCCGCGCCGGCATTCGCCCCGCGCCGGTGGGGTGAGAGGACCGTTCCCCGCGGCTCTTACCCGGTGTGGCACGCCCGCGCCGCCCACTGTCGCCTCGGATCTGGATCACCGACCGCGATCGCCGGATCCTGTCGTTCTGCGCCGAGCACCGGTTCGTGCTTGCCGCGCAGGTGGCGCTGCTGGAGGGGATCGGGATCGACGCGGCACGCCGGCGGCTCGGCGCGCTGAATCGAGCCGGATACCTGACCAGCGAGCGCCTCTACCTCGCGGAGCCCCAGGCGTACGCGGTGACGCGCGCCGGGCTGGGCGTCGGGCGCTCGGACCTGAGAGCGCCCCGGGATCCGGACCCGGCCACCTACGCCCACGACGTCGGGGTCACGTGGCTGACCGCCGCCGCGCGCCGCGGGCTGTTCGGCGAGCTGCCCCAGGTGATCTCCGAACGGCGGATGCGGTCCGAGGACGGCCGCGGGGACCGCGGCCGCGAGACCCACGGCGTCCGCTACATCGGCAGCGGCGGCGGCTGGAGCGGTGGCGGCGGCCGCCGGCTGCACTATCCGGACCTGACGGTCGTCACCGCCTCGGGTCATCGAGTCGCGTTCGAGCTGGAGCTGCATCAGAAGGGTGTCGCCCGGCGCGAGCGGATCCTCTCGGCCTACGCGGGCGATCCGCGGTTCGACGCGGTCGTCTACCTCGTGCGCACGCCGGCGGAGCGGCGCACGCTCGAGGCGTCGGCGCGCCGGGTCGGGCTCGAGGACCGGCTCCGGGTACAGCTGTTCCGGTGGTCCGGCGACCACGAACCCGGCACCCCGCGGGCGGCCGGGCGGCGGCCGTCGAGCCGGGTGCCGAACCGGGCGCCGAGCCGACGGGTGGGCGCGGCGCGCGACCAACGGCCGACGTCGACGCCCAGGCCCGCTCTACGGCGCACGCCCGCAGCGCGGCCGACCGAGCCGGTGAGCCGATGACCGCGCTGACGCTTCGGCGACTCGTCGGCCTGGCGCTGCTCGCCGGCGCGCTGGTCGCGCCGGCGCCGTGGGGCGTGGTCGCACTCGCCGCGGCCGTCGCCGGCCGCAGCGCGTTGGCGGCGGCACGCCTGGTGCGCAATCGCCGGGCCCGGCGCGCGGAGCCGGGGACGATCGTGCTCGGCCGTGACCACGTCGGCCGGGCGGTGTCGCTTTCAGACCACCAGCTCGAGGCCCACGCGCTGATCGTCGGCGCCAGCGGCACCGGCAAGACGACGACGCTGACGACGATCCTTGCCCAGCAGATCGCGCGCGGGCGACCGGTCGTCGCGATCGACATGAAAGGGTCCCCCGCCTTTGCGTCCGAGCTGGCCGCGGCCGCACACGCGGCGGGTCGACGGCTGACGGTCTGGCGACCCGATGGACCCGCGCACTGGAACCCGCTCGCGCACGGCGGCCCGACCGCGCTCAAGGACCGTCTGATGTCGGCCGAGCGTTTCTCAGAGCCCCACTATCAGCGCGCCGCCGAGCGCTACCTGCAGACGGCGCTGACCGTGCTTGAGGCCGTGCACCCCGGTCGCCCGCCGTCGCTGACGGAGGTCGTCACGGCGATGGCACCGCCGCGGCTGGCGTCGCTGGCACGGGCCGCGCCGCAGCCGATCGCGCGCCGCACGGCCGATTACCTGTGCTCGATGACGCCCGACCAGCTCAGCGCCGCCGCCGGCCTGGGCACGAGGCTCGCGCTGCTGAGCGAATCGGTCGCGGGTCCATACCTGGAGCCCGGGGGGACACGGGACCGACCGGGCGTCGATCTCGGCGCGGCGCTCGAGGGAGGCGACGTCGTGCTGTTCTCGCTGAACTCCTCGACCTACGGCAAGCTTGTCGCCCAGCTCGGCGCGCTCGTCGTCCAGGACCTGACGAGCGCGGCGGGTCGCCGGCTGCAGCGGCCGGGCGGCGGCCAGCCCGTGCCCGCGACGATCGCGCTCGATGAGTTCTCGGCGCTCGGAGCCGACAACGTGCTGTCGCTGCTCGCCCGGGGCCGCGAGGCCGGCGTGAGCGTGCTGCTGGCCACCCAGGAGCTGTCGGACCTCGAGCGCGCGGCGCCGGGCTTCCGTGACCAGGTGCTGGGGATCACGGCGCTCAAGCTCGCCCACCGCCAGGAAGTCGACGCCTCCGCGGTCGCGATCTCCCGCCTGGCGGGGACCGAGCGCGTCTGGCGCGAGACGCGGCAGCTGCCGTCGCTGGCCGGCGGCCGGCGGCCGGCCAGCCGCGGCACCCGCCACGAGGTGGAGGAGCCCGTCGTCCACCCCAACGAGATCAAGCGGCTGTCGACCGGCCAACTGGTCCTGCTCTCCAACGTGCCCGAGCCCCGGGTGGCGCGCACGACGGTCGCGCGCACGACGCCGCATTCGCGCGCTCCCGCGAGCGGGCGGCCCGATCAGGCAGCGCCGGGAGTGACGCGGTAGGCGTCGAACACCGCGTCGATGTTGCGCAGCCGGTTGATCGCCTGGTCCAGCGTGCGGGTGTCGCCGACCTCGACCACGAACCGGTTCTTGACCATCGGGTGGTTGACGGTGCAATGGGCGTCGAGGATGTTGATCCCGGCCTCGGCGAAGGTCCGGGTCATGTCCTCCAGCAGCCGGTGGCGATCCCAGCCGTCGACCTGGATCTCGACTCGAAACGAGGTCTCGGCATCGCCGTCCCAGGCGACGTGGGTGAAGCGCTCGGGATCCTTCTTGAGCACGGCGACGTTCGGGCAATCCTCGCGGTGGATCGTGATCCCGCGTCCCAGCGAGATGTAGCCGACGATCTCGTCACCCGGCACGGGACGGCAGCACTTGGCCAGGCGCAGCATCACCTCGTCGATCCCGTCGACCGAGATCCCGTAGCGGGTCGAGGACGTGGTCGGGCGGCTGCGGCGGCGGTTGGTCTGCAGCAGATCGTCGGCGGCGGTCGGCTCCGATTCGGCGGCCTCGCCCTGCTTGAGCCGCTGCATCACCTTGTTGACGACGACCTTCGGCGAGATCTTGGCGCCGCCCAACGCGATGTAGAAGTCATCGCCCTTGCGGAAGCCCATCTCGCGGATCACGTCGGCCAGCAGCGGCGACCCGACGAGCTTCTGGGCCGGCAGCCCCTGCTTGCGCAGATGGTCCTGCAGCAGCTCACGACCGGCGTGTTCGTCGTCACGGCGCGACTCGGCCTTGAACCATGCCTTGATCTTGTTGCGCGCACGGGTCGTCTTGACGACCGCCAGCCAATCCCGTGACGGTCCGCGCTCACGCTTGGAGGTCAGCACCTCGACGATGTCGCCCGAGCGCAGCACGTAGGAGAGCGGCACGATCTTGCCGTTGACCTTGGAGCCGACGCAGCGGTGTCCGACGTCGGTGTGGATCTCGTAGGCGAAATCCAGCGGGGTCGCGCCGGCCGCCAGCGAGCGGACCTCGCCCTTGGGCGTGAACACGAACACCTCGTCCTCAAACAGATCGACCTTGAGGTTCTCCATGAACTCGCGCGGGTCGGCCATGTCCTGCTGCCAGTCCAACAGCGAACGCAGCCACCTGAGCTTGCCGTCGGAGTCCCGGGCCGAGCCGGCGGCGTCGCCCTTGCCGGGGTGGGCGGAACCGTTTTCCTTGTACATCCAGTGCGCGGCGATCCCGAACTCGGCCAGATCGTGCATCTCGCGCGTGCGGATCTGAATCTCCAGCGGTCGTCCCTCGGGGCCGATCACGGTCGTGTGCAGCGACTGGTACATGTTGAACTTCGGCATCGCGATGAAATCCTTGAAACGGCCCGGCAGCGGCTTCCACAGCGAGTGGATCACGCCGACCGCGCCGTAGGTGTCCTTCACCGAGTCGACGATCACCCGCATCGCGGTCAGGTCGTAGATCTCGTTGAACTCGCGACCCTTCTTGGTCATCTTCGAGTAGATCGAGTAGAAGTGCTTGGGGCGACCGGAGATATCGGCGTGGATATCGAGCGCCTCGAGCTCGGACGCGACGACGTTCCCGGCCTCGGCGACATAGCGCTCGCGGTCGTCGCGCTGCTGGGCGACGAGTCCCTTGATCTCGGTGTACTTGCGCGGATGCAGCGTCTGGAACGCGAGGTCCTCGAGCTCCCACTTGATCGCGTGGATCCCGAGCCGGTGCGCGATCGGTGCGTAGATGTCGAGCGTCTCACGGGACTTCTCGATCTGCTTCTGCTTGGACATCGCCGAGATCGTGCGCATGTTGTGCAGGCGATCGGCGAGCTTGATCAGGATGACCCGGATGTCAGAGGCCATCGCGACCATCATCTTGCGGTAGTTCTCGGCCTGCGCCTCATCGCGTGAGGAGAACGTCAGCCCGGTCAGCTTCGTGACGCCGTCGACGAGCGCGGCGATCTCCTCGCCGAACCGGTTGGAGACCTCCTCCAGCGACGCCGACGTGTCCTCGACGGTGTCGTGCAACAGCGCCGCGCACAGCGTCTCGGTGTCCAGGCGCATGCCCGCGCAGATCTTCGCCACACCAATTGGGTGAGTGATGTACTCCTCGCCCGACAGCCGCCGTTGGTCGCCATGGTGGTCGCACGCAAACACGAACGCCTCCTTGACGCGCGCGCGGTCGATCGGTGCGGCGGCCTGGTCGGCGTGCTCCTCGACGATCGCGAACAGGTCGCCGAGCAGCTGCCGCTGGGCCTCGGTCAACTGCGCGTCGTCGACCGCGACCGCCTGGGTCGGGTCGATCAGCAGATCGACCGGCGGCCGGCGGCCGGCCTGCACGGCCTGCGATTCAGACGAGCTGGTCGCCGCTGCCGTGGCGACATCGGCGCCGCTGCCCGGCTTGCCCGGCTTGCCCGCGTCCGCGCCGTTGCCACCGCGGCCGTTACGGCCCGAGCGGACGGGCTCGCCGCGTCCCAGCGCGGCGGTCAGCCGCTTGGCGGTGGGTTTGCGCTGCTCAGGAATCGCTTTCCGTCCTCGTATCGCTTGGCGTAGACCCTGAACGACGGCGAGCGCTCGAGCGCCGTCGGCGCCGTGCTCGCGATCGCGAGGATCGACAGATCCCGATCGAGGCTGACGAGCTCGAGCTCCGCGAGAACCCGGATCAGCCGCCCCGCCAATTGGACCGAGCGACCGTGCGGTCCGTCCCCGCGAAGCAGGCGCTCGAGCTCCTCGCCGGTCGCCCGCCCCCGTTCCCTGAGGGAGCGGTAGAGGGCGACGAGCGAAGCACGGAGTCCGTACTCCAGCTCGTGCATCTGCTCTGCAAAGCGTAGCTCAGCCGGGCCCCAGGCCAACTGGGCGTAGCCAGCGCCGCGGTGCAGCAG
>Ga0302325_10007873_pt1 | contig 23522 bp, 17 predicted proteins | sample Palsa_T0_2_FD_201948 | JGI IMG/M metagenome (GOLD analysis project Ga0302325, IMG submission 201948) | Peat permafrost microbial communities from Stordalen Mire near Abisko, Sweden - Palsa_T0_2 | ecosystem: Environmental > Terrestrial > Soil > Palsa > Peat permafrost | place: Sweden: Abisko... | reverse complement strand
ACCCGGCACACTGCCCATTCACTATTTTGCAGTGCAGGGAGTTCTGTATCACGGTCACGAAGTGAGCGCGTTTTATGATGCGGATGGCAGCCGGTATGGAAAGGGTACGGGATTGTCTGTGTTTGTCGATGGGAGGCGAGCTTCCGGTCCAGGACCGCTGACACGGATAGAGATCGCTCTGCCAAAGAAAACGCTCGGCGCAGCAGCAGGGCGAGCAACAATGCCGGAGGACTTCGCAGTCAATCCAGGATCGCCGGATGGGCCGCGGGCGACGGCTTCTTCAAGCATTTCGCCATCGGCGACAGCTGAGGCCATTGACGGCCGGATGTGGCTTTTTCCGGAGAATCCCAATGGCTGGTCACCCGATCCTGCAGACAAAAGCCTGCGCAGTTGGTACGCCGTAGATTTGCGGAAAAGCCGCGCGATTGGCCGTGTCGAGTTATATTTTTTCGGCGATGGCAAACGCTATCAAACACCATCCGCTTACCAACTGCAATACCGGACCGCGGAAGGCTGGCAGGATATTCCTCAACAACAACGCTCTCCTGAACTGCCGTTAGCAAATGGAGAGAACCGGATCGAGTTCCCGGCAATGTCGATGCAGGAATTGCGAGTCGCTTTTACCAATCCGCCAATTCCGACCAGCTTTCGTCTGATCGAGATCAAAGCGTTTGTTCCTTGAGAGCGGTCCTTATGACATTGTGGCCGCTACTCACACAGCTTGATCCAGAATCTCTCTGCAATCTCGTTTCACAACGCAGAAGAAACTCGCGTGCAGTCATGCTTATGAATTTATGGAGAGCACACCCTGCTGCATTGCAATCGAGATCGCTTCGGTTCGGTCGCTGGCTTCGAGTTTTTCGAGAATATGGTTTACATGGTTGCGAACCGTAAACTGGCTGATCAACAAGACACGGGCAATCTCTTTGTTGGTAAGCCCCTTCGCGATCATTTGCAATACGTCCTTCTCGCGCGGACTAAGCCCTGCACGGGCTTCCCGTGCGAGGATTCTCTGTGCGATACCCATGGGAAAATGCAACTGCCCATTTGCCACTGTGCGAATCGCTTCAACAATCTGTGCGCGAGTCGAGTCCTTCAGCAAGTATCCACGTGCGCCTGCCTTGGCGGCCCTGTAGATATCTTCCTCATAATCGAAGCTGGAGAGGATCAGCACATGAGGAGGGGCAACACGCTTCTGAATCAAAGGCAGGACGTCAAGGCCTGACACCTTCGGCATTCGAATATCTAAGAGCAAGACGTCTACGGGATGGCGATCGAGAAATGCAAGTGCTTCTTCTCCGCCATCCACGCCGCCTGCCAGTCGAATTCCGCATTCTCTACCAAGCAGGGTTGCAAGCCCGGCGCGTACGATCGGATGATCGTCCACGATCAAAATTCGTATTGGATTCTGCTCTTGATGCTTATCCATGCAGCCACCGCCTCCTTCTTCCAACCTGCTTTGCACGCCGCCACCACGAGGACAGGAAAGGTTGCGGCATCATGGCACGCATCGCCACGGATGTGCCATGTCCAGACAAGCTTCGAATTCGAATACTCGCGCCGATGCTCTCAGCTCGGCGCCTCATACCGCGAATGCCGAAGCCTGCGAGTTCGCCTTGTGGAGTGAAACCATCCCCATCATCGCGAACCGTAAGCTTAACCGAGGTTCTTCCATAGACCAGGCGCAATTGAATGGAGCGAGGCCGAGCATGCCTGACAGCGTTTGCAATCGCTTCCTGGCCTACACGAAAGAGCATGTCACCAATCCGAAGCGGAATCTGCTTCGGTTCACCTCGTACCGACACTCGAATCGCAATCGGGCCGTCCTGCACGATTGCGCGTGCTGCCTGTTCCAAGGCCTTTGCCAAGCCCATCTGTTCGAGATTGCCGGGTCGCAACGCGGCAATGTTGCGCCTGGCTTCCATGTGTCCGAATCGTACCAAGTCCAATGTCGATTCCAATTGCGCGCGCATCGGACTCTCCGGATTGACTTCAGCACAGATACCCTCTAGCTGGAACCCCAACCCGGCGAAGCTCTGCGAAAGAGTATCGTGCATCTCAAGCGCCAGTCTCTCGCGCTCTTCAATGACGGCGCGAAATCGCGAACGCTTGGCGGACGTATAGGCCACCTGAAGCCCGAGCGAAATCGTGAGCAGACCCATCGCCAACTCAATTACATGCTGTGTATTCCACCACGGAGGAGACTCTATCATTTCTGCGTCTTCCACGGAACGCATGAGCAATGCAAACGGCATTTCGTTCCGCGCAAACGCCCGATCTGTGACGCAAATGCCGCGCAGACGCAGGCGGCTTCCTGGTTTCAGCGTTTTGAATGTCTCCGCCAGACTTGGGTATTGCGCAATCGCAACGAAGGATTGGCTGCCCTCGTCCAGCCTGAGTTCAATGGATCGACCGCCTGTTATTTGTTCAGAAACAAGTTTTCCTTCCGTTTCAATGAACTGCGAATCGAAGGCTCCGGTGGCCGCCTGTGACGCTGTGACTGCGACAGGCGGCACTGGGGTGTGCGACCAAAGCAGCCGCACATCGGCATTGCGCAGTTCGGAACTGAAGTCTCCTAACTGGGCATCGCCGTGGGCCTCCACTGCATCTCCGATCTGTACCGGTTTGTTGGCGTGAGCCGCGTGAATCGCAATCCCGCCAGTGGAGTCCTGCACGAAGAGAATGGGCGAGACCAGTGTAACCACGCCATGGACGGTTACGCTGGAAGGAAGGTTGGGCGACAGAAGGCGCAAATCTGAGATAGGCATCGAGTTCAGATCTGCCTTGTGGTCTTGCAGTTCTCGCCGCATTGGCTCGAAGTAGCGTTGCTCCGACCATGTATCCGAGACTCCTGGCCAGGAAATCTGATGATCCGGTGCCTTTGGGCCACGAGCATTTAGCATCGCGCTCAAGTCGGCCGCAGAGGCCGAATGTACCTCGACATTGCGCCACACGGCGCCAGTTGAATAGGATTGCAGTCCGAACCTTCCCCTGGGAAGACAAGCTGGATCCTGGAGGGTTGCAGTGGTGATCTCTCCGTCTGGAGTGGTTGAACTGGCCACGAGCGAGCACTCGTAGGCGAGGAACTTCAAGTGATACCAGGCTCCGGTATGGACGCCCGGTTGCACGGGAATGGCTTGAAACTCATGCCACCCGTAGTCCGCGCGGCCCAGAATCAAAGTATCGTCCAGATCACGAAGGCCGGCAAAGTATCCATGATAGGAGTCAACGCCTACTTCTTCCTGAGAAGCGCGTATCACGAAACCGGCATCTCCACCCTCGCCGAGAAGTTGAATGTCAGCTTCAACGATGTAGTTGTGCCAATGAGTAGAACCGGTCATCAGCTTGGCGCCGCGGTCGTCGGAGATGTTTTGCATGGCGCCATTCACTACCTGCCAAGTGCCGCCGAAAGCCTGCCAGCCAGACTGGCGCGCTTGGCCGTCCCCGTCACGACTGAAAGAGTCGTGAAAGTTTGGCTCACGATTTATCCAGCCAGAATAGATGAGTTTGAGAGCGGTGCCCGTTGTTATTAGAGCGGCAGAGGCAATTGTCGCCCATAACAGCAATCGCCGGATAAGGACGCGTTTCAAAGCTGGGCCCTCACTTGCTAAACCAACTCAAGTCGAGAATCTCTCTTACCGTATCCGAATCGATATTTGAGCGTGTGACTAACTGCGGTTGCAGCACAACATACGGATGCTTAGCTCCGCCGTCGAGTTCTTCTTCCATTAGTTGCATTGCAGCGCGCCCCATTTGATTGGTGTTTTGCATGATTACAGAATCGATTCCCCCAGTTCGAACCGGAACCAGCAGATTCTGATCGAACCCAATCAGGTGAGTGGACGATGTTTGGTTAAATTCGGTTAGCGCGTAATAAGCGCCACGAGTCGAGAACTCGCTCAAGGCAATGATTGCATCCACATGTGGGGTTTTGGCCAATAGTTTCTCCACTACCTGTTGCTCCTGTGATACCGTTGGTAACGCCAAACTACGGAACACGACATGGATTTGAGGGAATTCCGCAGCCAGTGTCGATTCCAAGCTGCGGGCTCGATCAGCGGTACTTGTCAGTTGATTGCTGATTCCCAGAACGGCTACCGTACCTTGCCTTTGCAGGAGTTCGCCAACGCGGCGCGCAGCCATTCGACCGCCGCTGTGCTCATCATTCAACACGTACGCAAGTTTCCGGCTCGGTGTCAGCCCCAGGTCCGTGCCTACTACGACGACTGGAGTTCCTGACAATAACGCTCGGTTAATTGAGATCCGCAGAGGTAAAGCCTCAACAGGGGAGACAATGAGCCCCTGGGCGCCATGGTCGAGTGCACGCTTAATGATTTCGATCTGCCCCTGTACGTCGTCGTCGCGCATCGGTGCGTTCCAGTAGACGTTTAGGCCAGAGGCCGACGCGACCCGTTCAACTCCCGTATGTTCAGCCTCCCAAAGCAGAGTCCCGGCGGTTCTCGGGATCACAGCTATCGTTGGTGCGGCCCGCCTGCAGCCGGTCAGCGCCTGAGTTCCCAGGACGATCGCGTATATCAGATCTAAATTCGTATTTTTCAAATATTTGTCTCGCTATTCCGGAGGTACCGATGGTACTACTTCCGAGTAGGCGATAGTCCGACCGGAATCCACAAGACCCAGCCGAGCCGGGGTTGGAAACCTGGATTGGGCCGTTGTCGTCAATCCAAGATCATATCCAGGCAAATCTGCAAACAATTGCCGACTTGTTATTAGAGATCAAACTACACCTTCTTCAATCCACAGTGTCGCGGCGGTTTCCCGACTGCTCTTCTGGATTTGTCGCCGAAAGAAAGTTTAAAAAATCCTGTTGCTTTCCAAAAGGAAGCATGCCATCATTCCTGTTGGAAACCTAAAGGTTGATTCGCCATGAAAGAAAAACCCGACGTCTTGCAAGGAACGCTCGCGCTGATGGTCCTCAAGACACTGGATGTCCTGGGGGCGCAGCACGGCTGGGGAATCGCCCGGCGCATTGAGCAGATCAGCGGAGACCTTCTGGCTGTCAACCAGGGCACGCTTTATCCCCTGCTGCTCAAGCTCGAGCATGAAGGCTCAATTGCTTCCGAGTGGGGCGCATCGGAGAACAACCGCCGCGCGCGCTTCTATCGGCTTACCGCGGCTGGCCGCAAGCAACTCCAGGCGGAGACTCGCGAATGGGAGCAGACCGCTGCAATCATCGCGCGCTTTTTCAATGTCAAGGCGGAGGATTTACCGTGAAATTCCTGCGACGCTCGCTTATACGCTTATCGAATCTCACCTCAGGGCGGAGCGCCGACCAACGCCTGCAGGCTGAGATCGCCGAACATCTCGCGTTCCAGACAGAGGAGAACGTGCGCGCTGGTATGTCGCCCGCCGAGGCGCGGCGGCAGGCTGCGCTCAAGCTTGGCTCGGCTCAGACGATCCGCGAACACCACCACGCCGAGCACAGCATTCCTTTCATCGAGAATCTGCTCTTCGACCTGCGGCACGCGGTTCGGATGCTTGTGAGATCTCCTGGATTCTCTTGCATTGCGATCGCGACAATGGCGCTGGGCATCGGAGCCACCACCGCGATCTATAGCGTGATCGACGCCACGCTGCTGCATCCTTTGCCGTATCCAAACCCCGCCGAGCTGGTGCGCATCGAGGACAGCCTTCCCGGCGTAGGCGCGCAGGACATCGGCATCTCCGTCCCTGAGTGGAGAGACCTCGAGAGTGCCGGGATATTCCAGTCCGTATCGGTTTCCGGCACCGGCGCAGACGTGAACCTTACCGGTAGTGCACAGCCCGAGCGTCTCAGTTACAAGCATGTGTCGGTGAATTACTTCACGGTCCTCGGTGTAGACGCGCAGTTGGGCCGCACATTCGATCCGCACGATGCCACTCCGGGCTTCAACTTGGAGGCCGTGATCAGCGACGGGCTCTGGAAGAGGGAATTCGGAGCCGACCCGCACATTGTTGGTAAAGCTCTGCGCTTGGACAACGACGTGTATCACGTCGTGGGCGTGATGCCGCGCGGTTTTCGCGATCTGGGCTCAACAAGCGAGGAGTGGAATACGGAAGTGTGGCTGGGAGCCGGGATGGCCGGCCTGCCCTTCCCACCCCCGCTGCGCAGTTCGCGTCGTTCGGATCGAGTGGTCGCGCGCCTGATGCCCGGTCTCTCGATTGCGGCCGTGCAGGGGCGTCTCGATGCGCTGGTTGAGGCGCTGAAAAAGCAATATCCGGCGGAGTATCCGGCACAGGCCGCATGGACCGTGCGCCTGATTCCGCTCAGCGAAAGCGTGGTCGGCAGCGTTCGCCAATCTCTCGTTCTGCTGTTCGGCGCGGTAGGATTGGTCCTGCTGATCAGTTGCGTCAACGTCGCCAATCTTCTGCTCGCCAGAGCCAGTGGGCGAGGCCGTGAGATCGCGGTTCGACAGGCTCTGGGAGCGCAAAGAACGCGCCTCATCCGCCAGCTTCTGACCGAGATATTACTGCTCTTCCTGCTTGGCGGAATCGCTGGTTTTGCCATTCTCTTCGGTACCCAACGTCTCCTGCTGCGGCTTGTTCCGGAGAGCCTCCCGCACCTCAACGACATAGGGGTTGGCTGGGGCGTGCTGGTCTTTGCCGTGGCCGTCTCCGTCGCCGCCGGAACCATCTTCGGGCTTGCTCCCGCCTGGCTTATGAGCGGTGTCGATTTGATCGGTACCCTTCGGCAGGAAGGACGCGGGGCTAGCGGATCACTTGGTCGTTCGCGCGCCCGCCAGATTCTCGTCATCAGTGAATTGGCGCTCTCCCTGGTGCTCATGGTCGCCGCAGGGCTTCTGCTGCGCAGCTTTTGGGACTTGTTCAAGGTGCCCCCCGGTTTCAATCCTGACCGCGTTATGGCCATTCAAACCTGGCTTCCGGGGCCTAACGATCCCAGTCAGGATGCCTACCGGACCGCGACCCAGGAAGCGGTCTTGCTGCGTGAGGTTCTACGCCGCAGCCGAACCCTGCCGGGCGTACAAGAAGCGGCCATCGGCGACCTGGACGCTGTTCCCCTGGGCCACAGCAATCCCAGCCAGCTGCCATTAATCCGCGAAGGCATTGAGACGATGGACAATCAGGCTCCTGTGATCCATAGTCCCATCGTTTCGCCCGAATACTTCCACCTGCTGGGCATGCCGCTGTTACGCGGACGCCTTTTCAACGACCAGGACCTTGAGAGTACGCCCCAGGTTGCGGTCATCAATCAGGCTGCGGCTCGCATGTACTGGCCAGGCAAAGATGGGCAAGGCGAGGACCCGCTTGGCAAACGCGTCCGTCTGCACTTGGATAGCCGCGAGCTGTTGAACTCTGCCGGGCCAGCCTGGACCACGATCGTCGGCGTGATTGCGGACGCCCGCACGGAATCGTTGGCGGACGCGGCAATTCCGCAGATCTACCGTAGCGTATACCAGCACCCGTCCAAGAACCTGGCCATCTTTCTTCGCGGACAACTCGATCCCAGCACCATTCTCGGACAGGAGCGAAGCCAGGTTCAAGCTGTCGATCCGGGACTTCCCGTCTTCCATGCGGAGACGCTGGAGGATGTCCTCGCCACCTCGCTTTCCGTGAGGCGATTCTCGATGGAAATGGTGGCGTGTTTTGCGGCCACTGCCTTGCTGTTGGCCGGCCTTGGAATCTACGGGACTATTTCCTATGTTGTGAATGAGCAAAGGCGTGAGATCGCGATTCGCCTCGCGCTGGGAGCTCAAAGAGGCACTATCCTCAAGATGGTCCTACGCCGGGGACTCGGTCTGGCCGCGGCTGGCGCCGGGCTGGGTTTGGCCGGTGCGCTCATCGTCTCTCACCTCATGGCCGGACTGCTCTACGGCGTTTCGCCTACCGATCTGCCCACCTTCACTGGCGTCACCCTTGTACTTACCACTGTCGCGCTCGCAGCCAGCTATATCCCGGCACTGCGCGCCATGCGCCTCGATCCAATCACTACGCTCCACTCTGAATGACTTCTTGTCACTGCTCGGAAGTTGTGAGCTATCGCGGCAATGAATTCTCTGAAGCGCGGAAGCTTCCGGTTCGCCGACAGACTGTCCGAAGCTTGTGGAACGGCCACATTGTCGTTTATTGGATTGCCTTGATCGCAGAGTTCAGGGCAATTGCATGAACGGAAAATGTGGGCTCGGCTGCGAAAAGCGAACAAACGGAGAACGAGATAGGGGGTAGGGGGTATTACTTTTCTTGGGTACAGACCGGGCGGACCTCCGACAGAATGAATGGCCTACGGTCTGTTTCGGTGTTGCTATGGCGCGATTAGCCAATGATTTGCGACACATTTGCGCATGACTGGGGTGGACGTCAGGGCTGCGAATGAATGCCAAATCGGCGGTGAAGGTGAGGATGACTGGGAATGCTGCCGGGGCGTGGACTCCCAGCTACATCTCTATTCTACGCCAAACAGGGTTAATTCCACGCAAACGGGAGCGAGGCGCTGGAATGGATGGGCTTGAGTGGGTTTGGCGGACGGTTTGGGGGACCTTGTCTCAGCTTCTTGCACACTCATGCGATTGCCTTGTCGCAGAGCTGCGCTCCAGTACATGGCATTGGCGACAAATGATATTGTTCATACCGTTGGAAATTTGCGGTTGCAGGGTGTTGAAGTTTTAGGCGGAGTGGAGAATATGGACAATACGAAGAGCGAGCGAGCCGTAACGGGGCAAACTTCCGGCACGCGATACACTTCCGGTTTCGGCGTCGAGTTGGCCACCGAAGCAGTTCCTGGGGCTCTGCCGATAGGACAAAATTCTCCGCAGAAGCATCCGCTGGGTTTGTATACCGAGCAGTTGAGCGGCTCTTCTTTTACTGCGCCGAGGCATTTGAATCGCCGCTCGTGGGCGTACCGCATTCGGCCCTCGGTGGTGCATAAGCCGTATTCCGAATTTCAATGCGGATTGCTGCGCAGTTCACCGTTTGATGAGTGCGCGCCGTCGCCGAACCAGCTGCGCTGGAGCCCGATTCCGATTCCGGAGCAACCGACGGATTTCGTTGAGGGCATTCATACGCTGGCGGGCAACGGAGACAGCTCGATGCATTCGGGCGTGGCAATCCACATCTATGTGGCGAACCGGTCGATGGCGGGTCGGTTCTTTTATGACGCGGATGGCGAGTTGTTGATCGTTCCTCAACTTGGCGCGCTTACGATTCGCACGGAATTTGGGATTCTGGATGTTGAGCCTTCGGAAATCGCTGTTATTCCAAGGGGAATCAAGTTTTGCGTGGAGCTTATCGACAATCAGGCTCGCGGATATATTTGCGAGAACTATGGCGCTACACTGCGGCTGCCTGATCTTGGCCCTATTGGCGCGAATGGGTTGGCGAATTCGCGGGACTTTCTGACGCCTCATGCGGCTTTTGAGGATGTGGATGGAGAGTTCCAGGTGATTGCGAAGTTTGGCGGCCGGTTGTGGGCTTCAGTCTATGACTATTCACCGCTGAATGTGGTGGCGTGGCATGGGAATTATGCGCCGTACAAGTATGATCTGCGCCGCTATAACTGCATCAACTCGGTGAGCTTCGATCATCCTGATCCTTCGATTTACACGGTGCTTACTTCGCCGTCTGAGATTCCTGGAACAGCTAACTTTGACTTTGGCATTTTTCCGCCGCGCTGGATTGTGGCTGAGCATACGTTTCGGCCGCCATGGTTCCATCGCAATTTCATGAGCGAATTCATGGGACTGATTCGCGGCGAATACGATGCCAAGGCGGAAGGATTTGTGCCCGGCGGCGCGAGCCTGCACAACTGCATGAGTGGACATGGCCCGGATGCGGACACGTTTGAGAAGGCGGGCAAGGCTGAGCTCAAACCGCAGTACTTCGACTCGGGGCTGGCGTTTATGTTTGAGACGCGCTTTGTGTGCCGTCCGACGAGCTTTGCGCTGGGAACGGCGGAATTGCAGCATGAGTACTACACCTGCTGGCAGGGCCTGAAGAAGCACTTTCGAGGATAGCGGATGGCGAGGATTTACCCGCTGAATGAAACGCACGATCCGCAGGCGAGGTCATGGGTGGAGTCGGCGAATGCAGCCGGTGCTCATTTTCCGATCCAGAATTTACCCTTTGGCGTCTTTCGCGATGAGGGTGGGCTGTCGCGCATCGGCGTGGCGATTGGCGAGATGATTCTTGATCTGCACCGAGCGGTGGATGCTGGGTTGCTTAAGAACATCTCCAGTGTGACGCAGGCGGCATGTTGCGCGCGAAATCTGAATGCATTGTTATCGCTTACGCCAGCTCACTGGTCAGAGTTACGACTGTGGTTATTCAGGCTGTTGCATACATCGGCGTCAAGTGAAGAGCAGGGAAGTGTCGAGGCGTTGCTGTATTCGCAGAAAGCTGTTGCGATGGAGATTCCATGCCGCATTGGGGACTATACGGACTTTTATGCGGGGATATTTCATGCGGCAAACGTGGGCAGTTTGTTTCGGCCTCAGAATCCGCTGATGCCTAACTACAAGTGGGCGCCGATTGCGTATCACGGCAGGTCTTCGTCGATTGTGATCGGCGGTACGCCGATAAAGCGTCCGAATGGGCAGATGAAGCTTGGGGATTCGGATGTGCCTGAGTTTGGCGCTTGCCGGCAGTTGGACTTTGAGCTTGAGATTGGGATGTATGTTGGTCGTGGGAACGGACTGGGTGATGCTATTGCCATCGATCGCGCTGAAGAACATATATTTGGCCTGTGTCTGCTGAACGACTGGTCGGCGCGCGATATTCAGAGTTGGGAGTATCAGCCACTGGGGCCTTTTCTTAGCAAGAATTTTGCGACGACGGTGTCGCCGTGGGTTGTAACGCTGGAGGCGTTGGCTCCGTTTCGTTGCGCGGGATTTGTGCGTGCTGAGGGCGATCCGAGGCCTCTGGAGTATTTGCGGCCGAGCGATGAAGATGAGGCTGAGAGCGGGATCGATATTTCGCTGGACGTTGCGTTGTCGACGATTGCGATGCGAGAGCGTGGTTTGGAGCCACGTACGATTTGCCGGGGATCTTCACGCGATCTTTATTGGGCGATTTCGCAGATGGTTGCGCATCATACGAGTAATGGATGCAATCTGCGTCCGGGTGACCTGCTGGGCACGGGAACTATCTCTGGTCGCACGCCGGACACATTGGGTTCTCTGCTTGAGATGACGAGGCAGGGTGAGACTGCGATTGAACTTCCGAATGGTGAAAAGCGCGTCTATCTGGAGCAGGGCGATGAGATTGTCATTCGCGGCTGGTGCGGCAATGAGAGCTATGCGCGGATTGGATTTGGCGAATGCCGTGGCCGGATTCTCGGCTAGTGCTGGCTACGCTTGGCAGCGTTGGCGCTTGAATTTATGGAAGCTCGTAGAATCGGTGTGACATCTCGGATGTGCGCGTGTGCGCGAATGCACTTGAAAGTACGATAGTCGGCGAGTTTTGCTGGATGGAATATGGCGGATGATTTGAAATTTGAGAACGGCCTGGAGTCGAAGCTGGATTTGCAGGCTGCACGGTTCAAGGCGAATCGGGATGCGCTTGTTGCGTTGAGAGCGGCGCTGCGCTTGGAGGAAGATTCGATTCGGTTGGGCGGCGGCGCGAAGGCTGCCGAGGCGCAGCGGGCCAAGGGACGGCTGACCGTTCGAGAACGACTGAAGTTGCTGCTGGATGAAGGCACTGAACTGCTGGAACTTGGCTTGTGGGCTGCGTATGGAATGTATGAAGAATACGGAGGCGCGCCAGGCGCTGGAGTGGTGACGGGGCTGGGGCGTGTGAACGGACGATTGTGCATGATCATCGCCAACGATGCGACGGTCAAGGCAGGCGCGTTCTTTCCTATGACGGCTAAGAAAGTGCTGCGGGCGCAGACGATCGGGCTGGAGAATCGGATTCCTACGCTCTATCTGGTGGATTCTTCTGGAGTCTTTCTGCCGCTTCAGGAGGATGTGTTTCCCGATACCGACGATTTTGGACGGGTGTTCAGGAATAACGCGGTGATGAGTTCGCTTGGCGTGCCGCAGATTACGGCAATTATGGGCATGTGTGTGGCGGGAGGCGCGTATTTGCCGGTGATGACCGATACGGTGCTGATGACGGAAGGCTCGGGGCTGTTTCTGGCTGGGCCTTCGCTGGTGCAGGCGGCCATTGGGCAGAAGACGGAGCCTGAGGAACTGGGTGGCGCGGCGATGCATGCGGAGATCTCAGGGACGGTGGATTTCAAGGAGCCGAACGATCATCTGTGCCTTGCGCGGCTGCGCTCTTTGGTGGGCAAGATCGGAGAGAGGCACGCGCCGAATGGCGGGCAGGTTTTCAATCGCGTCGAGTTCAATGCTGAGGCGGATGCGCCGAGGTTTGCGGCGGAGGATATGTATGGGTTGCTGAATCCAGCGCCTGGGGCCAGTAATGTTTACGACATGCGGGAGGTGATTGCGCGGATCGTTGACCGCAGCGAATTCGATGAATATAAGGCAGAGTTTGGGCGTACGGTGCTGTGTGGATATGCGCGCATTGCAGGCAGGGCTGTGGGGATTGTCGCGAATCAGAAGACCAACCAGATGCAGACTGTGGCGATGGGCCCGGCGGCTGGGACGAAGCGCATCGAGGTTGGGGGCGTGATCTATACCGAGAGCGCGCAGAAGGCGGCGCGATTCATTATGGACTGCAATCAGAATCTCGTGCCGCTGATATTTCTGCACGACGTGAATGGGTTCATGGTGGGCAAAGATGCGGAGTGGTCGGGGATTATTCGTGCGGGGGCGAAGATGGTCTCCGCGGTGAGCACGAGCGTGGTGCCGAAGATTACGGTGATTGTTGGAGGCAGCTTTGGCGCGGGACACTACGCGATGTGCGGAAAGGCTTACGATCCGCGGTTTCTTTTTGCGTGGCCGACGGCGCGGTATGCGGTGATGAGTGGAGCGTCGGCTGCGAATACGCTGGCTGAGGTTCGCGCGAAGCAGATGGAGCGCGGCGGCAAGGTCTTGTCGGAGGCTGAGAAGAAAGCTCTGCATGACGAGATCAAGGAGACGTACGATGCTCAGGCCGATCCGAGATACGGCGCGGCACGGTTGTGGATCGACGCGATTATCGATCCGGCGCAGACGAGAGAAGTGTTGATGACGGCGCTGGAGGCTTGCGCGCTCAATCCGGATGTGCCGAGGTTCAATCCGGGGGTTCTACAGACGTAATTCTAAGGAGCGTATTGATGAGTCTTAAGCTTGAATCGGTGGAGAGTTTGTATCCGTTTGTGCTGACGGAGGAGCAGGAGCATCTGAGGCGCGAGATTCGCGAGTTTGCAGCCCGGGAGATTGCGCCGAACATGATGGCATGGGATGAGGCCAACGAGTTTCCTATGGCAGTCGTGAAGAAGCTAGGTGCGATGGGGTTGCTGGGCGTGATTTTCCCGCCGGAGTATGGCGGCGCAGGGCTTGGATATGTGGACTATGTGCTGGCGATTGAAGAGCTCTCTGCTGTGGATGGTTCGATAGGGCTTACGGTGGCAGCACATAATTCGCTGGGAACGAACCATATCTTTCTTGCGGGGAATGAAGCGCAGAGGCGGAAGTATGTTCCTCGGCTTGCGAGCGGCGAATGGCTGGCGGCGTGGGGGCTTACGGAGTCAGGCTCAGGGTCGGATGCGAGCGCCGCGCGAACGATGGCTGTGAAGCAGGGTGATCGCTATGTGCTCAACGGAAGCAAGACTTTCATCACTAACGGGCGCTACGCCGACGTAGCGGTGGTGGTCGCGGTGACGGACAAGAACAAGGGGACGCATGGGCTATCGGCTTTTTTGGTGGAGAAAGGGACAAAAGGATTTCGGCCTGGTAAGAAAGAAAACAAGCTGGGCCTTAGAGCCAGCGATACCAGCGAATTGATCTTTGAGGATTGCGAGATACCGGAAGAGAATCTGCTGGGCGCGGAGGGTGAGGGTTTCATCGATGCGATGCGGGTGCTGGATGGTGGAAGGATTTCGATTGCGGCGCTCTCGCTGGGCATTGGACGCGGCGCGCTCGATGCGGCGTTGAAGTATGTGAAGGAGCGGCGGCAGTTCGGCAAGGCGATCGCTGAGTTTCAGGGTATCCAATGGAAGCTGGCGGATATGGCGACGGAGCTGGACGCGGCGCGTTTGCTGACGCAGCGCGCGGCTGTCCTCAAGGATGCAGGGCGGACTGTGACGCGGGAGTCTGCGATGGCCAAGCTCTTCGCCAGCGAAGTGGCAGTGCGCATCTGCAATGAAGCGGTGCAGTTATTCGGCGGCTACGGCTTCATCAAGGACTATCCCGCGGAGAAGTTTTATCGCGACGTCAAGCTATGTACCATTGGTGAAGGCACCAGCGAGATTCAGCGAATGGTAATCGCCAGAGAGATTCTGAAAGTCCACCCCTCGCGTGGATAGGTGACTGGAGATATTGGGAAGACGCATGGGTGATTTGGTCAAGATTGTTGAGTGCCCGCGGGATGCGTGGCAAGGACTGCCGGTGCATATACCGGCAGAGGTGAAGGCCGACTATCTGCGTACGCTGATAGCTGGCGGCTTCAGGCATATCGATGCGGTGAGCTTTGTTTCGCCTAAGGCGGTTCCGCAGATGGCTGATTCAGAGGAAGCGCTTGCTTATCTTGAGCCTTCAGAAGATGTTGAGATCATCGGGATCGTGGTGAACGAGAAAGGCGCGGAGCGGGCGATTCGAACAGGCGTGGTGCAGACGCTGGGGTTTCCTTATTCCATCTCACCGCAGTTCTTGCGGCGGAATCAGAATCAGACTCAAGAGGAGTCGATTGAAGCGCTGGAAGCGATTGGCACGCTGGCTTACAAGGCTAATCTGGATGTTGTGGCCTATGTTTCGATGGCTTTCGGCAATCCGTATGGCGATGCGTGGAGCATTGAGGAAGTGGTGGATGCATGCGATCTGCTGCTCGACTCAGGCGTGATGCAGATTTCGCTTGCGGATACCGTTGGACTCGCGACACCGAGGCTGATCTCGGAGACAGTGGCTACTGTGCTTGCAGTGCAGGACGAGATTGAGCTTGGCGTGCATCTTCATGCGCGGCGGGGCGATGCTGCGGCGAGGATTCGCGCGGCGTATGAGGCCGGGTGCAGGCGTTTCGATGGGGCTATAGGCGGTCTTGGTGGCTGTCCATTTGCGCAGGATGCGCTGGTGGGGAATATTCCTACAGAGACTTTGCTTGAGGTGCTTGGGGATTCAGGGGCGCAGTTGCCGGAGCTGATGCCGCTGGATGGGTTGGTGCACCTGAGCGCGGAGATTGTTCGCAAGTATGGGGCCCAGGTGCAGTGATGGGCTGTGCAAAGACGGGCTATTGATAAGCACGACATTGAGCCCGCTTGGAGGGTTGGTTTGAGTTATAAGACGATCCTGGTGGCAGAGGATGGTTGGGTTCGGACGATTACATTGAATCGTCCTGAGCGGCGCAATGCGATGACACCTGAGATGCAGTTGGAGCTAATCGCTGCAATGGAAGATGTTGCTGCCAGCGACTGCCGCGTTGTTGTTTTTGCAGGAGCGGGCGAGGCATTTTGTTCGGGTCTGGATTTGACTGCTTTGCAGGGGATGATTGACAAGGGCGGAGCCGAGCACAGAGTGGATGCGGAACGGATAGCGAGGCTCCTGCGCACTCTTTATGAATTGCCCAAGCCAACCATCGCGTCGGTACATGGGGCTGCGATCGCCGGAGGAACGGGGCTTGCGACGATCTGCGATTTTACCCTTGCCGTTCCGGCGGCGCGGTTCGGATATACAGAGGTGAGAATCGGATTCGTGCCGGCGCTTGTGTCTGCGTTTCTTACCTTACAGATTGGAGATAAGCGGGCTCGCGGTCTCCTCTTGACTGGCCGGTTATTTGATGCAGCTGAGGCTTATCGGATGGGGCTTGTGAATGAGGTTGTTGCACCGGAGAATCTCGCCGAGCGCGTGCAGGTGCTGGCTGCGGTGTTGGCCGCGAATAGCCCCGACTCGCTGAGCGCGACCAAGCGGCTGTTGGCTGCCCAGAATCAAGCGTGGCTGGATGCGGCTATTGCGGCGGCAATGGATGCGAATGCGGAAGCTCGCGAAAAGGCGGACTTTCGTGAGGGGATTGCAGCTTTTCTCGAGAAGAGGAAGCCGTCCTGGACGGAGCCACAGCGGTAAATCAGGTTTGCATCTCGGTGTGGCGGAAGCGAAAAGAAGCTTCTGTTGCCCGTTCCACGTGCTCGCGACTGACGCCATCTGCCAACTCTATGACTTCAAAGCCTGATGGCGTAACGTCGAGCACGCATAGATCGGTAATCACTCGATTGACAACGCCTGCTCCGGTAAGCGGCAGCGTGCAGTTGCGAAGAAGCTTAGCGCTGCCGTCCTGTGCTGTGTGCTCCATCAGGACCAGGACGCGCCGAACGCCTGAAACGAGATCCATAGCTCCGCCCATACCTTTGACGCGCTTGCCCGGGATCATCCAGTTGGCCAGATCGCCATTCTCGGCAACCTGCATCGCGCCGAGGATCGCCAGATCGATGTGGCCGCCGCGAATCATGGCGAACGAATCCGCGCTCGAAAAGGTGGATGCGCCCGGATTGAAGGTCACGGTCTCCTTTCCGGCGTTGATTAGGTCTGCGTCAACCTCTTCCTCGCGAGGAAACGGGCCCATGCCGAGCAGGCCATTCTCCGATTGGAGGGTCACTGTGATTCCAGCGGGAATGAAGTTGGCGACCAGGGTCGGAATACCGATGCCCAGGTTGACGTAAAAGCCATCCTGCAACTCCATGGCGGCACGAGCGGCCATCTGTCGTCGAGTCCATGCCACGTGGCTTATTCCTCTCGAATGGTTCTCTTTTCGATGCGCCTGTTTGGATTTGGATTATGCACGAGTCTATGAACATAGATCCCAGGCGTGTGAATTTCGTCCGGATCAAGCTCGCCCGCTTCGACGATGATCTCCGCTTCGGCAACGGTGATTTTGCCACAGGTTGCTGCGTTGGGGTTGAAGTTGCGCGCGGTTCTGCGATAGATGAGATTGCCGTGGAGGTCTGCCTTCCATGCTTTGACCAGCGCCAGATCAGCCTGAATGCCGCGCTCGAGAATGTAACTCATTCCGTCGAAGTCTTTGTGTTCCTTGCCCTCGGCAACCATTGTGCCTATTCCCGTTCGCGTATAAAAGCCGGGGATGCCTGCGCCGCCGGCTCGCATTCGCTCGGCGAGTGTGCCTTGCGGGCAAAACTCAACTTCTAACTCACCTGCAAGATACTGCCGCTCAAACTCACCGTTCTCGCCGACATAACTGGAGATCATTTTCCTGACCTGGCGCGTGTGCAGAAGCAATCCGAGGCCCCAATCATCCACACCGGCATTGTTGCTGGCGATGGTGAGGTTGCGAACGCCCGTGTCTCGCAACGCATCGATCAGCGTTTCAGGAATACCGCACAGTCCAAAGCCGCCGATGGCCAGGAGCATTCCATCGTGCACGATACCCTCCAATGCGGTTCGTGCATCGGGCCAAAGCTTTGTCATTCCCGCGATCTCCAATGCGATCTCCAATGGGTAAGACGAGACAACTGCGTGATCTCTACAGATTGCCTCGCTCCGCCTGCTCGCGCTCAATCGCTTCAAAGAGCGCTTTGAAATTTCCCTTGCCGAAGCTTCTGCTGCCCTTGCGCTGGATGATCTCGAAGAATACCGTGGGCCTATCCTCGACTGGCCGTGTGAAGATTTGCAGCATGTAGCCTTCGTTGTCCCGGTCGACCAGGATGCCGAGCCGTTCGAGTTCTTCCAGAGGCTCATCGATTTTACCGACTCGCTCCTGAAGCTGCGTGTAGTAGCTGTGTGGAACGTGGAGGAAGTTCACCCCTTGCTGTTGCAATTTGGCCACGGTTGAAAGTATGTCGTCGGTGGCCAGGGCCAGATGCTGCACTCCAGGACCATTATAGAAATCGAGATATTCCTCGATCTGCGACTTGCGCAGGCCTTCTGCGGGTTCGTTGATAGGGAACTTGACGTAGCCACTCGCGTTCGCCATCACCTTAGACATCAGCGCGGAGTACTCGGTGGAGATGTCGTTGTCGTCAAAGTGCTGATAGAGCGAGAAACCCATTACGTGCGAGTAGAAGTCGACCCACTCATTCATGGCGTGCCAGCCGACATTGCCGACGATGTGGTCGATGTACTTGAGTCCTACTGGTCGTGCAACGATGTCGTCTGCGATCGGACGGTAGCCAGGCAGAAAAGCTCCGGAGTAGCCCTTGCGCTCAACAAAGGTATGCAGCGTGTCGCCATAGGCAGCAATGCTGGCCACGACCACGCGGCCGTCTTCGTCTGAAGACTCGGTGGGCTCGCTTACGGAGCGAGCGCCTCGACTGGTAGTTGCACGCCAGGCATCTGCGGCGTCGTCGACCCAAAGGGCGACGGTTCTGACACCATCGCCGTGCTTATGAACGTGGTGTGCAATTTCAGAGTCTGACCGGAGCGCCGTGGTGAGCACGAAGCGAACCTTGCCCTGCTGAAGGACGTAGGAGGCGCGATCCCGCTGGCCAGTCTCAGGCCCGGCATAGGCAATCAGCTTCATGCCAAATGCGGCCCGGTAAAAGTACGCAGACTGACGGGCGTTACCAACGTAGAACTCAACGTAATCGGTGCCGTTGAGGGGAAGGAAGTCGGTTTTGTTCTCAATCTCGTTTTCGACCAGCGTAGCCATTTCACTTCTCCTGCCATCTGTACTCGTGGTATCTGCAACGTTCGCGGTTGCCGGCTGACCACAGCAAAGAATCTCTCGCTGATTGGAGGCCTGTCAACTCGCTTTGGCAGCGGGAAGGCCAAAGGTATAGCAATTTTCGGCTGGCCACCGGCTCGTGGAGACGCCGGTGGCCAGCCGGGAGATTCTGAGGCCTGGAGGAACTGGCCTGGTCAGGTTGAAACGGATAGCCCAGGTGATGGTTCTCACTCCAGAGGAGGCAACTCACGTTTTTCGTTGCAGGTCTTTATGAAATGACGGAACTTCTCCAACGAGAGACAGCGATCCTGCCAATAGTTAGAATGGATCGCGTGTCTTGTACACTTGCTGAGGAGAGTGAAGGATGAACCGACGAGAGGTACTGACCTCCATAACTGCGTTGGCAGGATCTGCACTGGGGCTGGAGGCGGTTGCGCAATCAGGGCAGCAGATTACCCATGTGGACACGAAGACCAAGGGTGCTTTGCTTCAGAGCAGCATAGTAAAGGCTGAGAGCCTTCGACCCGAGGGCGACGCGCCAGGTGCGAAAGCCTACGTAAGCTTCAACGGGCCGACGGAGCAGCTCGCTGCAGTTGCGTCTGGATTTGTCACGCTGGAGCCGGGAGCACAGCCCCATCCGCCGCACCGCCATATCGAGGAAGAGATTATGATCGTGGGCGAAGGGACCGGAGAGTTCTTCATCAACGGTGTCGCCACGCAGGTGAAGACAGGCGATATGGTGTTTGCCGAATCCAATGTGCTGCACGGCGTTCGGAACACCGGGCAAACGCAAATGACTTTCTACTTCATCAAGGTTATGGGAAAGAGCTCCTCCTGACCACTACCGGTCAAATGTCGTAATCCGCCTTATCGGTCTGAGCAATTACTCGAACTGTGCCAGCGCTCGTTGCCCGCGTGAATGATGATCTTGCCGTGGGGAGCTTAGGAGAAGCTTCCGAGATTGAAAATACAAGGAGGGTTCAGTACTAGCGCTTGAGCGCGTTTACTGAACCCTCTTGACTTACTGCATGATCACCTGTTGCTAGCTTACTGTTTGGCGGCTTCGATTTTATCGGTCTTGGTGCTCATGTTGAGAGTGTCGAAGAGCGGTTGGGCCGGGATGACTGCTGGTTCTTCATGGGCTACAGAGATGCCCATGATGCGGATGTTGCCATTTTCAGGGAGCGTGATCGTTTTGGCGTTGGAGGGTAGGTCCAGGGCGTAGACGAAGAGGTAGCTGTACTGGTAGGGCTCGTTCAGGCCATCGGCGGTGTGGTGGTGGGAGACATACCAGGCCAGGGTTGCGGGCTTGATGTAGCCGGGACGGAGACCGATGTAGTCCTCTGGGTATTTGGGGGACCAGTTGGGTGTGCCGCCGCTCTTGAGGTTCCAATCCTGGTGGTTGGCGGAGGTGGCGTAGTCCTTGCGGAGGGGTACCTGGTGTTCGGGGGTTCCGCTACGGCCGCCGCCTTGGGTTACGGTTTCAGGCTTGGGCTTCCAGAGACGGGTGTCCCATTGGCCAATGAAACCGCCCCAGTCTTCTACCGTGACTCCGACGGAGGTCTTGCCGACTTTGAAGGTGGTTTGCTGATCGCCGTCAGCCGAGGCAGCGAGGACGTAGACCTTGTTGAAGTCTCCTTGAGGCAGGTCGATGGACTGGCCTTTGGCTACGACGGCATTGGGCTTGCCGGTGGCGGCGGGCGCGAGGGTGAAGTCGACTCCGTCGATCTTGAGGCTGGTGGGTAGCATTTCGGCGGGCATGGCGTTACCTTGCTTGTCGAAACCTCCGATGGATTTGCTGTCGTCATTGCTCGCAACGGCGAGGTCGTAGTTGAGGGTGACGGGCCGCGAGATGACGCCGGCTTCATGGACCGTCGGTGCGCCGAATTTCAAGGCGAAGGTGCGGGGCTGGTAGGGCTTGAATGAGGTTTGGAGAACGCCCTGGGCTACGGTTGCTGAGCCGAGGGGCAGCTCCTGTCCGTTGACTTCACGGGCTGCTTCCACTGGACCGGCAAACTTGACATTGACGTTGTCAGCGGGCTTGCCGTTGAGCTCGACTAAGCGAATGATGATTTCGTCGCTGATCTCGGATTTCTTGAGGGCGAGGACGCGGATGTTGGGGTTGTCGATCGAGAGGATCGAGAAGGTCTTGCCAAGGGCGCCGGAGTGCTTCTCAGTGTTGAAGGCGATCAGAGGTGTGCTGAGGCGATAAGCCTGCCAGTCGGTCTTGCCCTGACGCCAGTCACCGGCGTGGCCTGCGAGGCCGAAGAGGATGTCGTGGTGTCCCCAGTCCTGATTGAACTGGTCGGTGTAAGCGCCCTTCATCTGCGAGGCTGGGCCGGGCGAGCGAAGGAGGGTCAGTCGGATGGTGCTTTCGTCACGCTTGTCTGAGGCGTTCTTGACATCGGTGAGGATGGTGGCGCCGAAGCTGCCGGACTCATCAGTCTGATCGATCCAGTGATGAGAGGCTACCTCGAACTGGCGGTCGAATGCGACGGGGCGTTGGATGGTGCCGACTTCCCAGTTGTAGGTGGCGAGCTTGTTAGCGGAGGCGAGTGGGAAGACTGCCTTGACGTTGGCGGAGAGCGAGCGCCAGTCGATCGACTCACCAAACTCGACTCGGTTACCGGCGTCGCCTGCGGAGAGGCGAACGGTCTGGTCGAACTTGGAGCCCTCGCCTTCGCGGGTTACCTCAATGGCGATGCGTGCTGGGCCGTTCTCGACGATGCGGGCTTTGGCTGTGCCGCCGATGAAGGCGCGTGGGGCGGCCTGCTCCTGGTCGAAGTCCATGTTCCAAGCGGGCCATTGTTTAGGCGCGTCGTTGTTGATGGCGAGGCGCATGGGGCTGGCGAGAAGCTCTTTGTTGATGGACTTGTCGAAGATGCTGCTGACGTCGCCGGCTGCGTTGAGTGTGACCTTGTAGCGAGCATTCTCTAGGGTGGAGTCGGTGACCTTCAGTTCTTTAGATGTCTCTGACTTTTTACCTTCGCGAATGTCGTAGACGGCGTAACCGACGGAGGGAGCTTTGGCGAGGAAGAGGACCTTGCCGTCATTCATCTGCGCGGGAACCTGGTTGCCATCGGGGCCGAAGACTTCGACGTTTTTTCCGCTGCCTGGGACGGCGGCTTCGACGATGTCTTCACGCTCGATGTTGAGCGGGTTGTAGACGAGGACGGGGATTCCCTTGACCTCGGTGTCGAGGGATGAAGCAATGGATTGGGTTGCGCTGGTGAGGACATCGGCGAACTGGTTAGAAGCGATGATGTCGTCGTTCTGCGCGAACTCATAGGCGCGTGGGGTCGCGGTGCCGGCTCCCGTGTCGTGGAACTGGCCGCCCATGACGAGGGTCCAGGCGTTGGTGAGCTCCTCCTGTGGATAGGGACGTCCACCCATCCATGCGGCGGCGACTGAGGCTTTTTCAGCGGCGTCGGCGAGGAGTTCGTTCTTGCGGTTCCAGCGCTTGTGATAGGCCTGCGAAGTGAGCGATCCGGCGGAGTGATTGATGAGTTCAAGATCACCCTGGTAGGTGGGCATCTTGGTCTGCATCCCGGGCTTGATGTCGAGGAACATCTGATCGGCAGATGCGGAGACGACCTTGACCGGGCCATCGCCCATGCGGACTGGCGTACCGCTGGTGAGGATGTCGCCGGTGGCTCCAGACTCATGAGGCATATAGGTGGTGGGGAGGACGGCTTCGCCACCGGTGACGGTGGCTTCGAGGAGCTTTACGGATTCTTCATTGGTGGCTCCGCCGATGTCGCCGGTGCCGACGTAGTGATAGTCGGCGAAGACGCCGGTGGCTTTGCCGTCGATGTCGATGCGGGCTGGCCAGTCGGTCTCCTGAGGACGGCGGCGCAAAGGCGAGCCGACGGGCGGTTCGGGAACGGGAGTTGGCGATTTGCTGAGATCGGAGCTGATTTCGCTGCCATAGCCACCGGGATTGAGGGCGGCGAGGACGGTTTCGCCGTCGGGGCCGATCCAAATGCCGACGTTGAACGGAATGCCTTCGGGGGTCTTTTCAGGTGAGTTGGGGCCACCGATCTTGGGGGCTGGCTGCCAGGCTGCGCTTAGCTTCTGGGTGGAGAAGCCTTTGACTCCCGAGGCGGCGAGGATGGTGGGCAGCGATGCGGGGAAGCCGAAGCAGTCGGGCAGCATGTATTCAAAGCTGGCTTTGCCGAACTCGCGGCGGTAATAGGTGTTGCCATAGAGGATCTGGCGGAAGATGGACTCGGCGCTGGGGAGGTTCACATCGCCTTCTTCGACCGAGGAGCCGGCGGGAAACCATTGGCCTTTGGCGACATAGCTTTTAAGGCGTTCGTAGTCGGCTGGGTAGTACTCCTTCATAAGGCGATAGCGATTGGAGCCGGACCAGTTGAAGACGTAGTGCGGGTACTTATCCATGTAGTCGAAGTTGACGCGCATGGTTTTGAGCAGGTATTCGCTGATGACCTGGGGATACTCCCAACGCCACTGGGTATCGAGGTGGGCGTAGGGAACCACGTAGAGGGTGGGCTGCTTAGTGATGTCGGGGGCGGTCATAGTCTGCGCTTGGGCGTTGAAGACGACAGAGGCGAAGGCAAAGGTGGCGATAGCTGCGAAGAGAGGGTTTCGATGGGAGCGGGACACATATACCTCACGTGGAGAGAATCTTATGGGCTTGGCGGGCGGGCGGAGGGTTGGGGTGAGCCTATTGATGCTAGAGACCAGCGAAGGAATAGAAGAACCGAGTGGCATCGTTGCTACCAGACGATGGACGTATAGTAGAAGTTTCCCCAATTAACAGATCCCGGTGTCTGAGCTTAGGGGTGCAATCCAGTTTTCCCTGGTTTGTCCCATCGCGTAGCTTATTTCACTGAGGG
>Ga0302325_10007872_pt1 | contig 23525 bp, 32 predicted proteins | sample Palsa_T0_2_FD_201948 | JGI IMG/M metagenome (GOLD analysis project Ga0302325, IMG submission 201948) | Peat permafrost microbial communities from Stordalen Mire near Abisko, Sweden - Palsa_T0_2 | ecosystem: Environmental > Terrestrial > Soil > Palsa > Peat permafrost | place: Sweden: Abisko... | reverse complement strand
GAACCAGTTTCACCGACTTCAAGTATCCCAGACTCTCCCATTGCAAGTACTGCCTTCCCACTGGAAACAATCGTCGAAGAAACCCCGGCTCTAAGAATCAAGAAGAGTTCTCCCGACGGGCGAGATGATGCGGGTCCCTCAATCAAGTCAACTCTCCAAGTCAATATTCCAGATAAACCTACTCCACCAGTTCAATCAAGAGACACGACGTCACGGCCAACTCAACCAAGAACCATATCCGACACTTCTTTACAAGGATTTTCGACCCCTCCAAGTTCCTCCTCGACATCCTCGAAATTGGCCGAACCGACAAGTAGCTACGAAGATCTAGGGGGCATCTCAATGGACGATCATTCTCCCCACGATGATGATGCCAGAAGCGATACCTCCGTCGAGCCCATGGACTCCACCAAACCCCTCCAAACAATTATAATCCCCGAAATCCCAATTACTCTTGAACCCACGACCACCAATTTCGACAGTCCGACGTCTCCCCCCAAGACCCCTTCACGGGCGTCCAAAATCTGGGCCGAGAAGGGCAAGAATATCCATGTCCAGCAGGTGGAGTATTTATCGGACGAGGAAGAGGCATCGCCGATGTCTAAGCCTGCTCCTCCGCTCTCCAGGGATGATGGATTGGATTCGCCAACACCGTATAAACATTCTCTGCGAGATTATGATTTGTTTCGGGATTTAACGAGGAGGATGAGTAGGGAGAGTAAAGAGAGATTGGACGTTGTGTTGTCGACGCAACTTAATCAGCGGAATGTTGTTGAGGCGTTGTTTGGGATGGAAATACGTGATGTGGTAAAGAGGGAATTGGAGTATGTCAAGAGTTTGAACATGGGATTGAGTGAGTTGATTTTGAAGCTGTGGCTCGGCATCGAGATTGATGATGAAGCTCTTCTGAAGGCGATACTATTTGGAAAGCATAATGGTCTATCTGATGCTCTCATCCTTAGCATTGCCCCACTAGGTACCTCTCTTTGGTAATTGGTGCTAATCTCAGCCGGAATCGAAGCGTGGGAGAGTTTAATGTTGTGGTGCAGCGAAACTTGTTTGAATGCCAAATCTGATCTACCCAATTCCGATATAGTTAAAGGCAATGCATTAGCAAGGACACATATCTACGCTGGATTTCTGTGTTACAACGGGAGTTGGACCGAGGCCATCGGAGTCTATCGAAAGGCAAAGATGTACAGGTATTTCCACTACTAAAGAAATATCTAACAACCAGGGAAGGGATACTGGTGGCACTAATGGCGATTTCTTCCGCTAATGCCAACGAAGAAGCCCTGGTGGACTCTCTGAAATCGCAGTTCCGCAGTTGGGGAGACCAAGTAGCTGCTCAAGATGGGGACGGTCTTCTAGTAAGCATGTGGTACATACCCTCTAACCTATGTATCTGACTCCAGTTTCGCGGCAAGTATGATGACATTCATCCCCCCGGACCCAACACCGAAACCGCCCAAACCAAAACCAATAGACTACGAAGACCACGAACCCTCAAGTTCCCGCAGTTCTCCCTCATCCCAACGATCGCGTAACGTATCCGATCCAATTAAATCGAAATCTCCGGTGATACCCGTGATACGAACACAAAAGCCGTCTCCGACGGAAACTGATTCCTCACGGAGTCTGAAGGGGTCGTTGAGTGGACCTGATTCGCCTCATGGACGGAATTGGTCTGAACTGGCAAGTTTTATGAAAAAGCAGAAAGAAAAGGGGTATTCGGAAATCCGGGCACCTAAAACGGTTCAATTTAAAGATGGGGAGAAAGCTTCTCCTAGGGTCAAGCCAACGTTGCCACGACCACGCATTCCTACTGAAAGGCAACAACGATCCCATTCCCCGGCGGGGAGACAAATTCCCGTCAGGAGACATACCGATGACGAAGACTGGTCACGACGACCTCGAAGACCATCACTCAAAGACCAGGGTCTAGACACAGATGACAAGGGCATCATTTCCCCAGTCCCCCGAAAACCTGCTATGATCCCTGCAACAGGGAAACCCTCTTCCTCGGGAGACAGCAGTCGTCGTCGCCCGCACGAGATGTCTGGTCCACTGACCTTTGGTGCCCGAGGCTCTAACATCAAACCATATGTCACAGATGCGCCTCCTATCCCGATAAAAGCCGAAAAAAGAGATAAAATAAAAGAAAGTGAGAAGAAGTATGATTATGGAGTCGGACTTGGTATTCAGCATGGCGTTAGAGAAAGGCGTGCGTGAAACACTCGTGGGTTTTGGTTAACTTTTTGGACTATTAGACTCTGTATTCATTTTTGTATGTATTAACATTCACGTATATAACATTTTGTCAGAATAGTGAGAAGCGTTGGGGAGGGGGACAGTAGATCTAGGAAGTATAATGAATTGCATTGATATCCCGTAGTTTTATTGTATCTGACTATTCCTCAAAGTCGATGACGAGAACGTCATCTACGCTGGAGAGGGTTTTGGTGAAGGATATGTGAATCGGATCTTGTTCCACATAATAGTCTCTGTCCGCTCTGGATGTAAATGTCACTACGAATGCCTACACTTAACATGGCACTTTCAGGAAAATACATGAGTGAATCCCTTTGATAGGTTCTCCGTGGAAATATTCGTTCCTGACTGCAACGACTTGATATACGCGTCACCCGCCGCGTTCTTGCATTTCGTCTCCAATTGTTTGAAATTCGTCACCACAACTCTACTCTCAGCTCATTCGCCTACACAGCTACGCGATCTCGTCTTCAGTCGCCTTAGCCTTGAACTTGAACAGCACAATATGGACAAGCATTTCGTCCTCTTCGGTGTCGGAATTGGTTCACGAGGAAAGGATCGGCGACAGGTTGATGATGACGAAACGCGCCCCAACTTCTTGATCTTCATCAACGGCATCCAGGAATCCACCACGGACAAGCGAAGCAATCTCGAGTCATGGCTCACTATATCGGTCTTGATGTCGGCACCGGATCGGCTAGAGCCTGTTTAATTGATGAGAAAGGCGATATACTCAGTGTTGCGACAAAGGATATCCAGACATGGCATGAAAAGACGGATTACTATGTATGTTGTCTGGTGGTAGAAAGATCTGATCCAAGGAACAATCTACGGAAGATATCTGGTCTGCTTGTTGTTACGTTACGAAACAAGTTGTCAGGGAAGCGAAAGTTGATCCTACTTCGGTCAAGGGAATTGGATTCGATGCTACTTGTTCATTAGCTGTTTTAGACCAGTCAGACAATCCAGTCTCAATCTCCGGACCCGACTTCAAGGACAAAACTAGGAATATAATCCTTTGGTGTGATGTAATTTCCTGAGATAAACCGTTAACTTATCGATAGCACCGAGCAAGAGCAGAGACAAACACCATAAACGCAACGAAACATCCCGTCCTCGCATTCCAAGGAGGCACAATGTCTCTGGAAATGGAGATCCCAAAGATCCTGTGGCTCAAAAACCACCTTCCATCTGAACAATTCAATAATTGCAAATTCTACGATCTCCCCGATTTCCTCACTCATCGGGCGACTGCATTCAACGAAGCTCGATCGTACTGCTCGTTAGTTTGTAAACTGGCCTTTGTTCCCGAGGGCGTTGAACCAGATCGCTTCGAAGTAGGTTGGCAACGAGACTTTCTTCGAAAAATAGGTTTCGAGGAGTTGGCTAAAGATCTCAAGGCGTTGGGAGTTATCGATGGCCAGGCAAGGGTATTATCAGCGGGCGAAAAAGTTGGATATCTGAGTGAACAGAGTGCGGAGGAGTTGGGATTACATACCAATGTTGCAGTGGGGAGTGGTGTAATTGATGCTTATGCAGGGTGGGTAGGGACTGCGGCTGCTAAAGTATCTGGATGGAAGAATTCAGGTAAGTTGGAAGATGCGAGTAGTCGGATTGCTAGCGTTTGCGGGACGAGTACTTGTCATCTGGTCATTAATAAGAATGCTGTATATACCAAGGGGTATGTATTTAATATTGGAGGACGATACTGAGGAATAGGGTGTGGGGGCCGTATCGGGAGGTTCTGATCCCGGGATATTGGATGGCGGAGGGTGGACAGAGCGCTACCGGAGCGTTACTGCATCATGTTATTACGTCTCACGCTGCTTATTCGCCAGCTAAACAGACTGCGGCGGAGAAAGGAATATCTTTGTTTGAATACCTGAACGACCATTTAGATAAGCTACGGCTGGAAGCCAAGGCTCCTACGTTAGCTTATCTCACTCGCCATTTCTTCAGTACATCCTCCATCTGATGCAACTAATCTTAGTGTACCCCGATTTCGCAGGCAACAGATCACCTCTCGCGGATGCAAATCTCAGAGGAAGCATCCACGGCTTAACTCTGGATGCAAATCTCGATATGTTGGCCTTTCAATATTACGCCGCCATAGAAGCTATCGGTCTCCAAACAAACCACATCATCGCATCACTCAACGACGCCGGCCACCAAATAAAAAGCATATTCATGAGCGGGGGTCAATGCAAAAATAAACTCCTCACGAAGACAATCGCAAAGTAATCCTCATTCGGAAATTGCTTATTGTAGTTGCACGGCGTTACCGGTTGTTATTCCCTACTACATTGAGTCGGCGGTATGTCTTGGTTCGGCAATGTTAGGTATGAAAGCAGCTGCTGAGGAGGAACTGAATCTGTGGGGTAAGGCTTTCCGTAGGTGAGAAGTAACTGTAGATGTGATGACCAGGCTCAGCAAGGATGGAACTGTGGTTTATCCAACGGAGGACAAGGTAGACAATAGAATATTACGGGCGAAGTATATCATTTACAAGGACATGGCGGAGACACAGACTCGATACCGGAAGGAGATTAACGATGCTTTGGCAGGGAAACGATAAGATACACGAAACGGAGAGAAAGGGAGTTTGCAACGCATGGATTATATGTATTAACATGAAGCCAAAAGATAGCCAGTCAGATGTATGGTTACCCAGGACGTCTCCCACAAGCAATGTCATTCAAACAATGAATTCGCTATAATTAAGTAGATATCTCATCGTGACCAAGACTTTGACCCACCGACTCCCGGTACTGTATCCCCATCCTTCAACACACTCCCCCGTTGTTTCTGATAATACTCTTTGTTTGTTCCCTCTCCAGGGACTCTCTCCCGTCGTTTCTTCTTATCCGTCTTCTGACTTGCTCCAATTGTAATATTAACCTGCGGGTTAGCCACCGTCTAAAAGAACGCCTAGACAAGAAAAAAGGATAGAGGGGAAGTACCTTTGGTGGAACAGTGAATCCAAACGACTTTGCAACCTTCACCAAATCCAATTTATTAATATCGAAGATAGATTTCGACGAGTACGAAGCATAAGCCTGTAAATAAGACCTATACCCGTCCTTGGCAGATTGATGTATATAATGCCGTGTAGCAACCAAATTCTCCAACTGACTCTGCACATTGGCGATCTTGTTCACCGGGAACTCGTACTCGTTCAGGGGAACTTTAGCCGCCTTAAGATACATCAAGAATCCCAATTCGCAGGGCTGCAGGAATAAAAGTCCCTTTCCCGAGCCACCACCCCGAGCAGTTCGACCGACACGGTGGATGTAATCTCTTGGATCATCGGGAGGGTCGTACTGGATTATCCAGTCCACGGCAGGGATATCGAGCCCTCGCGCGGCAACATTGGTACATAGCATAGTCCCGTGTGTGGCATTGGTGAACTCAAAGAAGGTCCGTGTTCGCTTTTCTTGTTTTTGTTTGCCCTACCGTTAGGTTCCTGGTTATTATGCGGGAATACATGTAAATCCAGAACAGGAATATCGATGAAGTTGAGTAATTCGGCATGGTACTTAACAGACTGACAACTGGAGAAGAAAACAATGATCTTTTTCTTGGAATAGCGTCGGAGGAAGGAGAATAAGAGGAGGAAGCGCTTATCGGCTTCGCAGACTACGTAGCCTTGTTCGAGGGTTTCGACGGTGGAGTGTTTCTCACTGGCGTCGACGTTGATGTAGAGAGGTTTTGGTCTCAGAGACATTCGTGCGAGATCTTCGACTTTGGTGGTCTGTGTTGCTGAGAAGAGCATTGACTGACGGTTTTCTAAGGATAAGCCCAGGGCTGGGAAGTGCAAGTACCGTTGGGGAGGATTCTTATGATTTTTTGCATGTCTTCTTCGAAACCGATTTCGAGAATTCGATCCGCTTCGTCGATAATCAGAGACTTTAGATTTCGGAAGACAAATCCCTTGGTATTCTAGATATTAGAAAAGAATTCGATGAGCTAGTACCTTGAGATGATCTAAGAGTCGTCCGGGAGTAGAAATTAACAGATTAACTCCCTTACTCAGTTTCTCTTCTTCAGGTCGTTTATTCGCTCCACCCATAACGATCCCGAAAGTCTGTGTGTGGTACTTCATCAACTCCTTCGCAACCCCGAAAATCTGCAAGGCCAGTTCTCTCGTCGGACTAATCACAATAACACCAGTTCCTACCATTAGATACTTTGGATATATGCACATACCATTCCGTGGCTTGAACTTGAGTGCTCGTAACATCTCGACAGCAGGAATAAGAAATGCCAATGTTTTGCCAGAACCAGTCTTCGCCCCAGCAAGAACATCTCTTCCAGCCAATAAAGGCGGGATTGACCGCGCTTGTATTTGTGTCATTTCAGTGAATCCCATGTCTTTGATTGCGTTCAGGGTCTGTTCGCTTAAAGAGAGCTCGTTGAATTTCTTTGGCTCCGTGATGCTGGTGGTAGTCGCCGACAGAGCTGCTATTTCTTCGTCCGCACCATTTGCAGCAGGCTTTTCGGGCTCTTCCAGGGCAGCATCATCGTCTTCCTCAGAGGCCGGCTCCGCAACGGTCTCTGCAACAGGTTCGGGGTCAGCAACAGGTTGCTTCTTTGCCTTTCGCTGGTCGTCCTGTTTCTCGTCGACAACTTCATGTTTCCGTTTCTTGGATTTCTTGTCCTTTACTTTCTCCACTGCATCTGCCTCTCCATTCTCAATCTTCTTGTACTTCGGTTTCTTCTCCTTTTTCTTCTTATGTGTCACTTCGCCGTCCATTTTTGCAGAGGTAGATTTTGAGCGGTGATCGACGAGCGACCAAATTTCTCCTGAACGGCTGAAAAAGATTTGCTGGGGCGGAATCTCGGGACAAACCCGCAAACTCCCGACAAAGCCGAGCCACGCACCGTCAGATCGACAAGTGTCCTTCAAGTCGTCGGAGAAAATAGGTAGTTGCATACGAGCAGACATTTTGAAATCTTTTGTGAGACTCATGAGCGGGTACCTCTCGACGCTATCGTTAAGAGACATGTAGCACAGCAAATTATATTTATAAATTTCCTAGTTACAAACTCCACTCAGAAAATGAGATATCTGAAGCACATAACGCTCTAAGAAAATCTACCAGGGATTATGGTTGATATGTCCTGGCTGCGTGTCCACGATGTTCTCAAATTTCTCCTTCTCGACCTCATATATTCTCTCCCACTGATCTTCTTCCTCGCCCTCCGCTTCCGTCACTTCGGTGACTGAGTTTGACGAACTAGGGACAATCTCGATTGCATCGTCGTCGTCCTCTATATGACCCTCGTTCAGAGGAGGTAGACCAACGTGGTGGTTACGTCCAGAAATACTAAGACCACTAAGAACAAGTCTTGAACCGACCGCCACATGCTGTTTAGTTCGAGTGAACTGCCCCAGGACGTGATGCCATCGCTGGGCGTCCCGGTGCGACATCTGGAGTTTGATGGTAGTCAACTTTGACATCGTATGTTTCGCCAGCTTGATTGGGGCCTTGGCATACTTTTTGACCCCGTAGCTAGGTTCATCTTCCTGCCATTTGTCAGACATGATCGTAAACCACGCTTCGGGTGTGTCAAGGTTGATAGAACCCAGGAGAGCCCCTCTCAAATCACGGCTCTTTTTGGGTATGATGTTGCTCACAAGTTGATCCAATGGATGTTCGAACTGCATCAGATTCCCATGGCCACTTACACAGTAATAACCTTTAACCCAACGTCTTCTGAGATTTTTCCATTCAGATATCTCGCCTGAAATGACGGGAGATGTATTCGGGTGATCCCAGTTAGAGAACGTTAATTTTGCAGGATCCATCAACTGGAGGTTTCCACTCCGTAACGAGGGCTCTTGTAAGAACTCCCAGTCCACTCCACGCTCAACTGCGTCTGAGATGTCTACCTCGTTAGTTTCCCTCTTTACCAGGAGTACCTTGAAGATCTGTTAATGCATCCCCTACAATCTGAAATTTGTTCTGTGAAATGGCCACATGGGCGTTTACAGCCTCTTTGATCTTAGGTACCAGTTTAAATTCGAAATCGGCACTTCTCTGAAGTATCTGGGAGATACTTGCTTTCAGTTCATTGTCACGCTGAACCCACTTTTCGAGATACAAACGACATTCTGCAGTTAGACTCAAGTGTGATTAAGGAATTACTCCTGTTAGCCAGATAAGGATCATCTCTTTGCTTGAAGCCCCCGATTTGATTGAGACTCTGGGTCAAATCTTTCACAGCCTCTTCAAAACGCCACTTCTTTTTCTCTGCCTTTACAACTTCTTTAGATCGGATCCTATTTAGGTCGCCCTTGAGGATCCTTATCTCTCCTAGTTTCGTTCTCAGCTCTCGAAGGATTTTATCTTCGTAAGACATTGAAAGATTGTCATAGAATCTGGCAAGCACTTCGGTTTTCTGTTGCAACCCTTTCCAAATCTGGATGACACCGTCTTCATCTAGCCGTTCGTCGTCGCCACATGTTTGCGCAGCTTGAGCAGAAAGGGCAGTATAATGCCTGGAGTGGGTTTTTTGAAATGCCTGCACTTGGGTGAAGAAGTCTAATAAATTTTCGATACGCTTCTCCCAACAGGTGAAGCGTGTTAAGAGAGCCTGCGCGGGATGATTAGGAGCATACATTACTTGGGTTGCGTCACTCCTTTCTGGCGTGGCCATTAACGCAAGCGTGGTCGAAAGTGAAGAGACTTGAAGTGGATGATGGATAGGAAGACTAGTGAAGATCGCCTCATGATTGATCGTTGCAACGTAAATCCATTCCGAAAATCCCAACGCCTGCTATGGGGACCTATACACATTACTATGATAACAATCAAACTGCCCCCTCCAGTGCTTGCATTGCACTCAGAGGGTCATCGCTTCGAGCCACTTTATTCCGACGATAATCCTCGTATTCTTCTTCTGAAATAAGGGCGCTCTCAGCCGCCGTCATTGTCCGTCCCTCCATTTGGAATCCTCCATCATCCGGCCGCTTCCGCTTGGTACGATCTTTAATCGCATCCCGTATTATACTTGCATCCACCGCCTGTTGTGATGCGTCCTTCTTTGCAGCTTGTGGTGGCGGCATCTCGTCGATCTCACCTCTTGCAAGCCGCACAGCCGCAGTATCTGCTTCAATACCAGCAACGCCAGTACAATAAGAATTCTTGTGAACTTGATGACAACAGGCGTATCCCCATTGTCCATCCCTGAACCATGACCCATATACTGACGTATGATTATTGCGATATACTACACAATTAAACCGAATAGAAATAGTAGAAATACCATCTTCAGCGTACTGTGATTTCGTCGAAGAAGCCTCTTTTCCCTTGACGATCTCCCCAGTCTTAGTGTACTCCACAAATTGTTCGGTTGACTTGAGCAATTCTTTTGGCGGAGCAGCCAAGTGCTCTGCACCTCCATATTTATCCAATACACTAGATCGGACGGCTGTTCGCTGTTTCTGGGCCTCTTCCTTAAGTTTCTTATGCCGTATTTCTCCTTCGGTGGGGTTGGCTTGAAGATGTACGTCACCACCCGCTCGTTCTGACTGCCAGGCGAATTTTTGTAACTTCTCAAACTCGGCTGCGTCTCCTGTTGGGCGCTGGAATTCCTGTTTACCGTTCTGTAGCTTAGGATCAGAGGTACTTGCGTCGCCATCTGGTAGCTCCCGCATCGAGCGAGACTTGGGATCATAGTGCGATGAGTCCTTGTTCGTTAATAGATACTTCGCGATATCCTCCCGAATTCGAAGATTTCTGGTCGACGTACGAGTCTTTTCGTCATACCCGTGGCCGGGTGTGTCTGGCTCATACTCATATTTATCTTCGTCATCTGAGAGTGCATCTGCTTCCGCCTTGGCAGCATCTGTTTTGCGTTGTGCTTCTTTCATTACTTTGCGGACTTCTTCCAGTCGCTCGTGCTCTTCCATCGTTTTTGCAAATTCTCTTGAATCATATCCATTCCATCGATCCCTTTTGCCTTCAAATGACTGTTCAAAGTTTCGAATTATCTCGTCCGCTTGGATATCCCTCCCAGTCCACTTGGCACCCAATTTCCTCGGACGCTCGAGACAGTCCTTTGCCTCATGCGTCATGGCACCACAATTCTTACACGCCCCTTTTCGATACTTTGTGGCCGCTGGACCGGCGCGCTGACCTCTGGCATACCATTCGGAGGGGTCCATTCCAAATCGATCAACTCCAGAAATGCCATGTCTACAAATTAGAATACGATTTCCAGGAGTAGTACTTTTGATGTGACAGTGAGGCTTTCCCGTCACGGTCATCCTGCATATACCAAGGCGCATCGGCGATGAACTTGGGAACGTGAGGATTAACAGGATTTCCCTGGGCGTCGAGTTCAGGGGGAAGTTTTCCATCCTTCTGTAGTTCGGCCCGCTCTTTCGCCATTATCCGTTCGGCCTTGGTCATCGGCCGTTTGATGACACCCAAGGCCAACATGTTCTTGTCATTGGCGTGGTCCTGGCCCGACTTGAACTCCATACTGTTGAGGTCCGCCATCTTCTTGACAAGTTTCCGCTCGCGACGATGTGAAAGCTTAAGTCGACTTTGGATCGGAGTTGCGCCACACGAAGCGAATTTACCAGCATTCCGATCCAGACCAAATCCATTTTGTGAAGGTCACGTGCGTGCTTCTGCACAGTGCAGAGCTTACCAGGTGATATTCATTTTTCGTACAGAAACCAAACGCCAGCTTGTTTTCACGCCTATATATATATAACATCTAATCGACGTCCATGTTCGTCGAAATAGAACCGTTATGCCACAGCTTTCCAATCTTATTGTCCCGTCTCCGTTCCTCCATTTCCCGTCTTTCCTCCTCTTCTGACCCGTCATCTTCTCGGTCTCGCGGTACATTCTGCATTTGCACACTGGGCGCGTGACCTGTTCCTGTTCGTTTGATGTTCTCTAGTACAATTGACATGATTTTGTGAAGATACTCCCGAGAGTTTAGGTTCTCCATGTTGTTTGATGGAACGGTAAGAGTGTAAGTGGGAGAGAAGTAGTCGTAGTAGTCGTTGTAGGGAAGATCTGGAAATTAGCATAAGTAGTACATAGAGATTGCCTGGGCCGACACGTTGACCGACGAGAAGACCTGTTTCATAGGCCCATGCTCGGGCCACGTTTCGCATCGTATATCCCCCGCCTCCTAACACCAAAACTGGCACTCCGAACTTGAGTACAAACTCAACACAACTTGCATGGCCTATGATAAGCGTTATCCATCTGTAGAGATACCTTCCATACTTAAGTTGAAGCAACCCAACTTATCTCCAGCAAGACTGTCGGCACCGCATTGCAACACAATAGCCCCAGGGCGATACCACTCCATCACCTGACTGATAATTGGCTGGAAGACACTCTTGTATCTTTCATTAGCGATGGTCATCTCGGCATATACGATTCATCATCAATTCCATCCCGCAGAGGGAAGTTGACAGCATAGTACTTCCCACTACCAATCCCATGATCCCGCAAATCACCCGTCCCAGGAAAATACTCCCCATACTTATGAAACGAAACCGTCATAACTCGATCCGTGGTATAAAACGCCCTGTTGATTAGTTTAATTAACCGAGAGACATACTCTTCAACTCCATCGCCATGATGTACATCAATATCAATATACAGCACCCGATTATGGTACCGTAACAACTCAATTATTCCAAGGACAATATCTGACGTTAATAATAAGCCAAAAGGGTGTCTACCATTGACATAACAGAAGCCACTAGCCTCGCTCTTCTTTGCGTGATGAAGACCACCCGCCCAGTTCACTGCGACATCACACTTTAATCGATTTAACCTTGCTGCGCCTTCCATACTTCCTCCACCTGAAATGCCGCAAAATTCAAAGAGACCATCGAATACAGGGCAATCGTCGCCGACGTTGACTAAAGTAAGCTCCACAAAGAATGCAGCGCACATTTGGTTTGTTGAGTTGAGAAGGCGGCCATGTTCTCTGGAGTGACCTTGGAGAGGAAGTCGATGTAGTCGTCAGAGTGGAACTGACACATTTCTTGTTTCGTCGCCGGTTTTGCTCGCTATATATATTAGCACGGAGTTTTCCTTACAAAAGTATTGCTCATCTTGCGGAGGGAGGAAAGGTACGTATATCTCCATGTTTTTGTAAAGCCCGTAGTTCATGATGAGGGAGTGACACATCCGAATTCGATGAGGCTTCATGGGATGCCCCGGTCCATAAGCATAATTCCTAACAAATCAGTCTGTGTCCTTCTACGAACAAGAAACATACCCTACATCGGCTACACACAAGGAGAACGTGGTTAGCAAAGCACTCAAGAAGACAGGGGAAATCTTTACAATCATAGAAGTATGCCACCCCTTTCCGTTAGTATACATTGAGAAGAGAATGAGATGTGTACGTTTGGGAGGTATTCCATTTCTTGGTATCTGCTCTGAGAGGACGGGCGGATCTGCTGTTATCATAGCGAAGGAGGCGGAGAGATAGGATGTCGGTGAGAGGTTTGCGTTGTCAGGTTGATCGACTCTTATTATTACACAGGGAAGGAGGCATGCAGCTAGGCCCAGTCAAAATGCGCACAATTAGAAACCGAGCCGGACAGCCGGCAATCTGACCACCACACCCGTCCCAGCCTCGCGATACAACCTCGGGAGGAAATTTAAAATTTACAATAAAAATCTCTCTTTTGTTGAAATATCCGTTGCGACTTGATAGTTGCTCATTATAATAAGACGAACCTCAATCCTTACAAATTTAAGAGGTATATCATATATATTTTCCTTCCTACGGGACTACATCTCACAGTTGAGATTGGAGCGAGAGTCCGCAGAAAGCAGATGGCGGGAAAACAACTATGTTGTAATAAAAGTTTTCCAATCCGATACTCACCTTTCTTATCTACTAATAGTAGACCTTTGCGCGAAATTTTTTGAAACAATTTATGGTCTGTGAACGCGTGTTGTTATCTCAGTCTAGGAGCATGGTTCAGGAACTGTTGCGTGACCTGTCCGCTGCGTGATCTCATAAGTTGTGAACAATATCCCGGAACCGGCGGTGCTCCCCAGGAAGCTGACAATTGGTGGAACTCAGCGAAGGAGGCTTTCGCTACGCCATAAGATAATAAGGAGCATTGGATTTCGAGGAGAGCTTGCGCGCGGGATTGCCAAAATGTCCATACTTTGCTCAATCTGGTGATGTCTGTTGAAATTGCAGCACTCCTTGATACCATATACCCGCGTCATCAAGAACTAGGCTTACCGGTGTTGATAGAGATCCCTTTGAATTTCATGAGACACAAACACATGCCCCAACTTCGGGAATACCGCTTTGAAAAATAAATGGACGTCAGTAAGGGACGAGAGATGAGCTGATGCATCGGCCCGATAGCATTTCCAAGCTCTGTGGCGCGCCTGTAGCCAATCAAAGCATACCGATGAGCAATCCGACGATCGGTGGAGACAATCGCAGTCCGTTCACCGACCGAATCATCACGCGGGCATCAACGTCAGGGGACTCGAGCGCTTCACTTCTCCCAAAGATGTATGTGCTATTGATCCCATTGCTGGCGGTAGCGACTCTCGCGGTAGCCTACCAATCTCCGTTCCTTCCAAATCCATCTCTCGCGAAGCCCAGATTCTCCCCCTTACGGCCCCCCGCGGTTCCCCTGGCGGTTCGCACACCTTATTTGTCGACTTGGGTCTCAACGCATAATAAAGAAACCCTGAATGGGCAATGGCCGATATTCTGGACTGGCGCTGAAGTAGGCTGGTCAGGACTTCTGCAGGTGGACAACGTTACTTACGAGTGGTTGGGATATTCTAGTAGCGCTTTGGCAAATATCGAGTCTGTAACCACGGAAGCTGTATATTATACTGCGACGAAGACTGTTTATACGATATACGCTGGAGAAGTTGGGGTCAATGTCACTTTCTTGACACCTATCACGTTGAAGGATTTGAAGAGACAATCTTTACCGGCGTCGTATCTGTCTTTGGCATTCTGGTCGCTGGATAAGAAATATCATTCTGTCACTTTGTATACTGATATCGATGGGTGGTGGCTGTCTGGAGATGGCAATTCACACCTCAGATGGGAGATAGGCCTTACTCCTAGGAAACAGAAATCTGAGAAAAATGTCGTCAGTCATATTGTGGAGAAGGAAGTTCAGGGTAAGTTTGCCGAGTGGTCTGACAAAGCGGAATGGGGACAACTTTACTGGTCAACCGAAATGGTTCTCTGGACATAGCACAAGGCTAAGTATTAGGACCCAAGAGTGACGTATCAAGTGGCATTGGCCGATAAAGCTCGCTCAAAGTTTATCGAGTCTGGACATCTGCCGAATTCTATTGACATGGAATATCGAGCCATTAATGATCGAACACCTGCCTTCGCATTCTCCCATCACATTGGAAATGTATCGAAATACAACTCGTCGCAGGAGTAGTTCCCTGCTTTACCTTTCTAATCGAAGTGTGATTTTTACCATAGGGTATGTCCAAGATCCTATCGTTCAATTTGCATCTCCCACAGGCATCAAGGAATATTTACCGCTTTGGAAATCGTATTTCTCAACTGCCATGGAAATGATATACTTCCACTATCAGGACTTCTCGCACGCCATCAAGGTTTCTGGTAAACTAGACGCTCGAATCGAGAAAGACGCAGACAGAGTTTCGGAGAACGGGAACTACGCAGCGGTCGTATCCTTGTCAGCACGACAGGCTCTTGGTGGGGTTGTTTTTGCAGAAAGTGCGTCGGGTCAGATCCAAGACGGAAAGGGCAGCAAGCCTTTGGTGTTTTTGAAAGAGATCAGCAGCGATGGAAACATGCAAACTGTGGACGTGATATTTCCTGCGTACGTATCCGTTCACGGTTGGGATCTGAGCGTTAGAATACCAATCTTCTTGTATCTGGAGCCCGAGATCCTTGGATTACTCCTAGAACCATTGTTTCTGCACCAAGAAGCTGGGCTGTATCCCAATAAATACAGCATTCATGATCTTGGATCGTCCTTCCCGAATGCGACGGGTCATCCTGATGGTACCTCGTCCGAGAAGTTTGCTGACACCAGGGAACGATGAGTACATGCCTGTTGAGGAGTGTGGGAACATGATATTCATGGCATTGGCTTACTCACAATTCACTTCCAATACTCACTATCTTCGAAAGCACTATAAGATCCTAAAACAATGGACATCTTACCTTGTTGACTTCGGTTTGATACCTGCAACTCAAGGTCGAAGCCCTGTATCGTTCGCTGACATGTAGTGTCGACAGATGACTTTGCCGGTCCCTTGGCCAATCAAACCAATCTAGCTCTGAAAGCTATCCTCGGTATCCGTGCGATGGGCGAGATAGCGCATCTCACGAAACATAAAGGAGATGCCAAAAACTTCACAAAGACAAGTGAAGAATATATGAAAAAGTGGGAGAAGTACACGTTCGATAGAAATGGAACGCACGCTAAGTTGGCATACCAACTAAATGATTCGTGGGGTAAACTCATCTTTCCCTACCTCTAACGACAGGGTCCCTATATAATGCCTATGCCGACGACTTGTTGGATTTGGGACTATTCTCAAGCAAACTCCGCGACATACAAGATGCTTGGTATTATAAAAAAACAGGTACCTGCCGTTTATCCGTCCCTAACTCGTAGAAAAGTACGGTCTCCCGTTAGATTCACGGCATAGCTATACGAAAAGCGACTGGGAAATGTTCATTGCTGCAATATCCTCCCCTAAGACGCGTCATCTCCTGATCGATCGGTTAGCAACGTGGATAAATGAAACCTCAACCGGTATCTCCTCCCTCTTTTCATGCGCAACTGATCCCGTAGACCGACCCTTCACCGACTTATATGACACGGGAGGAAGCGGAGGATTTCCTGGACCGACATTTATTAATCGCCCTGTTGTAGGTGGACATTTTGCGCTGCTGGCGCTTGAAAGTGCCAAGGAGTTACGGAAGGGAGATGGGAGACACACAGCTGGACAAACGGTTTTTAAATGGGAGGAATGAGGTTCGGAAAAGTTACCGTATCTGTGTTTGCATATCTGAATGGACTTTTTAGATGATTGAATACCGTTTGACAATATATTTCTCACGCCGTTGAGATTTCCCAGAATCTACGGGTGAAAGGCGGGATGAGACATTGGTTCCTACCCGAGAGGCCCATATTAAGGGGTAATTCTTGTCGCTAAACCGCAATGAACACGATTGCACGCGGGATGCACATGAAGTCACCACTATTGAGAGAGAAAAAAGGAAAATCTGGCTACGTCGTACAATGACCTTGAAGAATGCAGCTCTTCCGCAGGATTTCCCGCTCAGATCCAACCTTATGCTATTTCCTTACATTAACCGTATCGACTGCGTCAGCCGCCCGAGGAACGCGCAACCCAAAAGTTCGCCACCCAATCCAATCGCAGCCGACGGAAACCAAAACGGCTTGGGCCACCGCCTCGGAGGCGACGAAATTTATTTTTCGCGCGGAATGACTCAGAACGGGGCCTGTGAACAGCGAGCCATGGCAACTCTCCCCGAAAGACCGCGCAGAGATAGCTGTGTGCGTCAGCGACTGAGGCGCGGCGACGGTGCAGTAGGCTGCTGATTTTCGACGGTTCCGATTCCCTGCGTATGCAGTCCATATGCAAAGAAGGAATAAGGTTCATGGCCCAATATCTCCATCGGCACTCCGGACGACCTCTTGTTTGCAATTTAGGCTTTCCTTGCCCGCTGGATGGACGGATTACTGAGGTCATTCGAGAGGCTGGCTGGTACTGGCTCCCCCTTTATATACCCCACCAGGCCGCCCATCACGAAAAATCACCAACAACACAGGGAATTGAGGATTAGGTTGATCGAGCCATCTTCATGGACGCCGATAAATTAGTGATTTGCACCGAGGAGGACTTCGTTGAGCATCGAAACGCTCTCGATGTTGTCAACTTCGAGCGGCTGGAGGAGCTGGTGGATGATGATCATCTGGTGATACCAACAGGAAAGTCGTTCTGGGAGTCTCTCAGTCTGGTATCGGTCCATTTGGGAGTGTGTTGATGGATTTTAGGGCATGCAAGAGCTGGCGATGAAGAAGAGATGGATGTTCGCGCGAGGATCGTTCGCTCCGCCGCTGGTACTCTTCGAAGAGAAGGCTTACGCGGATAAGCCTGCGTGGCGCGACGCGACGCCGGTACTAGGAGCACCAAATCGCCCACTTTCGGTAGAATTTAAGGTGTCAACCCAATACAGGGCTGGATACCACGTCTCTGCCGAGATCCCTGCGGTTGACTATTCCGACGATCAACGGCTGGTGTTCATCAAGTACTACGGACCTAGTCTGGGCCTGCGATATGTCGGAGCTATGTATGTCAACTGTCTTCAGGATATTTCGAAAGGATACAAGGGGATTTCAACTGTGATGCAGGCAAGATACAATACGCCTTTACCCGATAATGTGGAGTACTTTCGGCTACTTGGGCCCAGCAAGGTGGAGCGCATCAACATGGCACCGGCGATTGTCATGGAGGAAGGGAAGCTTTCTCCGCCTCTACAGCTCCCTGAGCACGGCGAGATCATTGTTCTGCAGGCTACCAATATACCTGAAGACTTTTCCTTCGCCCGGAAATTCATGACCTTTCCGAGATTTGCCACACCCGAACCGGTCCCTCGAACCTTAACCTTCGGCGAACAACTACTCGAAGACGCTGAGAATGGATTCATTGGAGTGGATGTCAAGTTCGTCGGAGGTCCAGACGATAAGAAGTTCACCATTACTGCGCATCGATCGGCTTTATGCACAACAGAATATTTTCGGCGACTCTTCACCAACGGAGTCAAAGAGGGACAATGTCCGCCTTCTGCCGATAAAGAGGGATTTTATCTCATAACCCCTCCGAGCTTCGCCAACGAGGCGACAATGAGACAATTCATACGGTGGATCTATACCCGCGCAATTGATAAAGAGCTCAAGCTCGATGTTCCTCTGTGTCTAAGCCTCAGTATCGTCTTTCGCTCCTTTCTCTAATGGTAGTTCGTCTGGGGAATTATTGTGTGGTCGATGCCTTGGTGCATGACTGCGTTGAAGTCATTGGTCGTGTCAAATCTTTCGATGTTTCCAGCGCTCTGGACGCATTAGAGCTTGCAGATAAACTCGACGACGCCGAAGCAACTATTCTTCGACGTCGCGCGATGCAGTACGTCGTCGCGCATTTCGAAGAAGTGGCACGGGCGGAGAGATTCCACAAACTGGTTGGCACCGCCGTCTATTATTCTATAATCGCGGCCGTTTATCAGGTAGTCAAACGCGCTATCCCTTGAGCACATATTCTAAGACGGTGTTTAGTGGAGCGTGTATTATGCACAACTGGCTTGTCAGCAACAACAACCGCAGCCACAACCAGAAAAAGGGAAATCAGAGTAAATAAGGACTCAAAATACGGATGGGGCATTGGCATCTTTAGGCGTTCTGAGGTTGGGGTATATTATAATGGAAGGAGGTCTGGGAGTTATATCGGGTATCCGGCGGTTTTGGGTGAGGTTAGGAAAATGGATGTAAGATTTGGGGGTGGAGTTGTGATCTGAGATATAATCATAAGTAGCTTAAAGTCAAAGAGGTTGTGCGATGTAAACTTTTCTGTCCTTCCGATGCATATGGGGATCGTATCTCCAGTGCTGAATCCAGCGGTTTGTTTTGTTAATAATGTTCTGCGAACCCTGAGATTCATAAGACACAGCAATCTCAGAAGAGGAGTTCCATTCGATGTATTATACAGATAACGAAAGTGAGGAATTATCCATAATAGTTCCCGCAATCACCCCCATACTTGCCATAACCAGGTTCACTTCTTGTAACCCCCACAGAGGTTAAAAACCTTTACGACCCGTCTCCAGCATTCAAGGTACCGGTCAGACTCCTCATCACAATATACAATTCCCTCATCACCCCATAAATCCTTCGTATCCAATCTAATAACAGTACACCCATCAAACAATCCCGCTAACGCCTTGAAGTCATCTACGACAATTGCCCGCACTTGGTCCATGGGTATAAGGTACATTGACATAGCCATAATTTCTCGGCGCCTATCGTCTAAAAATCGACGGAATAGATCGCCGTCAGTTGCTCCTGTCTCGCTGGTGAGGACGGTGTCGTATTCCGATAGTGGAAGTCGGGGTATAAGCATCGCGATAAGAGAGGTAAACGGCGTACAGAACCTTATCTTCTCTCGATTCGAACAAGCCCGCTTATTCAAATGTGGGTCTACAGTCAGATGGGAACTACGACGGAGATACATTTGGCAAAGAATTCCTTCGTGGTGAAACCCAGAATACAACACACTTGAATATGAGCGAGATAGACTTGGCTCTCTCCTTGAAATTGCATGGAGTATAATGGGAAGAGCGGAGACATTTCCTCCTTCAAAAGCTCGGGAAGTGATTCCAGAGCCGAAAGTTCTGCCCATCGTGGTTCTGGAACTGATTCCGGGAGTGGAGATGGTTCTTTGGTGATAATCTCTTCCATGGCAGGTTTCTCCTCCAGGACTTCAACAGACACTGTCTCTTCGACTGAAGGCTGGGTCTCTGCCATCTTATTTTGCAAGGATTCCGAAACTTTCTCAGTATTCTTCGCTTCAGTAGCTGGCTCGGGTGAACCTTCAGAAGAATGTATGCCAGAAGTTGGGCGCCGAGTCTCGTCTTCGTCGATCTGCATGTCTTGAAGTTTCTCCGCTGAGACATCTTCGCTGATATCAGCGGCCGCTGGTATTGATGGTTGCGCCTCCGTCGATCGCTCCCTCAAATCCTCTCGCTCCTTCACATCCTCCGTTGTTTCTTCATGGTTTCCGTTAACAACCGGTAGTTCTGGAGATTTCTCATCGACTTCATTAATGGGCGATATCCGTGGATCCAAAGTCGGAGACGGCAAGGCGCTCGTTAAATCTCCATTTGCCGTGGGTTCCCGATCCACATCGTCAGACACGGGAGGGACCTCCTCAATCTCTTCCATTTTGACATTCAGATCCTCTTCCACCTCGGGGGGGACGCCACCAAACTCCACGAACTTCTGCCTCAACATCTCTATCTCTCCCTCAGCCGCAGTGCTTGCTGACTCGATGGCAACATCCAAAGCAGTCCGCCCATTGGAATCCTTCTTCGTCGGGTTTGCTCCCCAGAATAACAACATATTGACGATCTCCATATGTCCTCGGCCAGCAACCTCATGAAGTGGAGTTTCATCTTGATTACTGGGAGCATTAACATCAGCACCATACAACAATAAAGTTTCCACCACGTCTTTGTATCCTCCTCGAGCGGCAAGATGGAGTGGGGTGTTTCCATCGCGATCTCGTGGTGAGATAGATGCTCCCATTTTGAGTAATTCCTTTACGAACCAGTTGTTTCCCTGAGACGCCTGGAGATGTAAATGGCCTCGACGATGTGAGTCACGATAAGTAATATCTCGCGCCAGAAGATCATCCTTAGCAGTGGCTGCACCACGTTTGGGCCGACTGCTTCCAAGAGTGGACTGGAACGGGGCATCTGAAGCAGTCGACGTCCGTCGTGAATGTCGTTTCATGGCTGGTGAGATGGGAGGTTCTGAATCTTCTCGATCCTCATGCGACTCCTTTTTCGTCTCTTTGTACGTTTTCGTCGAATCGAGCACGATCTTCTTCAATTCTGTCATTTCGTCGTCCACCATCTCATGAGGAAAGGTTCCTTGAGAGTTCTGTGCGCGAGGATTTGCGCCATATTCGAGAAGTACCAGGATGACATCTTGGTGCCCGTTGCTGCAGGCATCGTGTAATGGAGTATCATGCTCATCAGTCGATCCAATGTCCGTCCTTGCGCCGTGCTGGCAAAGAAGTCGGACTATGTCCGTATATCCTTTCAAACATGCTTTGTGTAGAGGTGTCCACCCGGCGTTGCATTGTACATTGACGGAAGCACCTTTCTCGAGCAACTCGCGCACCTCGTCGAATTTCCCTGCAGCAGATGCTCGATGGAGGGCAGTTTCACCGGCCTGGTTCCGGCGATTAATTTTGTTTAATCGCTTGGCTGAGAACGGTGAGTTGAGAGTGGGTGTGATGGATGATGGCTGCACAGATTCTGACGACCCGCGACTTGACAGAGTTGACGCCGTCGACATGGATGATTCCCTAGAACGTGCAGATCGGACTTCTATCTCGTCGCCTATCTCGTCGCCTATTGAGCGCTTGCGTTTTCTGGATGCCGGAGCAGTCATTGTCGTGTTTATATTGGCAAGCGCTGCTGCCTTTGCTTTTCGTTTGCCGGTGGCTGGGAATTTGGAGGTTCTATTGCGGGCTGTTGTGTCGTTGGACGACGAAGTTGTTGTTGAACGCGTTTGGCGTGATGGCGGTGACCGCTCAGGAGTTATCTGTATTTCGTGCCTCATAGCTTTGTAGCAAGGTGAACCATCGAGATCATCCACTAGAGTCTCTGTATCTGAGTCGTAGCAAGGATGGATGCGGTCTGAGGCTGGACATAAGATCAGCCTGCTGCCTGCCGAGGCGTTTAGAGATTGGGATGCAGGTGGGATGGGATTACCTCTCGGGGGAAGGACGCCTGGCGACATTTTTACTGTCGACTTGGGACGTCAAGCGATCGAGCCATGCTGGTGTTGTCGTAGCAAGATGGATCTGTTTGTGGATGTTGCGGACAAGGTGATCGGACTGGCCCTGTTGAGCAGTGGCACACACACACAACAAGCTTATGTAGGTTGAAATTATTGTAGGGCGTGATAGAGGCTCAGAGCTCTAATATTATTATTATGGGCGGCGCCGCTCATATTAGATAAAAAAAGCCGTGCTTGGAGCGTAAATATTTGAGTTTCTGTGCTACCACACACACAAACATGAGCTGCGCTCCAAGCTCCGAACGCTCATTTCATTTGTTGGCGGATGGGGCCGATTACGTATGCCCACAGTCATCACCGGAAGCTGCAGGAACAAACCTGCTTCGGGCCGTGTTGACGAATCAGCGTACAGCGCTCAGAGCCTTGACTTTGGCTTTGTTCTCTGGCTTTATTGTTCTCAGACAATTCCCAACTGGACTGATCAATTTTCGGGTAATCCGTCGTAATCTAAGTCCCTTGGCATCACCGTCATCCAAACACAACAGACTCCATCATGGTACAGTCGCTGGTGGTCATCGCTAACAAAACAGCCGAAGAATAAAGGCAAGGGTGGTAAAAATCGTCGAAGAGGTAAAAATGAGAATGAATCCGAAAAACGCGAACTTGTCTTCAAAGAGGACGGACAAGGTAATCGGCTCCTGTGTGACTCCGCTAATCATGTCTGCAGAATACGCCCAGGTCACCAAAATGCTTGGAAACGGACGGCTAGAAGCACAGTGTTTTGACGGCGAGAAACGGCTAGCACATATCCGTGGCAAACTACGAAAGAAAGTATGGATAAACCAGGGAGACATCATCCTCCTGAGTTTACGAGAGTTTCAGGATGCAAAGGCAGACGTCATATTAAAATATACTGCGGATGAGGCTAGAAATTTGAAGGCCTATGGAGAGTTACCGGAGACTGCCAAGATCAACGAAACGGATATATTCCCTACTGATGGAGACGAGGAAATTTCATTCGACTTTGACATCGAGGAGGTATTTACCCTCCTCCGCTTTTTGAAGGACCTTCCTAATGGTAGATCTGATCATTGCTTGGTTTACATGGTGTGATAGTGCATATATGCTTAATTCAGTACATGGGGTTCGTATGCTACAGACCGAGTTCTTTGTCTCGTTCGGATGCGAGGGTATCGATAATGTCCTGGTTTTGTTTTAAGAGTTTTGACCACCCAACGCCCTTTTCGAGGTGTCGTTGTAATTTGGTGCGCTGCGTTTTGGCCCATTTGCCGCCGAGCAGGTCCTCGCCTCCAGGTGCGGCTTCTCGAGAGACTACCCGGGCCGTTGGAGCTGGTTTTGTGTCTGTAACTTGTCGTACTCTACCCGCGTCATCCAGCCTCCAATTTCCGCCCCATTCTGGAGGCTCCTTCAATACAACCCCATTGATCTTCCGTTCATCCGTGTGATTGTCAGCCGCGTCTCCCTCCAAACCCGCCTCGTCGAGAGTCAGCTCCTTGAAATCCATTCCAAAAGACTCCGCCTTCGCCAATCCTAACATAATCTGACCCCTAGCAGGAGCATAGACTCTCCTCACCCAAGTCTTCCCCTCCTCACTTTCCTCATCAGTTATCTCTTCCAGCGCAACAGCCTGCCACTGATCCCCTCCTCG
>Ga0302325_10007871_pt1 | contig 23529 bp, 17 predicted proteins | sample Palsa_T0_2_FD_201948 | JGI IMG/M metagenome (GOLD analysis project Ga0302325, IMG submission 201948) | Peat permafrost microbial communities from Stordalen Mire near Abisko, Sweden - Palsa_T0_2 | ecosystem: Environmental > Terrestrial > Soil > Palsa > Peat permafrost | place: Sweden: Abisko... | reverse complement strand
TCCAAGTGGTCCTGGAGTAATCGGCGACGCTGCCCAGTCAATGAGCGTAGGGTCGCCAAGGTTTCGTGCTACGGGAAAGCCGGGTATTCGAGTGGTTCTCGTCGCATTAATCGGACAGGCTCCTAGTATACAAGCATATCTGACGCTGCGCTGCACCGCCGGCTTAGCGGATCTGGCCGCGCACGTGAGGGATTTTCGGGCGGACTCGGCCGCCTTAGCAATCGTGATGTCCGCCGTAGTGACCTCAATCACCGGTGGAACAGAAAACTCCCACTGCAGCACGACCGGCGCCTTGCCAGGGGGCGAATCGAGGATCACCCAGAATATTCCCGGCGTCTTAAGATCTGTTTGAGATGGCGGCACACGCAGGGACTGACCTAACAGGATCATCGCGAAGACAAATGGGGAAATAATGTATCTCGTGAAGGAAATCATCAAAAGGTCCGTGATTGGCCCTTAGCTAATCGCCATGATTGCAAGCGGCTGTCCAAGTTTCTCAATTGGCTCCTATGCCTCCTTTCGTGAGCTATTCGCTAAAAGCAGGGGTAGTGATTTGCCATATCATGTCTGAAACCCGCTTATTATCCTTGACTGCGGTCTTCCTTCAAGGCCTCGTAGGGGTGAGCCAAAGGATTGCCGATTTTTAGCAATCTAGTCGGTTTTTTGGGCTACGCGAAGGGGGGCTAATTGATAAATAAGGACTTCGATGGGCAGCGGAGTTGCATGTTCCCCTGAGTCTGGAAGCCGTCCCGGATTATGAGCCGCCATTTAAACGTCGTCAGCATCAGTATCGAGTACCCGAACCGTTCTGAACCAGGCAAAGGACTTTTTGTACGGGCGCGGTTGCAGGCGATGGCGAAACTCATCAATCTGAAAGTTTTGGCCCCGGTTGCACTTTTGGATTATGCGAATCCGGACAGGCGCTTGTTTGGATCCCGAGATGTCCCCAGCCGCTTGAACGATGGAAAGGCCGAAGTTTTTTACCCGCGGTGGGTTTATCCTCCGCGCGGCGGTTTTGTGAACGCGTTCTGCCTATTTCTCAGACTTTTGTGGCCCCTTAGACGGTTTAAGCAGATCTCGCAGCTGGACGTATTGGACTCTCATTTTGTGCACCCCGACGGTGTCGCCGCAGCCCTGGCAGGCTGGATCTTACGAAAGCCTTTTATCGTAACCGCCAGAGGCTGCGAACTGGAACATCAGCAATTCTGGATGCGGAAGTTTTGGATGTCCTGGGCACTCCGGCGGGCATCTCGCGTTATTGCGGTCTCTGATAATCTGCGGGACTTCGCTTTAAGCCTGGGCGCCCAGCCCAATCGTTTGAGAGTGATTCCAAACGGAATCGATTCCGATCTGTTCTTTCCCCGCGATCGGATGTGCTGCAGGACGAAGCATAATATCTCCTCTGAAACACGGATTATTCTCTCCGCCGGCGATCTCGCAGAAATAAAGGGTCATCACCTTATCATTCGGGCATTAGAGGCTTTGCGTACGGAAGGAGTGGATGCAAAGTTGCTGATTGCCGGAGGAGTTGGCAGATCAGGAAGGTATGCGGATGGGTTGCGTCGTGAGGTAGCGACTCGAGGAATCGAAGATCACGTACGATTTCTCGGCGGGGTCCGCCAATCAGACCTGGCGGAACTCATGTCGGCGGCAGATGTCTTTTGCCTGGCAAGTTCCCGCGAGGGCTGCCCGAACGTTGTCACTGAAGCCTTGGCCTGTGGGACGCCCGTTGTCGCCACCGATGTCGGTGCAGTGCGACGTCTCGTTCCTACAGAACAATACGGCTACGTTGTGCCGCTCGATGAACCGCAAGCTCTTCAGCGTGCTCTTCGGAACGGACTTTCTCGAACTTGGGACCGCGAGTCGATTGCTGCATGGGGAGGATCCCGAACCTGGCGGCACGTGGCTGACGAAGTAGTAACGGAAATACGGCAAGTAGCCGCCGATACTTCACGGGCCAGCTTTCCGAAGGTAATCATCGTCAATGCTGACGATCTCGGTAAGAATCGAGAGGTCAACGATGCGATCTTCGAGTTGATGGCGAGAAATCGAGTCACATCGGCCACCCTTATGGCCAACGGTCCCGAGTTTGAGCACGCCATCCGAGGGATGCGCGGGCTTCAGGATCGCTCTTTTGGAATTCACCTTAACCTGACGGAATTAGCACCGTTAAGCCAAGGACCTGAAAGACGTTTGCTCACCGACGCTAATGGCGTGATGTATCGCTCCATCACAAGGGTACGGTGGACCCCGGCGCTGGGGCGCGCAATCTATGCGGAGTTCTGCGCACAGGTTGAGCAGCTGCTATCCGCGGGAATATCCATCAGCCATATCGACTCGCACCATCACGTCCACACCGTGCCGTTCATGCTTCCAATGATCAAAGCCGTTCAGCGCCGTTACGCCATTCGCAAAATTCGGATCAGCAAAAACATCTACGCTGATGATTGTCCCGCAGTCCTTCGCACCAAGAAGCGCTTATATAACTGGGCGCTACACATGGATAGCGAGACTACCGAGGGTTTCACGGATCTGACGTCGTTTTGGGAGGCAGCCCGGACCCGTACGATCCGGCAGCGCGCGATCGAATTGATGGTGCATCCTGGAGCATCCGCTTCAGAGACAGAGACGGCACTGTTGGCTTCTCCATGGGAAGAGGATCTTCCCTTCCCCGTACGGCACCTCAATTACAATCAGTTTTCCAGCAAGGCATTGGCCCAGGTATGACCAGTGCGACGGCGTATAACGTCTCGAGTCCCGGCGCGCCGACCCTGGCAGGCTATTCGATCATCTACTTCGGCGATGACTGGTCGCTTGCACCCGCCATCCAACAGTTTCGCGATTATGTCCGCCTAGCTTCGAGCTGGGAAGATCTCTTGAGCGGTATGGACCGAGTTTTAGCACCGGACGCGGAATCGCATAAAATCCCGCGCATCAGCTCGGTGGCGGATATGAGCTGGGATCGTAGAACTGAGGAAGTGCTTGCGGTAGTGGAACAGCGGTTGTCGGAGGTAATCAATGGAAGCTGTCGCTAAGCCAAGAGTTAGCGATGGGGATCTCACGAAGAGCCGGGGCCTTGCTCGGGACTCGGCACCCCCGCCGCGCGTTCTGCACATAGTGGACTCTCTCGAAATAGGCGGACTCGAGCGGCTGGTTCACGATCTGGCGATCACGCGTGGAGCTGCCAGTACATCGGTTGCCTGTCTGTGTGCGCTGGGTCCGTTTGGCGAGGCGCTTCGGAATCGCGGAATTCCAGTAGAGCTCATCGGGACTCAGGGTGGTTATATTCCTACCGTGTGGCGAATGCGGAAACACTTGCGTCGTATTAAGCCCGATCTCATACATTGTCACAATCTGTTTTCCTTCTTGAACGGTTGCACGGCGTCTCGGCTAGCTGGAAATATCCCCTTGGTGATGACTAAGCATGGCGCCTCGGTTCCTGGGAACGGCCTGGGGAGCCGAATGAATCGTTTTCTAATTCGCCGCGCCGATGTGGTGGCCGTCTCCCACCAGGCACTCCATATTATGAAGTTGTGGACGGGAAACCGGCAGGTTCATCGCATTGCAAATGGTATTTCAACTGATGCGTACGATCATCTGCCGACCCGAACGGAAGCACGTGCGCAGTTGAATCTACCTCAATCATCGTTTGTGATCGGAATCGTCGCGCGTGTGACGCCTTCCAAGGGCCATCAACTGTTGATCGATGTCTTTGCGCGGATGCGGACGAGAATCGCCAACGCTGTGCTGGTAATCGTTGGAGATGGGGTTGGCCTTTCAGAGGTCAAAGCACAGGTTGGCAGACTGGGTCTCAATAGCTCGGTTCGGCTGATGGGGGAGCGCCAGGACGTGCCCACCATTCTCGCCGCGATGGACGTCTTTTGCCTGCCTTCGGAAACGGAAGGTATGCCGATGACCATTTTGGAGGCGATGGCTGCGGGGCTTCCCGTGGTTGCAAGCAACGTCGGCGGTATTCCGGAACTGGTGGAGGAGGGCCGTACAGGTTTCATGGTTTCGCCGAGCGCACCAGACGAGTTAGAAGCGGGGCTCGTAACGCTAGCAAACGACCCGGAGCGCGGCCGTGAGATGGGCCGGGCGGGACAAGATAGGCTTTGGAAAGACTTTAGCGTGAAATCCACGCTCAGCGCCTACGAAAAGCTCTACCGGCAAGCCACTGGCAGAAGGAACCGTGCCCGATCGACGCCCTCGTCAATTTCTGAAGGTAGTTCTGAAGTGCATGACATTCCATGTTGAAAAGCTGGCACACAAAAGCGGGGATTGGTGTTGTACTTCGATTGATTTTGGCCCAGAAATAGCACCTCGCACTATGGGCCCAGTTTGCAGGACTGCCCGTTTGCGGCATTGATCACGCGCTGGACATCGATAACATTACAAATTCCATTACGGTCCAGATCGGCGTTGCCGCATGGACTGGAGCCCAAAGCTTGGCTGATGGCGATCTGAACGTCTAAATTGTTTACGACGCCGTCAGCATTCAAATCGCAGGGAGAGATTGTTGATCCGGATGGAAGGATCGAAAACGATCCTGACGTCGCACTAAAGGTGAGGGTTCCGTCCGCAAAGACAATCACGGCTGAGTAGCTGGGCAACGCCACGCCTCCCTGAAGAATGGAATAGGTTCCGGCTTGCAGCCCTTCCACTAGGTACTTACCTTTTCCAGAGTGAGTGGTGGTGAAGGTGGTGGATGTATATGTCAGGGGCGTGTACGTGTTGTTTCCGTTGTCCTGTACCGTTTTGGCAAACACAACCACGAGCGGCGTTGAATCCAAGACTTGAACACCGACATGATTGGTATCGATTGTCCCAAGCGAGGTCGTCGACGGCAAACTGCCGCCGGACGTGGTGGCGTAGATAACAGTCAAGGCATTCAGGTCCGTGCCGGAGACGCTGTCTGAGACCTGCACGTTATAGGTAAGCGGGGTTGAGCCATCCGAGGCGATGTCCCGCGCAAGAGTAATGGCAGGTGTTGCCGGCAGAAGAGTATCGATGAAGAGTGCGGAAGAGCCAGTCGCGGTCGAGACCAAGGACCCATTCACCGATGGCGGGTTCGTGGGATTCAGGTGCCATTGAAGGCGCTTTGTATAGGCGGGACTCTTGGAGCGGAAACGATCCCAAACGAAGATAGTATTGCCTCCTAGGTAGGCAACGGCTCGGTAGTAGAATCGCGTGGTGCGGTTCGCAGGAACGCGTTGGTCTGGTCGTATATCATAGGCGGTTCCAAGATCCGCCAGCTCGTAGCTCACATTCGCATCCGTCCGCTGCGCCAGGATTGAGGTTACTCCCCAGTATGCCTGGCCACCGGCGTACGCCGCGCCCGTGTAATCGTAAGTTCCTCCATCGTTGAAATAGACCGTGTTGGAATACTCAGCGGCGCCATTGTCGTTATAAGGTGTTCCTACGTAGCCGTTTGCGCCCTTCCATTGGCCCGCGGTTGCAAGCAGATAATCGCTTCCGCGCTGGACCTCCAGGTCGCCGGCTGTCAGGTTGTAGTGATCCGTAAAACCAGTCGCTCCGCCGTTGAAGGACAAATACAGGGCACTCGTGGTCCAATCGCTCCGCGCGAGCAGGTGGCCATCTCCGTCGGAGGCATAATTCAATCCAAGCGCGTTTGTATAGCTGGTTGCGGCTCTGCCCGGATTCCCCCATAGGAACGTTTCATAAGGCGCCGGGGCGGCCGCGCCTGGGTCACAAGGATTAACCTGAAGATTATTGTAAAGGTATTGTGACCACCCTCCTTCAGTAGTTCCATTGAGCAAATAAGCCGCGAAGAGGGGATAGTCGTGCAGAAGAACCCCTGTACACTCACCTGGCATGTCCGCTTCATCCCCAGTTCTCCAAAGGTCCGGGTGAAGCATATAGATCAGATTCAAAACGCTCGTCTTCATCCAAAGGGCATAAGTTGCGGTGAGATCGATCCTGCCTGAGGTTTGCCAAGCCAAGATTAGTTGCCACATGCGGATGTTGTGATTCGTTCCGTAGTTGTAGCCTTGCGGTGCGAAGCCGCCATTGAACATCCCCGTCGTGGAATAGCTGCCGGAATATGGAAAGATGGCTACTGGATCGGATTGGAGCGCGTAACCCATGTTTAGGGTGAACAATCCGCTCATGGTGTTATGAATCGCAGCAGAACTCGAATTGTCCCCATCGGTGGCATCCGCCGCGAGCCCGAATCCGAGCATATGGCCGCCGAAGTAGTTGCTATAGGCCGGGCCATTGTACTGATAGTATGTGCTTCCCCAAAGCCCGTACGCGGCGTTTATTGTAGCGATGCTGTCGGTCTTCTCGGTAGAACTCAGCAGGGGATAAAGCCAATCGTAAAGCAAAGCGATTGATGGCAAAACATAACGCGTAGGATAAGCATCGTCGAGCGTAATCGGTGTCAGGTCAGAGGAGTTTTTCCAGGGGGCGTTGATCGCGTCTAGTAATTGGAGTGCTTTGGAAGAATAGCTGGTATCGCCCGTGATTTGATAGGCGAGGGCCAACGTGATTGCTGGGGCGAACCAGCCGCTTCCCTCGTAGGTGTAGCAAATGTCCGAGCCGGTGCAAGAACCGCGGCTGTACGCTTCGACCGTGGCCACTTTATAAGCGTCCGCGCTGGCCTTAAACGCAATCCAATCGGCGGTGTTGGCGTTCTTTTTGGCTATCAAGGTCGAGAGCAGAGTCGAAGTGAGCCAGATCCGAGGATGAGGATTGAGCGCCCAGGTACTCTGAGCCGCGAGAAGGAGCGGAACAAGGTAGCGGATACACTTCACTGTAGTTATTTTGGGCGGGTTCACGGCGATATGGCATCCGGCATACACCTTAGCGGGTTGACTTCACGTATCATTCCGGGAGTAGAGCGTTAGACGCGCTCTTCGCGCCGGGAGTAGAGCGTTAGACGCGCTCTTCGCGCCGGGAGTAGAGCGTTAGACGCGCTCTTCGCGGCGAGACTGCATTTGTTGGCCTGCCCCTCAAGAGTATGGCCTTAGAACTCTCGCCACGATGATCGGATAGAGACGGACCCACCCATCTAAGCACTCTGACGACGCGAAGCAGCAGCGCCGAGAATCGCTGAGGTACGATTGCATCGAAATTATCTCGCGCGCCGCAACATTTCTTCCAGTAGTGAGTATCACGTCCGCTTCGGATGCGCCACCACTTGGAGGTACTCTCCGAGTCCGGCGCCGAAAAAGGCTGCCTTAATCACTTTCCGCCACCTCGGTCGAGCAGTGTAGCGGCTTGGTGCCACGGGATTGGTTTGAACCGGCAATTTTCTGTATTGTTGCCGTCCCACGACCATCTCATCCAGGCCGAGTCCAACTGTCCGTGTCGCCGCGATTTCGTAGTCGGCTTTGTCAAGGAGGCGACACAGGGTTGCTTTATTAAAGTAGGAAAGGTGGATTGGAAATGCGCGATATCTTTCATCGAATCCAAACTTTCGCGACAGCAGGCGAGGTGACAATCGAGCCCGAAGCGATACGACGTTTGGCACTCTGATAAGCAGTCTCCCATCATGGCGCAACAATTGGCGCAACCGGAACAGCAGTCCGACTGGGTCCCCAACATGCTCGAAAACGTGGTTCATAATAATAGCTCCGAATGAGCCGTTCTGAAAATCGGCCAAATCGTCGGTGACTTTCAGCCCCTGCTGACGGCATGTTCTGAGCGCTCGCGCACCCACGTCGAAACCAACAGTGTCCCAGCCCAACCGAGCCGCATGCTCCAGAAGGAATCCGCCGCCGCAGCCGAAGTCCAGCAAGCTCTTTTGCGAAAGTTGCGGGCCTGATCCTTCCACGAATTCCAAGAGAAGCTCGGCCGTACGCAAAGCTTCATTCGACTTGTTCGCCTCGTGACACCCGTAATCATCGCCAGAATAGAATAGGTTTAACAGTTCCTGGTTTGGCCTGGGATTAGTAAAGATGAACCCGCATATGCGGCACGAGCTCAACCCTCTAGCTGATCCAAAAGGGGAGAAAACGCTTTCTCCAATCCAATGGCCAGGTGGCGGCAAGGGGGATAACTGAGTACATTCACAGATTGGGCAACAAGACAACCTCCCGAAGGCGAATAGAATGTGGCCCCTAAAAGACCTAGATGAAAAGGCGATCAACACGAACCAGAATGTAAATTGCAACGATGCTCGCGAGTTCCAGAGCGGCAACCTTCGGACCAATTCCATACAATGACGGCAAAGCCAACGAATGACCACTTCTACGGGCAATCTTGTACAGCGCGTAAGCGAGGCCGACCAGGAGATAGAGGACCGGATTATAGCTGCGAGACAGAAAAAACGCTGCAACCAGCATTCCAGCGAAGGATGCCACGAGCACTCTTGCATGTCGGCGCAAGTCATTTCCATCGCCCTCGTCGTCCGCACATTCCCGGACCTGTTCAAGCTGAAGGATGGCGATCACAAGGAGTGCCAGCCAGAAGAAGTAGCCAACGAAACCCAACTCGGCGAAACAGAGTACAAAAGAATTATGGGCGGTCAGGTCGTTGTGGTCCGTGAAGTTAAGATAACCTACGCCAAGAATCGGGTTTGACCGAAACATACCTAGCCCCTCCGACCACGCTTCAATACGATTAGCCGCGGATTCCTCGGAGGTGGATATCTCCCTGCCTCCGGTGAAGTTGGCGCCCATTAGCATAACAGCCATCAAGCCGGTTGCGATCACGGCCTTGGTGCGGCTCACGCGGCTGACGAAGCCGGCGAGGAAAACCGCGAGCATTCCCAACATCCCACCTCGTGATCGCGTCAAATAGATACCGTAAACTAGAAACGCCGCGGGGAGACCAACCAGGAAAATATTCCGTATTGTTCGGCGCCGTTGCCATGCCAATCCCAGAAAAGGGAGGGTAGCGACCAGGGCAAGAGCGAGATCGTTGGGATCGTTAATTTCACCGAGGCCGCGCACTCGAGCGGGAGCTGCGGCTTCATAGCTTGCGTCCTCCTCTCCTTCCGTTTCGTCTCCGTGAAGAAGAAATTTGTCTTGCATGTAACCGAAGTGATATGCCGCCACGCCCTGCCCCACCAGAATCATTGCCAAGAGCACCAGAACTCCCCCTGTAATGCGCAGCCTATTTAGTGAAGTGACGTTCCAGATGGCCAGCAGGAACAGGGTGAGAGCCGGCCCGAACTGCTGCATGACGTTGAGCGGCGCACCCATCCAACTGTCGGCCCACATCTCCGACAGCATCATGCAGAAGATTAAGCCGACAATCAGACCGATCGGCAAGGCACGGATTGTTAGTTTACCGACGGGAGCCAGGGTCACTACGGAGACAGCCAAGCTGAGCACCCCGATCCAAAAGGTTATCCGGTAGGGCGCAAGTTCCGGGAAAAGTTCGCCCGGAAAAATGTAGCTTGCTGCCAGATACAACAGGAATAGGAAGAAACCCATGAATGATCTGCTTTAGGAAAGACCCACTGTGACCCGCCGCTTACCTGAGGTCAGCCGGGGAATTTCCGAAACAGCGCGTAACTCCCACTGCATTTTCGCGCCGAAGGTTTTTGCGATCTCCTGCTTGAGAAGTCGGTGACTCCTCTCGGAGAGAGCCACCCGGAGTACAGCAACAATGACGATGTGCTCCAGGCTCAATTGTTCCACTTGGAATTGCAGAACCTCCGGGACATCCTTCAGCGTATGCGGGAAAAAGATCCCTGAAACGATCCTCCCATCCACCGTACGGAGTGCGTCCCTGACTCTGCTTTCAATCCGCTGAATCTTCGGGAGGCCGCGGCCGCAACTGCAGGGAGAGTCATCCAAAACGGCGAGATCCCCGACGCTGTACCGGATGAAAGGCATACCGAAATTGTGTAAGTCCGTCACCAGAACTTCCGATGGGCCGGCTGCCGGCGGCGATGCGGTTTCGATAAGAACGTTCTCGGCGTTCACATGCAGGCCATCGTGAGCTTCGCATTCCCCGGCCAGCGACATGAATTCGCGACAGCCATAAGTATTGAACATCGGAGCTCGGAGGGCTTCGCTGATGCGCTCCCGTGTAGGGGCATCGAGGGGCTCAGCGGCAGCAATTACGGCTTCAATGGGCGGGATTCGGAGTCCACGCCGCGTCAGGAAAGCGGAAAACTCGGCCAGGCTGGAGACGTAGCCGACAACGAGCTTCGGCCGGAAGCGCGTAATCTGACGGTGCACATCTTCCCACAGTTGTTCTGTCTGGGAGAACGTATTGATTATCAACTGGCGCTGAAACCGATCGAAGGCCCAGGTTTTGGCGGCACGGACTTTCGGAACTTTGCCAACCGGCGCACCCCAGAGGTAGGCCGCCTTCTCTCCCGGACGCCAGCCGGACCAGGAATATACGCGGTCCTTAGCGGCCGTCCGCCAGTCGTAACTATCCATCGTGAGAAAGAATCGGGTAGGTGTTCCCGAAGATCCTCCGGTAGCATGCGGCAGCAAGCTTCCTCGAAATTCGGTTGAGCGGAGCCGGTCACGATTCTCATTGACTTCTGCTCGGGTCAAGACCGGGAGCCTCGCGAAATCCTCCCGGGTTCGGATGTCGGCGAGGGCTATACCGGCCTTCCTGTACTTTTCCTGATAATAAGGCACTGAGCGGTAGGCACACTCCAAAAGACGGCGGAGTTCCCGCCACTGAAATTCCAGCAACTTTTCACTAGACAACCACTGGCTGCGCTCGATCGATTTCAGGTAACGCGAATACTGGCGGTTCCGCAGCATGCCATGAAGCGGCATCAGGATTCGACGGAATGCTTGGCTATAGAGGCTCATCACACGCCCTAGTCACACTTGCCTTCTGCCGGTGCAGACATTGCCATAACGATTCGTTCCATGAAAATTTGTACCGGTCGCGCGGATCCCGCGGTCACACGCAAGACGCGCAGACGATCCTGTTGTGTGAAAAGTCTGAAGAGCCGCAGCATTAGTGCGAAGACCAGGCATCCGGCCACCACGCCCACGGCCAGAGCTCGCCAGCCGTTGAAAATCAGTGTTGAGCCGAACACGACCAACGCCATGCCGCATCCGCTGACGGCGATGCGTGCGAAATCGCGCCAGGGCAGTTCAATCTGAAAGAGCGTGGCTGCGCGCGCCCACATTCCCATCACCCCGAGCGCCTGACCAACTCCATTGCCGATGGCGGCGCCCAACGCGCCGTGAGACGGGATGAGCAGCAGATCGATCACAATGTTCACCGCGCCACAGAAACAGCCCCATATTATGAGGAAGCGCTGCTGTTCGGTGGCCTGCAGCAATTGCAGCGCCGGCAAAAGCATAGTTTTGGGGATGGCTAGCGCTGCCGCCCAGAACAAAACCGGAATGACTGGAAGGTACTGGCGGCCATAGAGGGTTTGAACAAGCGGTCCACTGAGCAGCGCCAAACCCGCCAGTGCCGGCAAACCACAGAGGAACATGTAGCGCGCGGCCCTGGCCATCAACAATCGGAGGGCCTCCCGGTCACGTCCAAACTGCGCCATTATACTGGCGCCAATAGCACCACCGAATGCTTGTGGAATAAGAAGAACCTTTTCGGTGAGATTGATCGCGACCGAATAAAAGGTAATCTCCTTGATGCTCGCGCTGAACATCTTCAGCAATAAGATGTCCGAGCGGTCCCACACGATCACCTGGAGGAGCATGAGGACAGTGCTGAACCCTGAAAAATTCCACATGCGGCCGCGGAGTGACTCGGGCAGCGGTGAACTGGGCAGGGTGCTCATCCAATTTCGAACACTGTGAAGCCGCAGGATGACTTCGATACTGCGGCCCAGGAAAAACCCGATCGCGATTCCAGGCAACCCCCAGCCGAAGGTCAGACTCAGCGCAACGCAAGAAACGTAGATCAAACTGCTGGCTAAGCTGCTAGGGATGTTAGCCCTCATGTTCTCCGCCGCCATATTCGCCTGAGCGGGAATCCATGTCAACATTGCGGGCAGCAGGCTCGCCACTTGGAAAAGCGAACTACCCCAGTACCCGCGGTCAGAAACCGCCAGCACGAGGATCAGTCCCACGGAGGTAATTACTCCCGCAGTGGCGAACTGGAGCCGAAGACTCGACTCAAAGATCGCCCGGCTAATGCCAGGTTCCCCGCGTCCGAAATACTCAGCCATGTACTTGCGCGTTGTAGCCGGAACGCCGAGACAGCCGATGGAGGCGCTGATGTTGGCAAGCCATCCCAAATAGTTGAAATAGCCGAGCCGCTGCGGGCCTATCGCGCGGGCGATGACGATCGATGTTACGACCGCCGTCAGCAGACTAGCAGCGACGTCGAATCCAAACCACAAAGTGTTGCGTGCGATCGTCTCGGTATTGCCCCCAGTGGCAAGCGTTGCGGAAGCCGCGAAATGGGGATTACCCGGCTCAACTTTCAAGGTAGGCATGTTCACTTTTGGCGGATTCGGCGAAAGTCCGTTACGCTCCAAGCTTGCTCGATCACTCGGACGCTCCCTGAATTTCTCTCGCCTATTTGTGTGGGCGGCAACGGCGTAACTTGCATCCGATGCTATAAGGGCGACTGAACCGCATTGGAAACGATGGAGGCGTACACAGATGTTAGATGTCGTCGCGTAAACTTCGCCACTTCTTCTGCTGCGGGATTTGTATGTCGACTTGCTGGGTCCTTGGCAAGACGTGCGAGGATCGAATCGATGCCGCTGTGGTCGCGCGGATCAAAGCTCCATCCCGCCCGTGTCGTGCGCATAATTTGCTCGACGTCACCGCCCGCGACGCCAAACGCGAGAATGGGGCGTCCAGTGCCCAGGTACTCGTAAAACTTGCCAGGAATAGTTAGTGGATCGTGGCATGGTGAAAGCAATACGTCGGCTTCTTCCATTTGCCGGATTGCTTCCTGGTGAGGCACAAAGGGAATGATCACGACTTTCCCCTTACGGTTCTCAAGAATTCGCCTGTCGAACTCTTCTGCGATTCGACCCACGAACCGGGTCTCGAACCGTGCGCTCAGATCTGCCGGCAATCGATCCAAAGCATCGAGATAAGGGGCGGGCGATACGGGATTGTGCATCGTTCCGACGTAGGCAACAACGACCCGTTCGGCGCAGTGCTGCCGCGGTTTGAAACGCTCAAACTGATCCTCGTCAAAACCATTGGACACCACATTGAACTTCTCCTCCGGCTCATTGGGATAGCGGGATCTAATAACGTTCCGCGCTGCCGGAGCAGCCGCCACGACACGATCCGAAAGAGCGACTGTGGCGCGTTCGATCTCCGCGGCACGCTGTTCCACGTATTCGCACCGCCGAAACGCGAAGTTTTTAACGAAGTACTGGAGCCATTCATCTCGAAAATCGGAAATAAGGCGGATGTTAGGAAAAGCGCGCTTCAATCGATGTCCGACGAAAAAGCTGGAAAACGGGGGCGCGGTGACAATCACGTTGCCAATGCGCTCCCTTCGCACGAGCCGCTCGGCTTCCGCCATTGCGGTTGGAAGCCACAGAACTTGAGGATCGGGAGAAAGGATTCGCTGGGCCATTTGCAAAACCGCCCACTTGGCAAACGATCTTCCGAGCGTCGCCTTTCGTGTGTTTCCTAACTCAGAACCAACCGCGCCACTCCACAGTGTTTTCCTCAGTCGGAATGATGGTTCGAAGGTAACGGTCCTGTGTACCTTCACTGCTTCCGGTATACGCTGCAGCAAGGCGGCGTCGTAAGCTGGCACACGCGGGTTGCGAGCCGTTAGTACATGAACAGTGAAACCGACGGCGGGAAGGTATCGGGCGAGGCCCAGAACACGCTGAACCTGAATTCCTCCGCCAGGGGGAAAATGGCAAGACACTAGGAGTATCTTGTTGTAATCCAGTGTATCGAGTTGCCGCAGGCTAGGCGATTTCTCAGTAACGTTCACAAAGCTACTTCTTCCACGGTGCAGAGATTCTATACGGGATTATCTACTTCTTCAGAAAGGCGAAACTGTTTAACTCGTGTGTTCGACAGACTCGATGGCTGTAACTTTCCAAAGGGATCGAGGGGGCACACACATTATCGCGAGAGCGCAGAATGCCGCGATCATCATAATGACAAATATGTGGACGGGCGAGGAAATGCGTTTTACCGTAGCTCCTTCCGGAATCCACTTATCTACATACGCGAACCCGTAGAAAGCACCTTGAAGGACAGTGAAGGTAGCCCTCCACGGAGTTGGCAACCAATAAGTACTAAGTGCTATCGTTATCAGTGCGAAAGGCAATACCAGACGTCCAAGTTTATAGGACACGAAATGCAGCCATAACCGATTTGCATGTGTGAGCAATTGTGGGTAATAACGAAGTAATTGATAATTGCCCGCTAGTGTTCTCACCTTTCGACGGAATTCAACATTAAGCGGAGTGGACGTGTCATAGGCTAGCGCGGCAGGTTCAACGATAAGTCGGTATCCGGCGAAGAAGGCTGAGAGGGGCAAATAGACGTCATCTAATAGGATCTGTTCTGGCAACGTGACCGCCAGCCTTCGACGAATCGCGTATAACGCTCCTGTCGCTCCAAAAATAGAGTCGATCCGACTTAAGTTGTCGCGGATCCAGGTCTCGTATCGCCAGTAGAGTCCAATGCTGGCTTCATCTCGTGTCTTGCCTTTGCAAATCAACAGACGCCCGCTTACAACACCCACGTTGGGATCCGCAAAGCAACTCACCAATCGTAATAGGCTATCAGTAGCAAGTTCCTGACGCACGTCGGTTAACAAGAGGATCTCGCCCTTGGTCTTCCGGATTGCGGCGTTGAGTGCGGCAGCCTTGCCAGAGGCTTGGATTCTCAGCAATTGAACACCTGACGACGCACGTTCGCGGACAATATCATCCGTCCCGTCGCTTGACCCGTCTGAAGCTACCCAGACCTCGATCAGCTCTTTTGGATAATTGAGGGCCAGCACGGAATCAAGTTTTGCCCGAATGTCGTGCTCGCCATTTCGAACTGCAATCACGATTGAAACAGTTCGCGGTATCCATTCTTTTTCGACAAAACGCGCACGGCGCGCTAATCGAGCAAGCATCAAGGGGTATGCGACTAACACATATATGATTAACCCGATACAAACTGCGACGAGAACAACGCTTAGGGTGTGCATAGACTTTCGTTGATAGCTGTGTCTTTACCGGACTTTTGCTAAGGTGGCCCTTCGGATTTGGCTTAAAGGACGGGAGATGAAGACGAAGGGCGCATTGCCCTTCTGAACATGGAATTGACCCACTGTGAGCCGCCCCGCCCTTGAGGCACTCACCTGATGAAGTTTCGGGATTTGGGTAAACCGAGGAGCCTGTCGAAGAATGAATCATCCATCGGCGAGTGATCGAGACGTTACTCGGCTCGAGATTTGATCAATGTCGGTTTGTAGTCGCGCTTTCTCAATGGCAGCGTATATGTCCCATGCCGAGGCGTAGCGCAACTCCCAGTTGTTCCGCCTGCACTCAGTATCAAGAAGGTCGAATGTTCGGGTCAAGTCTTCTCCAAACAGAGCCTCGGCGTTCTTTTCAAGTACCGAATGCGAGAAGAGCTTGATGAACAGATCGGCTCCTATTTGTGGTGCGTAGCGAAACCAAAGCTGAACGCGTTCTTTCGAAATCGGAGTAGCGGCCGCCAGCTCTCCCGTTTCTAGACGGGGAAAGAAACCGAATTTGCGGCTATGCCAATTAACCGCGAGAGGGCCCTGAACCATTAAAAGGTCTCCAGTGATAGCTGCTCCGGGTGTCACCAAATCACCAGTATCGTGCGACTTCGGATGCTGAGGATCATCAGAGGCCCAATAAATTGAATTCACAATTCGGGTCTGAGCAGCGGATGGGGCTGACGGCAGAGTGAAATCGGCATAACAGTCCAAATGACTCAGCAACGAGATTTCATTATTCAACCCGCAATGCTGGCCTCCAGGCAATGAGTTGTCCAACGCCCAGTTTCCATGTACGAATCCGAAGACAACGCGTCCTCCCTGTTTTCTTAGGAGCCCGTGACGCCGGAAAAGCGTTTCTTTAAAGCAAGAGATCCGGTCCACAAAGCGCTGCTCGCTTTCACCGTCATGATGCAAGTGGATTTCGACGTCCAAAAAGTCGTCTTCCGCCATTTCGGCGAGTGCATCCAGGAGATGTGGACGATACTCTTCTTCGGCGTAAAAGCATGTGTAGCGCGGAGCCCGCCCTTGAGAATCGCAATGCCGGGTTGCAACCTCTAGCCAGCGCTCCTTCCACTTATCGACTCTGCATCTTGCGGTCTCCTCATCTACTCCACCTCTTAAGGGTTCGAAGTGATCGGCGAGCATCACCCATACGCGCTCCGGCTTACGGCCGAAGGAGGTGAACACACTTCTTAGGTAACCAGGGAGCCATAATTGGGCATTTCGGGGAAGATGCATTCTCAATCCCTCGCGGTCATCCTTTTCCCGGTTTTCTCCGGTCCGAACGGAAGTCCGAAAGCAGCGCAGAGCAACCCCACACACAGTCTTCGCACACACCACATGTCATAATTAGCCAATATTATCGAGACACTCTAGTCGTTGAGAAGCTTGTGGTCTGGCCCCGGACTCCCTGGTGGGGCCGACTCCGTTTCTTCCTCGAACAGCCAGGCGGGATCGCTATTGAGTAAGATCGCGATTCTTGTTTGGAGCTCATTGCTTGGCTTTCGGAACCCGTTCACGATCCGGCTCAATATCGACTCGTCCATTTGAAGCATCTTGGCCAAACGATTTTGGTGGATGCCGGTTTTCCATATCTGAAGCTTGAGATTGGAATACATAAGATTTCCTTTTGCGAGATAGCCAGCAATGGCAAGGGATGCAATCAAAGCGATTTGACTAATCCCCAGGCTCGTCGAACGTAAGTACTCATCGTTAGATTCTATGGTCAGGAATATCTGGCCAGTATGAGTTTCCCATGAACAAGCGGCCCCGCCTCAATCTCTTTCCCGGGCCTCGGCTTGATCGCACTCTGTCTTTTGGTTTCACAATTCGATCGTGATCCGACAGCACCGTACAAGTACTTGAGGCGTAGCTCCGCTGCTTTACTCACAGGAACATCCCGCAAGTCAAAGAAAACAGGAAATAGCTAAACCTACTGGACTTTGCCCGAGTAGTAATAATAACTATGCGTTTTCCACAGAAACCATTCCCTGGCGCAGTTCAAAATCACACCAAGTTGCTTTTGTTTCGGAACAGTTTCGAGAGCTCTTCGCCACAGTTGTCGATTCGTATGATCCTGCCTAACGACGAGAACGATTCCATCGCAAGCCCGTTGCAGCAACTCGTATTCGGCGACCGCGCCGATCGGTGGAGCATCAATAACCACAAAGCGAAATTCGGAACAGCAAAGGTCCATAAAGGACTGCCACCGAGCGGACGCCAACAGTTCAGCGGGGCCCGGGGATGTGATACCGGGCGGCAACACATACAAGTTGGGGAATTGATTTATCCGTACTAGAGCTGCTTCCAAATTGGCTTCATCCCGGAGCACCTCTCCCAGCCCCGGCACGGCCGCTAAACCGAGGAGCTTCGTAGCGGAGGAACGGCGGAAATCACAATCCAACAACAGTACGCGTTGATGTTCTTGCAAAGAGAGTGCTGCCGCAAGATTGATTGCGCTGATCGTCTTGCCGTCGCCCGGCATGGGACTCGAAACCAGCACTATCCTGGGTTGCCCGGGATGATGACTAATCTTCGTCCTGATAATCCGATACTGCTCTGCAGCCCGGTCGCCTCTACCGTTGAACGGCAGGATGGGAGACCCGGACTCCAGATTGATTGTCACCGACCGAACGTTCTGGTTCTGACCCGACTGAATTTCCGGTGAATCTGTGGCTGCCTCGCTCGAATGCGCGCTTGCACCGCCCAGTGCGCCGGCCGTTACTGCAGGGGTGTCCTCAGAGAGCACCGCCTTTGCCACATCCGCCAATTCACTTTCGGTCTTTCGCAAGGCCTCAAAGATTTTGCTCATACGCGCCCTCCCAAGCCACAAGAGTGTTTCCGGCAGGTCTCAGTGATCGCAAAGGGCGTGAACGCAATAGGCTTTCTCATGACTTTATCTGCGGATGCGAAGCCGGACTCGGAACCCCTCAGACTCCCGGGAGCGATTCACCGGTTCAAGGGGTGGTCGCTCATTTCCCTGTAGCGCATTCGCTGGCGACGCTGACGGTTGAAGCACTGTGGCCTGCGAATCAGGCTCAATCAGATCCAAGTCGTGAGCAACCTGCAGGGCTTGCATAGTGGTGACGCATGGCTCACCGGTAGCGTAAATCAAACTCAATGCGTTATCGCATAGGGCATTGATGACACGTGGAAGACCCTTCGATGCGCGTGCAATCGTTCGAATAGCGCCGTCATCAAAAGGTGGTTCATTATCTGCCCCGGCTCTGGCCCAACGAAAATAGATGTACTGAACCACCTCGGCATCTGATAAGGGCCGAAGTTCGCACCGCACTGCGATGCGTTGCTTGACCTGCCGCAACTCCTCCGCATTGAGCATGTCGCGCAACTCTGGTTGACCAGCCAAAATGATTTGCAGCAACTTGCGATCGGCGTTTTCGAAATTTGTTAGCAGCCGAATTTCTTCCAATACCGCGCCCGACAGTTGATGTGCTTCGTCGACAACCAGCACGCAGATTGTCCCGGCGCGGCGTGCGGCCATCAGAAATTCCTGGAGCTTGAGGAGGCGGCGCACTTTGCTTGCGGGAATTTCCTCGATTCCAAAGTCGATCAGGGCTGACTCAAGGAACTCGTCTGCGCTGAGGATCGGGTTCACCACCAAGCTGAAAGCAACTTTGTCACTTGGAATCCTCCGCAACATGCGACTGAGCAGCGTGGTCTTTCCGGTACCGGCATCGCCGGTGATCACGATGAAACCCTTCTCTTCCAGAACGCCGTACAGTAACGCCGCGAGGGCCTCTCGATGACGCGGCGTCTGAAAGAGGAAACTGGGGTCGGGCGTCATCGCGAAAGGCTTTCTTTGAAGCCCAAAGTGAGATTCGTACACTATCGCCGCCCCCAATAAAGGTAGACTCCTGCCGCGCAGGTCACGAGGATCGAAAGGACAAGCGAGGAGACCAACGCCCATTTCCATCTTTGGCGTTTCTGCTCACCTCCCGCTTCAGCGGGGCTTTGGGAATCGTGCTCAATAAAGGGAACCCTCCCCAGGACGTTCAACCCCTCAGGGAGCTCCCACTCGCCTAACACCGCGTTCCTTTTCGTTTCTTCCGCAATCGGAAAGGCGAGAGCCAAACCAAGACTTAGAACACAACCAAGGCCTATCAGCAGGGGTCGCTTCGGGCTCACGGGCTTCTCGGGCACCATCGGTGGATCCAACATCGTGAAACGTTCCCCCTCCTGCCTCCTCTCCATGTCCGTTGCCATACTTGCAGCAATCTTCTTGTCCAGTAATGATTTGTAGTTGGTTTTGGAGATTTCGTAATCGCGGGTCAGCTCCGCCATTTCCTGTTCGCGTACTGGAAGTTGTTCGACTCTGCCTTGATACTCCGTAATGGCCTTCAGGATTCCCTCACGCTCGGTGCTGCGTTGTTTGATCTCGCGATCCGCTAGTGCGATCTGTGTCTTTAGGTTTTCGACTCGGGCACGCTCGGCGTCCTCAGTCGTCTTCTGTCTTTCGATGTCATGCCGCAAAGCGATCATCTTGGGATAGCCTGGCTGATAGCGTCTGCTCAGAGCGTCGTATTGAGATTGAAGATATGCGGAATCCCTCTCAAGCGATCCATTGTTATTGGAGTCCCCCTTCGATTGAAGCGAGGAAGCTTCCCTGTGTGGCAAAGCGCCTGCGGCAGCTTCCGCCATGTCCACCGTGCCTTGCAGCATGATCTTGTTCTGTTGAGCGCGGTTGATCGCATCCTGATTGCCCTGCAGCTCTAGTTGGAGACGCGTGAGTGTTGCGCTGAGCGCGTTCTGTTGCTCGGGTAAGTCGCCATTATGAGCCAGCTTGTACCTGCTCACCTTTTCTTCCAGTACATCCAAAGACTTCTTGGCTTCATTCAGTTGGCTGTTGATAAAATCGGTAGTCCCCTCCGCCTGGCGTTCACGCGACCGCAGATTCTCTTCAATGAATAGATTTGCCAACTGGCCCGCGACCTCGGTGACTAATGTTGGATTCTTCCCTTGGTAACTGACCCGGAAGGCGCCAGGACGATCTCGGGCCCAGCCCTTTTCGAGTTTGATGCTAATGTCCTTCCGCATCAGTTCGACAATTTCCTCTTGCACCAGTCTCTTTCGCTCATCGCGGTACAGACCGAAGTCGTCGATGACCTTTTGCAGACGAGTCGTACTTAGAATCTCTTGACTGATACTGGCCAGCCGGTCCTGCACCTCCGTGTTGACAGTGGAGGATACATATCGCTCCGGGATTTTCTGCGAATCGACCAGGATAAGTGCTTCTGAGCGATAGACCGGAGGAAGTTCATGAACGACACCGAAGGATATCGCTGAACCTATGATTGCTACTACCAGTACCATCCAACGGTGTTTCCAGACGATCCGGACTAGGGACAGCGGTGAGAATTCGGGTTTTGAGACCTGCGGCTTTGTGGAACTCATGTACAATTCCGAATGAACTCGAGCAACATCTTGTTGCACAGCGCGGGCCAAACCGCCTCTGACTGTCTTTAGGGCCACTGTGGGAGAAAGTGAGGCCGTTCCTTAGGATTTAATCCCAAATCTAGGCACCCTCGCATTCACCGCCCAAACCCAAACAGCACCACCCGAACGGTGCGAAAGACGATTGCAATGTCAAAGAGGATGGACAGGTGCTTCAAGTAGAAGAGATCATATTCGAGCTTTCGGAAGGCGTCTTCGACACTTGCCCCGTATCCGTACTCCACCTGGGCCCAGCCCGTAATTCCAGGGCGCACTGAATGGCGTTCGTCATAGTACGGAATTTGCTCTCGCAACTCCTCAACAAAACAAGGTCGCTCGGGCCGAGGCCCTACAAAACTCATTTCTCCCCGAATCACGTTAAAAAACTGGGGAAGTTCGTCGAGCCGGTACCGTCGAATGAACCTTCCTACGCGCGTGATCCGAGGGTCGTCTGCTTGGGCCCACTGGGCCCCTTTGTCGCGCTCCGCGTTGAGCTGCATCGAGCGAAACTTGACGAGATTGAATACTTTGCCCGTGAGACCAACGCGGGTTTGACGATAAAGGACCGGGCCCTTTGAATCCAGCCGAACAGCGATCGCGGTCAAGGCTATTATTGGAGAAAACAAAACAGTGCCCAGAAGGCCAAATGCCAGGTCGATGATCCTTTTGAGCAGCAAGGTCGTTTTTGAGCGGTGAAACCCTGTAGAGAACACAAACCAGCTAGGGCGGGCCGTCCGAAGCCAAACGCGGCCGGTGAGGGCTGCCAGCGCGGAATGAGCATCTTCAATCTCGACACCTTGAACGCGCAGCCTTACCAGATCGCGAATTGGCAGCGCGCCTCTTAGATCGTCGAGAGCGACAATGATTTTCGAAACGCGCTGATCGCGGGTTATCGCACGAAGTTCGGTCTTGTCCCCGAGAATAGGATGCTCGAGGAGTTCGCTGCGTTGAGCGCGCTCGGATGCTACAAATCCTGCGATGCGAAAGTTGAGATCCACCCGCCGCTCTAGTTCGCGCGCGGCGGTCACCGCTATTTCTCCATCGCCCAGTATCAGGACGACCTTTTCACGTGTCGTTAACTGCCACACCCAGTCCAAGCCGATCCGCATCGCGCTTATGATCGCCGTTGTCAGTATGAGCGCAATGATAAGCACGCCACGCCCAACGAGGAGCCCTGGAACCACGTAGTAGAGAAGGCCCAACAGAAGACAGCCGGCGCCGAGCGCCTGTGCCAAGCAGAGAAACTGCTCGCCTCGCGGACGAACAACGCTTAGATCATAGAGATTGTTGTAATAACAACAAGTCTCGAGCACAATCAGGACCGTGGCGACCTGTATCAGGAAGCTCCCCGAGCCGGCGTAAACCAGGAATTCGGCCGAGTCATTCCAAAAACGTAGCCTGGCTCCTAAGACCAGCGACATTACGATTACAAAGCTCTCGATCACAATGAGCAAGAAGCTCTTCAGGGAGACGTACTGGCTGAAGACACGAATCATAGTGAACGTCTAGAATTCAAGGCTACGGCCGTCAGAAGGTGCAATTCACAGGCCATGGAACCTATGAGCACTTCCGTTTTGCGAAGGCATCCGAAAGCGTGGAATCCCGAAAAGCCTCCTTTGTGCTACGAAGCGAAGGGAATCTAAGCAAAAGAAGCCATTAAGCTAAGAAGTTTTCCTTCTATCGGCTACTAAAGGCCTCATGGTCCTTTTACTAGAAAGGTCGATCTGTACTGTAGAGCAATGCAGGCCTGTACTCGATCCATTTGTGTTCTTGGGTGGTTCTGCTGGAGTTGTTGTTTCGGACAGAGCGTCCTCAGTGTGTCGTCGGCGTCGGGCGCACCAGGCGGCCAGGTTACCTTGAACCTTACCCTGAACACGGCCTATCCAGGGAGCTCAGAAGGGCTTGAATGGACGCTGAACTCGCCGAGTCCGGAGGTAGCGTCATTCACTACGACCGCTGGTCCGGCCGCAGTCTCGGCACAGAAATCGCTATATTGTGCTAACCAAACTTGCTTATTGGCAGGGCTTAACTCCAGTCCGCTCAGCGACGGCGTGATAGCAACTGTTACGTTAACGCTCTCAGCAGGGGCTACCGGCAATCTCGTCGTCCAGGTGTCGAACCCCGTTGAGGCATTGTTGGATGGCACCGGCGGATCCATCACCTCCGCGAACGGAATGGTAAGCGTGGACACGATTTCAGTTTAGGGAGCCAGACTGTAGTAGTGACGGCCACGAGCGTTGCCGACCCTACCAAGTCGGCGAGTGTGACGATCACGCTGGTGCCGGCCGCATCGGTTTCAGTGACGCCTGCTGCGGCCTCTCTCAGCGCATCCCAGACTCAACAATTTACCGCGTCGGTCAACAATACGGCCAATACGGCGGTCATTTGGAGCCTGCTTCCGGCCATTGGGACCCTGTCAAACGGCCTGTACACCGCTCCAGCAAGCATTCCCACAGCCGAATCCGTGACCATTACTGCCGCGAGCGTCGCAGATCCGACCAAGTCGTCCAGCGCGACAGTCGCGCTGTTACCGCCCGTAACCGTCGCCTTGACGCCACCATTGGTCTCCCTCAATCCATCCCAAACTCAGCAATTCACCGCGACAGTAAGCAACACAGACAACACGGGCGTGACCTGGAGCATGGTTCCGTCGGTTGGCACAATTTCCAACGGCCTGTTCACAGCGCCGTCGAACATCACGACCAGCCAGACCGTGAGCGTAATCGCTACGAGCGTAGTAGACCCAACTAAGTCGTCCACGGCAACGGTCACGTTGATTGCGCCGGGCTCTGTTTCACTCAGCCCAGCGTCCGTTTCCCTCGCCGCATCGCAGACCGCTCGCTTTGCAGCGACGGTAGGTGGTACGACGAACACCGGGGTCAATTGGAGCCTGACGCCAGCCGTCGGAACAATTTCTAACGGCCTGTATACCGCGCCGGCAGCTATTACGACCGCCCAGACCGTGACAGTTACCGCAACCAGCGT
>Ga0302325_10007869_pt1 | contig 23533 bp, 23 predicted proteins | sample Palsa_T0_2_FD_201948 | JGI IMG/M metagenome (GOLD analysis project Ga0302325, IMG submission 201948) | Peat permafrost microbial communities from Stordalen Mire near Abisko, Sweden - Palsa_T0_2 | ecosystem: Environmental > Terrestrial > Soil > Palsa > Peat permafrost | place: Sweden: Abisko... | reverse complement strand
GATCTCACCGGCCTTGCTCGGTGCCGTCGCTGAGGGGAACTCGGCGTAGGTGGCGCAGCCGCGCTCGGTGTCGAGGTTGGGTGCCTGGCCGCTGACCATCGCGAGGTAGTCGGGAAGGCCTGTCCGGCCGAGCGTGTGGTAACCCGTCAGCAGGTCCCCCTTTGGGCGCAGCTCGTGATTGAGGTACCGCATCGCGGAGCCGGGTCCGAACGCGGCCCGGTAGCTCAGCGTTGTCAGCGCGATGATGAAGACGTGCTTGACCTTCGACGGCCCCGCTGGGGGCGCGGGCGTCGTCGTGCTAGACGTGGGGGTCGTGGTCTGCGTCGTCGCGGCGGTGGTCGTGCTCGAGACCGGCGCGCTCGCCGCCGGCGCCGGCGCGCTCGCCGGCACGGCGGCGGCCGGGGCGGGCGTGGCGGGGCGCGGTAGCACGACTGCCTCGAGCCGCGGGCGGCGCAACAGCGCGAGCGCCTCCGCTTGCGAGCCGGTGCTCCCGAGCGCGGTGGCGATGACCAAGCCGGTGGCCAGGATCGAGGCGAGGCTCACCACGGCTAGCTGGAGGCGCGTCACCCTGATGCCGCCGAGCCTGCGCAGCGACCGCATCATCCCTTGGGCAGCGCGTGCGCGCACTGGGAGCAGTACGCCGCGCCCGGGTGGCGGGCGGCGCCACAGGCCGGGCACTGGCCGGCCCCGGGCTCCGCCTCCGCCCGCAGATCCTGCTTCAGTCGCCGCTGGAGCTCGGCGAGCTCGACGTCGACGTCCTGGAGCGCCGCGGCCTTCGCGGTCAGGACATCGATGCGAACGTGGTCGCGGATCGCCATCTCGTAGAACAGGCCGCCGAGCTCTGACTGCATGATCGTCATCCGCTCGATCAGCCGGTCACGCTGGTGCACGAGCTCGTGGTCCGGCCCGCGTGCCGGGACCGCGACGCCCACGCTCTTCTTGACGAATGGCAGATTCACGGAACGACCACCGAGCCGGGCAGGTTGTTCTGCGCATTGACGTAATTGCTGCCGGTCGCGTGGCTTATCTGCTTGACCTCGTTCGCACCCTGTGCCGCCTGGGCCTTTGTCGCGGGCGCGCCGAGAGAGCTCCCGCCTCCCGCGCCCGCGCTCGAGGTCGACGGCGTAATCGCTCGGACCGCGATCACGACGGCACCGGGGAAGCGCCGCTTGAGCTTCGCGAGAGCCGCGTTCGCCTCGGACCTCGTCTTGAGTGCCCCGGAATACAGAACGTAGACATTGCCGGAAGGCTTCGGGCTGACGCTGAAGCTCTTCTGGTTGATGACGCCGATCGCCGTCGCACCCTTGGCCGTGGCTGCCTGCTCGGCTCTGGCAACCGCCGCCTGACCGGTGCCGCTGACGGGGACCGTCTGGAGCTCGACCGCGAAGCCCTGATGCAGCGAGAATGTGCTGGCGAGGAGAGCCGTGGTCGCGCTCACCGGTTGGGCGCTCGCGGCCGTGCCGCCTCGCAAGACCGAAGCTACCAGAGCTTTCTGCGCCCGCTCCGCGGCGATCACGGCGCTCCGCTCTGCGGTGATTGCGGCGTTCAGCTTTGCGTCGGTGCCCATGCTCGCGCGGCCGACGATCACCCCGAGCGCAACGGCCAGCGGAATCGCCGCGATCACGGCTGCCGTGCCGAGACCGGGCCTACGACGTCCGCGCGTCGCGTCCGGGCGGGAAGCATGCCCGGCGCGTGCACGACGCGTCGCGGTCGCCAGATACTGGGCAACCGGATCCTCGCCGCGCCGGATCCGGGTCCCGCACACAACGCAATAGCGCTGGCTCTCGTCCACCGGCGACGAGCACCGCTCGCAACGCGCGTATTCGGACTGCGCGGGTGGAGCTGCGGTCGGGGTCTCGGCATGGCTCAATGTCACGTCTCCTACTGGAACATCGTGGGCATGGCTTCGAGCTCGACCGACTCCGCGCGCGGATCACCGATCAGGGGCAGCGCGAGCAGCTGGCTGGTGCCCGTCCCCAGATGGCTGACGGTCGCCTGGCCGGCAGCTACGTAGCGCCCCCGCGCGAGACCGATGGCGTAGACCTGGAGCTGGTACTGCGGTACGGCTGAGACGTTCGTCACCCTCACGCGCAGACGCGACGAGCCCGTAGGGGACTGTGCGCGAGCGACCTCGATCCGCGGGAGCGCGCGCACCGGCGTCGGCGGCACCGAAGGCTGTGCACCGACGGCCGCGAACGGCGTAACCGAGGCCGGTAGCTGCCTTGGCGTTGTGAACACCCATGTGACGGCGCCGTCGGCTCCGATCGATGCCAGGTGGGTCTTGAAGTAGTCGACGTTCGCGGCGGCGTTGAGGTACGCGCGGCGACCGCCCCGCGCCACGATCCCTACCGAGATCGGGAGATCATTCAGCGGGTGCCGCGCGCTGCTGCGCAGACGCACCGTAACCGCGCTGCCGCCAGATCCCCGCACCAGCGTCACGCCGAGGACGCGGACGTCCGCGTTCCGGTGCCGGACGAGCGTCGGCGAGGCGCTCGCGATGAAGCGAGCGGCCTTCAGGCGGGCGCGGGCGGCCTGCTGCTGGGTGGAGTCGCAGGCGGTGAGCCCGATCAGCGCGGTCACCATCATGAGGGCACTAACCGAACGCACCACTCACATAGTCCTTCGTCCGCTCCTCGCGTGGCGCCGAGAAGACCTGGGTCGCGCTCGCGTACTCGACGAGCTCGCCGAGGTACATGAAGGCGACGTAGTCGGCGACCCTGAACGCCTGTTGCAGATTGTGTGTGACGATCACGACGGCAACGTCCTCGCGCAGCTTCACGATCAGGTCCTCGATCACCTGTGTCGAGCGGGGGTCGAGCGCCGAGCACGGCTCATCGAGTAGCAGCACCTCGGGGTTGGCGGCGAGCGCGCGGGCGATGCAGAGCCGCTGCTGCTGGCCGCCTGAGAGCCTGAGCGCCGGATGATCGAGGTCGGCGCGGACCTCCTCGAGCAGGCCGGCCCGGGCGAGCGCCTCCTCGACCGCGTCGCGCAAAGCAGGTTTCCTGGGGCGCCGCGACGCCTGCTCGCGGAGTACGTAGGCGACGTTGTCGAAGACGCTCATCGGGAACGGGTTGGGCTGTTGGAAGACCATCGTCACCCGGCGGCGCAGCGCGGTCGGCTCGATCGTCGCGGTATCGACGCCGTCGAGCGTTATCCGGCCCTGCGTCGATGCCCCCTTGGTCAGCTCGGTCAGCCGGTTCAGCGAGCGCAGCAGCGTCGTCTTCCCGCACCCGGAGGGCCCGATCAGCGCCAGCACCTCCCCCTGCCTGATCGGAAACGAGACCTCGGCGACGGCGCGCTTGCGGCCATAGTCCACCGAGAGCCCCTCGACCTGCATGCGATCGATCGCGACCGACGCCGGTGCGACGCGCGGATGCCGGCCGGCGAACACCGGCGCGCCGTTGCTGTGCCCATTCCCGTTGCTGTGGCCGTTGCCGTTCGGGCGTCCCGTTGGGCCTCGCCACGCCGGCCGCGGCAGGTCCGCGTCGGTGCCGCTGAGACGGCGGACGGGCGGCGGGGTCACGAACTCCATCTGAAGCTCCTTCCGCGCCGGCCGACAAGGTCGACGCCGAGATTGAGGGCGAGCACCATCAGCAGCAGCACGAACGCCGCGGCGTATGCCTTGCCCGGCTGGTCACCGTCGCCGGTGGGCGCGTTGAAGAACACGTAGCTGGTCAGGGTGCTTCCGGTCCCGCGCAAAGTGCTCAGGATCGGCACCGACCCGGACGGGTCATTGGTCACCGTGTTCCCGAGCAGCAGGACGACGATCGCCGTGTCGCCGATCACGCGCCCGAGCCCGAGCATCGAGCCGGTGAGCACGGACGGGCGAGCGGCTGGCAGGAGCACGCGCCGCGTCGTGGCCGTCTTCGTCTTGCCGACCGCGTACGAGGCCTCGCGCACGTGACTCGGGATCGCCTGCAGGCCCTCGCGCACGCTCGTCACCACCAGCGGCAGCGCGAGCAGCGAGAGCATCGCCGCCGCGGCGAAGAACGAGCGCCCGAAGACCACGCTCCCCGACGTGCGGCTGAGGAAGCCGAGCCACGGCGCCTCGAACAGCAGTGTGCCGAACAGCGCCAGGAGGATCGACGGTGTCCCTGCCAGCATCTCGATCGTCGATTCGACTACGCGCGCGAGCACCGCGGGCCGGCCGAACTCGCTCAGCCACACCGCGATCGCGATCCCGATCGGAACCGCGATCGCCATCGACATGGCCGCGATCACCACGGTGTCGATCAGCGGGTCGAGGAACCCGCCGGTCTGGCTCTCGCTGAAGCCGGAGCTCGGGTTGGTAACGAGCAGCGAGGGCCGCAGGTACGTGATCCCCTGGACGAGGAGATAGAGGACGATCGCGGCAGTGATCATGCAGAAGAGGAGCCCGAGGAACCAGGCGAACGCGAGCCCGATACGGTCGGTGAGCCGCCAGGACGCGCTCGACTCGTTCCGGCGCGTTGCCGAGGGCGGGAGCGGAGCGGCCGCAACCGTCTGCGCGTTAGTCATGCCACCACCCCGTAGCGCCGCATCGGCTGTTTGGCCGCCCACCCGGCGAACGACAGCAGCGCGGCCGAGAACAGCAGCACCGCGCCGAGCGCGTACAGCGTGTGTCGCATCGGCGGCGAGGTCAGCCCATCGATGTTGTCGATGATCGTGGCCGCGATCGGACGCGAAGGCTCATAGATGAAGACGAGGCCATCGGCCGGGTTGGGGGCGAAGCCGACCGACCCCGAGACCATCGAGAGCATCACGGCCTCGCCGACGCCGCGTGCGGTCGCGAGCACAGTGCCTGCGACGAGCGCCGGCCGCGCCGTCCTGACACCTACCTTCCAGACGGTGCGCCAGGGGTTGATGCCGAGCGCGAGCGAGCCCTCGAGCCAGCCGCGGGGGACCGCCCTGAGCCCGTTGACGAAGATCGCGATCATCAGCGGGGCGATCATCACGGCGAGGATCACCACCGCCGCGAGGAGGCTGTAGCCGTCGAGCGTGATGATCGGTGAGACCGATGCCTTGGCCTGCTCGCCGATCAGGTTGTTGTTGATGAACGGGACGAGCACGAGCACGCCGAGCAGTCCGTAGACGACCGACGGGACCATCGCCAGTAGCCGCACCACCGGCCCCAGCACCGCCTGCATCCAGCCGGGCGCGAACTCGACAATGAACACGGCGACGAACAGCGAGCATACGAAGGCGATCACCACGGAGCTGCCGACGATCAGGATCGTGCTCCAGATGAGCGGCCAGGCGTGGAACGTGTAGACCGCGCGCGCAGCGCTGTTTCCCGAGGTGTAGATGGCGCCGATCTGGTTGTCGACGTCGCCACCCGCGCCGAACCAGTGCAGGCCGTTATGGGCGAACGACGGCCACCCTTCGTGCAGGATGAACACGAACATGGCCAGAACCAACCCGACGACGACACAGACCAGCGCGCCGAGCGTGAGCTCGGCGCGCCGGTCCGGGCCGGCAGGGAACTGTTCGTCGATCAGGACGCCGTCGTCGTCCACGCGAGCAGTCGGCTACTTGATGTTCTTGTCGTAGTACGTCGCCACGGCGCCGGAGTGGTTGATCACCTTTGCCGCAGCCTTGGTGCGAACCCACTTCACGAACGCCACCGCCGCCTTACTCTGGTGCTTGTTCGGCAGGACGAACCAGATGTACCGGTTGAGCAGGTAGGCGCCCGATTTGATCTGAGCCGGAGCGCAGGCCTCGCCGTTGATGGTCAGCTTCTTGACTCCGCTACCGGTCCCGCTGTGCGAGAGCCCGACATAGCCGATGCCGGCCGAGTTTCCCTTGACCGCGACCGCTACGTCTCCGTCCTTTGACTCCTGGGCCACGTTCGACGCCTGCGTCGCGCCCTTCAGGATTGCGCTCTGGAAGAACGTGTACGAGCCTGCCGTCGAGGAACGGCCGAACGGGGCGATCGTGCTCGAGAGCCCCGAACCCGGCAGCTGGCTCCAGCTCGTAAAGTCGCCGAGGAAGATGTCAGCGAGCTGCGTGGTCGTCACGTTGGTCAGCTTGTTGGCCGGGTTCACCGCGACACAGAGGCCGTCCTTGAAGATCTTGTTGTACGTGAGCCCGCTGTCAGTCGCAAGCGGCGCGCGGGTGTTGACCGCGAACTGGCTGCGACCATCCTGCACGTCCTTGGCGCCGGAGTTGCCGCCATCGGCCGTGTAGACGAAGTTCACGCTCGGCTTCACCTTCTTGTAGGCGGTGAAAAGCGCGCTGAGGATCGTCTGCTCGGCGCTCGAGCCGGAGCCGATCAGCGTGGTCGCGCTCGCCGCCGCCGGAATCGCCAATGCGGCAACGACGGCGCCGAGAACGGCCAGGGTCCTAGTCCGTAAGGTCAATTCGCCCTCTCTTTCCTGATCTCAGATGCGGCTTAATGCCACAATCCTGATGGGGTTTATCTGGTTCACTTTACCACTAAACAAATGATTCCGATGCAGTTAGTTGTGAATGTCCTGGGCGATCGGTTTGCATCGCCGGCGCGCTGGGAGTTGCGCTACGCTCTCCGCGCACACGAGCCGATTGCTCGTGAGACGCCCGGCGGACCGTTCAGTGGCGGGCCGCGACGCAGGGCTCCGAGCAGGCACCTCTGGCAGCAATCGCGCGGCCAGTGTCGGTGGTCTGATGCCTCAATGCAGGCATTCCGGCAATGCGTTAGAATGAGGGGTCTATGCGTTGTCGTAGTGGAAGTCATTGCCCCAATCCGGCCGAACAGGGCCGTCGGTTCTGCGCGGATCACGCCGCGGAGCTCGATCGCATGCGCGAAGAGCTCAAGGACGCGGCTGCCGCTCGCATCGGTCGAGGCCGCCCCAAGCGCTCCTCGACCTGTTGCCGACCTGGGTGCTACGAGCCGCGTGTCCCGCCCGCCGCATACTGTGATGCGTGCTCGGCAGCGGGCTACGTCGAAGAAGCTGCGTAGCACTCGAAGCCGCCGGTGGAGACCGGCAAACCACTCAGAGATACGCCGGCGCCCACCCCCGGCGTTCTCGGTCCTAGGCGCTTCCCGGTCTCGGGTTGCTGCCCAGATGTTTCGGGTAGACAGGGCTACCAGGGTCGAGCGGGGAGTCCACGCGTGAGCAGAGACTGGACAGCCGGGCGCCGCGCCATTTGGCTCGCAGCCGTTATTTCTCTCGCGGTTATCGTGCCTGGCCTCGCGCCCCGGGGCGCTTACGCCGATGACTGGGTGCAGGTCTCGTGCACAAACCCGGACGGGTCGAGCGCCCCGAGCGAAGGCTGGACGAACTTCGCTACAAATACCCCAGAGCCTGGGTCGAACAGCTCTACGGACTGCGACGCCGGCTCGCCGATGTACGCGGACCTGAGCTCGCAGGCTCCCGCGTCCGTCGGCACCGCCGGTATCGGGACCAGCGAGGACCTCCAGTACACGCCACCCGCCGGTTCGATGCTCGTCGGCGGCTCCCTCGACGTGAACGCCTACGGCGACGGGTATGGCCCGAGCTACCCGGGGGCCACCGGCTCGGGCGACGCCCTCATGTTCACTCCTGACTTCGCCTTCGGCGGAAACAATGTCTTCTTCCAGTGCGCTTGGACGCTCACGACGAACTGCTCCGCCGGCCCCGACCCGGCCGCCTACTCAGGCGTCGTGGCGGTACCTGCGAACGCGGGCGGCAACTTCTTCGTCACCGCGGCGTGCGGGGGTAACCCCGACGGAGGGGTCTGCGACCAGAACCCGAGCGGCGGGGCATGGGCAAGCATGCATGTGCTGTGGTCCCGCTTCCTGCTGTTCAATGGCTCCTCGCCCGCGGCGAGTGGATTCGGCGGCAGCCTGCTCTCGCCCGATGCGTATGGGACGGCGGACGTGTCCTTCACGGCGAGCGATCCTGGCGGGCCGGGCGTCTACAGCGTCTCCGTCCTGCTCGACGGCAATACCGTCTATAGCGCGACACCCGACGCCAACTCAGGCCATTGCGTGCCGGTCGGGACCGACGTCGCCACCGGCGCGCTGATGTTCGACTACCAGCAGCCGTGCCCCTCGACCGAATCCGTCGACGTCCCGGTCGACACCGCCGGGCTGGCCGACGGCGAGCACCACCTGATCGTCACGCTGACCGACGCAGCCCAGAACAGCTCCACGGTCCTCGACCGCACGATTACCACCCGGCAGTCGGGAAGCGGGATCGTGTCGACGCGCGCGCCACGGCGGCACGCTCGCCGAGTCAAAGCGAAGCTGGTCATCGGCTGGAGATACTCCGGCGCGCGGACACGTCTGCTGCACGTCAAGGCGCTCGACCTGCCTCGCCACGCACACATCGCGGTCCATTGCCGCGGGCGCGGCTGCCCCCGCCACAGCACCAGGACCGCGAGCGCCGCACATCTGCGCCGGCTGTGGAAGGCGCTCTCCCGACAGGTCCTGAGGGCGGGCGACCGGGAGACCTTCACGATCATCGCCCCGGGCCGCTCGCCCGAGCGGATCGTGCTCACGATCAGAGCCGACGCCGGGCCGGTCGCGAAGCTGGAGTAGGGCCCTCATGCCCGAAGGCGCTACTCCGCCGGCCGCACCGCCACCCCCGCCCGCGCCAAGTGCGCCTTGACCTCCGCGAGCGTGTGCTGGCCGTAATGGAAGATCGACGCGCACAGGACGGCATCGGCGCCGGCCTCAATCGCCTCCACGAGATCCTCGAGACCGCCCGCGCCGCCTGAGGCGATCACGGGTACGGTCACCGCGTCGGCGACCTCGCGCGTCAGCGGCAGGTCGTAGCCGCTGTTGGTGCCGTCGCGGTCCATGCTCGTCAGGAGGATCTCGCCTGCGCCCCGCTCGACGCCCTCCTTCGCCCAGGAGACGGCATCGCGGCCGGTTGGCCGGCGCCCGCCGGCGACATAGGCCTCCCATATTCCGTCGCCGCGGGCCTTGGCGTCGATCGCGAGGACCACGCACTGGGCTCCGAGCGCCTCCGCCAGCTCGTCGATCAGCTCCGGCCGCGCGAGCGCCGCCGAGTTGATCGAGATCTTGTCAGCGCCGGCGTCGAGCACCGCCTGGGCATCCTCGACCGAGCGAATCCCACCACCGATGGTGAACGGGATGAACACGTCGTCGGCGGTGCGGCGTGCGAGATCCACGACCGTGTCACGCTTGTCGGAGGTGGCCGTGATGTCGAGGAACACCAGCTCGTCGGCACCCGCCGCGTCGTAACGGCATGCGAGCTCCACCGGGTCGCCGGCGTCCCGCAGGTCGACGAACCCGACGCCCTTGACGACGCGGCCGCCGTCGACGTCAAGGCAGGGGATCACGCGCTTACAGTGCATCCTCCTCCCCTCCTGCCGTCGCTCCTCGTCCGCGCTGACTGCTCAAGCGCCGACTGGCCCTCGGCGACGGTGAAGCGACCCTCGTACAGGGCCTTGCCGACGATCACGCCGGCGAGGTTGACTTGCCGAAGCCGCGCGAGGGCTTCGAGATCGCCCAGGGAAGCGACCCCTCCCGAGTACAGGAAACGGCCGCGTACGGCCGCCGCGATTCGCAGCACCTCGTCGAGATCGGGGCCTGAGAGCATCCCGTCGCGCTCGATGTTCGAGTACACGAAGCTGCGCACGCCGCGGTGTCCGAGTCGCTCGAATACGAGCTCGACGGGGATCTCGGTCTGCTCGAGCCATCCGGCGGATGCGAGACGGCCGTCGCGGGCGTCGACGGAGACGACGACGCGATCGCCGTGCTCGGCGACGACTTCGTCGACGAAGTCGACATCGTTGTACGCCGCGGTGCCGAGCACCACTCGCGTCGCGCCGGCGCTGATCGCGTCTGCGACCGCCGTCACCGAGCGCAGGCCGCCGCCGACCTGGATCGGAACATCGACCTCGTGCGCGATCCGCGCGATCTGGTCGAGGTTTACCGGGGTTCCCCGACGAGCGCCGTCGAGGTCGACCACATGGAGAACGCGTGCTCCGGCCTGTACCCACCGCTGCGCCGCGTCGAGCGGGTCGGCGTCGTAAACGGTGCGCGCGTCAAAATCGCCGCGAGCGAGACGGACTGCCTTGCCCTCGAGGATGTCGATCGCCGGGTGGAGGATCACGCCGCCACGCCCTGTGCGTGCCCCGCGCACACCGACGCGAAGTTACGCAGCAGCGCGAGACCGTGCTTGGAGGATTTTTCAGGGTGAAACTGGACGCCGAACACGGAGCCTCGCTGGACCGCGGTGACGAAACGCTCGCCGTACTCGGACGTGGCCAGGACATCGGCGTCGTCGGCCGGAACGGCCGCCAGCGAATGCACGTGGTAGAAGTGGGCGCCACCGGCGGGAAGCGACTCGGTCAGCGGAGAGGAACGCGTGAACTCGGCGCGGTTCCAGCCGATGTGCGGCAGCCGCAGCCCGTTCGATCGCAGCCGCACTACCTCCCCCGCGATCAGCCCGAGGCCGGCGGTCGGCTCAAACTCAGCCGAGCCCTCGAACAGGACCTGCATCCCGAGGCAGATTCCGAGCACGGGCGAGCCCGCGTGCGCACGCTCGACGATCAGATCGCCGAGGCCGAGCTCGCGGAGGTTCCCCATCGCGCGAGGGAACGCGCCGACGCCGGGCACGACGAGGCCGTCCGCGGTCGCAAGCGCGTGCGGGTCGCTCGTGATCACGGCTCGAGCGCCGACGTGCTCGAGCGCCTTCTCGACGGAGCGGCGGTTGCCCATCCCGTAGTCGACGACGGCAACCAGCGGTCGCGCGCTCATGCGGTCAGCGTGCCCTTCGTGCTCGGAACCCCGTGCTCGGTCGGGTCGAACGCGACGGCTGCTCGCAGCGCTCGGGCAAACGCCTTGAAGGCCGCTTCGATCATGTGATGAGCGTTACTGCCCGTCTCGATCACCAGATGGAGCGTCAGCTTCGAGTTGATCGCGACCGCGCGGAAGAACTCCTCCGCCAGCTCATGGTCGAAATTCCCGATCGCACCGGGAGGCAAGCTGGCGTCGAAGCAGCAGTAGCCGCGACCGGATATGTCGATCGTGCAAGCTGCGCGGGACTCGTCCATTGGCACCGTCGCCTGACCGTAGCGGGTTATCCCGGTGCGCTCGCCGAGCGCCCGATCGAGGGCCTGACCGACGCAGATGCCGACATCCTCAACCGTGTGATGGGCGCCGGTGTCGAGATCGCCGGTAGCGCGGACCTCGAGGTCGAGGCGGCCATGGCGGGCGAGCAGGTCGAGCATGTGGTCGAGGAACCCGACACCCGTCTCGCGCATGCCCGCAGCGGCGCCGTCGAGCGTCAGCGCCACGTGGACGTCGGTTTCATGTGTCTGGCGGTTTATCTCGGCGGCGCGTCTCATGAGTCACCATTCTGGCGAAACCGCGCCTCCATCGACCGGGCGTGCAGCTCGAATCCCTCCGCGCGGGCGACCGGGGCCGCGGCGCGGGCCAGCGGTTCGGCGGCACCGCCGATCCGGACCTCGGAGAAGCGCCGGCGAAAGTTCGCGGGCGACAACGACGATGCGTACCGCGCAGCTCCCCCGGTCGGCAGGACATGGTTGGAGCCGGCGATGTAATCGCCGAACGCGACCCCCCCGGCGACTCCGACGAACAGGCAGCCGGCACGCGCCACCTGCGCCGCGAGTGCCTCCGCCCCCGGCCCGACCAGCTCGAGGTGCTCCGGCGCGATCGCCTCGGTGAGGGCGAGTCCATGATCGAGATCCTCGACGGCCACCAGCCGGCGGATCGCCCCGGTGTCGGGCGAGCGCGACATCAGCTCGCCGATCGCTCGTAGAAGCTCACGCGAGTCCGAGACTGCGACCACCAGCGTCCCCGGCCCATGCTCCCCCTGCGCCAGCAGGTCGAGCGCGACCAGCTCGGCGTCCGCAGTGCCGTCCGCGATCACGACGAGGTCGCTGGGCCCGGCGAAGCCATCGATCCCGACCTTCCCGAACACCTGTCGCTTGGCCTCCTGGACATACAGGCCGCCCGGTCCGACGATCACATCGACTCCGGCTACCGATTCGGTCCCGTAGGCAAGCGCGGCGACACCGTGAGCACCGCCCATCCGGTACACGACCGTCGCGCCGGCGAGCCTGCAGGCGGCGAGGATCACCGGATGGATGTCTCCGTGCGCGCTCGGGGGAGAGCACACGGCTATCTCGGCGACCCCGGCCACGCGAGCGGTGACGACGCCCATGATCACCGAGCTCGGGTACGGTGCCTGCCCCCCCGGGACGCACACGGCCGCGCGGCCGACCGGAACCCCGCGCAGCGCCACCTCCCAGCGCGCGTGTCCGCCGCCGTCGAGCGCCACCACGCTGTCGGCCGTCAGGCCGGCCTCGGCTACCCGGCCAACGTTCTCTGCGGCGAGCTCGAGCCCCCGGCGGACCGAAGGGTCGAGGCGCTCGACCGCGGCGTCGAGCTCAACGCCGGCAACGACGAGCGGTCCCGGCTCGGCGCCGCCGGAGTCGAAGCGCCGCGTGTAGTCACGCACCGCCGCGTCGCCCCCGGCGCGGACGCGGGCGATGATCTCCGCGACCGCCTCGGCGACCGACGCTCCGTCAGGCACGAGCGAGCGCAGCTCGGCGGCAAGCGTGTCGGCATCGCCGCTCAGCTCGAGCAGCTCAGGCGCCACGTACGCGCTCCAGGACGGCGTCGATCGCCCGCGCCTTCAGCTTGTGGGCAACCGGGTTGGCGATCAGCCGTGCGCTGCACTCGGCGATCTCCTCTCGAACCACGAGGCCGTTCTCGACCAGCGTCGTTCCGGTCGCGGTGAGATCGACGATCGCCTCCGCGAGACCGGTGAGCGGGGCCAATTCGACCGAGCCCTTGACTTCTACGATCTCCGCCTGACGACCGGTTTCGAGGAAGTGGCGGGCCGCGATACGGGGGTATTTGGTGGCGATCCGGACGACTCCGAGGCGCCGCAGCGCCTCGGCGCCTCGATCTTCGCCGGCCTCACTCGCCAGCACCATGCGGCAGTAACCGTAGCCGAGGTCGACGAGCTCGTAGCACTCGCGCTCGGACTGCTCCATCAGCACGTCCTTGCCGGTGATGCCCAGGTCCGCGGCGCCTGCCTCGACGTAGGTGGGGACGTCGGAGGGTCGCATGGTGACGATGCCAGACTCCTCGAACAGGAGCTTGCGGTCGTTCTCGCGCACCTCACTCGTATCGACGCCGAGCTTGTCGAGGAGCTCGAGCGTGTCGCCGAACAGGGCGCCGCGGGGAACCGCGATGCGGAGGCCGTTCACCGCCCCTCCTCCCCGGCGAGCGCGATGTGCAGCTTCTCGACGCCCAGCGCGAACCCGACGGCGGGCAGCGGACGGCCGAACCTGCCGAGCAGGTCGTCGTAGCGTCCGCCGCTGCCGATCGGGACTCCGAGCGCCGGGTCGTAGACCTGGAACACGGCGCCGGTGTAGTACCCGAGACTGCGCACGAGGCCGAGGTCGAAGATCACCCGCGCGGCGGCGTCCGGCGGGAGCAGGGCATGGACCGATCGCATCCCCTGCACGGCTGCGTCGAGCGGCGGGGGCACGTCCTCGAGCACCTCGGGGCCGCCGCGGATCTGTGGCACCCGCAGCAGCAGGTCCGCCGACTCGGCGTCGATCCCGAGCCCGGCGACCTCTCGCTCGACCCCGACGAAGTCCCCCGCGACGAGCTCCTCGACGAGCTTCCCGCGGCGATCGGGCGCGACCCCGACACGTTCGAGCAGTGCCGGGAAGAGCGAGGAGTCGCCGAGGCCCACGCTGTAGGTCTTCAGGCCGATCGCGTCGAGCGCCGCGCACAGGACGGTCAGCGCCTCGGCGGTCCCCTCCGGGGCAGGGGCCCCGACGAGCTCCACGCCCGCCTGCAGGAACTCGCGGGGCTGACCGCGCTGAGGGCGCACGCGACGGTAGGCGTGAGCGAAGTAGCAGAAGCGCAGCGGCGGCTCGGCACCGGCGTAGCGTGTGGCGACGAGCCGGGCGATCGGCACCGTCATGTCCGAGCGCATCGCTAGCACTTGCCCCTGCTCGTCGAAGACGCGGTAGGCAGGGATCGTCGAGGTAATGTCGCCACGCGCCAGCGTCCCCTCGTACTCGAGCGCCGGCGTGTACACCTCGCCGTATCCGGCACGCTCGAACTGCGCGCGCAGGCGTTCGGTGATCGCGCGGAGCTCCCGCATCTCGTCCGGGAGGACGTCGCGCGTGCCGCTGGGGATGCGATCGATCATGTGGTTTGGCCTGCTGAAGCTCGCGGAGTCACGGGAGCGCGCAGCTTACGGACCCTGCGGGCGAGGACGTCCGCCGCCGTTCACGCTGGAGGGCCCGGGTGTCCGCCGCCGGCCAATTGCGTTCGCGCCCTGAGCCACGCAGAGCCCTCCTCGACAGAACATTGGCCGCCGGTGGACGCCCGCCCGGCCGCCCGTTACGCTGGGACGGGAACGTCGTCGACGCGCCGGATCCGCGCTCCCAGCTCGCGCAGGCGTTCGTCGATCCGCTCGTAGCCGCGGTCGATCTGGCCGATGTTGCCGATCTCCGTGACGCCGTCGGCGCATAGCGCCGCCATCAGAATCGCCATGCCCGCGCGGATGTCGGGCGCCGGGACGCGCTCACCCCGCAGGCGGCGGGGACCGACCACGATCGCCCGGTGCGGATCGCAGACCGTGATCGCGGCGCCCATCACCTGGAGCTTGTCTGCGAAGAACAAGCGGTTCTCGAACATCTTCTCGTGGATCAGCACCGAGCCTTCTGCCTGGGTGGCGAGGGCGAGCGCCACGCTCGTGAGATCGGCAGGGAACGCGGGCCACGGGCCACTGTCGACCTTGGCCTGGATCCCGCCGGTGTCCTCACGGATGACGAGCTTCTGGGCGCCGGGAACGATGACGTCGTTGCCGCGCAGCTCGCTGTGGAGGCCTAGTCGCTCGAACACAATCCTGATCATCCGCAGGTCCTGGGGAAAGGTGTCCTTGATCGTGAGCTCGCCGCCCGTGACACCGGCGAGCGCCATGAACGACCCGATCTCGATGTGGTCCGGCCCGATCGCGTGCTCGCAGCCATGCAGCGCGCGCCGGCCGTGGACGATCATCACGTTCGACCCGATCCCCTCGATCTCGGCGCCCATCCGCTCGAGCATCCGCGCGAGGTCCTGCACATGCGGCTCTGAGGCCGCATTGCGAATCACCGTGGAGCCCGGCGTCAGCGCTGCGGCCATCAGGGCGTTCTCGGTCGCCATCACCGACGGCTCGTCCATCAGGAAGTCGCACGCGTGCAGACCGTAGGGCGCCTCGATCAAGATGTCGCGCCCCTGCTCGACGCTCGCGCCGAACTCCTTGAAGGCGTCGAGGTGCGGATCGAGGCGCCGGCGCCCGATCACATCGCCACCGGGGGGCGGCATCGAGGCGCGCCCGAACCTGGCGAGCAGCGGTCCGGCGAGCAGGAAGGATGCCCGGATCCGCTCCGACAACCGTCGGTCGACAGCGCAGTCGAGCGCGCCAGAGGCAGCGACCGCGACCGTGTTCGGACCGCGCCACTCGACCCCCGCCCCGAGCGTGTCGAGCAGCTCCACCATCGTCTCGACGTCGGAGATCCGCGGCACGTTCCTGAGCACCACCTCATCCTCGGTAAGCAGGCACGCGGCGAGGATCGGCAGGGCGCCGTTCTTGTTTCCGGCGGGCACGATCGTGCCGGCGAGGGGCACGCCGCCGTTGATGATGAACTTCTCCATGAGAGGCGTTCGGCGACGGGGGCGGTCTGGAGGGGCCGGCCCGAGGCGCTGAGCTAGGGTAACAGCCATGCAGCCGGAGATTTCGCGTACGGAGGCCTGGAACCTCCTTTGCGAGTGGACGGAAGGAGAATCTCTTCGCCGTCACGCACTCGCAGTTGAGGCGGCGATGCGTGCCTACGCCCGGCGTTTCGGCGCCGACGAGGAGCTCTGGGGAGCGACCGGCCTCTTGCACGATCTGGACTACGAGCGCTACCCGAGCCTCGAGGACGGCCATCCCAGGTACGCGATGCGGGAGCTCGAGGCGAGGGGCTATCCGCCCGACCTCGTCCGCGCAGTCGCGTCGCACGCCCAGTACATGGGGGTATCGCGTGTGACGCAGCTGGAAAAGTCGCTGTTTGCAGTCGACGAGCTGTCCGGATTCGTGCTCGCGTGCGCGTACGTGCGCCCCGACGGGCTGACCGGGATGACCGCCAAGTCGGTCAAGAAGAAGATGAAGTCAGCGAGCTTCGCCGCGGCGGTCGACCGCGATGACCTGCGGCGAGGAGCGGAGGATCTGGGGGTCGACCTCGACGAGCACGTCGAAGTCGTCATAGCTGCGCTCGAGGCGCACCGCGCCGAGCTGATGAGCAGCGGCGGAGGGGTTTCCTAGCCGTCGGTGCTCGCGACCTACCGCTCGATTCTGGGCTTGCCGGGCACCAGGCGGCTCGTGATCACGGCGCTGCTCGCGCGGATGCCGGTGGGAATGACCGCCCTCGCGGTCGTCCTCCTGGTGCGCCGGGCGACGGGATCGTTCCTGGACGCGGGCATCGTCGATGCCGGGCTCGCGCTAGGCGCCATGGTCACGGCGCCTGGGAAGGGACGGCTGATCGACCGGTTCGGGCAACCTCGGGTGCTGGTCCCATCGGCGCTGATCAGCTCGGCGGCGCTGACCGGGCTCGTGATCGGCGTCCACCACCACGTCGCGATCGCAGTTTTGGCGGTGTTCGCGACGGTCAGTGGCGGTGCGATGCCGCCGATGTCGGCGTCGATGCGAGCGCTCTGGGTGGACCTGATCCCCGAACCCGATCGCCGGAATGCGGCCTTCGCGCTCGAATCCGTGCTGACCGAGGTCTACTTCATCGCCGGTCCGCTGCTCACCGCCGTGGTTGTCGCGGCGGCCAGCCCAGCTGCCGCGGTGATCGTGGCCGCGCTCCTCACCGTCGCCGGGACGGTCGCGTTCGCCACCTCGCTCCCATCTCGCAGGTGGCGGGCGGCCGTGTCCAAGCGAACGATCGCCGGCCCGCTCGCCGGCGCCGGGATGCGCACGCTGATCATCTCCGTAGCCCCGATGGGACTCGCATTCGGCACGCTCGAGATTGCGATGCCCGCGCTCGCGACTCGGCACGGCGACGCCGCGGTGGCCGGAATCCTGCTCGGCGCCTTTGCCGCCGGCAGCCTCGTCGGCGGACTGCTGTATGGGAGCAGGGTCTGGCGCTCCCCGGTCGCGCGCCGCTACCTGATCCTGAACGCGCTGTTCGCGGCCGGAATGGCGCCACTTATAGTCGCCGGCGCAATTCCGATCATGGTCTTGCTGATGGCCGTCGCCGGCTTCACCCTCGCTCCGGTGAGCACCTGCGCGTTCGCCCTGATCGAGGACCTGGCGCCGCCCGGGACCACAACCGAGGCCTTCTCATGGATCTTCACTGCGAACATGGTCGGGGCCGCCGCTGGCGCCGCCGTCACCGGAAGCGTGATCGAGAGCTCAGGCATCCGGGCGGCGCTGGTGATCCCCGTATGCGGGGTGGCAGCGAGCTTCCTGATCACGTTCGCGCGTCGTCGCACACTGGTGCCGCTCAGGGCAACGGAGCTCAGCGGCCGCAGCGCCGACCTGCCGGCCACGGGAGACGTGGCGGTTTTTCGCGCCGCGCCACCCGAATCGTCCTGACGCCCTCCATCCGCGGCGAGGTTGAGAGACCGCCCTCGGATCGCCGGTCTCGCCGTCCTGGCAGCTTAGGTATTCCTGCGCGGGCCCTTACTCGGATATCGTCCGGGCGATGGCCGAGCCGATCCGCGTCGTCGTCCTCGATGGAGATGAGACCGGCCAGGAGCTACTCGAACAGGCGGTGCGCGTTCTCGACCCCTCGTTGATCGAGCTGGGGCTCGAGTTGAAGCGCTTCGATCTCTCGCTGGAGAACCGCCGCGCGACCGATAACCAGGTGGTCATCGACGCCGCCGCGGCGATGAGGGAGGCCGGCCTCGGGCTGAAGGCGGCGACGATCACTCCCGAGGGAGCCCACGACGTCGGCTCACCGAATCGCATCCTCCGTGAAGCCGTCGATGGCAAGATCATCGTCCGCACCGGCCGGCGACTGCCCGGCGTGCCCCCGATCGCGGGCGTCCACTACCCGATCTCCGTCGTTCGCATGGCCGTCGACGGGGCCTACGGCTCCAAGCAGTGGCGCGAAGGCGACCCCGAGTCCCCGGACGAGGTCGCCTACTGCACCGAGCACATCTCGCGCTCGACCTGCCACGCGGTCGCGGAGTACTCCTTCCGCGCGGCCGCGAAGACGCACGCGCGCGTGTACGGCGGCCCGAAGTGGACCGTGTCGCCGGTGTACGAGGGAATGCTCAAGGAGGAGCTCGACGCTGCCGCCGCGCGACATCCCGGAGTGGCGTACCAGCCCGTCCTGATCGACGCAACCTACGCCGGGCTGCTCTCGGGCGCGACCGACGCTCCGCTTGTGATCCCGGCGCTCAATCGCGACGGCGACTGCCTGTCGGACCTGGTGCTCCCGATGTTCGGGTCGATCGCCGGCGCAGAGTCCGTCCTGCTGTCCTTCGACGACAACTACGACACGACGGTGGCGATGGCCGAGGCGCCCCACGGGACCGCTCCCGCGCTGCAGGGCAAGGACCTGGCCAACCCGCTGGCGATGATCCTCGCGTGTGGAGCGGTGCTCCGTCACGCCGCGGATCGCCATGGCGCGCAGGCCGCCCGCGCCGCACGGGCGATCTACGAGTCGGCATTCGAGACGATCGCCGCGGGGACGAAGACGCCTGACCTCGGCGGCGACGCCGGGACGACCGAGTTCACGACCGAGGTGGTGAACCGGATCGGGGCGAAGCTGGAGGTCTGGTCCTCGCTCGGTTCGGCCGCGTAGCGCGGCGCGGGCGGGGGCCTCGCGGTGCGCGGGCGGGCCGCGGTTCCGTCCGGCGGGTTCCGTAGGCTTACGAACATATGTTCCAGTCTTCGCTGAAGCGCGTCAGGCTCTGGGTCGAACGTACGCTCGCGCCGATCGAGCACCCGCCCGAGACCGCGAACGCCCAGCTCATCGCGGCCGATGAGCAATCCGCGGCGCCGCCGGCTCGCCACCCGCACCGTCGTGAGCTGCGCTGGGAGCGCGACCGCCGGCCAGGCTCAATCCCGCCCCCTCCCGCGCACTGCATCTCGCCTGTCCGCCCGCAGAGCGGCGCTCGCACGCATCACGGCACGCCGCGCTAGCGGTGATTCGATCGGAGAGACATTTGAACGTGCAACCTTCCGATTCGCCGCTGCGGTATCAGGTCGCGCGGCGCTCCTGCTCGTCCAGGAATCGCTCAACGAGGCCGCGCACGACGACCGCCATCGAGAAGTCGTGCTTCTAGGGTGCTGGTTCGTGCACTGACGGGAGCCATCCCGCTGAGCGCATCGACGTGGCTGCTTCATGGTCGAAGGGGGACATAGACATATGTGCGGCTAGGTGCGGGCGGCTCGTGAGCGCAGTAGCCAGAGCTCGACCACGATGGGTGTGGCCGGTACGTCCGTTGTGGGCTACCCGCCGGGGAGTTGTGCGAGATAGTCGCGCAGTAGGGGATCGGTGATCTCCCATTCGCCGCGGGCGGCGCTCTCTGCTACGCCCGCGAGTTCGAGCGCGCGTAGCGCGCGCTGCGCCGCGGATGGGTTGAGTCCGGGATAGGGACGCTGGCGGCGCGCGATCCGCATGGCGACGGTTTGTGCGTGTTTGGTGAGGCGGATCCGCTCGAGTGCATGTTCGTGACGTAGCTGGTCGGCGCCGAGCGCGAGCTGCCAGCCCGCCCGCGCGTGCTCCACCGCGACCCGCTCGGCACGATCGGCGAGCGCTGCCGTGAGCGATTCGCGCGCGATCAGCATCGTCGATCGCGGATGGTCCTCGCCGAGCTCGACGATCATGCGCAGCGCGTCGGGGTCGATCGGCGCGCCCGCCTGATCGAACCGCGGCGCGAGACCAGCCGTCCATTCCTCATCGCTGATCGTGCTCAATGCTCTGAAGCTGCCGAACTGGCTGAGCGCACGCGCGCTCGGCCCGAACAGGTCTCGCAGGAGATGCTCGATCGAGCCGGCGAACAGCAGCGTCACCGAAGGGGAAGCCTGGAAGATCGCGCGCATCTGCTTGGTTAGGCGGTCCGGGTCGCCGAACGGGTGCCCCGGCGCAGCGAGATCCTGGAACTCGTCGAGGAACACGATGAGTGGCTTGCCGTCTGCCGTGGAGATCCGCTGCGGCAGCTCGAGCGCCGCGGCGAGCGCCCGTTCGGGATCGCGCGAACCGAGCCCGGGCCGGAACGCAAGCTCAACCGCGTCGCCGAGCTCGCCAGCGACCTTCGCGCTCGCCGTGATCGTCGCGGCATCGAGCGCGGCGCCGGCCGCGGTGCGCGCGCGGGCGAGCGCTCGGCTCAGTCCGCCGCGGTTGCGCAAGACCGCCTCGGCGAGGCCTTCGGCGAGGTCTCCGGCGTCGCGGCGACGGAAAAGATCGACCGCCGCGACGTAGACGCCCGCCGCTCGTGCCCGCTCGAGCGCCGCATACGCCACACTCGTCTTGCCCGTCCGCCGCGGGCCGGCGAGAACCACGTTCGTTCCAGCAAGCAGGGCGCCAGCTAACTCCTCGACGTCCTGGGCGCGACCGATCATCCCGTCCGACGGGACGGGGCGGTCGGTCGGAAACAAGCCACGGATATCGCTCATCACGCGATACTATATACCGCCAGACGGTATAGCTTGGGATCCTGCTCGTAGCAGGCAGGTCATATGCCACGGTCAGGCCGTCGCTGTCGATCTGAACGAGCTTGTTGCTCATGAACTGCGCTGACGCGCTTCGGGCGTCCCCGCCGCGGGTTAGCGCGCGCATATTGGACGGCGACCTCGCGAGCCTCCGCGGGAATGTGCGGGAAGTCCTCGTCGAGCACTTCGTCACTCTCATCGCCCGCGATCCGCTCCGCAAGAGTGTGCACGCTCACATGCGATCCGTTGATTACCGGCTCCCCATTCTTGATCGCGGGGTCGCGAACGATCCACCGATCGCGTAGCTGACCGTAGCGCTCGGCGCGTAAGCGGGCTTGCTCGATTGCGTCGACTCGGCGGACCACCAGCGCCGGCGCGAGCTCAAGCTCGGGCGGGGCGCTCGCGGCGCGAAGCCATTTGCGCAGTTCCTGCTTATGTACGGTGCTCAAGCGCATTGTGCTCAGCAGACCGAGCATCGCCAACACGGGAACGTCTTCGAGCTCGATCCAGGACTGCGATCCACGGCGTCTCGCCGGAACGACGTTCTGGTCAACGGCCTTCTTGACGGTCGTTTCGCTGATGCCGCTGAGCTCAGCGGCCTCTCGTCGTGTTATCAGCGCCCGTGGCATAAAGCTATACCTCCAGGTACGAGATTAGCACGAGACTTGCGGGCTTGGACACGGACCCAAGCAGTAGGCCTGTTCGTCGGTGGCAATCTCCTGTTCTGGGGCGTCCGAGCGCTCGTCGCGTGGTCGCTGCCGAAGCCGGCCGTCGCCGGATAGTCACAAGCGGGACGCCGCCCGCAAGTCATCGGCCCATATGGGACACTCCGGCCATGGGCGGGCTCCTCAACGGCCGCGCGAGGAGCCTCGACCGGCGAGCGGTCCGGGGGACCACGTCCGCCACGGGCGGCAGCTGATCGATGTGCGGAATAGCCGGCTGCGTGGTGCCGGCGGGTGCGGCGCCGGACCGTTCGCGCCTTCAGCGGATGAGCGCTGCGCTGCTGCACCGTGGTCCCGACGGGCAGGCAATCCGCAGTGTCGGCCAGGTCGGGCTCGTCGCGACCCGGCTCGCGATCGTCGGCACGGGGCCGGCGGGCGACCAGCCGCTGTGTGACGCCGCCGGCACCACCTGGCTCAGCTACAACGGCGAGATTTTCAACCATGCCGAACTGCGCGCCGAGCTCGGAAGCGTCCGCTGGCGCGGCGGATCGGACACCGAGACCCTCGTCGAGCTCCTCGCCGCGCGCGGCGAAGCCGCGCTTCCGCGCCTGAACGGGCTGTTCGCGTTCGCCGTCCTCGACTCGCGCGCGAACCGCCTGTCCCTCGTACGTGATCGCTTCGGCGTCAAGCCGCTCTACCTGGCCCGGCACCGCGAAGCGTGGTGGTTCGCGAGCGAGATAGGGGCTCTGATCGCGGCCGGCGTTCCCGCCCGGATCAACGCCTCGGCGCTCGCCCACCAGCTCGCGCGTGGCTGGGTGAACGGCCCCGCGACACTGCTCGAGGGGATAGCGAGCGTGCTCCCGGGCACGCTCATCTCGATCGACCTCGAGACCGGCGCGGCATCAGAACGGCGCTGGTACAGCCCCGGACAGGAGGTCTCCGCCGCTCGCGCGGCCGAGCTGGCGCGGCTGCCGCGAACTCGGCTGATCGACGAGCTCGAGGTGACGCTGGCGCGCGCCGTGCGCAGGCGCCTGATGTCCGACCAACCCGTCGCGACGATGTGCTCGGGCGGCATCGACTCGAGCCTCGTGACCCATCTGGCAGCCTCCGAGCAACCGCTGACGGCCGCATTCAACGTCGCCGTCATCGACCAGCCGGACGCCGACGAGAGCCGCTACGCAGCCACAGTCGCCGAAACGCTCGGGATCGAGCTCCACACGACCGCGATGGACGCCGCTTCGTGGCGCCACGGGCTCGTTTCTGCGGTTCGCCACGCCGAGTACCCGCTTACCCACGAGAACTCGGTTCCGATGGCGCAGATGGCCCAGGCGGCGCGCACCGCCGGCTTCAAGGTGCTGCTGAGCGGCGAGGCCGCCGACGAGTTGTTCGGCGGGTACCCGTGGTACGACCAGTGGCGCCGACCGACCCTCCCGCGGCGCGCGCGCGAGCTCCTCCGCCAGCTGGTACGCCCCGGCCCGGCCGCCGGCGTGGCGAGAGCGGGCCCGCTCGACGATCCCGAGCCTGGTCCCTTTGCTCCCGCCGATGCGTTCGAGCACTCCGCCCGCGTCGCCGCCCTGTCAGTTTACGGGCATCACCCGGGCGCAACCGGATCCTTCGAGGCGCGGCTGCTAGCGGACCTCAGCGTCTACCTGCCGCACATACTCAACCGCCAGGACAAGAACACGATGCAGTCCTCGATCGAGACCCGCGTGCCGTTTCTAGACGTGGACATGCTCGCGTTCGCGCTGAACCTGCCGATCGAGGCACGGACCATGCCCGGGCGCAAGGGAATCCTGCGTCAGCTCGCGCTGCGTCACCTGCCGCGAGAGATCGTCGAGCGGCCGAAGATCGGGTTCGGCTTCGACGCGGCTGCCTATCTGAAGCCGGCCGCCGATCCGCGCTTCCTGACCGACGGACTGCTGCGTGAGACGCTAGCGGTCGATCGCGAGACCTGGACCGAGTCCCTGACGGGGCTCGAAGGGCGCTGGGCGCTGTATCTATGGACCGGGGAGATCTGGTGCCGTCAATTCCTCGACGGGCAGACGGATGCCGCGATCGGCGAAGCACTGTGGCGAACGTGAGACGGCATGCCGCGTGAAATGGCCGCGAACGCGCAACCGGCCCGCCTCAGAAGCTCTGAAACGGGCCGCGATTGCGATAGGTAAACCGGCGGCGACCTACTCTCCCAGGCCCTTGCGGGCCAAGTACCATCGGCGCTGAGGGGCTTAACTGCTCTGTTCGGAATGGGAAGAGGTGTTTCCCCCACGCCATAGC